>Ga0193708_1000043_pt1 | contig 26127 bp, 18 predicted proteins | sample H3c1metaG_FD_160570 | JGI IMG/M metagenome (GOLD analysis project Ga0193708, IMG submission 160570) | Soil microbial communities from a riparian zone of the East river system, Colorado, United States - H3c1 | ecosystem: Environmental > Terrestrial > Soil > Riparian zone | place: USA: East River...
AGCTATCAGGTTGAGAGTGATTACACCCCTAAACGAGAAACAAGAAACAGATCAACGAGAAACCAGGAACGAACTTGATTTCGCCCTTCGCCTCAACAAATTATGCGACCTGGGCCAGCAGGAAGCAATAATAAACGAATTGGGCAAGGCCAGTTACTATATTGAACGTAATGCCAACGCCAAAATGCTCTTTCATGCCCTTTCCATCAGGTTATATCATATTATTAACAACAAATCGTTAATTTTGGTGAGTTGAGGAGTTTGAGCCAGTAGCAAAGATTTACTAAGTAAGATTATTTTGTAGTCAACATATAATCAAAAACCAGCATAGTTGTGTCACTCACTTGTACGGCAAACCAATATGGAACTTTACCTGCCGCATATAGAAATACAGTAAAAGAGTGCGACGCCACTGAAGTATAATAGTAATTCTCCTGCCGGGCTCATAATATTCTCCCCGATTTTTTATCATTAATTCTTAATTACCAATATATGGGATGTGGAAGTTGCGGAACATCTAAGGATGGAGCGCCGGGTGGTTGCCAGAGTCATGGCAGTTGCGCAAGCGGCGGTTGTAACCGTATGAATGTACACGATTGGCTGGCTAACCTGCCCTTCAGCGACCCCGAAAGCGGTTGCCGTGTAATTGAAGTGAGCTTTAACAATGGCAGTCGCAAAGATTTTTTCAGGAACAATACCATTCAGCATTTTGAGAAGGGAGATATGGTTTCCGTTGAAGGCGTAAGTGGCTTTGATGTGGGCATGGTTAATATCACCGGTGAGCTTGTTCGCTTGCAAATGAAAAAAAAGAGGGTTGACGAGAACAGCGCAGATATAAAAAAAGTTTTACGCCGTGCCAGCGAAACCGACATTTCTAAAATGCTGGAGACAAAAGCAAGGGAAGCGCAGGTTCTCATACGCAGCCGTGCCATGGCCCGCCAGTTGAAGCTGGAATTAAAAATGGCCGAAGTGGAGATACAGGCCGATGGGCGCAAGGCCACTTTTTTTTATATTGCTGATGACCGTGTTGATTTCAGGGAACTCATAAAATTATATGCCGGCGAATTTAAGGTTAAGGTAGAAATGCGCCAGATAGGTGCCAGGCAGGAAGCGGGTAAGGTAGGCGGTATCGGCAGTTGTGGCCGTGAGCTTTGCTGCAGCAGCTGGCTTACCGATTTTAAGAGCGTGAATACAAATGCTGCACGTTACCAGAATTTAAGCATCAATCAAACCAAGTTAAGCGGCCAGTGTGGCCGGTTAAAGTGTTGTTTAAATTATGAGCTCGATACTTATATGGATGCGCTGCAGTTCTTCCCTGAAGATGCAGACATGATAGAGATGGCGAAGAGCCGTGCATTTTTAGTAAAGAAAGATATCTTCCGCAACCTGATGTGGTACACGATGCCGGATAGCAACAAGCAATATCCCCTGACCATTGAGCGTGTTAAAAAAATAAAAGAATTAAATAAGCAGGGTATTCGCCCCGAGGACCTGGAACCTGTAGAAGTAGTGACCAGTAAGCCAAAAGAGATCGAACCCGTATATGCAGATGTTGTTGGCCAGATCAGCTTAAAGAGCCTTGAAAAGACAAGCCGCAAGAGAAGGGATACTGAAAGAAACCAGAACAGGCAGTCCGCAGGATCCGGTGGACAAAGAGGGCCTAATCAAAACCGCGGCGGACAGGGACAGCAGCAAAAAGGCGGCAACCAGCCCAACCGTCAACAGGGCCCTGGTGGTAACAGGAATAATCCCAACAGGCAATCCGCAGGACCTGGTGGGCAAAGGCCTAATCAAAACAGGGGCGGGCAAAACCGGCCTACCGGACAGGCAGGTCCACAACGACCAAATCAAAATCCCAATAATAAAGACGGGGATAAAAAATAACTTAGTATTAAGCTAACGTCGGGTTTTTAAGCCCGGCGTTTTTTATTTTTGCAGCATAATAACCTACATGTCAATAACAGTAAATAACCTCACAAAAATTTACGGTACGCAAAAAGCAGTTGATACCATTTCTTTTAAAGTAGGTAAAGGGGAGATCGTTGGATTCCTTGGCCCCAATGGTGCAGGCAAGTCTACAACCATGAAGATCATTACCGGTTACCTGCAGGCAGATGAAGGTACAGCCGAAGTATGTGGCATCACCGTAAATGAGAACAGCAACGAAACAAAAAAGAAGATCGGGTATTTACCCGAAGCCAATCCATTGTACTATGATATGTATGTAAGGGAATACCTGGATTTTGTGACCAACGTTCATGAGGTAAAAAATAAAAAAGATAAGATAGAAGAAGTAATTAAGACTGTCGGACTTAGTATTGAGGCCAATAAAAAAATAGGACAGTTAAGCAAGGGCTACAAACAAAGGGTTGGTTTGGCCGCCGCATTGATACATGATCCAGAAGTATTGGTACTGGATGAACCCACCAGTGGCCTTGATCCCAACCAGATCGTGGAAATACGGGAAGTAATAAAAAAACTGGGTGAGCATAAAACGGTATTATTCTCTTCTCATATTTTGCAGGAAGTGCAGGCTATTTGTGACAGGGTCATTATTATTAACAAAGGAACCATTGTTGCTGATGATACATTAAGTAATCTTCAAAAAGGGAAAGAAGGAAATTATTTTGTGATAGTTGAGTTCGGGGAAAATATTTCGATTGATAGTTTAATGGATCTGAAAGATGTAATTAACGTTCATCAGCAAACCCCAACGTCTTACAAACTACAAACTACAAAAACAGACTCTGTAAGAAAGCAATTACTGGAATTGAGTTTGCAGAATAACCTGAACATTGTTTCTTTGCAAAGTGAAAGCAATAGCCTGGAAGAAGTTTTTAAAACCTTAACCAAATAAACCAATTTACCAAAATGAGTTACATCGCCTCCATTCATGCCCGCCAGATATTAGACAGCCGCGGCAATCCAACTGTTGAAGTTGATATCTTAACCGAGAACGAACACATGGGCCGTGCAGCCGTGCCGAGTGGCGCCAGTACCGGTATTCATGAAGCAGTAGAGCTGAGGGACGGCAATAAAAAATTATATGGGGGCAAGGGAGTACTCAAAGCAGTAAAAAATATCAATACCATCCTTGCTGATAATTTATTGGGTTGGGATGTAGCCGATCAGACAGGTATAGATGCGATGATGATAGCCCTGGACGGTACGCCCAATAAAGGAAAGCTGGGAGCCAATGCTATTCTTGCTATAAGTATGGCCGTTGCCAAAGCTGCGGCGCTGGAAGCCAACCTTCCTTTATACCGTTATATCGGTGGTACTAATGCGAAGATTTTACCCATCCCCATGATGAATATCTTAAATGGCGGTGCGCATGCCGATAATAAAATAGACTTCCAGGAATTTATGGTAATGCCGGTTGGTGCAACTACTTTCAGTGAAGGCCTGCAATGGGGTGTTGACATATTCCATTCATTAAAAACAGTATTAAAGAAGAAAGGGTATAGTACCAATGTTGGGGATGAAGGCGGCTTTGCACCAAATATTCAAAGCAATGAAGAAGCGATCGAAACAGTATTGACCGCAATACAGGCCGCCGGGTATAAGACCGGAACACAGATTATGATCGCTATGGATGCTGCAAACAGCGAATTATGGAATGCGAAAGAGAAGAGATACATATTTCATAAGAGTGATGGCAAAAAAATGACGAGTGAGCAACTGGTAAAATACTGGGAGGGCTGGGTAAAAAAATATCCCATCTGCTCAATTGAAGATGGCATGGCAGAAGATGACTGGCAGGGCTGGAAGATGCTTACAGAAGCAATAGGTGAAAAATGCCAGCTCGTAGGCGATGACCTTTTTGTAACCAATGTTACCCGTTTGGAAAGAGGTATCAAAGAAGGAATTGGTAATGCATTACTGGTTAAAGTAAACCAGATCGGTACCATCACCGAGACAATGAATGCAGTAAGTATGGCGCAGAACAATGGCTTCAATACGATCATGAGTCACAGGAGTGGCGAGACAGAAGATACTACTATCGCCGACCTGGCCGTAGCCCTGAACTGCGGGCAGATCAAAACCGGGTCCGCTTCAAGAACAGACCGCATGGCCAAATACAACCAGCTCATCCGTATTGAAGAAATATTGGGAGAGAGTGGTATATATCCAAAAGGAAAGATTAAATTTGGTAAGTAACAGTTAACCACATGAAATTTCTAACCCATATTCCAAACTGGTTAAAAAACAAGTACCTGCTTGCGGGGGGTTTTTTCGTGGTATGGATGGTTTTCTTCGATCCCAAGGACATTCCTTCAGGATTTGAAAGGAGGTCCCGGTTGAATGAATTACAAAGTAGTGAGCGGCATTTAGACGAGTTGATCACTGATTCGCACAAAGAATTGAATTTATTAAAGAATAATGCCCAAAGCATTGAAAAATATGCAAGAGAGAAATATATGATGAAAAAGGATAATGAAGATCTTTTCGTATTAAATCCTGCCCCCGAAGACAAATAGTTGCATTTAAAAGCAATATTCCTGTTTAACCCCCGTTTATGTAAATGGATAATGGATATTTAATTTTTTAACACAAGCAACTTAACTTGTCTATGCACAACTTTACCCCGGAAGATCTGCTATTGTATTTGTACAAAGAAACTTCCCCAGCACAAACGGCCGAAATAAAGGCTGCTTTGGAAACTGATTGGAGCCTCCGTGAAAAATTTGAAGTGATAACTTCAGCCCAAAAAAGGCTGGAAGCACTTAAAATGTCACCAAGTCAGCAAACAGTTGATAATATATTGAGCTATGCTGAAAAAGCTATTAACGAACTTACGCCACACGCTTAATTCAGTAATGCTTTTAACGTAATTTTATCCTCCCGCCAAACGGGAGGATTTTTTTATGACCCCAAAAGAGCGCTACCGTTTTTTAATAGATTATTTCTTACAGCACGCACCCGGTGCAGAAACAGAATTGATCTATGATAATCCATTTCAATTGCTGGTAGCGGTGATCCTCTCTGCCCAATGCACCGATAAAAGGGTTAACCTTACCACCCCGCTTATTTTTGAAAAGTATCCTGATGCGGTTTTTTTAAGTAAGGCTGAAATCGCAGATCTTTTCCCTTTGATCAAAAGCATCTCTTATCCCAACAATAAAACAAAGCATTTGATCGGTATGGCAAAAATGCTGGTAGAAAAATTCGGGGCTAAAGTACCTATGACGGTTGACGAATTGGTGCAATTGCCGGGCGTTGGCAGGAAGACGGCAAATGTGATAACCTCGGTGATAGACAGCCAGCCCAATATGGCAGTCGATACCCATGTTTTCAGGGTTAGTGCAAGAATAGGGCTGACCACCAATGCCAAAACCCCGCTGGCAGCCGAAAAACAATTGATTAAAAATTTACCCCGGGAATATGTACATTTGGCCCACCACTGGCTGATACTGCATGGAAGGTATGTTTGTATTGCCCGTAACCCACGATGTAGCGAATGTGGATTAAAAACTATCTGCAAATTTTACAATCTTAAGAGAAAAGTAGATATTTAAGTATAGAAATATTCGGTATCCCTTAAAAGCTCCCTTTTTTAACCCCGGATATTTATTACATGAAAAGTACAGCCTTTGTTGCAAGCGTTATTGTATTAATGCTTGGCTCAACCCAAAAACTGTTTGCTCAGTATCCCTATCGCGATGATATTTATTACGAGAATGCGCTAACCTATGAATTAGGCGGGTCCATCGGCGCAATGAATTCTTTCACCGACCTGGGAGGAAGAAAAGGGATCGGCAAAAAATTCATCAAGGACCTGAATGTGCGTAATACACAATTTACAGGCAGCATTTTTTTAAGTGCTGTTTATAAATATGCCATTGCGTTAAGGATCGAAGCAACCTGGGGCTCAGTAAAAGCAGACGATAAGATATTGGAAGCTGTTAAAGAAACCACGCTTGGAAGATATGATCGCAACCTCAGTTTCAAAACGCTTATTAACGAGGTTACCCTTGTCGCTGAAATTCATCCCCTTTATTTTAAAAAGCATACCGGTGGAGAAAGGCTTCCCCGGTTATCACCATATTTACTTGGAGGGATCGGCTTCTTTTCTTTTAATCCAAAAGCCAAGCTGCGTGATGAATGGATAGAACTACAGCCGTTGAGCACAGAGGGACAGGGATTTTCTGAATATCCCACGCGGAAACCATACAAATTGAAACAACTGAATTTCCCTGTTGGAGCAGGCATTAAATACAAAATTTCTCCTCTATTTAATTTTAGTGCCGAATGTGTTTACAGGATATTATCTACAGATTACCTGGATGATGTAAGCACAAACTATATCGATCAGAATGTATTCGCTAACCATTTTACCGGCGGCCAGCTTTTAAACGCATTATTATTAAACGACCGTCAAAGAGAATTAAATCCATCACATATTCCGCTCAAGGGTGACATAAGGGGAAATCCAAAAAACAATGACGCCTATTTTACCATAAATCTTAAACTGGGTTTTATCTTTTAAAACAATATTGGACAAAAGACACCCGGCCTTTGTTTTTAGCCGGGGAATATTGAATACAGGATATTTTCACATTTGTGAACAAAAAAATGGAAAGTTGAATCAGAATTGAGGAATAATCGTTTTATTTGCACCATAGCTTCGTCCTTTTGAAACCCCAGCCAAGATCATTAAAAAAAGGATATTTATTAAATGAAAAAACTATTAACTGCTGTAAGCATTGCATTATTGCTTACCACCCCTATTGAGAAAGCCGCTGCACAGTACTATTTTTACGATAACAATTATTATGACAGCCCGATAATGTATGAACTCGGCGCTTCTGTTGGCTTTATGAACTGCTTTACTGACCTGGGTGGCCGGAAGGGTATTGGTAAAAAGTTTGTCAAAGATCTGAACATGGGTAATTCCCAGCTTGCCGGAAGTGTTTTCCTGAGCGCTATCTGGAGAAATGCTATTGCACTAAGGGTGGAAGCCAGCTTTGGAACAGTAAAAGCTGATGATGCCATATTGAAAAAAGTAAAGGCAACTACCTTTGGCAGGTATGAAAGAAACCTTAGTTTCAAAAGCAATATCACAGAATTCATGGTTGCGGCAGAAATTCATCCGCTCTACCTTATAAACAAATATGAAGATGAGAAAGAACCGCCAAGGTTTTCTCCATACCTGCTTGCCGGTGTAGGATTCTTTTCTTTTAAACCGCAGGCTAAATTAGGCGGTGCCTGGGTGGACCTTCAGCCCCTGAGTACAGAAGGACAGGGATTTGCAGAATATCCAAACCGGAAGCCATATAAATTAAGCCAGGCAAATTTTCCTCTTGGCCTTGGCGTTAAGTACGAACTAACTTCCAAATTGAATATAAGAGGTGAGTTTGTTTACAGGATCTTATCTACCGATTACCTGGATGATGTAAGCACTAACTATATTGACGTAAGCCTGTATCCCAATTATTTCACAGGGAACAAATTAACCAACGCATTTTTATTAAATGACCGCCAGTACGAACTTGACCCCTTGCACATTACCAACGAAGGAGATCAACGCGGAAGTGCGAAGCATAATGACGCCTACTTTACTTTCAACATTAAAGTTGGTTTGACTTTTGGAAGAGAGAGGATAAAAAGATAGTCTACCGCAGCAATAGCACATTGCCTTGTTTTTGTATGACCTTGTTTGTACTGGGTTTTGTATACTTTACAAACCATACATAGTTCCCCATATTTAATAAGCTGCCTTTTATTTTCCCATCCCAGCCCTGCAAAGGATCTTTGGTAAAATAGACCTTCTCTCCATAGGTATTAAAAATTGTCATGCTGTAATCCGCCATATCACAGGCATGTAATGGCCTGAAATTGTCATTCAGCCCGTCTCCATTGGGTGTAAAGGCATTGGGTAATAATAAAGCGCAGGGGCAAGGCTCAAAAACAATATTCATTTCTGCAGTATCCCTGCCACAGCCATTTTGCGCTATGATCCTGTACAGGCCAGTTGTTTTTGCAGTGAAGGTTGCAGTTTTAGTTCCGTCCTGCCAGGTATAATCTATTGTATTTGCTGATGGCCTGATAATAAATGTTTCTCCCTGGCATAAAGTTGTGTCTCTTCCTAATGCCAGTTGTAAGGTATCATTATACACTACATTCAAACTGTCTTTAAAAATACAATGGCCAACCTTTGCGGTAACGGTATAAAACCCCGGGTTATAAATATAATAAGTAGATTGATTGGTATTATTCTGATCATCACGCTGCGGCGGAATTGATTCCCATTTATAGATACCTGTTCCAAAATCAGCATCAAGCACCAAAGAACTTCCCTGGCAAAGCGCTGTATCATTAAAGTTTAATTGTTTATCGCCACGGTAGCTTACAATAACCGTATCAACCACTTCGCATTGCTTGGCAATTGTTACAAATGCCCAATACCTTCCCCCGGCGGTTATTCTTATTGTGGAATCAAGATCAATATTATAATTCACCCCATCATTTATATTAAGGCCTTTACTGCTCCATGCATAATAACTTGCATCTGCTACATGTGCTGTCAGGTTAAAAATTTCTTTGGGGCATAATAATGTATCAGGGCCTAAACTAAAAGGCGGGGCGGCATAGGTATTAAATGAAATGTTTACCGTGTCGCTGTAAATACCACAGCCTGCCACATCGATCCTGGCAATGTATTGGCCACCCGGTGCAATTACTGCTAATTGAGACTGGCTGGCACCCAGCGCCGTTCCGTTGAGCAACCATTGATAAGTAGCATTTTCGCTCGATGCGTCCAATGTGATCTGTTCGCCCTGGCACATTAAATGATCTCTTCCCAGATCAAGATTAGGTTCTCTTGTAAAAAAAATACCGATAGTATCAGTAACAGGACAACCATTGATCCTTACTGTGTATGTACCTGTTTCTCTTACTGCCAAAACAGGGCCCAGTGTTGCCGTGTCGTCATTCCACTCGTACAGTGCATTGGGTACGAGGGGGGCGTTTATTATATGGGTACCGGTATCACCGCATAAAAAAACATCGGGACCAAAATTATGCATGACCGGTAAAACAAAAACTATGGTATCGGTTAAGTCGATCGTGCCTGCACCTGCATCATTTACGTGCAGCGTAACAATATAGGAACCGGGTGTTGTGTAAATATGTGTGGGTTGCTGGATCCCATTCGCAGTATTTAAAAGTCCGCTTGCAGGATCTCCAAAATTCCAAAGCACCTGGTTGGGGAAAGGCGCCATTTCAAAAATATTTGAATTAAAGATGATTGTAGCGCCTGCGCAGGTAGAGCTATAAGAAATAGAGAAATTCGTTTGCGCCGCAGCATTCTTAACCGTAGCCGATAAAAAAAATATGATCAATATATAAACAAAGCGCTTCATCTGGTTTCTTTAGGTGTGATTTCAGAGCATGAAAAAAATTGAATTATCAGCCTTTTACTTTAAGCATTGGCCTTACCTGCTGCAGTGAGCCATTCTGCAACCTCGCATAATAAACACCGCTTGCTAAGGCACTGCCGTTGAAAGTAATGGAATAAGTACCTTCTGTATAAAACTTGTCGGCCAAAGTTGCGATCCGCTTTCCGGCAGTATCAAAGACCTGCACAAGCGTATGCCCTCCCTGTGTTTTAAATGTGATCGTTGTGGAAGACACGAAAGGATTGGGATAATTAATGATCAGGTTATCGCCAAGATCATTTAATTCCTGCATATCCATATTACATGCCGTGGCTTTTATCACCGGCAGGTATTGATAGTTTTTCAGCAATACACTGTCAACATCTTTTGGCGGTAAACAAAACCAATCTCTTAAAATGGTTGAATAAACGGAACGGAAATCATATTGCATGGGCACGTTATCAATGGCCTGGCCACTGGCAGGTATATCAGGATTTTTACCGAGTATGCCCTGCTTCACACTATCGCCAAATAAAAAGACGGGTTGGGCTGCACCATGGTCGGTACCAAGACTGCCATTTGATTGCATGCGCCTTCCGAATTCAGAAAAGGTCATTCCTAAAACCCTTTTTGAAATACCCAAAAGCTTAAGGTCTTGTGTAAAAGCGGATATGGCTTCTGAAACCTGTTTTAATAACCCGCTGTGGTTCCCGGTTAACGTGTTGCCCCCATTCACCTGGCCGGCGTGCGTGTCAAAACCACCCATGCTCACCATGTAAATTTTTGTTTTTAATCCACCGGCTACCAGTTTGGCAACTGCTTTTAATTGTGCTGCCAGGTAATTATCTGCGGGATAAGCAGCTTGCTGCGTAACCTTTGCCGCTGCGGCTTTAATTACATCTGCGTATTTGTTTGTTTGTCTTGCGATGGTTCGTAAATAAGTCAACTCCACACCACTTGGTGTATTTGGTGTTGGATCCTGTATTGCATCAATTAAATTATAAAAGTTCAGGCTCTCATCAATGGCCAGTGCATCAAAACCTGTCGGGCTTAAAAACACAGGCGACAGAACAGAACCGATCTGCAATGCCAAAGGATCCGGCATGGTATCATTTGGAAAACCCACAGGATAATTTGGAAACTGGTGATTCAAATACCTTCCTGCCCAGCCGGTTGATAAATACTCTTCGGCATCAGCGCCTGTTAACCAGATATCCATTGAGCGGAAATGCGAGCCATTGGCTGACGGGTAACCCACTGCCTGGATAGCGCACAATTTTTCTTCATTATACATTTGCTGCATTCCCGTTAAAGAGGGATGCAAGCCAGATTTCAGATTATTGTTCAAAGGCAATACCCTGTTCTCAGGTATGGCGATATTGGGCCTTATGCGGTTATAGTCACTGTAAAATTCTAAAGGGATGATCGTATTTAACCCGTCATTACCGCCTGCCAGCTGTATAAGCACCAGCACATGATCATTGTCAGCGCCGGTAAGCGATTGTAAAAAAGCAGAACTGCCAAATGCTTTTACTGATAAGCCCCCCAGTATAGACGGCAACACTGCACCCTGTATTGTTTGTTTTAAAAATGATCGCCTTTGCATAGGATAGTTTTAGTGGATTAACACAAATGATATTCGGGAAGATTCATAATGTATTTATAAAGCGACCTTAGCCTTGCCAATACAATTTCCCTCGCCATCATATCTGCAGGATTTGCTTTGTAAGCATCCCAGGCATTTGTCCAGTAGTAATCCTGTAACTGGCCGCTTAATAAAAGCGAACGCTTAATAAATTCTTTTCCGCTTTCCGATAAGGGATAGCGCAGCAATATTTCCAGTGAATCATTTATTAAAAGGTTTGGATCCCCGGGATTGGCAAACTGTGCAGCAAATGCCAGCGGGTCGATCACAATGGTTTGGTTATTGCTCATTATACCATCTGCTATCATCCTGTCTGTAAAAATTGTTCGCCGTGTATAGGTTGCTGTATTTACCCAGAGCTCATGAAAAGCAGGCGCCTGGTAATAAGCGTACCAGCCTGCAACTTCAGGGATGGCACCTAACTCCTGCTGCATTTCAGCAGCTTCGTTCTGAATACTTTCCCAAACAGAATAGGTTGCTTCATTATCACCGGCAGCTGGCGTCACGTCATTGAATTCATTGCACAGGTCGATGACAAAATCCAGCGGGCTTTTTATTATACAGGCCGATGAATATACCATGTCATAAAAATGTTTGCTTTTGAAAAGCGTTGCCAGCACAGGCTGAATATCGAAATTATTATTCCTGAAGATCTGTGCCAGTGGTCTGATAATGGTTTGTTCAATGTCATTGTCCATTTTATAGTAAATAAAATGGCGGTATATCTTCCTGCAAATGTGTTTGGATACCTCTTCCTGTAAAAAGATCATATCCATCAGGGCATCAACTTCAGAAGCACCGGCAGCACCGCTATATCCCGTGATTATCCTGTTTCCATAAAAAGCGGAGAACTCTTTATTTGCAGCATCATGTTTCCCTGCATCAAAAAAGTAATTGAATGTGGAAGGGTTGACCGTATGGCCCGTAAGCACAAGAGCCGCTGCTTTTACATCATCTTCTGTATATTTTGAATCGGGACCTTTGCCCGCTGTATAAAGTTCCTGCAGCTCTCTTGCATAGTTTTCATTGGGTGAAGTGTTCACATTCGACTCACCATTTAAAAAGAACAACATTGCCCTGTCGAGGGTAACGGCTTTTACCATGCTTTTAAAATTCCCCAAAGAATGCTGGCGAAGGCTGAGATAATGATCGTACCAGAATCTTGCTTTTATCTTTTCAGTATTTACAGATGTGTCGGTTGCAAAATGATTATGCCAGAACACAACCATCTTTTCATGAATAGAACGGGAAGAATTCAATGCCTGCCCAAGCCACCATGTCTTAAAAGATCCGATCCTTTTTTCATTGAGTTCTTTATCTGCAAGCGTGAGGCCTGTATTTATCCATGTTTGCCATAGCGCCACCCCGCTTGGGTCTGTATATCCACCAACACTATAATTATTTAATGGGTAAGTTGAAGGTCCTGCTGCAGGCTGCAATAATTCATCAACTGCCTGTTGCATCGTCCTGTTTCTAAAATACAGTACATCCTGCAGTTTAGCGCCAAACAAGGTTCGCTTTAAAAGATGAATGATTTGTGGAGTACCCCATGTACCGGTATATTCCTGCAAGCCATCTACTGGTGGAGTTTGCAGTTCTGTTTTAATGAATGGTATATTTTTTTTGCTGACGGTTGTGCCGGGCATTAGTGTTTCATTCATAGCGGATATTGGTTTATATAACTATAAAATTTATTAAGAGGCAGCAAGGTTGAAACGTTAAGGGGAGAAGATCAGCCTGCTTAGTATTGGCAATTTCTTGTGCGTTTCTATCAGCAAATAATTTGCCAAATAGTTTTTTATTCAAAAAATAGTGTTGAAAATTTACCCTCTTTAAGTGATAAGGTTTTCGTTTTCGTAAAATTACTAACACGTATCGTAAAATTACCTTCGACACTTCCATCCCTTCTTTTTTCCAATTTGGTTATGCTTACCTTATTAATTGTATCAGTAATATTAGTTGAATAAGTATTACCCGAAGAATCTGTATAACTGGCGAATATTTCCGTGTAGGTATACGCCCTGGCACTATCACCTGTAACCCTGATTATTAAATTATTCTTCCTAACAATGCTATCGGGCAGCTTGCCTTCAACAGAAGTTGCAGTTAAATTACCTATGCTTTCGCTTCTTGCCATAGTTATGGAAAGCTTTACTGGCAGCGTATCTTGTAGGAAATCGAGATAAAGTAATTTAGTAACCGGTATTGGCTGTGGAGACAGGCTGTCTTGTTTTGTACAGGAGATCATTGCTGCCGTTAACAGTACACAGCTAATGAACAAAAGAGGTTTTTTCATACTCAATAGAATTGGATAAGCGGAGTATTTATAGCAATATCAATGCCATTTTCAATTATAAAAAAATCCCAATATGCGATTGGGATTTGATAAAGAAGTGTTTATGTATTTTATTTCTACAATAATTTTTTTATTTCAGTAACCAGTTCACCTTTTGTAATGGGTATACCCATTATCTTATTATATCCTTTTGCATCTACAAAATAAATATCACGGATGATCCTTATCAATTGCCCGTTATTAATTTCAGGAATTAAAACGGTCTCAAAATTTTTAAGGATATCACCCAGGTTTTTAGGAAAGGGGCGAATATAGCGCAGGTGTGCATGTGATACGGAATGCCCTTCTTTTTGTAATTCGCTACAGGCACTTTTTATGGCGCCATAAGTACTCCCCCAACCCAGCACCAATACCTTTCCATTCTTCGGGCCGCTGTCTAAATGCTGCTCAGGAATATAATTGGCGATCATATCAACCTTTGCCTGCCTTGTCTTAACCATGTGCTGGTGGTTATCCGGCTCATAACTGATATTACCGGTAACATCCTGTTTTTCCAATCCACCTACACGGTGCTCCAGGCCTTTTGTTCCGGGTATGGCCCAGGGACGAACTAATTTTTCATCTCTTTTATAAGGCTGGAATTTCCCGGCGTCATCCATATTGGCAGCGAAGTTCTGCGAAGCGAATTCAACTTTGATTTCAGGAAGATCGGCAGATACAGGAAATTTCCATGGCTCTGCGCCATTGGCAATATAGCCGTCACTTAAAAATATAACAGGGGTCATGTGCTGAACAGAAATCCTTACGGCTTCATATACCGCACTGAAACAATCGCTCGGCGTTGATGCTGAAACGATCGGCATAGGGCATTCACCATTCCTGCCATAATATGCCTGCATAAGATCGCTTTGTTCTGTTTTTGTTGGCAGGCCGGTTGATGGCCCTCCTCTTTGAATGTTTATTATCATCAAAGGGATCTCGAGCATAACTGCAAGGCCCATCGCTTCACCTTTTAAAGCAATGCCGGGACCACTGCTGGTAGTTACACCAAGGCTCCCGCCATAGCTGGCGCCAATGGCCGATGTAATGGCAGCGATCTCGTCTTCCGCCTGGAAGGTTTTAATGCCAAAAGATTTATACCTGCTTAATTCATGAAGAATATCACTTGCAGGCGTAATAGGGTAGCTGCCTAAAAATAATTGCAGCCCGCTTTTTTGTGAGGCTGCAATTAAGCCATAGGCCAGGGCCTGGTTGCCCATGATGGAGCGGTAAGTTCCCGGATCCATCTTCGCTTTTTCAACCTTATACCTTGTTGTAAATGTTTCGGTGGTATCACCATAATTATAGCCTGCCTGCAAAGCCCTTACATTGCTTTCAAATATCTCGGGCTTCTTACCAAATTTTTCTTTGATGAAGCCAATGGTACTTTCCATATCACGGTTATACATCCAGTATAAAAATCCCAGCACGAACATATTTTTTGCCCGGTCCTTTTCTTTTACGCCCATCGTAATATCCTTCAAGGCTTCCCTGGTCATCTTGGTCACGTCCATTCTTATCACTTCATAGTTACCAAGGCTTTCATCTTCCAGCGGGTTAACACCTTCGGGGTAATTGGCCAGCCTCAGGTTCTTTGCATCAAAACCATCTTCATTGGCAATGATCCTGCCACCGGGTTTTAAACCCTGAAGGTTTGTTTTTAGCGCAGCGGCATTCATAGCTACCAACACATCACAGGCATCGCCGGGTGTAAATATCCGGTCGGATGAAAACCTTAGCTGGTATCCACTCACACCGGGCAGGGTTCCTATCGGGGCCCTTATTTCTGCCGGGAAATCGGGGAAGGTTGCCAGGTCAATTCCCAGCATTGCGGTATTGTTGGTGAACTGGCTTCCTGTCAACTGCATACCATCACCGCTGTCGCCTGCAAATTTGATTACTACATCACTTAATACTTCCTGTTTATTACTCATGCCTTATTTATTATTATATAGCGAAGTTAACTATTTACCTATTTGAAAAAATACAACATTTTGTTCAATTTTTATGGCCGCAGATCAACAATCTGAAATTATTAAATTAGGTTTGTCCAAATTTTTTGAATGTACGACCTGCACGATTTTTTGGAACCCATTTCCCTTCATGAGATCAATGAAGATAATGCATACACAGATGGGCAAATGGCCAAACATATAATGGGCTATGAAACAGAGCTGCCTGATATTACAGATGCCGATATTATATTTGTCGGGGTAAAGGAAACAAGGGGTAACGGGGCTTTCGATTCTTCGGTAAATGCCGCCGACTGCATCCGTAAGCAATTATATAAACTCCATTACTGGCACACGGATGTGAATATCGCCGATATCGGTAATATTAAGACCGGGGCTTCTTTGAATGATAGTTATGCCGCAATAAAAACGGTGCTGGCTGAACTGTTCAGGATGAAAAAAACAGTCGTCCTGCTGGGCGGATCACATGATATTACGCTCGCCCAGTATTATGCCTATAAAGAATTGCAGCAGGTTGTGGAAGCCACCTGCATTGATGCAACGATCGACCTTAAGGGAGAAAGCCCTTTGCGAAGCGAGAATTTTTTAATGGAGCTTTTAACGAGTGAGCCCAACCTGGTAAAACATTACAACCATATCGGATTTCAGAGTTACTTTGTACACCCCCGGATGCTGGAGACGATGAACAAACTTCATTTCGATTGTTTCCGGGTAGGCGCATCCAAAGAAAGTATGGAAGAAATGGAACCTGTTTTACGCAATACTCATTTATTAAGTTTTGATATCAGCGCAATCAAATACAGTGATTCCCCCGCCAGCCGGCAAAGCCCCAATGGTTTCTCCGGTGAAGAAGCCTGTACACTTGCGAGGTATGCGGGCATGAGCAATAACATAAACAGCTTTGGCATTTATGGTTACCTGCCGCACCAGGATGTGCATGACCTAAGCGCCAGGCAGATCGCCCAGATGCTTTGGTATTTTATTGACGGCAAGAGCCGGAGTAAGCACGAAGCAACAATGGATGACAGGCATAGCTTTAATGAATACCATACCCGGTTCACTGAAGTGGAAGCCGTTTTTTTACAAAGTAAGAAAACCGGCCGCTGGTGGATGCAGCTACCCGATAAAAAATTCATTGCCTGCAGTTATAATGATTATGTACACGCCAGCCACAACGAGATACCCGAGAGGTGGCTGAGGGCGCAGGAACGCAATTGATTTGAAGATGTGGCAATTTGAAGATTTGAAAATGAAATAATCTTAGCAATGAAACTTCATCACTCTATATTCTTTGTTCCCTGTTCATTATTCATTTTTGTGTCCTGTTCGGTATCCAAACAGATATCCAAACAAGCCGATGCCATTTTATTAAAAGATTCCGCAATTACCAAGGGCCATATCGGCATCAGCATTTACGAGCCTGCAACAAATACATACTGGTATAATCATAATGCAACAAAATATTTTGTGCCGGCAAGCAATACCAAATTATTTACGCTGTATGCAGGGATGAAATATTTGGGGGATAGTTTGGTGGCGGCAAGACTTGAGTTTAATAAAAGCAAGGTCACAATTTATCCATCCGGGGATCCCACTTTTCTGAACCCCGAGTTTAAATTCCAGCCGCTGCTGAATTATTTAAAAAATGTTGAAAGTATCTCTGTTAATAATAACGCATGGCACTCTGACGCTTTGGGAAACGGATGGGCATGGAATGATTATAATGAGTCTTATATGGCTGAAAGATCATCTTTTCCCGTCTATGGCAACCTTATTAATTTCTCTTTAAAAAATAATAAAATATACCCGACAGCAGAATTTATTAACCTGCTGTCAAATGAACGTTCCGAAAGCCCGATCAAATTCAATCCCGAAACCGGCGCCGTACAATCGGGGAACTTCAGTATTGAAAGAGTACACGGAAGTAATAACTATTACATTAAAGAAGCAAATTCTGTCTTCACAAAAAGATCAATGCCATTTCATGCTGATCCCGAATTCGTTGCTGATCTTTTAAAAGATACTTTTAAGATAGATGATATATTTTTTTTCACATCAGGACAAACAAATCAAAAGTTGTGTAATAATTTCATCATTCGTTCCCAGCCCGCCGACTCCCTCTTCAAACCCATGATGCACCGCAGCGATAATTTTTATGCGGAACAAACCTTACTGATGGCGAGCAATGAAAAGCTAGGCTATATGAGTGATGAAAAGATTATTGATACCCTTTTAAAGTCAGACCTGAAAGATATACCGCAAAAGCCAAGATGGGTGGATGGCAGTGGCCTCAGCCGTTATAATTTATTTACACCCCAGTCCTTTGTTTACATTTTGAATAAAATGAAAAATGAATTTGGCTTAGAGAGGTTAAAAAATATTTTACCAACCGGCGGTACGGGTACCTTATCTTCTTATTATAAAAAAGAAGCCGGTTTTATCTATGCCAAAACAGGCACCCTCAGTAATAATTGCGCACTAAGCGGTTATTTAATTACCAAAAAAGGTAAGCTGCTGGTTTTCTCTGTTTTAGCCAGTAATTACCAAACAGCTGCCACTCCTGTAAGGAAAGCAGTAGAGCAATTTCTCACAGGTATCCGTGAAAAATATTAATATTTTTATCCCTCAGGCAACAGTTCCCACCCCCGCCGTATCTCTATTATAACTGAAACGAAAACCACATACCCAAACCAAAATCGTTTGTTATGAAAAGAATTTTTACCCTCGTATGGCTTGCTATAATCTCACTCACCTTCAAAGCCACAGCACAACCCGGAACAAATTGTAATGCTGAATTTTCTATCCAATACCTCAGCAATTCGAATGTAAAATTTAATCCTGCCATTACAGAAGGATTACCACTTGTACAACACGCCTGGAATTTTGGCGATGGCAGCCCGGTTAGTATCCTGGTTACACCCACGCACAATTATTTACTCCCGGGAACTTATCCTGTTGTGCATACACTTACAAGGATATCACCTAATGGCGGACAGGTTTGCGTTGTTTCTTTTACCAGGACGGTAACGATAACCGCCGGTTGTAACCTGCTGGTAAATTTTAGCTGGACAAGCACGGCAGCAAATCTTCTGACATTAGCTTTTCAAAATTTAAGTGCGCCTTTATCGAACACTGATTCTATAACCTGGGAATTTGGAGATAATACAATATCACATGAAGTTAACCCGGTACATACCTATGCAAATGCAGGAACCTATAATGTTTGCCTGGTCATAAAGAAAACGATTAGCCCTACTGTTGCACCTTGTATAAAATATATCTGCAAAACAGTGGTGATACAAACACCCTGCAACCTCCTGGCTAATTTTAGCTGGGCCCCAACAACTTCAAATCCTTTAACGATAGCATTCACGAATTTAAGTACCCCATTACATCCTTTGGATTCAATTCGCTGGACATTTGGTGACGGATCATCTTCCACGGCCGTAAACCCGGTTCATACTTATAATGTGCCCGGCACTTACACCGTTTGCTTAAGGGTACAAAAAAATAATAACACAGGATCCGCTCCATGCGTAAGAGAGATATGTAAAACAATTGTGGTAACTACGCCATGCAATCTCGTTGTGAACTTCAGTTCGCATCCCGATACAGCACACCCCTTACGGATCAAATTCACCAATCAAAGCACACCCATGCATCCAACGGATTCTGTTCGCTGGACCTTTGGTGACGGAACTTCTGTTAGTGGCTTACAGGGCGATCCTAATGTTGCAAACCCAACACATAACTATACAACGGCAGGTAATTACACTGTTTGTTTAAGAGTAAAGAAGAACATCAATACAAGTCCTGTGGCTTGTGTAAAAGAAATATGCAAGACGATCGCAGTGCAGCAACCCTGTAACTTCCAACCGGCATTTAGCTGGAGACTGGATTCTTTGAATCCTAAAAAAGTTCATTTCACCAACCTTACCATTACACCTACGGCAGCGGCTATTGCTACCTGGTATTTTGGAGACGGAACAACGGCCACTTCATGGAACGCTGTTCATGAATATGCACAACCCGGCAGGTACTATGTTTGCCTGAAGGTGCAGATCAGTAATACCTGCACAAGATATAGCTGCGATTCTGTTACCATACCAGTGCCGTTACCGCCATGTAATAATCAAAGTAACTTCAGTGTGCTGAGCACATCAGCCAACAGCCAGGCCTTTACATTCGTACCTGCCTTCCAGGGTAACGGCGTACAATACACCTGGACATTCGGTGACGGAACAGGAAGCCATGATATGATCGCAACGCATCATTACGCACAGCCCGGCACATACACTGCATGTTTAACCGTATGGCGCAGCGCAAACTGTGCATCTACAACCTGTAAGGAAGTAAAAGTGCTGCAACAATACAATTGCAATAATGCACAGGTTAGCTTTTCATACCAGGCAGATCCGCAGGTGCCGAATAAGATACATTTCAATGCCATTTCAAGTATTCCCCTGATCGACCAGACCTGGACGATCACAAAATTACCAGCAACTTCAGGAACGGCCGGGGTTGTATTGCACCAGGATAATCCTACCTGGATATTCCAGGATACGGGGTATTACAGGATTTGTTTAAGGGCAGTTACCCTGGGTGGGTGTGTAAGAGAACATTGCAGCATTATCCACATTACACAACTTGCGAATGTTTGTGAGCTGCAGGCATATCCAAATCCTGCAACCAACCTGGTTAATGTAAATGTTACATTGGCAAACCCGGGAATGATCCATGCTTATGTTTATAACAGCATGAATGTATTGGTGAGGGAAAAACACCAGCAGGGAAGCACGGGTAGTAATTTAGTTAGCATAGAACTTAACGGCCTTGCTGCCGGTGCATATACCATCAAATTGATCTATGGAAACAATACCTGCCATGCCAGGTTTCAAAAGCTGTAACTTTGGGGTTATATAAAGCAGGGCCTGTAACTTTTTTGTTGCAGGCCTTTTTATTTATTAAGTGAATATCAGGCTGAGCTTGTCGAAGCCGGGTCATTTAACGATATCGCCTTCGACAAGCTCAGCCTGACAGCATTTGTAAAAAAGTTAATTTATCTCCCAAACAATTTATCCAGCTCATCCTTTTTAAATTCCAGGTAAGTGGGTTTGCCGTTTGCCGTGGTATTTGGCACTGCGCAGTTAAACAGGTCCTCTATCAATATTTTCATTTCTCTTTCGGTTAATGCAGTGCCTGCTTTGACCGATTGTTGTAATGCCAATGAACGCAGGAGTTTTTCTCTTTTACTGAACTTAAGGTCATTACTGAAGTGTTTGTATTGCTCCAGCATTTTTTCAATTGCTGTTCTTTCATTACCCTGGTCAACATCTGCGGGTGTGCCCTGTATAACAAAAGTATTGTTGCCAAATGGCTCCAGTGAATATCCCAAATGATTCAGGTCTGGTAATAATTCATTCAGCAATACCGCATCTGCTGCGGCCAGTTCCATTGTTGCAGGGAAAAGGCTTTGCTGCGTGGCAATGGGTTTTCCATCAATGGCGACACCGAAGCGTTCATACAAGATGCGCTCATGTGCATTTTGCTGCTGCACCAAATAATATCCCCTGTTGGTTTGTACAACTATAAAACTATTATGCAGTTGTAATAAATTATCGGTTTGTGGTTTATTGTTTGTGGTTATAAATGCATGAGCTTCCCCTTGTGGCTTGAAGCTACTCCCCTGTATTTCTTCCTTTTCGTAAAAATCCTTCCAGTGCTTCAGCTCACTTTTACTTTCAATAAAATGTGATTGATTTTTTTTAGTGAACGTATTATATAATGAAGAAGCGGAAGCCGAGCTTTTGTTCTCTTCGGTAAATGGCTTTGATACGGCATCAAGGCTCTGGATAGACGGATCGAGTTCAAAGTCCAGTGTAGGAGTAATGCTGAACTGGGCCAGCGCATGCTTTATCGCACTCTGCACAAATGCATAAACAATTTTTTCATCCTCGAATTTTATTTCCTGCTTCGTAGGGTGCACATTGATATCAAGTTGCGAAGGATCCAGGTCGATGAACAAAGTGTACATCGGGAAACTATCCTTCGGGATCATCTCATTAAAAGCATTCATTACCGCATGGTTAAGATAGGCGCTTTTAATGAAGCGGTTGTTCACAAAAAAATACTGGTCGCCACGGGTCTTCTTTGCCGTTTCCGGTTTTCCAACAAAGCCATAGATGTTCATGTAATCGGTATGCTCCTGCACGGGAACCAACTTTGCAGCATAATTATTTCCCAGCACCTGCACAATCCTTTGCTTCATGGTTCCTTTCTCCAAATGAAATACTTCCTGCCCGTTGCTGGTAAATGAAAAGAAGATCTCAGGAAAGGACATGGCCACACGGATAAACTCATCTACTATATGCCTTAATTCAGCAGCATTGCTTTTTAAAAAATTCCGTCTTGCCGGAACATTAAAGAAAAGATTCTTCATCGCAATGCTTGTTCCTCCCGGTACTGCAACCGGTTCCTGCTTTACTACAACACTGTTCTCGATCTCGATATAAACACCGGTTTCATCTTCTGCTCTTTTGGTCTTTAATTCAACCTGTCCTACCGCGGCAATGCTTGCAAGCGCTTCGCCGCGGAAACCCATCGTTTTAATGCGGAAAAGGTCTTCAATATTTTTTATTTTGGAAGTAGCATGCCTTTCAAAAGCCATCCTTGCATCGGTCTCGCTCATGCCCTTTCCGTTGTCAATGACCTGGATCAGGGCCTTGCCTGCATCGTTAATAAAAAGTTTAATTTCATCAGCTCCGGCATCCACGGCATTTTCCAAAAGCTCTTTTACTGCACTGGCAGGGCGCTGTATAACTTCCCCCGCTGCTATCTGGTTGGCTATGTTATCGGGTAATAATTGAATGATATCGGGCAAAATCCTGTAATTTAGAACCTCAAAAATAACACATCCTTTCCACTATAAAATTTTTAGAAAAGCATGCGAAAGATCCAGTTAATATTATTCCTTTTTTTTACCCTTACTGGCTTTTCGCAGAACAGGGCAACGCTTTGGACTGACAGTGTTTTTAAAACCTTAAGTCCGGATGAGCAGATCGCACAACTGATGGTGGTGAGGTTATCGACCATCGGCCCGGGCAGAACTGTAACCTTTTACGATAGTACCGTAGCAGAACTGATCAAACAATATAATATCGGCAGTATCTGCGTTTTCCAGGGAAGCCCGGTAAAACAGGCAAATATTCTGAACCGCCTGCAGGCTATGGCAAAAACCCCGCTTTTGGTAACCATTGATGCGGAATGGGGTGTAGGCATGCGCATGACCGACAGTGTGCTTCCACTACCCAAGCAAATGATGCTGGGCGCTGTTCAGGATTCCAATATTTCTTACCAGTATGGAAAAGTTGTTGCGGAGCAGTGCAAAAGGATCGGCATACAGGTGAATTTTGCGCCGGTTGTTGACGTAAATAATAATCCCGATAACCCGGTGATCAACGACCGCAGTTTTGGAGAAGACAAATACAAGGTTGCTTCCTTCGGCATTCAATACATGAAGGGCATGCAGGACAATGGTGTAATGGCCTGCGCCAAACATTTTCCGGGCCATGGTGATGTTGCAGTAGATTCTCACTTCGACCTGCCGGTAATTAAAAAGTCCAGGCCGCAATTGGAATCACTGGAGTTATATCCCTTCCGTGAAATTTTTAAAGCAGGTGTTGGAAGCGTAATGATCGCTCATTTATATATCCCTTCAATTGACACGAGTGCTAACCGTGCAACTTCACTTTCAAAAAATAATGTAACAAACCTTTTAAGAAATGAACTGGGTTACCAGGGCTTGAGTTTTACAGATGCTTTGGAAATGCAGGGCGTAAAGAAATTCTTTCCTGATGGAACAGCTTCCGTGGAATCGATCATTGCAGGGAACGACATGCTTTGCCTGCCGGGAGATGTACCGCTGGCTATCGCAAAAATAAAAGAGGCGATACAGAATAACCAGATCAGCTGGGCAGATATTGAAAAGCATTGCAAAAAGGTATTGATGGCAAAATATCAATACGGGCTTGCAAGGCTACAACCCATCAATACCAATAATCTTACCAATGACCTGAACAGTAAGATCCCTTTTATGCGTAAGCTGATCGCGGAGAATGCCTTAACCGTTTTGAAAAAAACGGATGCCGGATTTTTTCCCATGCCCGCGATAACAAAAGAAAAAACAGAAGTAGCCTATGTGAGTATCGGCATGAGCAGCGATAATGCCTTTGCAAGGCGCATGCGCCTGGATTATAATGCTGATGTTATCTATTTCGATTATAAACAGGATGCAGCAAAGATGGCCGAGGTCCTTGAGTCGGTAAAGAAGCAATATAAAAAAGTGATCATCGGTGTTCATGCATACAATCGTGTGCCTGCGAATAATTTCGGCCTCAGCAAAACGGCTGTTGACCTGGCAGCACAATTACAACAAAAGACCAATGCCATCACGTTCGTTTTTGGAAACCCTTATGCCATTAAGAACTGGTGTGCTGCAAAAAATTTAGTGGCCTGCTATGAGGATGATGAGATCATTCAAAACACGGCGATAGATCTTTTACAGGGAAAGATAGCGGCTAAGGGGAAATTACCGGTCACTGTTTGTCCATCATACAAGTATGGAACCGGCATCGTATATAATGCATTGTCTCCCATTAACCCCGCCAAACTAAAGCTCGATCCCTTAAAGCTTACCGTCATTGATTCTATCGCAGGCGAAGCCATTGCAAAAGGTGCAACTCCCGGTGCCGTTGTATTGGTGGCAAAGGATGGCAAGATCGCTTATTACAAAACTTATGGCAGTTTTTCTTATGATAATGCTGAGCCCGTAAATAAAGAAGCGATTTACGATATGGCTTCTGTTACAAAGATCTGCGCCACTACCATTGCAGTAATGAAATTATATGACGAAGGAAAGATAGAGCTTAAAAAAAAACTCGGTGATTACCTGCCCTGGGTAAAAGGCACCAATAAAGAAAATATAACGATAGAAAATATTTTACTCCACCAGGGAGGTTTGGTAGCATACATTCCTTTTTTCCGCGAAACCATTGACCCAAATGGCGTTCCTTTTCCTAAATATTATTCTGCCCAACAAAATGATTCATTCGGCATAAGGGTTGCCAAAGACCTTTATATGCGTAACGATTGGCGGGACACAATATACAAGCGCATTTTACAAAGTCCAATGGGTCAGACAAATAAATACATCTACAGTGATAATGATTTTATTTTTTTAGGCAAGATGGTAGAAGCCATAAGTGGAGTAAGTCTCGACGAATATGTAAAAAGAGAATTTTACAAGCCGATGGGATTGACAACAACAGGGTTCAAACCTGCAGAACAATTTGCCCTGAACAGGATAGCGCCAACAGAGCAGGAAAAATTCTTTCGTTTACAATTACTCCGCGGAGACGTGCATGACCCCGGCGCAGCAATGTTTGGTGGTGTGGCAGGCCATGCCGGGCTTTTCAGCAGTGCCTATGACATGGCCATGATCATGCAGATGTTATTGAATGGCGGAACCATGAACGGGAGACAATATTTACATAAAGAGACCATCGACCTGTTCACGGGTTACCATAGCTCCATCAGCAGGCGCGGATATGGTTTTGATAAGCCTGAAAAAGATAATTACATTCGGCTTGATGGCGTTACCGGACCCAGTGCATCGTCACGAACTTTTGGACATACGGGCTATACAGGAACCTGCGTGTGGGCCGACCCGACCTATAACCTTGTTTTCATCTTTTTAAGTAACCGGGTAAACCCCGAAGGCGGAACCAACGGGAAACTGCTTAGCATGAATATCCGTCCCAGGATACAGGAAGCTATTTATAAGGCGATAGGGCTTTGACCGGCTTTTAGAGATTTTTTTTGTTCGTGTTAAAAGTTGTGCTAATTCAGTTTGTGCTAATTTTATTTAGTACAAATTAAAATTGCACAAAAACAGAAAACCGGGTGTTCTAATACAAATTGAGCAGTATCTGTTTTAACTCATCCATTCTTTTCCAGGGTATTTGATGATCTGCGCCATACAGGGTATCTGCAGAAACCGAACTTGCATTGATCATCATCTTTTGACCATAAGCAATATTTTTTATTGGGACCCAGGTATCTTCATCGCCATGTACAAACAAAACTTTGCAGGTAATATTTTTAAGATCATTTTGCAATGGTATCAGGTCTTTTTTTAAATAAAGCAATTCTGTATTGCTTGGACCAAATGCACCCGGCAGGCACCAGTACAAGGGGCGAACAGCCATTATTTTACGCCAGGTCTCCTCTTTTTCCTGCCCAACATCAAGGGCACCGGCAACAATTACAACCGTATGAAATAGTGCTGAATTATCTGCCGCCAGCTTCGCCAGCACCGGTCCGCCCATGCTATGCCCTACCAAAAAAATAGGTTGGGTCGTTTTTAATTTTTGAAGCACGGGCATTATGATGCTGCATTGCTCCTGCAGGTGAATAGCTTTCCCAAAATCGCTATAGCCAAAGCCCGGCCTGTCAATTGCCACCATCCGGAATTTTTTGCGCATAGCGGTATCCCACATATACTTCATATAATTCATCCAACTGCCGGGACTGCCATGTATAAAGACCAAAGTGGGTAATGAATCGTTGCCGCAAACTGCATAATGCAAATGGCTTCCGCCAATTACAGTATCCTGTATTGTAAGCGGAACGTCTTTGGATCTGAAAACTCGGTAAGCTTTTTTATCGCTCCACCGGTTTCTCATAATTAAGCATTGAGAAAGCAGGATCCATAAAGACAGTAAAATACAAGTGTAG
>Ga0193708_1000044_pt1 | contig 25966 bp, 21 predicted proteins | sample H3c1metaG_FD_160570 | JGI IMG/M metagenome (GOLD analysis project Ga0193708, IMG submission 160570) | Soil microbial communities from a riparian zone of the East river system, Colorado, United States - H3c1 | ecosystem: Environmental > Terrestrial > Soil > Riparian zone | place: USA: East River...
CGCAGCTTGAGCTCGCCCGCCTTCGCCCGCGGCACGACGACTTCGATGACGGCCTGGTCGCCGGACACCACCTGCGTCCACAACTGGCCGTGGCTTTCGTTATCGGCGGCGGTGAACACCGGCACCGCGTCCGAGTCGATGCTGGCGCGCGTGAGGCCGGCCGGATAGACCAGCAGACGGCCACCAGCGGGCATGCGGTATTGCGTGAAACCGAAGTTCAACGACAGCGCGCCCCGCGACTGCACGCGCAGGCGCCAGACGAGGTTGTTCGCGTCGAGGTCCTCCCAGGCGCCGGAATTCAGCGGCGTCATGTCGACCTTGAGCGATTGCGCGTAACGCGTAGGCAGGCCCTGCGCTTCGCGCTTGATGTCGTCCACTCTCAGCTTGGCGACGTCGACCGCCGGCATGCTGCGCAGCTCGACCTTGTCGAGTCGTGTCAGGTTGTGTTCGAAGGCGGCCGGACGGCCGTCGCGTTGCACTGCGAAGGCGGTGCCGATCGACAGCGCGAGCAGGATCAGTGAGCCACACACTCGTTTCATGGGTTTCTCCAGGACGGAACGACGGCGAGGATTGGCATGCGTCAAACGACGACCCCGGCCGAAGCCGGGGTCGTCCTGTTTCGCCTTCTCGATCAGAAGGTGATGCTCCAGCTGTTGATGTAGCCGATGTCGCCACCGGCGTTGTCGTTGACGCGCAGGTTCCAGGTGCCGTTCAATGCCTCGCTCGACAGGTTCACGTTGTACGTCGAGTTGATGTTGTCGGCGCTGCCGCCGGCGTGGTTGTGCAGCACGTAGACGCTGCCGTCCGGTGCAACGAGGTCGACCTTGAGGTCGCCGCGGTACGTGTGGACGATGTTGACCGCGACCGGCGTGCTGGCCGGTGCGTTGCCGCTGCGTCCGGCCACCGTGATCGGGCTGTTGACCGTGGTGTTGTCGCCAATCGCGACGTCGGTACCGTTGCTATAGGTCTGCGCGCCGCCGCCGCCGGTGCTGTAGCTGCCGGTCAGCGTCACGCCCGAATACGCGCTGTAACCGCGCAACATGACGTGATAGGTGCCGGCCTGCGCCGTGGCGATGTTGCAGGTCTCGTTGTTGCCGTTGAGGTAGGGCCGGCAGTCGTAGCTGGTGGTGGTCGGCGCCGAACCGAACCTCACGTACATGTCGGCATCACCGCTGCCGCCTGCGATCGTGAACTTCAGATTGCTGGCACCGGCCGGCACGGCCAGGGTCCAGAACTGCTGGCTGGAGGCGGCGCCGGAAATGTTCGTGACCGGCACGCCGTTGCCCAGCACGCTGCCGCCACCACCGGTGCTCACCGTGACCGGACTGGTCTTGGTGTTGGTCGCGCCGTCGTCGTCGGTCACCGTCAGGCTGACGTTGTAGGTACCGGCCGCGGCATAGGTCTTGCTCGGATTGGTGGCCGTCGACGTGGTGCCGTCGCCGAAGTTCCAGCTGCGCGAGGCGATGCTGCCGTCGCTGTCGGTGGAGGTATCGGTGAAGCTGACGGTGAGGCCGCTCGCGGACGAGGAGAAGTTCGCGACGGGAGCGACATTGCCGCCACCACCGCCCGCGGCATCGACGGCTGCCTTGGCGTTGACGATACCGCTGCCGATCGGCTGCGATGGCGGCGACGGGAACGCACGTGCAGTGCTCTTCAACAACGCCTCGACTTGCGCAGGCGTCTTCGCCGGGCTCGACACCGACTGAATCAGCGCGACCACGCCGGCGACATGCGGCGTCGCCATCGAAGTGCCGCTGTAGGACGCGTAGGTTTCCGTACCCGGACCGGCCGTGCCGGTGTTGAGCGTGGACAGGATCGCCGAGCCGGGCCCCGCGACGTCGACGCCGGCGCCATAGTTGGAGAAGCTCGAGCGCGCGCCGGTGCTGGTCACCGAACCGACGGCGACGACATTGGCGCAGTTCGCGGGCGAGAAGCCCGAAACATTGGCGTTGCTATTGCCCGCGGCGATGACCAGCGTCGTGCCACGGCCGACCGCGCCGTTGATCGCGCTCTGCATTGCGCTACCGCAGGCACCGCTGCCGCCGAGACTGAGATTGATCGCTTCGGCCGGATTGGCATTCGCCGGCACGCCGCTCACCGTGCCGCCCGACGCCCAGATCACCGCATCGGCGATGTCCGAATCGTAGCCGCCGCCCTTGCCTAGCACGCGCACCGGCACGACCTTGGCGCTGAATGCCGTACCAGCCACGCCCTTGGCATTGTTGGTGACTGCAGCCACCGTGCCGGCGACGTGCGTGCCGTGCCAGCTCGACGGATTGCCGCCGAAGGCATCGCCCGGATCGCTCGGGTCGCTGTCGCGGCCGTTGCCATCGGCCGAGACCGCGGTGTCGATGATGAAGTCGTAGCCGGGCAGGATGTTGGCGTTGAGGTCACTGTGGTTGGTGATGCCGGTGTCGAGCACCGCGACCACCGTGCCGGCGCCGGACGTGATGTCCCAGGCCTCGGTCGCGCGGATGCCGCCGGCACCGGTGCCGAAGCCGAACTGTTCGCCGAAGCGCGTGTCGTTGGGCGTGAACACCGGCTGGTTGAGCTTGTTGACCTCGATGTACTCGACGTTCGGTTCGGCTGCGATCTGGCGCATCAGCGATTCGGCGTCAGCCGCATCGAGCTTGCGGTCGGTCTTGATCACATCGGCCTGCACCGCCATTCGCCGCACGTGCTGGAGAACGATCGCGCGGCCGTTGACCCTCGGCAGCGCGCGCGCGGCCTTGTCGAGCGAGGCCTTCAATTGCGCCGTGTCGGCGCGTTGGCTGCTGCCATCGCGATACTTCACGATGAACTGGTCGAAGGTTTGCGACGACTGCAAACCACTGAGGTTGATGCGTTCCGCCGCGGCGGCGCTCATGGCGACCATCGATGAAAGCGCGACCGCCGTGGCGGCTGCGAGCGCACGCATGCGGATGCGGTTGCGAGTGAGACGCGTGATATTAGACATCGGATTGACCCCCGGAAACAGGTTGCGCCGCAGGTTTGCGGCAGGGCGCCTGAAGCTCGTCGGCGGTGGCGGCATCGATGCCGGCCGCAGGGGACGACGCAGGATCCAGGCTACGGTGAGACCACTGATCGAAGTGACGCAAGGTGGCGCAACCAGGGCGCCGCGGGGGGATCAATCAGGACGCATCCCCAAAAAAGATACGATTCACGAATCGTGTATTGCGAAGTGGGTCGGAGCAGTTGCGGAAGCACGCGGCCGCTTCGCATATCGCCGAAAGGAACCCCGGCATCGGCCGGGGTTCCTTGCGTCAATCCTGCGACACGATCAGAACGTGACGCTCCAGCTGTTGATGTAGCCGGTGTCCTGGTTGGCGTTGTCGTTCACCCGCAGGTTCCAGGTGCCGTTCAGGGCCTCGCTCGACAGGTTCACGGTGTAGGTCGTGTTGATGTTGTCGGCGCTGCCGCCGGCACGGTTGTGCAGCACGTACACGCTGCCGTCCGGTGCCACCAGGTCCACCTTCAGGTCGCCGATGTAGGTGTGCACGATGTTGACTGCGACCGCCGCATTGCTCGGTGCATTGCCGGTGCGTCCGGAGACCGCGATCGGGCTGCTGACGGTGGCGTTGTCGTTGATCATGAAATCGGCGCTGTTGGTGTAGGTCTGGCCGGTCGGCGGCGGGGTGGTGCCGCCGGCCGCATCCACCGCGGCCTTGGCATTGACGATGCCGCTGCCGATCAGTTGCGACGGCGGTGACGGGAACGCGCGTGCCGTGCTCTTCAACAAGGCTTCGATCTGCGCCGGTGTTTTGGCGGGATTGGCCACGGACTGCATCAGCGCGACCACGCCGGCGACATGCGGCGTCGCCATCGAGGTGCCGCTGTAGGACGCATAGGTTTCCGTGCCTGGACCGGCGGTGCCGGTGTTGAGCGTGGAAAGCACTGCGGAGCCCGGACCCGCGACATCGACGATCGCACCGTAGTTCGAGTAGCTCGCACGCGCGCCGGTCGAAGTGACCGCGCCGACCGCGACGACATTGGCGCAGTTCGCGGGCGAGAAGCCGGAGGTGTTGGCGTTGCTGTTGCCCGCGGCGATGACCAGCGTCGTGCCACGACCGACCGCGCCGTTGATCGCGGTCTGCATCGCGCTGCCGCAGGCACCGCTGCCGCCGAGACTCAGATTGATCGCTTCGGCCGGATTGGCATTCGCCGGCACGCCGCTGACGCTGCCGCCCGAGGCCCAGATCACCGCATCGGCGATGTCCGAATCGTAGCCGCCGCCCTTGCCGAGCACGCGCACTGGCACGACCTTGGCGCTGAACGCAGTGCCGGCGACGCCCTTGGCGTTGTTGGTCACCGCGGCTACGGTGCCGGCGACGTGCGTGCCGTGCCAGCTCGAGGGGTTGCCGCCATAGGCATCGCCCGGATCGCTCGGGTCGCTGTCGCGGCCGTTGCCATCGGCCGAGACCGCGGTGTCGATGATGAAGTCGTAGCCGGGCAGGATGTTGGCGTTGAGATCGCTGTGGTTGGTGATGCCGGTGTCGAGCACCGCGACCACCGTGCCGGCGCCGGACGTGATGTCCCAGGCCTGCGTGGCGCGGATACCGCCATTGCCGGTACCGAAACCGTACTGCTGGCTGAAATTGGTGTCGTTCGGTGTGAACACGACGTGGTTGCGCTTGTCGACTTCGACGTATTCGACGTTCGGGTCGGCTGCGATCTGGCGCATCAGCGATTCGGCATCGGCCGCGTCGAGTTTGCGGTCGGCCTTGATCACATCGGCCTGCACCGCCATTCGCCGCACGTGCTGGAGACCGATCGCGCGGCCCTTGGCTGTGGGCAATACGCGCGCGGCCTTGTCGAGCGAGGCCTTCAGTTGGGCCGTGTCGGCGCGTTGGCTGCTGCCATCGCGATACTTGACGATGAAACGGTCATAGGTCTGGGCGGCTTCCAATCCGCTCAGGTTGATGCGTTCCGCGGCGGTCGCGCTGAGCGCGACCATGGACGATAAGGCGATCGTTGTTGCGACAGCGAGCGCGTGCAACCGCACGCTGTTCTGCGAGACATCTGACATAAGAGACTTACCCCCGAACTGTGGACGCCGCGGAACGCGGCATTGGCCAGGGGACAGTCCAGGGCGGGCAACGTCAGGACGTCGATGCCATTGGCGCAGTCATCCTGACATGCGTGCGGACTGACAAAATCTGTCCGCAAAGTGACGCTACTGGACACAGTTGCGTGAATACAGGCTGCATGCGCAGCAAATACGGGCGTGAAATTGCGGTGTTCGTCACGGATCGGAGGAGTAACCGCTTTCAGCACGCGCGCGTCGCGCGGTGTTTGTGCTTGGACGATTGCGCGGCGCGCTGACCGCATGTCGCAAGTGATCTCCGCGTGAAGACATGGAGGTCCGCATTCATGCACGGATTCTCGGTTCGCGCGCAAAAGGTTCGCGCGAGGGTGAATTCGTTGGGATCGTGAGAAGGATCTTGCGGGGCTGGCCGCCCCACGCTCGCTAAAGCATGCGTGCTACAGCATGCCGGTCTCCAGGCGCGCGGCCTCGGACATCATCGAGCGGTTCCACGGCGGGTCGAACACGAGTTCGACATCGGCCTCGCCCACCGTCGGGATCATCTCGAGCTTACTGCGCACGTCGTCGACGAGGATGTCACCCATGCCGCAGCCCGGCGCGGTAAGCGTCATGCGCACCTCGACCAGCCGCTGGCCGTCGTCGGAAGGCCGGACCGTCGCCTCGTAGACGAGTCCCAGATCGACGACGTTGATCGGGATCTCCGGATCGAAGCACGTGCGCAATTGCTTCCACACCAGCTGTTCCACCGCGTCGTCGCCGGCGCCCTCCTCCAGCGCCAGGGCTTGTGGCGGATCCTTGCCGATCGCGTCGGCATCCTGGCCGGCGATGCGGAACAGGTTGCCCTCGACGAACACCGTATAGCTGCCGCCGAGCGCCTGGGTGATGTAGCCGATGCTGCCGGCGGGAAGGCTCACGACTTCGCCCTGCGGCACGAGGACGGCGGCGCAGTCGCGCTCGAAACGGACGGGTTCGCTGTTGCGGGAGTACATGACGACACTATGGAGGCGGACGAACGCCGCGCAAGGCATGCATTGTAGGCCGTGCCCGCCGTCCGGCTCGGCGGCGTCCCGCAGTCGGTCGCGGCGACGTATGCGAACGGTATGCTGTGGCGCTTTAGCGGTGGCCTTCCACGACGATGATCGAATCCGCCGAACCTGTCCGACCCGCGCGCCGCTCCTCCCGCGCCTGGGCAGGTCTGTTGCTGTTGCTCGGAAGCTGCGGCATCGCCGCGGCCTGGGTGCTGTTCGCCTACGCGCGCGACCAGCAGGCGAGCTGGATGGCCGTCGTCGCAGCGATCGATGCCGCCGTCTTGCTGCGCCTGGCGCGGGTGCCGGGCGGATGGATGCGCGCGAGCTGGGGCGTCGCCGCGACCGTGCTGGCGATCGCGCTCGCCAACTGGGGCATCGCCGCGGCGCAGATCGGCAGGCTCGTCGGCTTGCTGCCCTGGGAGTCGGCGCTGCGCCTGGGACCGTCGCACGCCTGGACGCTGATCAGCCTCGCGAACCCCGCACCACAGCTGGCATGGCTTGCGCTCGCGCTCGTCGTTGCAGCCGTGGCTTCGCGCTGACCGGGAACATCTCGTCGAGGCAACGCGCGAAGACCTGCACCGCCTCCTCGATCTCCAGGACCGACAAGGACGCGAATCCCATTAGCAGGCCGGCGCGATCCGGCGGCGCTAGGTAGTACGGCGCGATCGGATGCAGGCCGAGGCCATGGCCGACGGCATGGGCGACCAAGGCTTCGCCCTCGGCCCGGCTGCGGCCCGTGAGCCAGACCACGATATGCATGCCCGCGCGCGAGTCGGCGATCGCTAGGCGTCCCTTGCTGCACGCGCGCAGCCCCTCGAGCAGCGCGCAGCGGCGCTCCTCGAGGGTTTTCGCCGAGCGCCGCAGATGGCGTTCGAAGCCACCATCCTGGATGAAGTTCGCCAGTGCGGCCTGTTCGATCGCCGGCGAGCCGAAGTCCTCCATCCACTTGGCAGCGATGAAATCGCTGCGCAACGGCGCCGGCATGATCAGGTAGCCCATGCGCAGCGCCGGGAACAAGGCTTTCGAGAAAGTGCCGACATAGATGACGCGATCGTGCTCGTCCAGCGACCGCAGCGCGGCGATCGGCTTGCTGCCGTAACGGAACTCGCCGTCGTAGTCGTCCTCGAAGATCCAGCTGCCGCGGCGTTCGGCATAATCCAGCAGCGACAGCCGCCGTGACAGCGACATGACCGCACCGCTCGGAAACTGGTGCGATGGCGTGACGCAGATCAGCTTCGGCGTGCGCGCCGGCAGCGCATCCGTCACCAGGCCATTTTCGTCGACCGGAATCGGACACAACTGCGCGCCGTTGGACTGCAGGACTTCGCGCGCGGCGAAATACTGCGGTTCCTCGATCGCGACTTCGGCGCCTTCGTCGAACAGGATGCGGGAAGTCAGCGACAGCGCCTGTTGCGTGCCGTTGACGATCAGCACGTCGGCGGGCTTGGTCTGGATCCCACGCCGCCGCCCGAGGTAATCGCACACCGCTTCACGCAGCGCTGGGACGCCCTGCGTCATCGGGTATCCCGGCCGCGCATAGGCCGCCGCATGCGAGAGTTCACGCGCCCAAGCCGTGCTCAACGCAGGATTGGTCAGCGGCGCGCCGTATTGGAAGGCATAGCGCGCCATCGGGCTGCGGCGGCCCGGCACCGCGCCCTGGTCATGGATCGTACGCAGGCGACGCGCGTAGGCGGATTGCGGCTCGATCCAGGTCGGCTGCGCGTTGACCTGGCGCATTGCCTGCAGCGGCGGCGTCACGTAGCTGCCCGAGCCTACGCGGCCATCCAGGAATCCTTCGGCACGCAGCTGTTCGTAGGCTGCAAGCACTGTATTGCGCGAGACGCCGAGGTCCCGCGCCAGCAGGCGCGTCGGCGGCAGGCGCGCACCGTGTCCGACACGCCCGGCGAACATCGCCCCCTTCAGGGCGCGCGTCAGTTGCGCGTGCAACGGCCCGCGGCCGTCGAGTTGCAGGTGCATGGGCGCTCCATTCAGCGTGGTACCCGGATTGGCACCATCTCACCGCAGGTAATTGGCTCTTGATAGTACCAATAGGCTGCGGCCTGATGGGGCCAATTCCGGACTCCCCCGACGAGGTTCGCCAAATGGCCATGACCATGAAAGCCGTTGCCCAGGACGCGGTACCGCGCGTCGTGTCGCGCCCATCGATGTGGCCGTGGATCGTGTTGTGCGCCGCGATCATCGGAGCGCTCGACCTGGGTTTCGCGATCGCGTGGTGGGCATTCGAAGGCGTGCCGCCGATCCGTATTTTCCAGTCGGTCGCAGGTTGGGCACTGGGCCGCGAAGCGGCGATTTCTGGCGGACTCGCGACCGCAATGTTCGGTGCGGCTTTGCAGTTGTGCATCATGACCGTGATCGCCGCGACTTATTTCGGTCTCAGCCGCCTCGATGCCCGCCTGCGCCGGCAACCGTTGCGCTGGGGCGCGCTGTACGGCGCGATCGTGTACGTCCTCCAGCACGTGGTGATCGTGCCGTATTTTTCCGCGGCCACCGCACCCGACTCGTCGCGCCTGGACTGGACGCTTGCCTGCGTGCTCGTCTACGTGACGATGGTCGGCATTCCTTGCGCCTTGTTCGCGCGCGCCTTCGTGCGCGATCGCTAAACCTGCGCACAGGCAACCGGCATTGGGTCCAACGACTGCGGCACAAATGGCGCTAGCCGATGCGGCGTCGCTTGCCGTGGAATCATCCGTCCTCATGATCAGGAGTTCTACGTCGACATGGCCAGCATCCCGCTTTCGCGCAACACGCTGCGTCCCTGGCACTGGGTGGTCGCCGGCGGCCTGACCGCAGGCGCCCTCGACATCCTCTACGCGATCGGGTTCTGGGGTATCCAGGGCGTCGCGCCGAGCCGGATCCTGCAATCGATCGCCGCCGGCGTGCAGGGCAAGGAAGCGGCGGTGGCCGGGGGCATGCCGTCGGCCCTGCTCGGCCTGCTGCTGCATTTCATGATGGCGCTGATGATGGCAGGCGCCTACTACCTCGCCAGCCGGCCGCTGCCGATCCTCGTGCGCCGGCCGCTACTGTTGGGCGCGCTGTATGGATTGCTGCTGTATGTCGTCATGAACTACATCGTGGTTCCACTGTCCGCCATAGGGGCTAACCCGCCGCCATCGGGACTGTGGATGGCGTGCAGCATCGTGGCGCACGTCGTGCTGGTCGGGATTCCGTGCGCTTACGCCGCGAAGTTCGCGGACAAGGCAGCCACCCAAATACGCTGACGTTCGGTCGTCGTGCCCATCTTTTTTTGCGCAGCGAACTTTCGAGTGACAGCGCAAGGCACGCCACCATTTATCAACTCCTGCATATCTTTCTAGGGCTCGGCGCGCAGCGACACAGGTTAAATATTCGTAATTTCGAAGGGCCGGCTCTGCCGCGCGCCACTTTCATATTCGGAGTTACGAATGTCGACCCACCTTCTCAGCAGAGCCATCCGGCAGGCGTTGATCACGACGGCGAGTCTGTCCGTCGCAGCAGCCCCTCTGACCGCATTTTCCCAGGACAGCGCGCCAGCAGCCCCCGAAGCCACCACGCTCGACCGCATCGAGGTGACCGGTTCGCGCATCAAACGCACCGACGTCGAAACCTCGCAGCCAGTGTTCACGCTCAACCGCGACGAGATCCAGGCACAGGGCCTGACCTCGGTCGGTGACGTGATTCAGAACCTCACCGCGCAAGGTTCCGCGCTCAACACCACCATGAACAATGGCGGCAACGGCGAGACTCAGGTCAGCCTGCGCAACCTCGGTTCGCAGCGCACCCTGGTGCTGGTCAACGGCAAGCGTTGGGTCGGCGGCACGGGCCTGGGCGGCGCAATCGACCTCAACACGATTCCGACCGCGGCCGTCGAGCGCATCGAAGTGCTGAAGGACGGCGCCTCGACGATCTACGGTTCCGACGCGATCGCCGGCGTGGTCAACGTCATCCTGCGCCAGAACTTCGAAGGCGCCGAAGCCAATGCCTTCATCGGCCAATACGACAAGGGCGACGGTACGCGCCAGGCCTACGACTTCACCGTCGGCAGCGCCTCCGAGCGCTGGGCGTCGATGTTCGGCGTCAGTTATGTGAAAGAAGATCCGGTCATGGCCGGCGATCGCGAGATTTCCGCGGTGCCGCGCTTCGGATCGAGCCCGGGCTTCGGTGGCAGCTCCACCCGTCCAGACGGCAATTTCTGCATCACCCAGCCCGTCGTGCTGCCCAACGGCGATCCGAGCATTGGCTGCTTCCAGCCCGGTCCGACGCCCGGAACCATCGGCGAATACGGTTTCTTCATCCCGACCGGCACCGGCACCTTCCGTCAGAACCAAGGTACGGCGGATAACTACAACTTTGCGCCAGAGAACTACCTGTTGACTCCACAGGAACGTGTCTCGATCTTTGCCAACGGCTCGCTCGACATCACCGACAACCTGCGCTTCAAGGCCCTTGCCCAGTACAACGAGCGTCGTTCCGCGCAGTTGCTGGCGGCCAATCCGATCGTGCTCGGCCTGCTTGGTAGCGAAACGCCGAGCGTCTCGATCAGCCCGGACAACATCTACAACCCCTACGGCGTCGAGATCGACTCGATCCAGTATCGTCCCAACGAAAGCGGCGGCCGCAAGTTCAATCAGGACGTCGACACCACGATGTTCAACTTGGGCTTCGAAGGCACGCTGAACTTCGCCGACAAGCCGTTCGACTGGGAAGCCGGTTACCTGTACGGCCGCAACTCGGCCAACAACACGACGAACGGCTTGTTCCGCATCAGCGCATTGCGTGCCGGCCTCGGCCCGTCTTTCCGTGATGCCGCTGGCAATGCCGTCTGCGGTACGCCGGCAGCACCGATCGCCGGCTGCGTTCCGCTCAACCTCCTCAGCGGTCTGAACAGCCTCACGCCGGAAATGCTGGACTTCATCAGCTTCGAAGCGCATGACGTCTTCGAATACAAGATGAAGAACTACTACGCCAACATCGGTGGCGACCTGTTCGACCTGCCGGGCGGTCCGCTGGCGTTCTCGCTCGGTGCCGAACATCGCACCGAGGCCGGTTTCGACCATCCTGATGCCCTGATCAACGGCGGCGACACCACCGGCAATGCGCGTACCGCGACCAACGGCAGCTACTCGGTCGACGAAGCCTATCTCGAGCTCGCGATCCCGGTGCTGGCCGATCTGCCCTTCGCCAAGCTGCTCGACTTCAGCCTCGCCAGCCGCTACTCGGACTACAGCAACTTCGGCAACACGGTCAACAGCAAGTTCGGTTTCCGCTGGAAGCCGATCGACGACCTGATGGTCCGCGGCAACTGGTCAGAAGGCTTCCGTGCACCGTCGATCGCCGAGCTGTTCACCGGCCAAGGCGATTCGTTCCCGACATTCGATGACGTTTGCGCTACCAACCTGCAGGGCACGCCGAACGACGCCATTCCCGCAGGCTGCCTCGTAAACGGCAGCACCGTCGGGCCGAACAACCAGGCCAATGCGCAGATCCGCATCACCGTCGGCGGCAACCCGGAGCTTGGGCCAGAGACTTCGACCTCCAAGACCCTGGGCGTGGTCTACAGCCCGAGTTGGGTGCAGGGCCTCGACCTGACCCTGGACTGGTGGGAAATCGAGATTGAGACCGCCATCGTCACGCAGGGCGCGCAAGCCGTGGTTGACGGCTGCTACCGCAGCGGCGTCCAGGCCAACTGCGACCAGATCGTGCGCGGGCCCAACGGTGGCATCACCGACCTGCTGGCCATCCCGCAGAACATCGGTACGTTCTCGGCCGAGGGCTTCGACTTCACCGTGGCCTACCGCATGCCGGAGACATCGTTCGGCAAGTTCAGCTTCGTCTGGGACACGTCTTATCTGGTCAACACTTATACCGACACCAATGGCGACGGCTCGTTCAGCGAGGATCCGGTCAACGGCGAAGCCGGCAACCAGATCGGCGAGTACTTCGGTACCGGTGCCAACAACTGGCGCATCCGCTCCAACCTGCAGACGCGTTGGGAAATGGGCGACTTCGGCGCGACCTGGTTGGTCCGCTACTACTCCGACCAGGACGAGGTCTGCAACGTGACCGCGGCGCAGCGGAACCTGTTGTGTTCGGATCCGAACCGCTTTACCAACCTTGACGGTGACGACCCGGGCTCCGAGCCGGATGGCAACACGCGCCGCGCGGAGAACCACATACCGGAACGCTTCTACAGCGACGTCAGCGTGTACTGGAAGGCACCCTGGAATGCCAAAGTTACGATCGGTGTGAACAATTTGTTCGACGAGGACCCGCCGCGCTCCGCCACGGCCGCCAACAACAGCTTCGATCCAGCCTATGACGTCCCGGGACAGTTCTTCTACCTGTCGTATAACCAGCGTTTCTGATCTATTTGCTCCACGCGATACCTATTACGGCCCCGCAAGGGGCCGTAATGCTTCGTCGGCATAAATTCACGCTGCTGACGCGCGATCGCTCGCCCGATCTCGTCCACCGATCTCGTCGACCGTTGCAGCGAGCGTGGGAAGAGCACGGAGCGTTCTCGTGGCGGGGTCCGCTAGGGCGCCCCTCCGACAAGCGCTCAGGCAAGGCAGGCGAGGTGACGATGTCCGAAAATGGCGAGCATCGCGTAGCGGCACGGATTAGTTTGAATACGCCATCAGCGCGCACCATCCGGGGCCAGTCGCATGTCCGCTTCACCAAATTTCATGTCGATTCATGGCGCTCGCAACGATATTTCCGCGCCGATTGGTGCCCTCCAAACCACCTGAATTGGCCCTGCTGGACCTGTCCGGCGCGCGATAGATTTGGGTCCACTTACCCGCGCTGGCTGCGGGACTTCGCGAGGTCGCCTTGGCCATTCACTACCACCGCATAGGTTTCGCGCAACAACTGGCATTCGATCACGACGCAGGAGATGCGCTGCACCTGATCCATGCTTCGGGCCGCGGAATGAGGGCGCGAATCCCCGCCGGTTGGATCGCATTCCTGATGCCGCTCTCGGGCCGGCTGGAACTGGAATCTCAGGATGGCGCCTGGCCGCTTCCGCGCGGACATGCGCTGCTGTGGCGGGAGGGTCACCTGCACTGCGTGGCACCCGCGCAAAGCCTGTGGCTGTCGCTGTGCGGTCCCGCGTCGGCGTGGTCGCGCTACATGCGCACCTCGCGCAATGCTCCGATGCCCGACCTGTTCCCGAGCGAAACCGCATGCACGCGCGACCTGCGCCGATTGCTGGTGCGCATGGCAAGGATTGCCGAAGGCCCGCCGCAGGAACGCGAGGCGATGGCGACGCTCGCCGAAGCATTCTGCTCCGCGCTGATCGACAGCCAGGCGGACCTGCAAGAGCGCGTGCAGCGCTGCAGCGGCCGTACGCTTCGGCGTCGTCAGCAGACCTTGCTGCGGCTGCTGCGGGTCCGGCTGCTGATCCAGCACCACCAGGACGGCAAGCTCGACCTGCAGCGCCTGGCGCGGACCGCCAGCTATTCGCCCTGCCATCTCATTCGCGTCTATCGCGAAGCCTTCGATGAAACGCCGTCGGAGTACGCCGCGCGCCTGCGTTTCGACCGCGCCTGGATCCTGGTGCGCGAGACGCAGATGCCGATCTGCGAGATCACCGAAGCGCTGGGATTCGAGAGCCAGAGCGCCTTCTGCCGCGCGTTCAAGAACACCTACGGCGTGACCACGACACAGGCCAGGCGGCTGGATTCCGCACCGATCACGCGGATCCCGGTGCATGCGCCGAAACATGCCGCGCGCGCCGCTTGAAGGCGACGTGCGCAGCGGTCGCGCCGTCTTCGTTTCGAATCGCTACCGGGATACCCGCATGACACGAACTATCGCGAAGGCGGCGTGCTGCCTGGTGGTCGCTGCGGTCGCCTGCATGGTCAACGCCTCCGCTCCGGCCACGACGGCGATCGCCTTTCCCGACGGCTACCGGCAATGGGTACACGTCAAGAGCGGCCTGATCGACGATCCCGCGCACCCGGCCTATGCGTCGTTCGGCGGCGTGCACCACATCTACGCCAACGAGGCGGCGATGCAGGGGTATCGAGGAAGCGCGACTTTCCCCGATGGCGCGGTGCTGGTCTACGACCTGCTCGAATTACGCAAGCAGGCCGACGGCACGACCGACCAGGGGCCGCGTCGCCATGTCGACGTGATGGTCAAGGATGCGAAGCGTTTCGCCGCAACCGGCGGGTGGGGCTACGAGGAATTCTTTCCGGGTGATCCGAAGACGGCGACGTTGACGCCCAAAGCGCAAGCCGGATGCGCCGCCTGCCATACGGCGAATGCGCCGCGCGATCACGTCTTCAGCGACTTTCGCGACTGATGCGTGGCGCCACTGACGCGTGCGTCAGTGGCCGCCGCTATCCAACGCCTTCAGTTCGCTGACCAGGGCGCTACCCATCTCCGCACCGTCGCCGTACAGCATGCGCGTGTTGTCGGCGTAGAACAGCGCGTTCTCGATGCCGGCGAAACCGGTGCCCTTGCCGCGCTTGATGACGATCGTGTTCTTCGAGTTGATCACGTCCAGGATCGGCATGCCGTAGATCGGCGAGGCAGGGTCGGTCTTGGCGACGGGATTGACCACATCGTTGGCGCCGATCACCAGCGAAACGTCGGTATTGGCGAACTCGGGGTTGATGTCGTCCATGTCCGCGATCAGATCGTAGGGCACGCCGGCTTCGGCCAGCAGCACGTTCATGTGGCCGGGCATGCGGCCGGCGACGGGGTGGATCGCGAACCTGACCTTGACGCCGCGCTCGATCAGCCGCTGCGCGAGTTCCCAGATCTTGTGCTGCGCCTGCGCCACGGCCATGCCATAGCCGGGCACGATCACCACGCGCTCGGCGAACGCCATCATCGCCGCGACGTCGCCGGCCTCGATGGGTTTCTGCGTGCCGGCGATCTCCTGCATCGCGCCGCCGCCGCCGAAGTTGGAGAACAGCACGCTCTTGATCGAGCGGTTCATCGCCTTGGCCATCAACCGCGTCAGCAGCATGCCGGCCGCGCCGACCATCATGCCGGCGATGATCAAGGCCTCGTTGCCGAGCACGTAGCCTTCGAACGCAACGGCCAGGCCGGTCAGGGCGTTGTACAGCGAGATCACCACCGGCATGTCGGCACCGCCGATCGGCAGCGTCATCAGTACGCCGAGCGCGAGCGCGGCGAGGAAGAACGCGATGATCATCGGCACGCCGAGCGAATGGATGACGATCCCACCCAGTACCAAGGCGCCGATCGCGACCAAGGCGTTGAACCATTGCTGGCCCGGGAAGGTGTAGCGCTTGTCCATGCGCCCGTCGAGCTTGGCCCAGGCGATGACCGAGCCTGATAGCGAGACTGCGCCGATCAGAGCTCCGATCACTGCGAGAGTCAGAACTATCGTCGACGGCTGACTAATTTCTGGTCCCGAAGGAGGTGGAGTCAGAACGTATACAAGTGGCAAGTCCGAATATCTAAGCAATTCGACCGCGCCGATCGCCGCCGCCGACCCGCCGCCCATGCCGTTGAACAGCGCGACCATCTGCGGCATGTCGGTGATCGCGACCTTCTTGCCCCAGACCCAGGTCAGCGCGATGCCGATGACAGCGGCGGCAATGATCAGCCCGAGGTTGTGCAGCCCCGGCAGGAACAGCGTCGCGACCGTGGCGATGACCATGCCCAGCCCGGCCCAGCGGATGCCGCTGCGCGCCGTGACAGGCGACGCCATGCGTTGCAGGCCGAGCAGGAACAGCGTCGCGGCGATCAGGTAACTGGTCTTGACCAGCAGTGACAGGATCTCCGGTAGCGAAAAACCGGTCACGGCTTCTTCTCCGGCTTCTTCGACGACTTGAACATGTCGAGCATCCGTTCGGTGACCACGTAGCCGCCGGCGGCGTTGCCGGCGCCGAGCAGCACCGCGACGAAGCCGATCGCCTTCTCCAGCGTGGTGTCGGCATGTCCGAGCACCACCATCGCGCCGATCAGGACGATGCCATGGATGAAGTTGGATCCCGACATCAGCGGGGTGTGCAGGATCACCGGCACCCGCGAGATGATCACGTGGCCGGCGATCGCCGCCAGCATGAAGATGTACAGCGCCACGAAGCCGTCGCCCACTGTTTGCTCTCCCCAGGATCGAATTCGTCCGGTCCGCCGCATCATAACCGCCCATGAATCGGGCCGGGATGCTGTCAACCGCGTGCCGGGCCGGGCGTTTCCCTTCCCGCAGGACCGCCCCTTCCCTCCGAGGACACGCCTATGAAGAAGACCTTGCTGCTGGTGCTTCCGCTGCTGTTGCTGACCGGCGCCGCCGCTGCCGGCGACTTCGGCGACCGCGTCGAGCGTCGGCTCGACAACCGCGGCGATCGCATCGATAACCGCCTCGATCGCCGTGGCGACCGCATCGACGAGCGTCTCGATCGCCGTTCCGAACGTGCCGAGAACCTCGGCCATGAACGCCTCGCCAATCGCCTTGACAACCGTGGCGACCGCATCGAGAACCGCCTGGATCGTCGTGGCGACCGCGTCGACAACCGCTGGGACCGGCGCGGCGAGCGCTTCGACCGCCGCTGGGACAGGCGCCATTGACGGTAGCGACGCTAAGCTCCGGCGGGTGAGTGCAGATGCCGGCCATGACTGGATCCCGCCGACCGCGTCCGACGCGGTCGTGCAGGGGCCTGCTTCGATGGACGAGTTCCTGGCGGCCGTCGGCGCGCGCGCCTTCCGCTTCGCAGAAGTCGGGCTGCGCAGCCGCGACGACGCCCTCGATGCCGTGCAGGACGCGATGATCAAGATGCTGAACTATCGGGACAAGCCGGCCGCGGAATGGACGCCGCTGTTCTGGAGCATCCTGCGCAGTCGCATCGTCGACGTACAGCGACGGCGGACGTTCCGGCTGCGCTGGCTGTCGCCGGCGGCGCCGTCGGAGGACAGCGACCTGGACTGGGCCGACAGCGCGCCCGAGCCGGACCGAGCGCACGACGGGCGCGAGTCCTACGCGCAGTTGGTCGCGGCACTGCGCGAGTTGCCGCGCCGCCAGCGCGAGGCTTTCACGCTGCGGATCCTCGAGGAATGCGACGTCACCACCACGGCCCGGGCGATGGGCTGCAGCGAAGGCTCGGTCAAGACCCACCTGTCGCGCGCACGCGAGGCGTTGCAGCGACGACTGAAGGATTACCAATGAACACGCACGACCCCAATCAGCATTCCGAAGACCAGCGGACATTCGACGAGGCGCTGCGGCAGCGGCATGGCGATGCCGTCGCGCACATCTCGGCACGCACGCAGGCGCAGCTGCAGCAGCGCCGCCGCGCCGCGTTGTCGGCATCGGCACCGGGTATGCCACGCACCACGATGCGCCGCTTCGCATGGCCTGTGGCGACCTCGTTCGCCGCGATCCTCGCACTCGCCGTCGGCATGCAGTTGCGACAGGACAGCGTGGCGCCGGTGCCGGTGGCCACGGTCGCCGACGACGATGACCTGGGCGCGAGCTTCGCCGCACTCGACGAGAACCCCGACCTCTACCTGTGGCTGGCATCCAACGATGCCGTCGCGTTCGCTTCGGAGTAGGCCATGAACCGCTTTCGCCTGATCGTCATTGCCTTGCTGCTGGCATGCGCCTGGCCTGTCTTCGCGGCGCCGCCGTCCACGGTCGCCGACGACAAGCCGGCGATGCCCGCCTGGGACCAACTCACCCCGGCGCAGCGCGAACTGCTGCTGGCACCGGTGCGCGAGCGCTGGAACGGCAACCCGGGCGAGCGCGGCCGCATGTACGAACACGCCCAGCGTTGGCAGACGATGACCCCGGACCAGCGCCAGCGTGCGCATCGCGGCATGAAGCGCTGGTCGCACATGAATCCGGAGCAGCGCGACGAGGCTCGGGCGTTGTTCGAGCGTTCGCGCAGCATGACGCCGGAACAGCGCAAGGCGCTGCGCGAGCAGTTCAAGGCGATGACGTCGCAGCAGCGCAAGGCGTGGCTGGAACAGAATCCGCCGACGAAGCCTTGAGGGCGTCTTTGTAGTTCGTCATCCCAGCGCAAGCTGGGATCCATTTTGACTTCCGCGCCTGTGGACCACCCAAGATCAAGATAGGTCCCAGCTTGCGCTGGGATGACGGCATTCTTGGGCGACAAATGGCACCACCGACCACGACTTGCTCAGGTGCCCTATTCGCCTGATGCGCCCCGCTCCGGCCACACCGTCTTCGCCAGCAATTCGTCGTTCCAGTCGAACGCCAGCGCGCCGTCCTTCAGCAGCAGCGACACGAAGTTGAAGACGTTGCGCGCATACATCTCGCTGGCATGCAGCGCCCCGCTGCTGGCGAGGTTGAGCGGACCGGCGATGGTGATGCCGTTGTGTTCGATGGTCTCGCCGGGACGCGTGAGTTCGCAGTTGCCGCCGGTTTCCGCGGCCAGATCGACGATCACGCTGCCCGGCTTCATGCCCTCGGCCATCGCTGCGCTGACGATCTTCGGCGCCGGCCGTCCCGGTACGGCGGCGGTGCAGACCACGACGTCGATGTTCTTCAGGTGCTCGGCGAGGCGGCGCTGCTGTTCGGCGCGCTCGTCGTCGGTGAGCTGGCGTGCATAACCGCCCTCGCCCGCCGCACTGACGCCCAGGTCGAGAAACTTGCCGCCGAGCGATTCGATCTGCTCGCGCGTTTCCGGGCGCACGTCGAAGCCTTCGACCTGCGCGCCGAGGCGCTTGGCCGTCGCCACGGCCTGCAGGCCGGCGACGCCGGCGCCGATGATCAGCACCTTCGATGGCCTGATCGTGCCGGCAGCGGTGGTCAGCATCGGGAAGAAACGCGGCGCGAGTTGCGCGGCGATCAGCACGGCCTTGTAGCCGGCCATGCCGGCCTGCGAACTGAGCACGTCCATCGCCTGCGCACGCGTGGTGCGCGGCAGTCGTTCGAGCGGAAACGCAATCACGCCGCGTGCCGTGATCGCCTCGCCGCGCGCGGCGTCGGCCTGCGGTTGCAGGCCGCCGACCAGCGTCGCGCCCTGCTTGAGTGCGGAGATCGCTGCGGGCGACGGCGGCTGCACGCACAACACCAGATCCGCATCGCCGACCGCAGCATCGGCGCTGCCGACGAGTTCGGCACCGGCATCGGCATAGGCCTGATCCGGAAAATACGCGCCGCTGCCGAGGCCGCGCTCGATGCGCACGTTGGCGCCGGCGGCGACCAGTTTCTTGCAGGTTTCGGGCGTGATCGCGACGCGGCGCTCGCCGGGCGCGGTTTCGCGCGCAATGCCTATCCTTACCGTCATGGTTCGCTCCGCCAGCCTGTGGCAGCCATCGTAGCCGAAAGTCGATGAGCGGCTTGCGGTCCGGCGTCGTCAGCCGGCCGGCGGATCGTCCGTGCGCGAATCGGTCGCGATCCCGGCGAGCGCCTGCAATGCGCCTTCGATGGCGCCATCCGGCGAGCGCATCTGCAGGCGGCCGTCGTCGAGCATCGCGCGCAGTTCCGCAGGCGAGAGCAACCATTGCCGCGCACCCTGGCGATTGACGAGCAGATGCTGCGCGCTGAGCGGACTGACCCAGGCGACGCGCAACGCCACCGGCGCCTGTCCCGGTTCGTTGCCGACCAGCGACTGCCCGACCGGCAGCGACGATAGCGGCGCGGCGACAGAAGCAATGGCGGCGCTGGGCTTCTCGGTCGCCTCGACCGGTTCCGCCAACGGCGTCGACACATGCCGGCCACGCTGCGCATCGGGTTGCGAGAGGTCGGCGACCAATGCTGCGAGCAGGTCGTTGGCGCCGTTTTCATCGAGGCCGCAGGCCACGTAGCAATCGCGCAAGGGCTGCTGCAGCGCGATCAGGCCTTCGGCGACGTCGCGCCCCTGCGCCTGCGCGGCTGCCTGGTCGACGCCGACCATCGCATCGCCGACAGCCAATGCCGCGCGATAGCGTTCCGACTCCGGCCCTTCGCGCAGCCAGGTTTGGACCAGCGACTGGCGCCACTGGTCGTCGAGGAATCCGGCGACCGAGGCGAGCAGCGTGCGTCCGTCCAGGCGCTGGGCGAGCGCGGCATCGGCATCGCGACGCGCGACCTGCAGGCGCTCGCGACCCTGGATCGACTGCCAGGTGCGACGCTCGGCGATGTCGGCGCGACCGCGGCGCGGTTCCAGCGCAACGCGCAACGCCTCCAGCGCATGTTCGAACACGCTGAGATCGCCGTGGTAGCTGGCGATGACTTCGTCGGCGCTGTCTTCTGCCAACGCATGCGCTTCCGCATCGGGCTCGGTATCGCCCTGGTTGGCGTCCCATTGCTCGATCAGCAGCGACAACCAGGCGTGTGCAGCATGTCCGACATCGTCGAACACGTAGGGCTCACTCATCACCAGGCACAGATAAGGGCAGCACAGGCGCTGCAACAGCGCGGCCGCGTCCGCGCCCAGTGCGTGCGTGGCAAGCACGCGGTCGAACAGCAGGCCGGTCAGGTCGATGGCATCTTCCTGCTCGGCGCTGAACTGCGTGCTGGCACGCTCCATGCCGAGCCGCGCCGCGCCCTGGTGCAGACGCTCGCGCAAACGTGCGCCCAACCCGGATGCCGTCGTGCCGGAGTCGCGCATGCCCTCGGCGTCGCCCTGCAGCAACGACAACACGGCGAGGAACTCCTCGTTGCGCAATTCGCGCGTTGGCGATGCTTGCGCTGCATCAGGCTGGCCGGCACTGCGCAACGCGCGCGCATGGCGGCGCAGGGCGTTGCCGCGCTCGGCGTCGAGGGTCTGCACGCGTGCGACACGGCGCCGGTCGCGCTTGCTTTCGCGCCAAGTCGAATCCCTCGCATCGAGGGCATTGTCGCGCGACCAGAGTTCGCGCCGCGCGTCGCTCAGGTTCGGCGTCGGCGCGGCGAGGCCGGCGAGCGGCGACGCCATCAGCATCGCGAAGTCGCCGGCGCGAGCCATCGCGAAGCCCGCGTCCGACAGCTGCGTGTTGAACCACGCGTACAACTCGCCGAGGCGCTCGCCGGCAAGACGCTCTAGCTGGCGCAGCAGCGCTTGCCGCAGCGGCGCGTTGCATTCGTCGGCCGGGAATGTCCCGAGAAAGCTTTCGACGATGGCGCGCGGGCCGATCGGGTTTGTCGGTCGCACCTGTCCGCCTAGCTCCGCGGCAAACGACGATAGGCGGCTGTCGATGACGTCGAGCACGTCGATGAAGCGACGGTCGAGCGCCTCGATCACCGGCTGGCCGACCAGCTGTGACTGCAGTTCGTCCTCCGACACCAGCGCATAGCGATCGTCGGCCGCACTGGGCGCGGTTGGTCGCGGCCAGCCCTCGAAACGCTGCGCCAACCGCTCCTGCCAGCGGCGCTCGTACATCGTCGCGTGGTTGCGCAGGATGGAGAGGTTGGCCAGGTCGTCGGCGAGATGCTCGGCGTGCGGCTCGGCGCCCTGGCGCCTGCGCAGTTCGATCTCGACGATCGCCTGGACTTCGCCTGGCAGCGGAAGCAGGCGCCCGAGGCCGCCGCGCTTGAGCGCTTCGAGCAATTGCCCCGGCGATGCCACGGCCGCGCCTGGACCGCGCTGGCCGCTGGGTGGGACCGGTTTGCGCATGCTTCGAGCGTGGCTCCGCGCGGTTCTGAGTGCCGATCGGCTGCACAGTAGCGTAGCGGATCGCACGCGCGCTCACGAAGTGTTGACGGCGATTCGCCTGAATCGGTCAACCTCGCGCTTCGACCTCGACCCGGCCGCGTTCAGGACGCGATGGCGGTGCCCAGTTCGGCGTCGTCGGCCGCCGCGGCTTCGGCAGCCGCGTTGTCCGCCGGCACCTGGTTGAGGTGCTGCCAGACCTGTTTCATCGCCTCGTCGAACGGCGCGTCGACCGAGCGCACCACCACACGTCCGGCTGCGACCATCGACGCGAGTTCTTCCGGCGAGGCCACCAGCTTGCGCATGCCACGGCGATTGACGATCAGGAAGCGCGAGGTCAACGGACTGATCCAGGCGATGCGTGCGGCCGATTCGTGGCCGCCTTCGTCGATCAGGCGCAGGCCCTGGCCGACGCGCAGCCGGCGCATGCGTGCGGCGATGGTCGGATCGAACTCCAGCGTGTCGGTGCCGGCGGCCAGGCGCAGGCCGGTCGCGAGGCCGTCGTCGTCGGCATTGTCGAGGTCGATGTCGCCCGGCTGTGGTGCGTGCACCCGGCGCGGCGTATCCGGCAACGCCAGCGCGGAGATGATCCGCGCCATCGAATCGCGCGCACTGGCGGCATCCAGCCCGCAGGTCGAATAGCACTCGCCCAGCGGTATTTGCAGCGCCAGCAACTGGTCGGCGACGGCCGCACCGCGTGCGCTCGCGGCATCGGCATCCACTTGCACCATCGCATCGCCGACGCCGATCGCGGCCCGGTGCCGCGGCGAATCGATGCCGTCGCGCAGCCACATCTGCACCAGGTAATGCCGCCATTGCTCGTCGAGGAAACGGGCCACCGGCAAGGTCAACGGGCGGTCGGCCATGCGCGAGGCGATCAGTGCATCGGCATCGCGTCGCGCCTGCAGCAGGCGTTCGCGGCCGTGGATTGCTTCGGCGGCGCGGCGTTCGGCCAGTTCGGAGCGGCGCCGCTGTTGGTCGAGTTGGTCGCGCAGCTCGGCCGCGGCCAGTTCGAAGATGGCCTGGTCGTCCTGGTATTCGCCGACCACTCGGTCGACGGCGTGCTCGGCGCGCTCGAGGGTTTCCCGGTCCTGCGGCGTGTCGCCGGTATTGCCGTCGCAGGCTTCGGTCAGCGCGTCGAGCAGTTGCCGCGCCGGATGGCTGCGGCGGTTGAACAGCGAATCGTCGGTCAACGCGACCTTGAGATACGGCACCACCAGACGGCCATACATGGCGCGGGCGCGGGTGAGCAGGTCGTTGGCCTCGAACAGCGACTGGAACAGGATGCCGATCAGGTCGATCGCATCCTCCTCGTCGACGCTGAAGCGCGCATCGGCCGGATCCAGTCCCATCTGCCGCACGCCGCCGAGGATCTCGTCGCGGATCACGCCCGCCAGCGGCCGTTCGCCGGCCAGCGCGCGCGCATAGGGCGCGGGATCGTCGCCCTGCAGCAGCGAGGCAACGTTGAGCAGGTCTTCGGTGCCGAGGAAGTGTCCTGAGTCGATGCTGCCGTCGCCAGCGTGGGCGATGCTGTCCGCCGACACCCATTGCGATGCGCCATGCGGCGCCGAACGCGCGCGCCAGGTGCGCAGCTGCTCGCGGACCACGTCGCGATAGCGCGGCGGGCGGCCTTCCTCCTGCGCCTGGTGCAGGGCATGGGCCTGCGGTTGCACGCCGGGGACGCGATGGCGCGGCGTCACCGCCGTCACTGCCGACATCGCCGCACCCAGCGGATTGTGATGCTCGACCGTGCCGCCATCGGGAACCCATCCGCCTGCGGTGGCGGCGGAATGCATGGGCAGTGGCCCATGCGACGGATGGCCCATCGGTGCGCTGCCGACGCCGAAGCCGGCGCCATCGAGCGTCGTGTTGAGGCTGGTGTAGACGTCACCGAGCACCTGCGTCAGGCGCTTCTCGAACAGCGGGAACACCAGCGTGCGCAGGCCCGGGGTGAGGTCGTCGGCGCGGAACAGGCCGACGAATGCAGCGACCGGCACTTCCGGCCGTACCGGCACCGGCTGGCGACGCTGCAGGCCCAGCGCGACCGCGAGCGATTGCAGGCGATCGTCGAGCAGTTCGAGCGGATGCATGAACTGGTGCTCGAGGGCCTCCGTCGCCTGCTGCCCGGCCAGGTGCATCTCGAGTTCTTCCTCGGACATCAGGCTCAGCGATTTGGCGGCCGAGGCGCGCGCCGACTTCGGGTGCAGCCAATGTTCGAACTCTTCCTCGATCGCCTCGCGATAGCGCGTGGCCAGCACCTGCGCGCGCTGGCTGACGCCGAGCAGCGCGGCGCGATCGTCCTGGCTGGCGTTGTAGTTGTGGCCGGCGAGCGCGGTCAGCCGCACCTGTTCCTCGATCGTGCCCCAGAACCCGGCCAGGATGCCGGTCAGCTCGGCCGTGGCATCGCGCTTGAGGCTTTCCAGCACGCGTGCGGGGTCGCGGACGCTGCTGCGTCCACGCAGCGCATGGGGTGGAGACCCGATGTCCTGTGCGTGCGTCATTTCGGGGGAGAATGCGCCTAGGCTGGAATAGCCACGCATACAATTCCTGAACCATCGGACAGCCGTTGTGATCGCAATCGCAAATAAGTCATTACACCCCGACGACTTGGCCCTCGAAGCGCTCGATGCGCGGCGCTCGGTCCCCTCCAAGCAGCTCGGCGAGCCCGGCCCCGACGAGGCGACCTTGCTGCGCATGCTGCAGAGCGCGGTGCGCGTGCCCGACCATGGCAAGCGCGTGCCGTTCCGCTTCCTGCGCATCGCCGGCAGCGCGCGCCAGGCACTGGGCGAGCAACTGGTCTCGATTACCCGCGCGCGCGATCCCGACGCCGCCGAAGGCGCGATCGAGAAGGATAGAAATCGCTTCTCGCACGCCCCCCTGATCGTCGCGGTGATTGCGGTGCTCGGCGAGGACGAGAAGATTCCAGAGAACGAACGGCTGCTCAGCGCCGGCTGCGCGTGCTTCGCGCTGTTGCAGGCGGCGCAGGCGCTCGGCTACGGCGCGCAATGGCTGACCGGCTGGCCCGCCTACGATCGCCAGGTGCTCGACCGGCTCGGCCTCGCCGCCCACGAGCACGTCGCCGGCTTCGTCCATATCGGCACGGCCAAGCTGGAAGCACCCGAGCGCGATCGCCCCGATCCGCGCGCGCTGCTGAGCGACTGGTCCGCCGCGTGAGCGATCGCTATCTCGACGCAGCGCCCGCCACCGCGCCCGTGCTCGAGGGCGCGGCCCGCCCGGCCCTGTACCTCGTCGACGCCAGCCTCTACGTGTTCCGCGCCTGGCACTCGATGCCGGACGAGTTCCACGATGCCGAAGGCTGGCCGACCAATGCCGTGCACGGCTTCGCGCGCTTCCTGCTGGACCTGCTCGAACGCGAGCGCCCGCTGCACATCGCGATCGCTTTCGACGAAGCCCTGGACTCGTGCTTCCGCAACGCGCTGTATCCGGCCTACAAGGCCAATCGCGCGCCGGCGCCGGAGGAACTGCGTCGCCAGTTCGGACAATGCAAGGCGCTGTGCAGCGCGCTCGGCCTGGTGGTGCTCGCGCACAGGGAATACGAGGCCGACGACCTGATCGGCAGCGCGCTGCACCTGGCGCGCGCTGGCGGCCATCGCGGCGTGATCGTGTCGGCCGACAAAGACCTGTCGCAGTTGCTCGACGAGCACGACGAGCAGTGGGATTTCGCGCGCGGCCAGCGCTGGGGCATGGCCGGCGTGCGCGCGCGTCACGGTGTCGAGGCGCGGCAGATCGCCGATTATCTGGCGCTGGCCGGCGATGCGATCGACAACATTCCCGGCGTCCCCGGGATAGGCGCCAAGACCGCGGCCGTATTGCTGGCGCATTTCGGCAGCCTAGATGCGCTGCTGACGCGCATCGACGAAGTGTCGTACTTGCGTTTCCGCGGTGCCGCGCAGGCCGCAGTCAAGCTGCGCCTGCATCGCGAACAGGCCCTGCTGTGCCGGCAGCTGGCGACCATCGCCCTGGATGCGCCGCTGGCCGGGCACGCACCACCGTTCCTGCGCATCGCCGCCGATGCCGTGGCCATGCTCGCGGTCTGCGAGGCGATGCGTTTCGGCCCGATGACGCGCCGGCGCCTGTATGCCGCGGCCGGCCTCGACTTCGCGGCGTCATCGCTTCCGTCGTAGCATCGGCGCATGACCAAGCACGCGAGCGATGCCGGCGAAATCCTCTACGAAGGCAAATGGCTGCGGCTGGTCAGGCGCGGCCAATGGGAATCGTGCGAGCGCACGCACGGCGCGGCCGGGATGGCGGTCATCGTCATCGCCGTGACGCCGGACGACGACGTGCTGTTCGTCGAGCAATTCCGATACCCATTAGGC
>Ga0193708_1000045_pt1 | contig 25694 bp, 25 predicted proteins | sample H3c1metaG_FD_160570 | JGI IMG/M metagenome (GOLD analysis project Ga0193708, IMG submission 160570) | Soil microbial communities from a riparian zone of the East river system, Colorado, United States - H3c1 | ecosystem: Environmental > Terrestrial > Soil > Riparian zone | place: USA: East River...
CCTGGCCACAAAAAAACCGGCGTCCTCAACTTTCTTTTTCAGTTTGTCAAAATCAATATTGCTGCCGGGTTTAAAAGAAACATCAAAACTCGAGTTTTTGATATTGGCATCTACTTTATCAACAAAGTCCAGCGATTTAATTGCTTTGTTGATCGCATTGCTGCACATACTACAGGTTAAACCGCTGGCCTGTATGCTCACGCTTTTTACCTGTGCAACCGAAGTAAATGAAAAAAGAACAAGCATTATTAAAATAAGATTTTTCATATCTCACTAATTGAATGGTTAAGATTTACAACAATCCTTGTCTTTGCAACATTGCGCATCCTTGCATGCAGTTTCAGTCTTACCACATTTTTCGCTATCGCAGCAGGATTCTTTGGCAGCTGCAGCTTTTCTGTCATACTGGCAACAGCCGTGTAAATTATTGTATGCCTTATCATCTGCTGTAAGATCCTGCGTATCGTATCCCGCTTTTGCGATAGCCTGTTGAATTTTTACCGGACTTGTCTTATTAACTGCATAGGAAACTTTAAGTTCCTTGCTGTCCTCGTTCCAGTTTGCAGATGTTGCCCCGCCTTTTTTCGCAGCTTTTTCAATGTTTGTTTTGCACATACCGCAATTACCCCAAACTTTAATGGTCTCTTTCTTTGTTGAAGTTTGGGCAAAAGAAAAATTAATGGCAAAAATGCTGAACAGGAGTGCAGCATATATATTCAGTGTTTTCATTTTATAAAAATTTAATTATTGATAATATGGAAAATACGCATATAGCATAAACAGCAATAGCGGGGCTATTGATGCAAGATCAATAACTGGTCTTATATCCTGAAAACACAATTCAATATACAGGCAGAGGGGCCGGCATATTCGGGTGGAGAGTGGTTGTTTACTGCTGTTAAAGCAGGATCTGCGGGTAATTTGGAATTGAATAACGGGTATTCACTTACCAGCGCAAATTCCGGTTGCATAAAATGAATATCGTTTGAAACCGTTTTATGAGAATCCTGTAATTTATAGAATTTGTGTTCATCGTGGCAGCAACCGGTGTCTTTTTCCGTCATGCCGCATTTGCCGCATTTATCGCTGGATGAGCCATAAAACTCCATCCCTGCTTTTTTGCCCATGCAATAATGTATCTCCATGGCGATGCCCGAAGAGACCGTCATGTATAATACCGCTAATATGGCGAGAAAGCCTTTTTTCATACGTTTAACTATAGCAAAAGTAAACCAATTTTCTCCAAATCAAAAGGTTCTGCGGGAAAATAAGGTATGATTAACAGGTCGTCAATATCAATTTACAAATGCCCATTGGATACCAAAACGTAATAAGAAACCCTGGGTAGGATAATGTGGTGCTGCAAAATTATTATTGGTAAAACTCAATCCATTGGCAAAGTTCACCGTATTCAGGTTCTCGGCCCGGATAAAAGCAACAAATGATTTTATGCGGAAATGAAAGAAAGCGTGGATATCAGGGAGGTTCTTTAATTTAAAACTATCCTGCGGCATGAACTGTCCCATCACCGGTGAATAATTATAAGCTTTGTAAGGGGTATAATAACGAACTTCCAGCCCCGTGCTTAAAACAAGGTTCTTAAAGAATATACCCTCGTATGAAAGCCTGTTCCGGGTAAACAGGAGCGGCACTTTTACCGGGGCGCTGCCATCTGTTTGCTGTGCAACAGCCTCAATATACCAGTTCCATCTTTTTGTAAGCCTGATCTTTTTTGATGCATATACCTGCAACAGGTTGATCACTTTACTGCTTTGTGCGGTATGATAATAATCTGAAAAATAAGCAAGGTTGGTAATGAGGTGATTCCTGAAGCCAATATTCACGAACTGGTTATTTGCATCTGCGCCAAAAGAAGTGATATTTTCCTTTTTCGTTATTCCCGGGTTGCCGAAATTAAAAGCTGAAGAACTATTGTATATGAAGGATGGAGTACGGTTCACATTCCGGAAAAATAAACGAACGTCTCCAAATCTTTTATTCAGGTACCTTCCAAGGGTTGCATAAGCACTGTAATCACCGGCATTCAATCCATTCAAATAAAATTCTCCCTTTGCAAGAACATCCCAAAGCTTATTCCTGGTCTTGTTACGGTATTCACCGTGAAATATCACATTGTAAAAATCCTTGTTCCCTTTTAAAGACTCCAGTTTTATATTCTCCATTTTTGCGCCAACAAGTAAGAACTGGGCCGCATTCTTTGTATCCGGAAATTGTAAAAGGGAGAAATCATTGCTGATGATCTTCCATTTTTCCTGCACGTACAAGCTATCCCTTGGCCGTCCGAATGAAATGTCATACCAGTTTTTATAAATTGCCGAATCAGCCAATACATCTTTATACAAATAATTATAGTTACTGTAGGTAAAGCTATACTGTGCCCTCAGCTTGGGATAAAACAAGTATTCTGTTGTGGAATCATTTACTGCAATGGAATCCCTTTTTCCGATGTCGTAGGTCTGGCGCAGGAAAACGGTAAAATCCTTGTAGATATTTCCTGTGTTAACACTTGACTGAAATGGGTTGGGCTCAAATTCACCCACATTGCCCAGGTTCACGGGAACAGCATAGCGTTTTTTCCGGTTAGGATCAGCTAATAAAGAATCCGCGGTGATCCCGCCGTTCTCTGAATTTTTTATGGTATTACCCACCACGATAAGAAAAGCGGCATACCTCTTTCTCTTTCCCTGGTAATTACCAAAGAGCCGGTAACTTTTATGGTTGGTGTTTTGGGTAACAAAGAATCCCGGTGCACTTACCAGGCGATAATCAAATCCAAAGCCAAGGTTGGGCCTGGGGTTTTGGGTATGAAGGGCCTTGATCATTTGTTCTTTACCCGATGCCAATTGGTAGCTGAGCAGAGAGAACGGCCTGTTGGTCTTATAAAATTTTGACTCCTCTAATGTAAACCTGTAAACATCAAATGCATGTAAGCCGGCATCCCAACCGGGTTTGGCAAATGGAAAATAGATAAGTGAATATGCCGCTGCTCCATTATTGCCCAGGTATTGATAACTGGAAGGAACGGAAAAATATTTATCAAAATCATTTATGGTTGAATCGAAGGGGATACTGCGAACGGAATCAAGAAATTTATAACTAATGGATATAGAATCTTTTTTATCATTCCGGTGCTCAAAACCTATGGTATCGGTCCGGCCCCCTGTACTGCCTTTCAAGCTATTTAACCTGCCTCCCACCTGCCTCAATACATCAGGTTGTTGTGCATAGCAAAACTGGATAAAAAAAATCAACAGCAATACGGAAGCAGCTTTCTTCATTGATCTTCTCTTATAGTTGTGCAATAAGTTCACAAAATAAAGCCGCAAAAGCCGGTTCTGCATCTTTGGCTGCCTGCAATACTTCCTCATGCGTTATTACATTTTCTTCTTCGCGTATGCCTACATCTGTAACCACGCTCATGGCAAATACCGGCAACCCCATATGTACAGCCGTAATTACTTCCTGCACGGTACTCATGCCAACCACATCTCCGCCGAGGGCATGGATCATCCTGTATTCTGCCCTGGTCTCAAATGTAGGTCCTGTTACCGCCACATAAACACCCTCTCTTAATTTTATGTTTTTTTCGGCAGCAATGGCTTTTGCCTTGCTGATTAGGCTTTTTTTATAAGGCTCACTCATATCCGGGAACCTTGGCCCCAATTCCTTATAATTTTTACCGATCAGCGGGTTTGGCGCCAACTGGCTGATATGATCCGTAATGATCATCAGGTCTCCTACTTTAAATTCGGGATTAACGCCACCCGCTGCATTACTTAAAAGCAAGGTATCAATACCCAGGTATTTCATTACCCTTATGGGAAACACGATCTGCTCAGAGCTATACCCTTCGTAATAATGAAAGCGGCCCGCCATGGCCACCACCTTTTTTCCACCCAGTTCACCAAAGGTCAGTTTGCCGCTATGCCCCTCAACTGTACTTACCGGGAAATGCGGAATATCGCCATAAGGAATTTCCTTTTCGATCTTTATTTCTTTTGTAAAACTTCCCAGCCCGCTTCCTAAAACAATACCAACAGATGGCTGCCGGCTGTATATTTTTTTAATGAACTCCGTCGCCTCATTAATTTTCATCATCATAAACAGTATCTTTTTGCCAAAGGTAAGGCAAGTTTAGTGTTCGCCGTTTACAGTTTAGTGTTAAAAAAGATCATGGAAGGCATGCCGTATAAGTAAGATTATTCTTTCTTTTTACTAAAAGGAAAGAATAACAGAACAAGTTCACAACGATGACGCCATGAAAAACAAATGTTCGGAACACAAAACTATAAACCCCCAAACTGTAAACTGTTTTATTTATCTTCGCCAAAACTTTTTGACTTATGAATCTTCACGAATACCAGGCCAAAGAATTATTGAAAAAATACAATGTCCCCGTTCAGGAAGGCATTCCCTGCAACACAGCGGGTGAGGCTGAACAGGCTTATAAGCAAATTCATACCCAGTACGGAAGTAAATTTGCCGTAGTAAAAGCACAGATACATGCCGGTGGCCGTGGTAAGGGGAAAATAGCCGGTACGGAACAACGTGGTGTTGCTGTTGGTAAGACCGCTGAAGAAGTAAAAGAGATCGCACAAAACATTTTAGGAGGAACATTGGTAACGATACAAACAGGGCCTGCAGGAAAACTGGTGAATAAAGTATTGGTGGCACAGGATGTTTATTATGAAGGAGCAAATCCGGTAAAAGAATTTTACCTGTCTATTTTATTGGACAGGACCAAAGGAGAGAACGTGATCATGTACAGCACAGAAGGCGGGATGAACATTGAAGATGTGGCGCATGACACCCCGGAAAAGATCTTTAAAGAATGGGTACATCCCGGCGGCAGCTTAGAACCCTTCCAGGCAAGAAAGATCGCTTTCAATTTGGGGTTAAGCGGCCCGGCTTTTAAGAACTGCGTAAAGTTTGTCACCAATTTATATAATGCCTATGTTGGTTCGGATTGCGGCATGCTGGAAATAAACCCGCTCTTTAAAACCAGTGATGAAAAAATAATTGCAGTTGATTGTAAAATGAATGTAGATGACAATGCATTGATGCGGCACCTGGATATAGCTGCTTTAAGAGATGTAAGTGAAGAGGATCCTACAGAAGTGGAAGCAGGACAATTCAACCTGAACTTTGTAAAATTAGATGGCAATGTAGGTTGCATGGTAAATGGCGCCGGGCTTGCAATGGCAACCATGGACATGATAAAGCTGAGTGGCGGTGAGCCGGCAAATTTTTTAGACGTGGGTGGGACAGCAAATGCCCAAACTGTGGAAGCCGGCTTTCGTATCATATTAAAAGACCCCAAGGTAAAAGCCATACTCATTAATATTTTTGGCGGCATCGTGCGTTGCGACAGGGTTGCGCAGGGCGTTATAGATGCCTACCAGTCCATAGGTAATATCAATATTCCCATCATTGTAAGATTACAGGGCACGAATGCGGATGTTGCAAAAAAACTAATTGACGAAAGCGGTCTGAAAGTACAAAGCGCAATTTTATTAAGCGAAGCAGCGGCCTTGGTGAACAAGGCTGTAGCATAGCTAAGAGATAAAAAGAGAGAAGGAGGAAAGGAGAAAAAAGATCAATGAAACCGGTCTTCTTCTCCTTTTCTCTTTTTATCTCTTAGCTATTAACTGTGTAATTTTATTTACGCTTTGTTGATCTTTTATCCTCCCGGGCCTAAATTCCTTCGAACTGTTATTGAGCTTCTTAAAATCCTGTAAATTAATCTCTTCCTAACTTGGCACGTTATTGGCCTTATCTATAAGAAGGATCAATGATCTTTCAAATATCATGAAAGCAAGATTTTTAATTCTGATCTTTTTTGCATTTTTTGGAATGACGGAATCTTCTTTTGCTCAAAAGAAAAAGAAGCACTATAAGAAACATTACTATAAGCATACTCCTCCAAGGCCACCTCATCCTGTTATATATCGCCACAGGGCTCCCGCTCCGCCACGCCCGGTGATCATTTTACCGCCGAAGCCTCCACGCCCGGTAGTAATTGTACCGCCCAGGCCACCAAGACCATGGCGCCCGGGCACACCTTAACAAGCGAAACCACAATTGGAAAGCAGGTTTTTTAAACCATAACTAAATATAAATATTTAAAAATCCGATTTTCATTGTAAGAACCATCAATATTCAAATTGGAATAATCATACAGAGTGAGTGCATACATGCCTCACTCTTTTTTATTTTATCATTTCCGGGTAAATAAAAAAATCCTAATTTACTCCTGCATAAAAAAACAAATAATGCTGGAACCCGTCTTCTCCCCTTTTCCTGAAATAACTACCCAAAGATTATTGCTGCGCAGTATTGAAAAAACAGATGCCCCGGAGATCCTGTTTCTCCGTTCAGATGAAACGGTGATGCAATACATTGACAGGGAAAAAACAAAGACCCTGGAAGAAGCTGAAGAATTCATAAACAAAATAAAAACAGCGGCGGAAACCAATGAGGGGATCATGTGGGCCATCGCTTTGATTGACCGACCGGATATTTTGATTGGCACCATTGGATTCTGGCGCCTTATTAAACAGCACTATCGTGCAGAGGTTGGCTATATGCTGCATCCCAATCACTGGAACAAAGCCATAATGCAGGAAGCATTGCAGGCTGCTATTAAATATGGCTTTGAATCCATGAAGCTACACAGCATTGAAGCGCATATCAACCCGGATAATATTGCATCAGGCGTACTGCTGGAAAAATGCGGCTTTACCAGGGAAGCCTATTTTAAAGAGGATTTTTATTTCAGGGGTAAGTTCATCGACTCGGCTGTTTATTCGTTGCTTACAAAATAAAATACTACACAAAGGGTATAGGAAAATATAATCCAAATCGGTTATTTTTATGTCGTCATCAACGGCAATTATTTTATGCTTTTCGCCGCTAACCATATTCATCAATCTTAATTATTTTTTATGAACCAGATCGAACAAAGAATCACACAATTAGAGAAAAGTTTAAAAATGTACCGGGTGTTTTTCAGTACGTCAGTTATTATATTGATCGCAGTTGTATTAATGTCGTCGGGTAAAAAAGCCGATGTACCTGACCTGATCAAAGCAAAGGCTTTCCAGGTAGTGGATAATAACGGGAATGTTCTGTTGACACTGAATAAAGAAAAAGGAAATGGAAACCTGTCGAGCTATACGTCTTCAGGTAAAAGGCTTGTTTCATTGTTTACTGCAGAAGGCGGCGGCGGCGCGATCAATACATTTGATACTGATGGTGATGTTATGTTTAAAGTTACCCGTACAACGGAAGGCGGAGGGTACCTGGCATTATACAATGGCCGGCAGCAGGAAGTTGCTGAGCTTGGCGTTACTACCGGTGAGACCGGTTATTTTAACCTCAATGACAGGAACGGTGATAAGATTGCATGGATGACCTTTACCGAGAACGGGGGCGGTTATTTTTCTTTGTGGAATAACAGCACCGAAACAATCCGTTTATCTACCCCTTCCGCAGGTGGAAGGATCGGTGTTTATAATAAGACTAATACGAGGGTGGGTTATATGGGTACCCAGGAAAGCCAGGATGGAAATATAACCATCTGGAACAGCAACGGCAGCAGGACGGGCGGCGTACCGAATTGATCTGCTGTCATTAAAATATAATTGATCAAATTAGAAACCCTGCCTTTCGGAGCAGGGTTTCTAATTAAGATGAACAGTTTTTAAAAATTGATCCTATTTAGGCAGTACCACATGATCGATCACGTGTATCACGCCATTACTTTGATTAACGTCTTTGACGGTAACAGTAGCCATTCCGCCCTTCTCATCTTTCAACATAATTTTATCTCCTTTCATCACCACCCATAATTTACCACCGGAAACAGTTTTTAATTCTGCTGTGCCATTTCCTTCTTTGATAAGCTTTGCAATGTCTTTAGCATTAAGCCTGCCTGCAACAACATGATAAGTAAGTACATTCGTTAAGGCAGATTTATTTTCTGCCATCAGTAAATTATCAACTGTACCTGCAGGCAACATGGCAAAGGCGCTGTTGGTGGGTGCGAATACGGTAAACGGGCCATCACTTTGTAGAGTTTCTACCAAACCTGCGGCTTTAACTGCAGCAACCAGGGTTGTATGATCCTTGCTGTTGACCGCGTTCTGTACAATATTTTTTGAAGGATACATCTCTGCACCTCCAACCATAACTGTTTTTTCCATTTGTGCAAATGAAGCATTGCCGAACATGACTGCTGCTGCAACAAAAAGGATCTTTTTGATCTGTTTCATGATTTTGTTTTTATTTTTTGATTTAATAATTTCAAAAACATTTACGGCAGATGAAAAAGATTGGATTTGATTTTGTGAAAAATATTTTATGTTTTATCATTCAATAATACAGTAAAGAAAAAATTGAACATTTTTCTTAGCTATCGCCGGTGAACAAAGAGAGGAAAATCTTTAAGATGGGAAAATTAAATACTTCCGGCAGCCATTACCTTGTCGGGTTTTGTTTTTGCAGGGCCTGCATCTTCCAAAGAAATGGCGAAGGCCTGTGCTTTTCCGAAACTTGCCATTTTCTGGATATGAACGGTTTTGCCATTTATTTCAGTAGTGATAACACCGCCATTTACAGGCGCACCGTCAACAATTGCCCAGAACTCATATTGCTTGCCTTCGGGCGCTTTTGGTAAATTGGAAGGGTCTATATATACCTCACTGGTATTGGTCATCCAGTATATTCTTGCCCCCATGTTCACAGTACTGTCAATACTTTTAGCAGCAACCGTCCTCGCATTCATATTACCCATTACCCGCATTGCAGTATCCATTGATTGAGCCAATTCTTTTTGTTGCTGAAGCTCAGCTTGGGCAAGCTGCAGATCATTAGTGGCAGTATCATATTTTTTATAATAGGTATAGCTGAATATTAAACTGCCAACAAGAAGGATAATGCTTGCAGCCGCGGCATATTTCCAGGCAGGGGAAATAGAATAGACCTTTGCTGTATCAGCATTGTCATTATCTTTTACAACAGGAGACTTAACCGTCTCATCTTTTATTTTGGCAAGAATTTTTTCTTTAACAGATGCATTGGGTTCTATTGCATTTGCCTGCGCATAGCTTTCCAGTCCTGAAGCAATGGCATTGATCTCTGCCGCTATTTCGGGGTATTCCTTTGCCCATGCCTCCACTTCACGGATTTCCTGCTGGGAAGCAAGCCCCATTACGTAGAGTTCCAGCACTCCTGATGATATGATCTCTTTTACGTCCACTTTAACTATATTCCAACATTTTTCTTAATTCAATAATGGCTGCACGCATCCTTGTCTTTACCGTCCCCAGCGGAATTCCCATTTCTTTTGATATCTCATCCTGTGTGTAACCGTTAAAATAGGCGAGGTCAATGATACTCCGCTGCTCTGGTTTTAAGTTAACCAGTTGTTTTTTAATGTCCATGGCGTCAAAACGTTCAGCAACCCTGCTGTCATCCGTAAAATTACTTACGGAATTTTCATCGCTTGAGATTTTAGCCTGCTTCTTGTATCCTTTGCTTCTAAGTGTGTCAATAGTAAGGTTCCTTGTAATATTCAGCATCCAGGTAAATAGCCTCCCTTTGGTTGTGTCGTAGTTGGAAAAATTATTCCATATTTTAACAAAGACTTCCTGCAAAATATCCTCCGCCAGTTCGCGGTTCTCCGCCATGCGGTAAATGATACCGTTCAAAGCTGCAGCATAATTATCGTATAAATAGGAAAATGCCTGTTGATCCCTGCTTTGAAGCAGCAGTATCAGTTCTTCCTCGCTGTATTTTTTTAGTTGAGGCAAAGGTCCGTGTGGTTAAAATATAATCGAAAATAATGATTTTTTTTAAAGTACTTATCTTAATTATAATATGTTTCTTAGGTTTGGAGATCAATGCAAATGAAATGGATATACTTAAGATCAGGACGATTCAGCCGGGAGATGATAAAGCGATCGCAAAGATCATACGTGATACTTTAAAAGAATTCAAAGCAAATAAACCCGGTACGGTTTACTATGATGACCGTACCGATCATTTGTTTGAAGAATTTTCGCATGCGCCCGGCAGCATTTATTATATAGCAGAATGGAACGGTGAAATAATTGGCGGCTCGGGTATTTTCTCAACAGAAAATTTACCTGCAGGCACCTGTGAACTGGTAAAACTTTATCTCTCTCCACAGGGTCGTGGTAAAGGCATCGGGAAAGAACTCATCACGAAGTGTATTACAGCAGCAAAAGAGATGGGCTATAAAAAGATCTACCTGGAAACCATGCCCGAGCTCACCATTGCCATACCCATGTATGAGAAACTGGGATTTACTTACTTACCCGGCGCAATGGGAAACAGCGGGCATACGGGCTGTGATGTGTGGATGATAAAAGACCTGGAAGAATAAGTTTATGGAATTTCCTGCGGACTGTATCTATTACAGACAATTCTTAAAGCCAAATGAAATTATTGCTGATACCTGTGTTCATATTCCTTGTTGGTTGCACGCAAAAAGAAAAGAAAACAGCGGTTCCTGTTCAGGATCCGGCTGTACTGTCGGTCCGAACTGTAAATTATGATTCCTGTAAAAACCAGATCGTAGTTTATAAACAGAACAAGAGAGTTTTATGGAGCAGGTTTTCCAAGCCGGAAAAAGAAAAAATATTTACGTCCGCTGTTGTTGAAACGATCATCCCTGGCTGGATAGGAACGCCATGGAGTTTTAATGGCACCAGTCAAACCCCGCAAAAGGGAAGCATTGCATGTGGTTATTTTGTTACAACAATACTGCGTGATGCAGGATTACCCCTTGCCCGTATCAAGCTATCACAATGTGCATCTGAACAAATGATCGCTTCATTAATTCAGCCAAAATACATTCAGCGCTTTAGCAATATTGGGATGGACGTTTTTTTGCGGTCGATAGAACAACAAGGTTATGGACTATATATTGTTGGTCTTGATAACCATACCGGTTTTATTTATAATGATGGGGAAGAGATATATTTTATCCACTCCACTTTTGTAGGAGCAAGAAATGTACAAAAGGAAAAAGCGTCCTCAAGCAGCGTGCTGCAGCAAAGCAAATATAAAGTGTTGGGGAAATTAAGTACAGATGAAAGGCTGTTGAACAGGTGGATCAATTGATTTAAATTAATTGTACTTCATAAACTGCACTGAACAGGTACAGCCTGTTTGTTTTTACTTCCATGCATTTATACCTTTTACGGATCTTCTCTCCTTTTTTAAAAATGCGCCCGCCCTTTATTACAAACAGCCCCCCTTCCGGCACCTGCTCTACCAAATGAATGCCTTCTTTCCTTTCATCATAATTATGGAGCACCCGCAATAATTTTTCATCGCCACAACTGGTTGCTGCAGGATTCTGTAATGTGGGTAACAATGCCTTTTTTATATCAGCAGGAAAAACATTCTTCAGTAGGAATTTGGCGAGTATCTTACCAAATTCATTTTTCCACTCCTGGCCGTGGGCCATTACACGGTGCCCAAATTGTTCGTAAGTAAACAGGTGCGCCAACTCATGCAATAAGGTAATTAGGAAAGCATATTTATTCAGATTGCCATTCACACTTATACGATGTGCCTTGTCTGCCATCGCATGACGGTAATCGCCCAAAACGCTTTGCCTTTGGCGGCTGATGGTAAGATGAACCTTATAGTGGCGGAGATAATACAGAACGTCTTCGAAACTTCCTTCGGGCAAATAAGACTGTAACTGTAAAAGTGGGGCTTCCTGCTTAGGCATTTTTTTGTTTGTTCAGCTTCATGATCGCCCTTACCTCTACTGTGAGAAAGATCATATAAATGATCATGGAAAAATAAACAGCAGGCTTATTAAAATATTTACCACTCAAAAAATAATAAGCAATCACGGCTGCCAGGCAAACGAATACCTTGATGATCATCCCGGTCATAACACTTCGCACAAAAACATTGGGGTTGCTGTTATACATGGCCCTGTACTGCATCCTGAACACCAGCAGGCTCACCAGAAAGAATAAACAATTTGCTGCGATCAGCACGGTATAATCAACGCCACTGCCAGGTAAAAATATCCATGCGATAAAGATCAGGATCGTACATATTATAAAGCTGGTGAACAGGGGAAGTAAAACTTTGTAGCCGGGGTTCATTAATTTTTTTTTATTGGTTGACTGCATTTATAACACCGTTGTTCAATTCAACGATATTGGCGCCCATATGGCATTGGCCGTTAAAAACAGCCGTAGGTTCTATCTGCAGTTTACCGGCATAGATATCACCGTTAACTACGGTTGTGCCGTGCAGGAACAAAAGCTCTTTTACTTTTATTTTACCCGTAACACTTCCCATGATGTCGGCATGCAGGCCTTCAATATCGCCTTCCACGATCCCTTCAGTTCCGATTATGATCTTTGATTTTGCTTTAAGATTGCCTTTTAAGGTACCATCAATACGAATATCGCCATTGCTTTCGATATCGCCGGTGATGGTTGTGCCTGCTCCTATCATAGTGCTGGCATTTGAGATGGTTTCATCAGATGATGATTTGGATTTTGAGTTAAACATATACTTTGGTTTTAAATTTAATATTGATCAGTCCACGCTCTTTTCTACTTTTGGCAAACTGAGCCTATGCGTATCCATCACCGGTACTTTTCCCTGTAATATCTTCTGCAGGTCGTCATAATATTTTTGCTTATGGCCCAATGCCTTTTCCATTGAATCTGTCCGCATTTTGAGCATCCTGTATTCCCTTATTTGCTTGGCATCACCAAAACCAACCCCCGGCAAATAATATTTTAAAGGGGTAAAAACGAGCAACCCGATTATCAAGCCTACCAGTACAACGAATAAAGTGCTCAAAAATATATATACACTCAAACGGCTAAGCTTAAATTTTACCACTTCCTCGTAAGTATCCTCGTTCATGACCACCAGCCGGTAGCGGTTCCGCAACCGTTTTAAAGTACTGTTGGCATCTAATTTCGCCATATTTTTTTTTGAATCCTAAAATTAAGAAATGCCGGTGAAAAAGCAATTTAAAACCTGTAACTGCCTGTATTCGTTCAAACTTTGGCTATATCATTTATTTAATACCCTTTATAATACGTCATAAAAAAAGATTAAAGTAGACTAAAAGCCCGCCGGTATCCACAATATTTACCAAAAATAACCGATATTTATCCTTACTATTCAACCTTTTGATTCATGCTGAAGAGAACTATCAACCTGGTGTTTATTTTTTTGCTATTATTTGGATTACCAGGTCTTGTTATATCACAACCAACCTGGACAGTTGACCTTTTCGGAAAAGAAAAAAAACCCGAAAAATTTGAGAACAGGAAGCTGGGTTCAGAAAAAACTGCCGATAAAAAATTTACCGTTCCCCGTAACTTTTATCAAAATAACGTAACCCATTACAATTATTACTTTAATGCCAATAACAGGGTAAACACTGTTGTTGACCGGGCCAAGCTTTCTTATAAAGATGATTATTCCGGTTTACTTGCTTTTTATCCCTACACACTGGAAAATACGTCTTCACAAAAATCAGAACTCGATTCTGTGATCTATACCTCTACCGCAGGCATATTGTTACATGATCTTCGTAACGACTGGATCGATAATATGTACATGCTTATCGGCAAGGCTTATTTTTTCAAAGGAGAACTTGATTCGGCATTAATGACCTTCCAGTTCATCAACTACAATCTTTTTCCACGCAAAAGAAAAAATGATGATGACGACCGTATAGTTGGCACCACTTCTTCGGCGAGCGGCAGCAGCATATCCATAGCCAATAAAGAAAAAAGAAATATTTTACAAAAGACGTTTACACTGCCACCCAGCCGCAATGATGCATTGCTATGGCTCTCCCGTACTTTAATTGAACAGGATGAATTTGGCGAGTCAGGCGGCCTGATCAATACTTTACAAAATGACCAGAATCTTCCCAAGCGCTTATACAATGACCTGGAAGAAGTGAATTCCTACTGGTTCTATAAACAGGGAAACTTCGACAGCGCCGCTGTTCATCTTGAAAAGGCATTAAGCAATGCCGATACCAAACAAGACAGGGCTCGCTGGGAATTTTTGCTTGCCCAGTTGTATGAAATGAGCGGAAATTATGATAAGGCTTCCGATTATTATACCCGTGCATCCAAGCATACAGTAGATCCGTTACTGGATATTTATGCCAGGCTGAATGAAGCAAAGATGCTGAAAGCAACTAACAGCAAAGAACTTGACCGCAGCATTGACAACCTTTTAAAAATGGCAAAGCGGGATAAGTTTGAATCTTTCCGCGACATCATCTATTATTCTGCAGGCCAGCTTGCCATGCAGAAGCCCGATACCAATGCGGCCATAATTTATTTTAATAAAAGCCTGAAGCGTAATGAATCAAATATAAATTATAAGAACAGGGCTTATTTACAGTTGGGTGATATCGCCTATAGCCGTAAACAATACCGTCTTGCGGCCTCCATGTACGACAGCCTGCAAAACGGCCCAGATACCATCTTAAATAAAAAGATCGAGCAAATACAGGCAAGAAAAAATGCATTGTCAAAAATTGCAGAAGCCATCACCAATATTGAAAGGGAAGACAGCCTGCAGCGTGTTGCCCTGATGGCACCTGCAGAAAGAGATGACCTTATAAAAAAACTGGTAAGAAAACTACGCAGGGAAAAAGGATTAAAAGATGATGGCAGTTTTGGCAGCGGAGAGATCATTCCTTTTGGAAATAACCCACCGCCTGTAGATCTTTTTGCCGGCAATACCCGGGGAGAATGGTATTTCTATAACAGTTCAATGAAATCAAGAGGCTTTAATGAGTTTAAAACCAAATGGGGCAACAGGGCCAATGGTGATAACTGGCGACGCAAATCAGCGGTGGCAGACAATATTACCCCAAATCCCCCCGGTACTACCCTGGATGCGAAAGGCAATGTGATCCCGGTTAGTACAAATACAGGTAATGCTCAAACCGCCGACATTAGTTACGATGCGCTGATCACAAATGTTCCTTTAACTGAAGAAAAACTGAACGCCAGTAACGAAATAATTGCAAGCAATATGCTGGAGCTGGCAAAGCTCTACCAGAATGAACTGGAAGAATACGGGCTGGCCGCCGCCACTTACGAAGATTATTTAACACGCTTCCCTTCACGCTTACAGGATGGTGAAGTTTACCTTAGCCTGTATTATTGTTATACAAAACTGGGGAATAAAGAAAAAGCGGATTATTACAAGGGTTTGCTCGACAGGAGATTTGCAAACAGCAAGTCTGCCCAGGTATTGAACAACCCTTCTTCATTAAATCCTAAAACAAAAAATCCTGAAGCGACAAAATTGTACGAGGATATTTACAATCTTTTCATTGAAGGTGATTTTGAAAAGGCCGTAAGCGAAAAGAGAAAAGCAGACAGCATCTATGGCGTAAATTACTGGACCCCGCAATTGTTGTATATCGAAGCGCTCAACCATGTTAAGAACCGTAATGACAGTTCGGCCATCCTCGGTTTACAGACCCTGATGAATAGCTATCCATCATCGCCCCTTAAAGAAAAGGCTGCCACCATGATCGATGTGTTGAGAAGAAGAGCAGAAATAGAAAAATATCTTACCAGCCTTGAAGTTACAAGAGCTGAAGACGATACGCTGGCTAAAATAAATGACAAGCCCGTGGTTGTAAACAAACCCGTTGTTAAAGCCCCTGTTATCGCAGACAGCATTACAAAGGCAGCTCCGCCATTGGCCAGCGGGCCTTTCGTTATGTCGCTTACATCAGCTCACCATGTGATAATGATATTGGATAAGGTGGATGCTGTTTATGTGAATGAGGCAAGAAATGCATTTAACCGCTATAACAAAGAAAATTTTTACGGGCAGCCGATCCAGGTAAATAAAGACGTACTGGATGCGGAACGCAGCCTGCTGGTGATCACTTCATTTGCTGATGCGGCAGCGGCCCTGCAATATTATGATAAGATAAAAAGAAGCGCTGCTTCAGAAATATCCTGGCTGCCTGCCAATAAATATTCATTTATGATCATTACAGATGAAAATCTGCAGTTACTTAAAACCAATAAAAATATTCCGGGTTATAAAGCCTTGTTAAATACACAGTATCCCAACAGGTTTTAACAACCGGGAGGCGAAACGACACCATATCTTGCAATAATTTCATATGATCCTGGGTATTGAATGATACCCAATGATCTGATCAAAATCTAATACATGAAACGTTCAGTTAAAATATTATGGCGTGTTTTTTTAGGCGGCTTTGCATTCGTGCTGCTTATGTTCTTATGTGCCAATTTCGGCTTGTTTGGCAAGATGCCATCCGTAGAACAATTGCAAAATCCTGAAGCTGACCTCGCCAGTGAAATATATTCGAGCGATGGTGAGCTGATGGGAAAATATTATTCCGAGAACAGGAGCGAAGTAAAGTACAGCGAGATATCTCCCAATGCTATTCATGCCGTGATCGCAACAGAAGATGAGCGATTTTATCAACACTCGGGTATTGATGCACAGGCCGTTGCCAGGGCCGTATTTACATTGGGTTCCGACGGTGGCGGCAGCACCATCACACAGCAGGTAGCTAAGCTGATGATGAAACAGGGAAGAGGAAATATCATCAGGCGTGGCCTTGATAAGATGAAGGAATGGATCGTAGCTGTAAAGCTGGAAAGGAATTTTACAAAAGAAGAAATAGTTACCCTTTACCTTAACCGGGCATCATGGGGGAATTTATTTGGCATACGCAATGCATCACTTACTTATTTTCAAAAAGAGCCAAAGAACCTGAAGGTAGAAGAAGCCGCTGTTCTTATTGGCATGCTGAAAGGTTATATTTACAACCCCATTGGTTATCCAAAAGCTTCTGTTGACAGGAGAAATACCGTGATCAACCAGATGGCTGTTTGCAAGCAACATTATTTAACCGCAGCTGAAGCGGCAAAGTTAAAGGCAAAGCCATTGATCACTAATTACAAAAAAATTGACGAGGATAAAGGAATAGCGCCATACTTCAGGGGTATGCTGGCCAATAAATTAGAAGAATGGTGTAAAGCACATGAAAATCCTAAAACGGGTGAGCCTTATAATCTCCACAGGGACGGATTAAAAATATACACTACCATAAATTCCAAAATGCAGCAGTATGCAGAAGAAGCCGTGGTGCAACATATGCCCGTTATTCAAAAGAAGCTGGACTGGATCATGAAAAATAACGGGACAAGGATATGGAAGGGTAACGAAAGTATCATCACGGATGCTTTTAAATTTACAGACCGGTGGAAGAGCATGAAAGAAGACAAGGTTAAAGAAGAAGACATCAAAAAAACCTTTTATGTACCCGTGAAAATGAAAGTATTTGCCTGGAATGCAAAGCGGGAAAAAGATACGATCATGACACCTTATGATTCCATTAAATACCATAAGCAAATATTACAAACTTCTTTTGCTGCCATGGATCCAAGAACAGGAGAAGTAAAATGCTGGGTAGGCGGAATAGATTATAAATGGTTCAAGTTCGATCATATCACCGCACAGCGGCAGGTTGGTTCTACCTTCAAACCTTTTTTGTATACACTTGCAGTTGAAGAAGCAGGATATACACCGGAAACAATTATACCCGGAGGTTCACTTACACTCGGGGGCAAAGCCATCTCAAGCGGCGGCGGAACACTCGCCTATTGCCTTGCCTGGTCGAAAAATATTGCTGCCTGGCGAATGATCGGCCAGATAGGTGTAAAAAGGACCATTGAATTTTCAGAGAGTATTGGTATTAAGACCAAACTCCCCCCCTATTACTCTATTGCCCTTGGCGCTGCCGAGATACCAATGCTTGAAATGATGCAGGGCTACACCATGTTCCCGAACAAAGGACTGAATACCGAGCCCATCATCATGACAAGAATTGAAGATAAAAGCGGGAATGTTTTGCAGGAATTCAATACCGTAACAAAACAGGTGGTTAGCGAAGCCGATGCCTACACCATGGTAAAACTAATGCAGGGCGTTGTACAGTTTGGTACGGCACGTATTTTAAATGGTTACCCGGTTCCCGTAGAAAGAGCGGGCAAGACCGGTACCACAAATAATAATGCCGATGGATGGTTCATTGGCTATACTCCCGAATTACTTGCAGGTACGTGGGTGGGTTGCGACGATCCGTTCATAAGGATTTATGCAAACAATGCGGGTGGAGCAGAGATGTCGGCGCCGAAATGGGGAATTTTTATGTCGAAGGTCTATGGAGACAGGAAGCTGGAATATGGAAAGGTGAAAGTATTTGAAAAACCGGCCGAGCTTAATAATAACCCGATCTATGCGGACCCGGATATGGAAAGGCTTTTCCGCCAGGGAGACAGCACAACGCTTGATGAAGGCAATGGCGATGCCGGCGATTTTTTTAACAGCCCGGTACCGGCAAGTGAAGATAAATTGATTGAAAAAATAAGTATCGAAAGCCAGATACCCAAGAGTAAACCCGATACGGGTAAAGCCAAAAAGCCTGATGACAAAAAAGGCACAGCTCCTGCAACAAAGCCAAAGGAGAATGATTATTGATGTAACCTGTTGGAACTTTATTCTATGATCTTTTCCATATGGATCATTTTGCCTTCTTCATTAATCCCTTCCAAAACAACCCTCATCTTCTTTGTAAGATCATTGTTGAAAAAAGTAACGGGTACTTTAAGATTCTTTGCATTTGTTAAAATATAAGGTAACCACAATAAGGTCGTCCTTGCATCTGTACCCATTGTTGTATTTGTTACCGAATAATCGGGCGAATAAAATTCTTTTATGGGTGAGTATCCCGAAACCTTTACCATCCTCAGGTCTGTGGCCTTAGGCCGGCGGTCTATCAGGTCATCTCCCTTTTTTAAGTAAATAGATATAGCGGTCTTAATGTCTCCTCCTTCCCTGGCGCCAAAATAAGGATAAACGATCTTTACAAAAGCTATATCATATATCCATACCGATTCCAATTCCGAATAGTCAGCAATCCGTTCATTAATATATATCAATGGTTCACCCTTTTCACGCTGGCCCATTATAGGTCCTACTAATAATTTACCGCCATTCAAATATTTGATCGACAGGATACGACTCCTGTATCCCAGGTAATTATAGATATCCTGCGATTCAGCCGTCTCGTCGTGCAAAAGATCGAATGCTTCTGCATTGGTTCCACCCCTGAACATCCCGGTTGTATATTTTTCTTCCATCTTTTGTATGGGATCATTTCTCCAGTTCCTTGTACCGCTTACCACAACTGTTTGCAGGGTCTTCTCATTCCCCTGCAGGCCTTCCTTATTGGTACTGTAATAACTAAACAGGGATGCGGCCTGGTTTAACTTTACATAACCTGTTGTATCGGGAATTAAATAAGAGCGGGAATTATTCAGTACAAAAGGCTGTGGGTATGTATAATTGAATGAGCTGAAAGCCATTTGCGTATTCCAGGTCTTGTTCTTATTGAATGAGAATAAAACCCTTGCCGTATCATAAAAGATCAGCCCGCTTTGTTTTAACAGTCCCGAAGCATCGGGCCGAAGGGAATAAAAATTATTCGTGCTGTCCTTTGTTTTAATGATCAGGTTAACGATCTCTTCGGGTGTCATTTTTGCCATCACTTCCTTACCTACCTGGCCGTGAACACTCAAATAATTATCAGCAGAGTAATTTATGCTGGGCATCCTTTGTACCAGCATGTCATTCCAGTTATACCTCCGCCAGCCATGCGTAAGCATTACCAGATCGAGCCTGGATCTTAAAGTCGCATCTGTATTATCAGTAAAATAATAAGCAGGTTCATGTATATAACCCGTTACATCCCCGCTTAATAACAGGTGCGTAACAATGGTCGAATTCATCTTTTCATTATTCAATTCCGCATCGGTGATGCTGAGCGACATGTTAGCCGGCATGGTATCCGTCAATGCGATCTCGATGATATTCTTTCCTCTTTTTTGCGTGCTTGTTTCTTTATTGTTAATTGTTGTGGGTATAGTAAAATTATTATTGTTGATAAATGCAACACGTTCTGCAACCGGCTGCCAGTTTGCATCAAAAACAGTGAGCTGCATTACTCCCGCTGGTAAACTCTGTATGGGCACCATACCTGTATAAGGTTCTGCCTGCGATACAGAGAGATGGGTTTGATAAAATACCTTCTGGTACATATACATCAGCACATGCAGTGAATCATTGGGCAGCCTGTTAACTATATTAAATATAAGCCTGTCTTTTAACTGGGCAAGTTTTAAGGATACGCCAACAGGTTTTGCTTTCGGCAGGTAAGTTTGCTGTGTTACGCCGTTATTATCCGCCCATTCAAGATAGAATTTTTCATTGGCCTGTATCTCCAGGTCAAATCTTCCCATTCCATTATGTTCCGCTTTCAGCGGCATGACCACTTCACCCGTTCCTTGTTTTTTTATTGAACCGCTCACTTCAAAGGGCAAGCCATTATCATAATTGGCTTTAAAAGCGATCGTATTCCTCGTGCCTTCTATGATATCACCTCCTTCAGGAAAAAATTGCAGGCCCAGCTTTTTTACTGTTTTAGCATCGTCACTTTTGGCTTTGCTATTTATGAGCTTTATTGCTTTGGTAAATAAAAAGCTGGTATCAAAGTTCAGCATCCAGGTTGTATAGGCCCGGCATATTAGTTGCTTTGATCCCAGGCTGTCGGGAATGGTGAAATGACCATCAGTGGTTGAATTGAATATGGGACTGGTATGTTGCTGTACAAGCTCTCCTTCCTCATCATACAGTGCTGCATAAAAATTGGTGCTTCTTACTGAAGGCAGGTTCTCTTCAAAAAGATATGCTTTGAACCAGACGGTTTCACCGGGCAAATAGGCTTCCTTATCAAAATGAATATAAATTTTTTCCTGCGGAAAATTTGAGCCGTAAAGATTGATAGTGTTACCGATGGATTGAGCCCCGGTTTTGGTTGCCGAAACAAGGATCAAAAAACCGGAATACAGGAAGATCTTTAGATTTCTTTGCAAGGGCTGAATATTTTATACGTTAAATGTAAAGCATTCCCGCAGGAAGAAATGTTATAAAAAATATATAAACCTGTTTTTTTGTTCATAAAGAAGCCCCCTGCAATACAGGGGGCTTCTTTTATTCCGGGATTCATTTATCAATAATTTTTTAAAGCCATTTCCACTCTCCTGTTCTTGGCCTTGCCGGCTGCAGTTTTGTTATCCGCAATTGGCTTGCTCTCACCATAGCCTGTAGAAGTAAGGCGGCTTTCATCAATTCCTTTGCTTACGAAATATACTTTTACTGAAGCAGCCCTGTTATCAGATAAGGTCTGGTTCATTTCATCTTTACCTACGTCATCAGTATGACCATCGATGGTAACTTTATAAGTAGGATTCTCGTTCAGGATAGCTACTACGCTATTCAATGAAGCATAAGATTTAGCAAGTAATTTAGCGCTGCCGGTTGCAAAGAAGATATTCTTGGCAGCCCTGTTAACTTTATCAATGATCACAACATCAATTACAGGACAACCGAAATTAGAAGCAGGTCCTTTTTCATTGATACATTTATCTTCTTCATCATTTACACCATCACCATCAGTATCAGGAATAGGACATCCCTGGTAACGGGCAAAGCCCGGAACATCAGGACATTTATCAACTTCGTCATTAATACCATCCTTATCTGTATCCGGAATAGGACAACCCTGGTAACGGGCTAAACCTGCAACATCAGGACATTTGTCATCTCCATCAGCAATACCATCGCCATCCCTGTCAGGACAACCCTGTAAAGAAGCAAGGCCTTTTACATCCGGGCATTTATCATCCACATCCAATACGCCATCTCCATCCCTGTCTTTGGGAGGTTCAACTACTGGTATTGGAACCTCAACCACTACCGGTTCTTTCTTTTTTGAAATAGGAACAGCTATACCAACGCTGTGATAAAAATGATAAGCGCCGTTCTCCGTTATCGGCATCCTGTACTGTGTATTCAAAAGCCCGTAGACCTCGTCAAAAATATTTAATTGTACACCCAGGCCAACTGGTATGAAAGCGCTGTAATATCCCCTGTATTTGGCGGCGCCAACACCTGCGGTAACAAAGGGATTAAAGCAATATTTATCGATCAGTAGTTTTAAATTAACAGTAGCTGCACCCTCCAGCAAAAAACTACGGTCTGAGCGAAGTGGTTTTCCGGGAACAGGGTAATCAAGGAAGGTACCGGATAAGCTACCGGCAAAATCAACATAATTAGTCAGTCCCTGGATATAACTAACGGCCACCCCGGCATTCATGTAGTGTGTTTTGTGCCATTCTTTCGATTTTAATACACTAGCGAGGCCTGCAGAGCGGAGGTTTGACGCTGTTCTGAAATCGTTGAACACAAAATGGACCCCAAAGGAAGGAGGTTTCTTATAATCCTGTCCGAAGGAAGCTACAAAAAGTCCAAGGGCTAAAAATACCAATAAGATTTTCTTCATAAATGTCAGTTTTCTTAATCGCAACAAAAATAGTCGCTTAGTTCCAAAACATAAAATATTTTACCAACATAATTATAACTATTATGAGCTGTCTTTCAGACAGCCAAACCCTCATTAATGCTGCAATACATCAATTATGGAAGATTTTTTTTACCGATAACCTCTACTTTTACCTTCGTAATGCCACGGGAAACAAAATTAAGTTTTTCCGCCGCTGCTTTTGAAAGGTCTACAACCCTGTTCATCCTGGGATGTATCCTGTCGTTTATTTTAACTGTTACCGAACGCCCGTTGCGCAAATTGGTGACTTTTACCCATGTGCCGAGCGGCAGAACATTGCAGGCACAGGTTAATTTTTTTTGATTGAATATCTCTCCGTTTGCCGTGCGCCTCCCGCTGAACTTGTTGGCATAAAAACTTGCCAGGCCATAAAAGACACGTATCGGTTTTTTGGGTTTTACTTTAGCAGGAGTTGATCGCTTTTGTGCAGAAACAGTTGCGGGAAAAACAAAAATGGTTGCAATGATAACAGCAAATGCCATTCTTAATAGGTTACTGTTCATCATTGGATAAATGCAATTAGTTCCTTAAAGTTAACAAGAATGTTTTATGAAGGGGTTTTTTATTTTTTGCAGCAGTGCCCCTGTTTTGTTCTTAATTATTTAACCGGGCATCATTTTTTTGCGAAGTATTTTTCTATCAGTTGTTTATCCTCACCATACACATCATCATAGAACCTTACCTGCCCGTTCTTTCCTTCGCAGGAAAAATAACGGATAAACAGCGGGATATGGTTTTTAACATCGATGCGATGACGCTCTTTCTTTGCTATCCAGTTCCTGATAGAATCGCTTGTATATCTTAAGGAATCTTTTTTAGGGTTGGCAATGCTGTCATTGCCGGCAATATAGAAAGCAAGTTTTTCCCATTCCTGTACCCTCACACAACCATGGCTCAGCGCACGTGATGAATTTTTAAAAAGATAGCGCTGGTTGGTATCGTGCAGGTAAACCGCATAAGGATTATTAAAATTGAATTTTATAACACCCAGAGAATTATTATCACCGCTTGCCTGCATTACTTTATAAGGTATGCCCCTGGAATACTTGCTCCAGTTAACCGTATTGGGATCTATTGTTTCTCCCTTATTATCCACAAGCTTCAACCCGATTTTCGAAATATAATTCGGGTTGTTCTTTAATTTCGGCAGGTATTGTTTTACAATGATGCTGTTGGGTACTGTCCAGGTTGGATAGGTTATCATATCTGTTATTGCAGCCGTAAGCAAAGGTGTTCTTGTTTCCGGCTTACCACAAATCACTTTCGATTCAAACACCATCGTATCCTTTTCTATTAACCACAAATAATAACCGGGTATGTTGACCCAGATATATTTCTCCGGCATTTTTTTTGGCAATTGCTTGTACTTATCCAGGGTGATCGCTATGCGCTTGAACTTTTCTATATCGTTATTGTTAAGCGACTGTACGAGTACCCTTCCGAATTTTCCGTCTGCCGTTAATTTTTTTTGTAGCTGGTAATTTTTTACTGCTTTTGCCAATTGTGCAGAATCCGGGAGCTTGTCGGCAAAATCAATATAGTTGCTTTCAAAAAGCCTTTTCTGCAGTGTCTTAACGAAAAAAACAGAATCCTTTACGTCTCCCTTTTTATAAGGATAGCTCAAATGTGTGTACAGCCTTCTGTCCATACTGTCGACAAAAGCTTTGATGCCTTTTTTCAGTTCCCAATAACCCTGGTGCGTGGGCTGAAGAGCAGTAAGTACCGGCGTGAATTGTTTTTCTTCCAAAAGCTTTTTCAATGTAATGGAAAAGAAATCTTTCTCCGGGATCGAATCTTTATTTAAGCTAACGCTGTCAGGATATAATCTTCCCAATTTTAAGTCTTTGATGATACGCATAAAGCCATCTGTCATCAACAGGTCGGCCTTTGTCCACAGAACAGCATCCATACGGCTGAGTGAATCTGAATCCAGTTTATTCTTTAATGACTGTAAACTTTTAAAGTGATAATCTTCCGGGAAGAGGCCTTCAACTTCTGCCTGCGCTATAAATTGGTATAAAGAGTCTGAGAGGGACTGCCATTTTCCTGTTTTGCTCCATACAGGCATATTATCCGTGTTCGTATAAAATTCGGCAACAATCTGCGCAAGAAAAATTTTAGTGCTGTCATCTATTTTGCCTGTATTATCCAGCGCATATTGCAAAGCGGTCTGTATATTCTCCGCAACCCTGCTGTCCATTGTCCTGGGATCGGTGACAATTTCCTTATCTTTTACTTTTTCAGGGCTGTTACAGGAAAAAACAAATAAAAGGATTATGATCAGGGTTAAGTACTGGTATTGATCTTTAGATTGCTGCATAGATCGGGTCAAATATTTGTAACTTCAAAATACTATTTTCCGTGAGCATTTTAAGAGGGAACCTGTTACCAAGATAGTGAATCGCTTCCAATTGGAATGTTTTGCAGGATAGTTTTTTTACGATCAAAAAAAATTAAAATAAAATACATGCTAAAAGAAACATTGGCAGATATCTTTGAAAGAGACCTGCGTAAATTAAAGGAAGAGATTGATTTGTACAGTGATGAAGATAATTTATGGGTTGTAAAAGCAGGCATCAGTAACAGCGCCGGCAACCTATGCCTTCACCTGCTGGGTAACCTCAATCATTTTATCGGCGCCACACTTGGCGATACCGGTTATGTACGTTACCGGGATGATGAATTTAGTTTAAAGAATATTCCCCGGCAGGACTTGGTAATGAATATAGAGAACTGTATCATCATTGTAAAAGAGACACTGGATAAATTAACGGCAGAAGATCTTAAAAAAGATTTTCCCTTAGAGAAGCATGGAAGGATCGTAAGCACAACACATATGCTGGTGCATCTGCTGGGGCATTTAAGTTATCACCTGGGACAGATCAATTATCACAGGCGGCTGATCGAATTAGCTTAACAAATATCGAACAAGGAACAAGGAATGCCGAATGTCGAAGGCTGGCATCCTAAAAGAATTCCGTTCCTTGTTCCTTGTTCGATATTCATTAATCATCTATATCAACTATCCCAAAACTGTTTGTTTGCTGGTGCCAAGGGAAAGCACCTGAGCTTCTCCCATTCTCCCAATAGAATTTTCCCCTTGGTT
>Ga0193708_1000048_pt1 | contig 24427 bp, 38 predicted proteins | sample H3c1metaG_FD_160570 | JGI IMG/M metagenome (GOLD analysis project Ga0193708, IMG submission 160570) | Soil microbial communities from a riparian zone of the East river system, Colorado, United States - H3c1 | ecosystem: Environmental > Terrestrial > Soil > Riparian zone | place: USA: East River...
CTTGCTTAATGAAAATGATGATGTATTATGAAAGTATGAAATTCACATACGAAACATACGACATTGGCGGTTTCATTCAGAAGTCAGGCAACATCATCAAGATCGACGATCACGTGTTTCGCCAGGCTTATTGCGGCGCGGTGTTCGGTCGTCCGGTTCGCGTTATTCACATGTCCGTTGTCTCGAATGCGAGCACCCCGCACCCTCAGGTGTGGGCAACAGTTGAAGACATCTGCGGCCATCGCGATGTGTGTATGGATCTTGACACGCTCGGCATGAAAGAAACCGATTCGGTGTTCATCGATCTTGCGTCGAGTGAATCTTAAAGTACATCTAGGTTCAACTGTTAAAGATACAATTGATGGAGAAAAAAGACTTTTAGCTTACCTTCGAAAATGTCCTAATCCTTCCGATTGGTAAACATTTTCTCTTGTATTTTAATCCTACAAGATGCAAACTCAATCATCGCTCGAATCGAGCACAACCAAAAAAGAGGAATAACATGACTAAAGACGAAATTACCAAAACGAATGGTGGACCGATGGATACCAAAGGTGGCATTTCCGACGCAGATCGCAAAAAGCTTTTTCAGGCCTACGAGAAAGCAGACCATGTTGTTCTTGCGGCTACGAAAGCATTAGACGTAGCGCTAGAAGCTCGGAGCAAGTGCGTGCAGGATATCGCCGAACGATCCGGCAACGGTCCCTACCGTTTTCAGGGTGTGAAAACGAGTATCATGGCGAGACTCAATAAGTCGACTGGAAAAACGACTTTCTTTTTTCGTCAGCCAGGGGAAGAAAGTAAGCTTATTGACGTGTGAACGGGCTTGTGCCCGTTGGCGGGCGGAGGCTCTGCCTCCCCCGCCGGCCCCCTCCGAAAGTCAGAAGATTACGATTAATTTTACATCAAAAATACTTATCTACTTACATATCCTACACGTGAAAAAAACTTGCTCTCGGATACTTATTTGAGCTAGCGTTAGAGTCTCGCCGCTGCGGGCGAAAAGACACCTCTCCTACCGGCCACGAACCGAGAGGAGAGGATTTTCGAGCTCAGCAAAGAAGGGCCTAAACCTTCAATGGCAACTCGTAAAAAGAAGTATAAGCCATCTCGCGCTAAAAGTCCAGCGCTGAGGAAGAAGAAAAAACCTAGTGAACGGTCCTACGTCCGTTCTCGGGCTAAACCTGCAGCTTCTAAGACGAGAAAAAAGACACCTCAAAAAGTAGTCAAGAGACGGTCTCGACCCCAAAAATCTGTCAAGCGTGGTCGAGATAAAAAAGGTCGTTTTTTAGCTATTAAAAAGAAGATTTCAAAAAGAACTCAAAAAGTAAAACCTTCGAAACGTCAAGCTTCGAAGTCTAAAGCACCACTTAAAAAGCTTTTGAAACAGCCGAAGACGCTGTTTCGAAAAATACGACAGAAGAATCTGAAGAAGATTCCGAAGGCTACACGACCAAAGCGCCGTGGTAGTTTGACCATGCGTGGAGCAGAGGGCCAAGAACGCTCAATCATTGTCAAAAAGTTCTGGGATAAAATTAATGATGGCCTTTTAGAAGAAGAATTGATGACAATATATCAATCCCTCTTACGATCAAGTTTTCACATTCGACCATCACTTTATACACGTTTTACATTCTCTGTATCGAATGTGGAAACGATTATGTCTGCCGGCTCTCCTAAGATGCTCGGAGTCGAAGGTGGAAAAATTAAAGCGTGGTTTTTTTCTACAGGATTAGCTTACACGTTAGATGGGGCCCGTATTCAACTGCAGAAAGGATTCGATGTTTTAAGTGATGCTATTGATGATGCTCAGAATGAAAATCCCAATGCTAAATTCTTTCTAGAGTTTGCAACTTGTAGAGGCTATGTGGTGAATTAAAAAATGTCGAATAAAACACATCATGATATTCTTGATTTAATAGTGAATGAAAGAATCAGACAGGAAGAATTAAGAATAAAAGGCAAATTCCATTGGACGTGTGCAGAACTAAGACATGTTGTGAAAAAACATTGTGACCCCGATGCTTTAGTAGATGCTGCTCGATTGGCGGTATTAGCGGAAGAATTTGGAGAAGTTTCACGTCATATTACGGAATCACTTATTGATTACAAAAGATATCAACCGCAAGAATTGAAAAAGGAACTGATTCAAGTAGCGGCTGTAGCACTTGCATGGTGTGAAGCTATTGAATCAGAAGACTTATAAAAAATGGATTCACAAATCTGTTCACGTTGCGGTCATCATGCGGATGAGCATGAACACAATGAATATAATATTGTACGATTAAAATACAATTGCAAGTATTCAGAATGTTCGTGTCCAGCTTTCTATTTTGAGTCCTTTCAAAAAGGACCAACAAAAGTTAAGCATACATGATTCCCAATGATGCTTTGACAGCGTTGATATCGCGCGTCAAATGTCATAAAATTCTTGTTTACGATTTGGAATCAAAAGATGGACCTACCCAAAAACCTGGCTTCACTCGGGTTTTTCTTGGTGGGGTTTTTGATGGTGCACGTTTTATGTCCTTTCGTAATCACCCAGATTGCGAAAAGGAAGCGTGGGAAACGAGAGCGATAGAAGACGGAGGGTGTCTTGACCAACTTCTACGCTATCTTCTTCAGAGACAATATCGAAATCATTATATCTACGCTCATAATGGTGGAGCTTTTGATCATCTTCACCTTCTACCTTGGCTCACCAAACGCATCGAAGAATTCTCTTATAAGATTATTCCCATACAATCAACCATACAAGTTCTTAAGGTTACTGACCGTATTACAAATTATACTTTTACTTTTCTTGATAGTATTCGTCTCCTACCAATGTCATTAGATAAAGCAGCAAAAACTTTTGGATTTCCTGGCAAACTTGAGCATTCTTTAGATGTAGACGAACAGAATCGAAGTTGGGAAAAGTATGTGAGACGTGATTGTGAAGCGCTCTATGAAAGTCTCAATCAGTTTCAACATCTGATTGTAGACCGTCTGGGTGGTGAAATGGGTATTACCTCACCATCTACTTCAATGAAACTTTATCGAAGAAAGTTTATGGGTCATGGCAAAACTCCCTCCATCATCCCACAACACCGACATTTCAAAGAATGTGACGGCTCACAAACTAATCCAGAAACCAATGAACGAGAAGCTTGTGAAGGATGTCAGCATGCCTGGATACGTGCAGGATATTACGGTGGCCGTACCGAAGTGTTTAGAAAAGGTGGTAAGGGTTTATCTTATTACGACATCAACTCAAGCTATCCTCGGGCAATGCTTGAAGATATGCCCGGAGGAGTCGTCAAAAATTACGGTCCAAATAAGGGGCCGGAAGATTTCAAGCGTCTTTCTCGTGATGCCATTGGTTTCATAGAATGCGATGTCGAGATTCCAGAAACTTGCTATCTGCCACCATTACCGCATCGAGCATTAAAAACAGGGAAACTTCTTTTTCCTGTGGGACGATTTCATGGTGTTTGGCCCTATGCCGAATTACAATTGTTAGACGATCCTCTGGTAAATGGAAAAATAACAAATATTACACGTAGCGTATGGTACGGAAGAAAAATTCTTTTCTTTGATTTTGTCAAAGAACTTTATTCTTTTCGAAATAAAGATGCTCCTACTTATGATGAAGGTTTAGCTTTAATATCAAAATTAATGATGAATAGTCTTTATGGAAAGTTTGGCATGAATGAGGACAGGCGCGAGATTATTCTTCTCCAAAAGGATGAAAAAGCGCCGGAGGGGTCCACCTTTCCTCGGCTACCGGACGGAACAGAAGAAATTTTATCGAGAGTTTGTTATGTGGAGAAACGCGTTGCGCCCCCTTATATTATACCGCAAATATCTGCTCATATTACTGCTCTTGCTCGCGTACGTCTCTGGAACTTTATGGCTGAGGTTTTACGACGTGGGGGGAAGCTTTATTATTGTGATACTGATTCTCTTATCACAGATTTGGCTGATTTGCCTGTTTCGTCAGACTTAGGTGAATTGAAGAATGAATACCCAGGTGAAAAATTAGATGTAGAATTAATCGGTCCTAAAATGTATCTTCTTCGTAAAGAAAAGGCCTTTGAGAAAGAACACCATCCAGATTGCCATGATGAAAAATGCGGTGGGTGTGCCACGGTAAAATTGGCCATGAAAGGTGTACCTAAAAATATGCGCACCGAAGCTACGATTCAGAGTTTTAAAAAGGGGGAGACTGTTTATTTCGGTCGGCTTGAAAAGCTCGGTGCGATGGCGGAGCGAGGATTTCGAGACCCTCCGAAGATGCGTGAGGCCTCTAAAAGTCATAAAGCAAAATATGACAAGAGAACATTTATTGATGATAATGATACCATGCCAATTGTCCTAGAAAAATGAAAATTTTTGATTATTTGCAATTATTCATTAATATGATTAATATCATTATACTTATTATATTGTATAGAAATAATAAATGGTGCTACAGTAGAATACATAAATTAATGGTAATTATACGACTACTTATTTTTGATGGTATGTCAAAAGATAATTTGATTAAAATTACAAGACAAGTTGACAAAGAACTTATTCAACGTGGAATTATTAAGAATAAGTATTCTGATGATTTAGAAGAGTTCTAGTTTGCAAGGTGTATACTATAGAAAGAATCATCATTATCCCTGGATACTTTTAGGGAAAACAAAAGGAGTAGGTCACGCTGAAGTCTTAATGAAAAGACATTGTAAAAGGTTTACTGTAGGAAGATATATTTATCTTGAATCAAAAGATTTACCGAATACTATCTGGGATTTACGTGTTTTGAGGTTTCGCACGATCGCGCGTCGGCTTGCAAAAAACGCTCGAAGGTCGCTGGAAAAAGATTCGAAAAGGTGGTAAACTGATTTGGATTCGAGACAACCCAAATCAATTGAAATTGATGTAGTCTCAAAAAAGGGAATGAAAATAATGGCTAAAGATAACGGTAAAAAAGTCACCAAAATTGATCCTCCTGCTGTTCCGGAAGGGTATAAGAAACGTACGACAGAACTGGTGGGATTTTGGAATATGGAAAAAGGTCCAGTTCATTTTATTCCAAAATTTGCGCGTGTTTTTGATTCGGACATTGAAAATTCCAAGCCGTCGATTCTTTTGATTGGAGATTCTGTAGGTGGTAATCCAATCATGGCTAAAGATGGTGAAGAAAAAACTGCCTCTGATAGTCAACCGATTGGAATCTGGTACAAGCCCGGTATGTCAGCAGTCAAGGATTTGGCTGGTGTAAAAGTATTTATGTATATTACTGGTGAACAAGACACTGGTAAACCTAATCCTATGAAGACATTTGATGTCTTGTCGAAACAGGATGGCCAAACGCTTTTTATTACAGAGGACTATAGAAAAAAATCGACCCATGTAGCATTACCTTTTCCTGTAAAAGGAAAAGAGACGAGCACAGCAAAAGCTACGGACGATGATGAAGATTTTGGTTATGGCGCTAACTTGCCCCGAAGCGATCATTCAGAACCTTAAAAATGGCAGATATTTTCTTTTTAGTCTTGTCTATCTTACATGTCATCATGAGGGGAGGGAATTCTCCCTCCCCTTGTTCAAAATTTTTAATCTTGGTTCTTTTCTAGGTTGTTTTTATTGGAAAGAAGTGACAAAATGTCGGAAACAGAAGCTCAATTGGTCGACGAATACCATCTTAGTATTGTCGAAAAAGATTCCTTTAAAGTTGTTCATCTAAAATTCAAATGTGAGAATGGTAAAATACTTACATTTGAATTTCCACCAGTCTATGCACATCGTCTCAGTGATGAGCTTTGTACAACGTCCATACGAGCAATAGCAAAAGATGGCTAGAACAGTTATTGATATGGATGAACATTATCCGGAACACCCTTTATTTCCAGTGGAAGAAGGAGATAATCCTCCTGACATTTCTTTTGTTCATATTACACGCTGGGAACGTGGAAAACAGATATGGGGAAAATGCCTCCCGTCGCATGAATTGCAAACGATAGAACAACTTCAAGAACTTTATGGTGGCGGAGAATATGTTCTCGTCGGTAGAACTCAATCTAAAATTACACCTGGAATTCCAGCTCGCATATCCAAACAACGAAAGTTGACTGTACCGGGTAAATCGAAACCGATGAGCGATGACCCGACAGAAGAAGAAGAAAATGGTGGCAAGAAAGTTGTCTCTCCTCAACCTACAGGATTACTCGGTGGAGGAAGTGACCAAATTTTCATTGCCATGATGCAGATGAATCAGCAAGCGCAAGAACGTGCTGCCGCGGCTCAACAACAATTCATGACCATGTTTATTCAGATGATGCAGTCATCGAAAACAGAATCAGCGGCTATGACACAGATGATGATGCAAATGAGTCAAGCACAAGCACAATCGATGATGCAAATGGTAACTGGTCTTATGGCCAATCGAGGTGGTGGACCTGAAGAAATGGCCAAATATGCTGAGCTTTTGAAGACGTTAGGATTTTCTAAAGAAGGCGCTTCAAAAGAGGAAGAAAAATCAGGTTTTGGAATGGAAGATTTGCCAGCAATGATTGAAAATGTAGCGGATATCGCTACGGCTGCAGCAGAGCTTCGTCGGGGGCCCTCACAACCATCGAATGGAATGCCTCAAACACCACAGATAGCATCAGGAGAGGGTAGTGCCGCATCGATTGCGCAGGCTATGAATTTGGGTAAGTCATAAGGTGGACCATTTCTATCAGAAATACGAGGGTTGGTTTGATTTTGAAGATATCTATCGAGAGATGGTGGAATACTTTCCGAGCGGTTCGAAGTTTGTCGAAGTAGGTGTTTACAGGGGGAAATCGTCGTTCTTTTTGGGGGTAGAGATTGTGAATAGTGAAAAGGATATTTTTTGTTATTGTGTAGATCGCTTTACTTGGAGTGAGGACGCAAGTTATAAGGGCTATCTTACGAAGTTTAATGAACAAATTGGGTTTCGAGGGTTAGCCGATGTTTTATTTCCGCAGTGTGGGATGAGTGTGGAGGTAGCTGGACGGTTTCCCGATGAATCCTTTGACTTCATTTTTATTGATGCGGACCATGAATATGAATCTGTTCTTGCAGATTTAGAAGCTTGGTTTCCAAAGCTTAAACCGGGTGGTATTATTGGTGGACATGATTGGTCAAATGAATTTCCTGGTGTTGAGAGAGCGGTTCGGGAATTTTTTGGTGAATTAGCCGATGAGACGGTAATTCAAATTCGCAAACCTCGCTCCTGGTTGGTTCGTACTTGATTTTAAGTGGAGGAAGAATAAAAAGATGGAATATAAGAAAGCAATCATGTCTATCCAACATGGTATTGTCATACATGAATTTTCAACATGTGAAGACGATCATGTGCACGTTAAAATTGAATATCAATCAGAATGGATAGATGCTGTTATTGACATCAAAGATTTTTGTAATTTTTTGCTTGAAAAAGCGAATCTTCGAAAGATTGAATTTCCTTCTTTGAAATCTTAAAAGTTTTTCCCAATGCACCCTAATAGCGCATTGAAATTTCGTTTGCATGAAAATGCATCACGTATTCCTGTCACATCCAAAGGTCGAGTCCTAGTCTTTGGTAGTCTCAAAGAGAAAGCGCAATGGCTTGATTCTGCCGCATCACTAGATGCATTGCGGTCTGACATTCAAGATTACACAAAAAGATTTCAGGCATTTTCTGAGCCTGAATCTCGTACGAGAGCGATTCAACGTTTTGTCCGAGACAATATCAAATATCAATATGATTTTCGTTTGAGTACGGGACGTAGAGGCGAGGAATTTGCCGATAGCTCAACGCTATTAAAGCGTGGTTATGGAGATTGTGACGATAAAGCAAGAATTTTTGTAGCTTTAGTAAGAGCTATGGAGATGATAAAACCTTTGGGTGTACGTTCGCGTATTCGGCCTATTTTTACAAAACATCCTTATGAATTTGTGCATGTGCAAGCAGAAGTAAAATGGCCACGTTCAAACTTGCACGAGAATTCACAAGGACCAAAAGGGTGGCTATTGGCGGAACTCATTGTCAAAGATTGTGAGATTGGCCAGAATCCTGATACGGTTCCTAGACTGTCTAATGGTGAAAGAGCTATCATATGAAATTTACAATTTATAAGTGTGTTTGTGATAAATGTAAAAAAGAAGTGCAATTGGTTGGAGGTCAAAACTTGCCTGCTAACTGGTCTCTGATTGCAAGTTCTAATGCTAGAGAACATACACAAGAGAGTCAAAATTATCCCTCATCAGCGTCAATGAATTATGCGACAGTTTGTGATAGTTGTCACTCCTTGCTATTTGGCGATTTTTGGTCAATGACAATGTCCACAAATGGTGGACCTGATTATGTTAGTCGTCTTTAATAAAGAGATTCCGTAGCCGTTAAAGGAGTCGGTGCAAACCGATTCTTTTCGAGACATTCTACGGCAATCAAATTAGGTCCCACTTTCCGTAAGGAAAGTGCAATATCAGTATCATGGCCAATACCATTTGGTCCAAGAAAGTCATCATCTTTATTAACTTGAGATAGAAGTAATCCAATTCCTTTCACACTATTGCTTAGTTCAATAGCGCCAATGACCACCTTTCGAAGCTCGATTTCACCTATCTCATCTTCTACTTTGAATCTTTGAATGCTATCCCAAATGGTAACGATTGGCTTCAAAGCTAAGACATCTTCCAACATATCTTCAAAGTGGCCTGAATCGTTGATATAGAGATATTTCAAATCAGATTCAGAGATACCCATTTTGTCAAGCATCATACGCAGATGCTCTTTTGGCATTTCGGCTGAGCCGTAGAGTGCTTTGCGATTGGTAAGCTTCGCTACATGAATGCCAATACGTAATGCTGATGTGGACTTGCCGACACCCTTAGGACCATAAATAAGTACACTGGAAGGTTTGACAAAACCTCCACCTAAAGCAATATCCCAAGCCTTTCTACCTGTAGAAATGGTGTCAGGTAGTGTTGCTGAGATTTTGCTGGCGATTTGAGCTCGATTTCGACTTGACTTTTCCGAAGCTTCTTCGGCAGCTTGGCTCCTAGTCACAGTTTCAGCCGAAGCGCAAGAGGGACAAATGGGGCTAAAATTTTCTAAGTCCTCACCACACGCTAAACAAACGTAAGGCATGGAAATAGTCATGTTTTTTCTTGGAGGGGTTTCGTAGGGGAGGCAAAGCCTCCTTTGCGGACGTGCGTAAGCACGTCTCTCACATAGGGGTTTTGTGTAGTCATGGGTAGGAAATGCTTATTGTAGGAAAATATTCAATCTAAATTTGACGGGGTCTTGACTTTTGTTCGATTGTGGCGCCAACTTATTCTACCATGTTTAGGTTGACTTTTGTCATGCCTACAAAGGACGTCTACCGATGCCGAGGCTGATTTCCGCGGACATTATCGACGATTCCACCGGAGATTGGACCATTTCCGATGAGGGTGCCGGGTCCGGTGCACAGCGCGGTCCCATCACGACGTGGCCTGCACCAGTGTTGCGACACGATGACCGCAATCCACTTCTACCTTTCAAATCGAATCCTCTGAATTCACGCGGTCAGCTCGACGCCTATGATTTTCTGCGTCCCAAGGTTGACCATCCGCCTAATGCTTTTGGTGATGATGAATTCACACCTAAAGAAACACGTGGATTTGATTCCTATGAAGAGAGAATTGATGCGTCTCTTTTAGTAGATAGCATTCGAGGAAAACGAAATCCTACCTATGGTGATTTCGACGCAGGAATGCTTTTAGGTCCAAGCGACTTTCAGAGTTTTATTCGACGTACGGATGCGGGCGCGCTTGATAGTTGTTGCGATGCCGGCATGCCGCAATCATGGTATGATATTTTCGATGTAGGAATGAAGCAAATTCGCATCATTCTTACTACCGTTGGAAAGCAAACCAATAAGCCTTTTAGTACAAATGAGAACAAAATACTAACTGAACTATTTAGCAATTTTGTAGCTCATGCAACAGATAGTGAAAAATGGAATCGTTTTAATCTTTTTAAAAATGAAGCGTTTAAAATTCTTTCTTTGAGAACACAGGATGCTGCTGAAGTAGCTAATCTTCAAACTATTTTTAGTGCTCTGGAAAAACAAACGAACGCTCAGGGTGGGGGACTTTTCAAGGCGATCGGAAGTGCAGTCTCAAGCGTCGGAAAAGGTGTAGCTAGTGTCGGAAAGGGGGCCTTTTCCATTGCAAAGGGTATCGCTACTCCCGTCGCAGGACTGATTACCTCACCTTATAAATTGGTGGGTGACATCGCAAGTGGTAAGAATATTCTTCAATCTGTAAAAGATACTGTTACGCGAGATATTAAAAATATTAAAGGTGTTGCTCCTTACGCGCAAGCTGTGATTTCATTTGTGCCTGGCATTGGTGCGGGTGTCAATGCAGCTATTGCTGCTGGTGCCGCACTTGCCAACGGTCAACCCATTACTTCTGCTCTTGTAGCAGGACTCAAAAATGCGGTACCTGGCGGACCTATCGCTGGTCAAGCGTTTGAAACTGCCTACAACGTTGCGCGTGGACAAAATGTAGGTGAAGCCGCATTGGCTTTAGCTCGTGAACAAATTCCTGGCGGTCCAGCAGCGAAAGCTGCTTTTGACGCTGGAATCGCAATCGCCAAAGGACAAAATCTGCAGCAAGCCGCCGTTGGTGTCGTCAAAGGTGCCGCGGTTGAACTCGTACCAGGAAACAATGCTATCATTAAAGACGCGGTTTCAGATCTAGCGTCCGGAAAAAACGTTGCCGAAACGGCACTGAAAGCAGGAACATCAGCTATGGCTACTTTCTCGCCGATTGCAACGGGCCCCTTTTCCGATGTGGGACCAAGGATGTTAAATACGGTCGCATCGCAAAATTTGAAAACATTGTTGCCAGAGGATGTACAAAAAGTAGCTAATGCTGTGCTGAAAAATGCTTCACTACGTTCTCTTTCAGTAAATGATTTAGCTATGAAATTGAATGTGCCTAATCATGTAGCGAGAGAAGGTATGGCATCTGTACTGCAATCCGTAGCGAGATCTGGCGGCGCAGTGGTGCCTCATCTTGCTCCTGCTAAAGATTTAGCTAGTAAAATTCCAATGACGGCTTCCTTTGATAAAGGGATGGCGCAATTCGCATCAAAAATGTCGCCGATTTCCTTTTCTCATAATGCGCGACAACCATCGAGAATTGGCACGCGTCAAGCGGCTATGAACATTGCGGTGATGAAAAATCCCAATATCGTTCCTGTGTACGCGCAACAGAGTCGCGAGATGTCGCTTGATCGAGCAAATGCTATCAATCCTTGGAGGCGTGCTGTTCTTAGCGCCAATGGCTATGGTGGCTATGGTGCTGGCGCTTTAGATCCAACCACACTTCCGATTTTGAAACAAGGAAGCACAGGGCCTTTTGTTGTACAATGGCAAAATATTCTTAAAACCACAGCCGATGGTAAATTCGGTCCTCAGACAGCATCTCTTACACGTGTTTTTCAATCTCAAAAAGGTTTGGCTGCTGACGGTATTGTAGGACCCAATACGTGGAAAGCTGGTTTGGCAAGTATTATGGTTCCAACAGCTCCCGGACTCCCACCAATTTCAATGCCTACAACTGTTCCAGGTCTTCCACCTGTTGTTTCAGGTCCTATTGCGAATGCGATGCCCACCATTCGACAAGGGTCGACAGGTACAGCAGTCAAAACATGGCAAGCCATTGTGGGTGTGCCAGTTGACGGTCAATTCGGGCCACAGACGGCAACAGCTACGCGTGCTTGGCAATCCAAAAATGGTCTTGCCGCAGATGGTATTGTGGGACCACAAACTTGGACGAAAGCACTCGCTGGTGGAGCAATTACAGCTCCTATTCCTCCACCTCCACCTCCAACAACGCTTCCACCGTGGACTCTACCACCTATTTCGATTCCTGTTCCAGGTGGTACACCAATTGATGTGCCCCCTGTGATTACCACGACGACACCTATTCCAGGTGGACCAATCATTACAACGACGACTCCTACAGGTGGTGGACCTATCATTGTTTCTCAACCGCCCATTACAGAGCCACCCACGAAAAAAGCAGCAGGGGCAGGTGTAGCTATTGCTGTAGGATTGGGACTATTGTATTTTGTGGCTAAAGGTAGCAGTGGAAAGATGTTCTGATGAGGCGTCCGAATCTAGGCAACCGGCGGACGGGTGCAAATTGGCACCCGAAAACTTATACGGATAATGTTCCGGAAGTTGTCTATGGTTCTAATCGTATGCTCAACAATTTAAGCACACCGAATCCAAATGATACCAATGATGCTCTAGATTATCCTCCTTATCCGCTAGGAGCTAATGTTGTTCATCGAACATATGACGACGCGGGAAAGATGGGTCGTAGTACTAGCCATCGTGGTACTAGTTTCACTGGTGGCAATCGTCGCCAGTTCCGTGGCTTTCGAGGTGCAGGGACGTCGGTTGTATATTTGGATAGAGTCCCCGATGCCGTCTACGATTGCCCCCGTACGTTGAATGGTGTTTGTTATCCAGAATTTCAAGAGGCGGGGGATATTCTACCTACTTTTGTGACACCCGATGATGCCCGAAAATACATTGATGAAGTGGATTCGGGCTATAATCGCCTGGATTCGGGTATTGTTTCTTCCACGAGCCTTACCCCTGACTTCAAGACTTCGTGGGGTATTCAACTTGCTACGTGGAAAGCTTTTGCGCTGGCTTCGAAAGCTTCCGTAGGGTGGTTAAATACCAAAGCCGTTATGGACCAGACAGATCGGTTCAATGAGCAATTGAAAAATTGGTTCATTGAATTTACGAAGCTTGGTGGTAGTGGCGTAGGACCCATGCCAACCAATCCAGGACAAGGCATACCAGGTACAACTCAGGTATCCGATGTTACGAAATTGGTGATTGCAGGTAGTGTTTTAGCTGCAATTGTTTTTGTTATTCCAAAATTGGTGAAATAAAAGAAAGAAGGAAAATATGGCTAGACGATTTCATAGGGCCCGACATCATGCCAGTAAAGCACTCTCCGGCGGGAAGGGCTCTGTGATGTCCCTTGCCACGGGTGGCGCGGTAGGCATTGCTTCTACTTACGCTGTTTCAAGTGTCCCCTGGTTGGGTCAATCTTGGTGGGCTATGCCTGCTGCATTGGCGCTAGTGGGACATTTTCTGAAACGTAAAAATCCGGCTGTTGGCGGAGCTCTGCTCGGTGTTGGAGGTTATTGGGGTTATTCCGCCTTTATGGTGAATCGTGCAGCCACTACGGCCAAGGGATTCATTGATGCGGGTTGGGTAGACAGTGGCGCTCTACAACCGGGTGGGAGTGATGCTGGCGCGTACAATGATAATATCGGTACCGACGCGTCTCCTGCCATGGGCACGGCGCAAGCTGCCATGCTTTTGACTCCTGGTCGTAATACCATGGGGTATGAGGATATGGCTGGGGAACTTTTGAACGAGGCGTATGGACTGGAGAGCTAAAGCTCTCCGCGCAAGGGGAATCAGAATTCCCCCTGCGAGACCCCCATTCAGAAAAAACGTCGGATAACAAACTAACTCTAGAGGCTCGCCAGCTGGGTAAACCCAAGAGCCAAAGGAAAAAACATCATGTCGAATTCGAGCACGGATATGTCTGGTACGCCTCTTTTCATGACGCAGCGGCGTCGCATTATTGAATCTTATAAGGATGCGAAAGAGCCGTTTTCGGCTAGCACGAAACCTTATAAGTCGACCGTGACGTATAATTTTCTATCTACTAACTATATTGCGGCCTCTAGCGTTGCGTGGCTAGTTGCATTGAAAGGTCAATCCTTCGATTGGTTTGGCTACAAGATTGGTGACGATGTCCCGGGTAACATTGGTCCTGCAACTGGTTATCGTGGGGCCAACGAATCTGATACTAATCTTTCAAAGGCTCGCACTACGAATGGTGCCGAAGATTTTGTGATTGAAGGTATGAGCGCATCTCATAAATCTACAAGAGCTAATTTTACTTTAGCCGGTGCTGCTGCTATCGTTCCAGGTAGCATTACTGATACCAATGTTAATACTGCTATTCAGGGTGGTAATCCCATCCTAGACCCTGCTGCACTATACGTACCACCACAGGTAATGAGTTCTTTCAATTTGGAAGATGCACTCTATACGTCCCTAGCGCCTCTAATTGCAATTGATTTTGAATGGGACCGTTCGAAGATTGTGAAAATTGGTACGATGGAGCAAATTCCCGAAGGTGCTGCAAAGAGTTATCTTCGATCGTCAGGTGAGCCATCTACTAATGATAGATACCGTATTCCCGAAGGTTACTTGTGGCGTCGCGAAGGTCAACCGGATAGCGAGTTCATTGTTAGAGGTACTTTGACTGATACTTTGTGTGTTCCAGTTCTAGCTGTTCTTGGTCCGTCGACCAGTACACCTTTCAATGTTCTTCCCGGTTCTGTTCTTTTGGATTGCACGATTCGATTGCACGGATTGTCGGTTAAACTTCCAACCCGCAATTAAGCGCTAAAATCTCACGTTGGGGCTATCCAAGTTTAACCCCTTTTCTCTTGTCTAGCTCCAATGTGACCACAGAAAGATTTTTGTTATGCTCATTCCTCGTTCGTACGGCAATGCGCTCATGTATTTGGTTGCTTCTTCTAATCAATCTTCTGGCTATATTTCTGGTCAGAGTAGTTTGACTGGAAGTAACATTGGTGGACGTCGACCCAATCAGGGTTACAGCAATTTTGATTTGAGTCCTCAAGCGCGACAATCCAACGGTGGTGGAGCTATGTTCGTGGCGCGATGGGGATTGTCACGAGGAGCATTCCCAGCCCGTAGTGATTGGTCGTGGCGTTCAGTCATCACGTAAGTGATGCGTACGCATCACTGTGGGTGGAGGCTTTACCTCCCCCACGTGCCCCCTCCAGGATAAAAACAAAGGAGAACTATTATGGCAAGACGACGTAAGAGAAGAGTCACGCGCCGCAAAACAACTGTAAAATGTTTGACGGTTGCGAAAAAGAAGCAAGTTCGTAAGGCGATTGCTGGACTGAAAAGGCTACTCTAATGAGTGCCTTTGATGACGAGCATTGGAAACAATGGCAACTTCGCCATCATCCCAAACGTCCTTGGGATAGTGAGGAAGAATCCATTATTGTTGTTCGTAGATTTTATGAGGAGATTAAAAAGTACTCTTCTTTTGAATCTGAATCTGAATCTGAATCTGAATCTGAATCTGAATCTTGAATCTGAATCTGAATCTGAATTGAATCTGAATCGAATCTGAATCGAATCTGAATCTGAATCTGAATCTGTATCTGACCAAACGTCGCTAAATCCACAACTTGCTCAGAATGGTAAGCAAGTAAAGGAGAAACATTCATGTCGCTTGCGTATGCTGCACTTCGTTTCATTGACAGAGCTAGAAAAGTCCCAGCTGATGCGAGCGACCCACGCTTGCTCGATATGCTTGAAAAGGCAGCCATTAATGCCTTTGAGGGTATCGTTGCACTGACCGCACCTGCATCTCCCATGACTTGGGAATGCAATGTGAATCTTCTAGGCAATACCCAAGAATCGAATCGTATTTCTTATCGTTATCCTCGACCTGTTGAGATTGTTGGTTACTACCCTACCCTTGTAGTTTTTGGCACTGTTGGTATCACACCATCTACAGATTCGATTGCTGTGAGTATCGACACTGATAATCAAAACTATTTGACAAGTGGCGAAGGCGTATCCACCAATGCTGGCGGTACGGCAGGCCCCTATGTAACACTCTCAGCTATGAGTGTTCAGGTGCCGCGCATCCTAGGCTACAAGCTTAAAAATCCAACTCCAGTTATTGGTTTTAAATACCGCTGGAAACAAGCTACTTCTGTGGCTACTCCTATTTATAAAGATACATTGGTATCAATGACAATGTTTGCCCGCTACCTCTAAGAAAGTAGAGTGTTGTAATGGATGGGCAAATCATTTTTGGTGGCGGCAATATTCAGGATGTCATTCTTGAATGTGACCCTAAACTTTTAGGTGATTCTTTATCAATTCACCTCAGTCAGCAAGCTCAGAGTGCTGCCGTTTGGACGATTGCTGTTGACGTTCATCTCGCGCAGGGAAAGTTCCGTCTGGGAGCTTTCACTACAATTACACCACTCGCGGGTGCAACACCATCGCGTACAGTCGCCATTGCTACTTGTCCTGGTGCTATTGGATGGAGTATTCAAGCTAGTTGTCCTACGGCTGCTGAAATTGCTGGATTAACACTACAGTCGAGCCGTTGTTGCACAAGCGCGATTGGAGTCGAGCCAGTTGTTGAAACAGCTACTCCCGGTACGGGAGTGACAATTCTCGGACCTCTACCATTACCGGTAACATTGATTAGTCCACTTCCGGTTCCGACACTGGAAGCCGACAGGCCTTGGACGAATAATTTTTCAACCGCTCTTGCAAATAGTTTTGTGATTAAAGCAACGCCTGGCATTTTGCGTAGCCATACCGTGCGTGTGGATAGTGGACTCGCTACGGGCACGTATTATGTGCAGTTATGGAATTTAGCGGCGCCTCCTGCGGATGCTACTGCGGTGACGGTGCTCAATTCATTGGCTGCACCCATAAAAGTACTTCATGTTCAATTTGTAAATGACATTATTGAATATGATTTTGATGAATATGGTGTAACATTTAGTGTAGGGGCTTCGCTCAATCTTTCAAGTACAGAGTTTACAAAAACTACCGTGGCTGGAGCTTTTTTGAGTGTTGAAAGTGCAGAGTATCGCTAATGGCGCTGATTACACAGAGTGCTAGCGGACAGACTTTTTCGTCATTGTTGGCACCGTTTACGGGTGTTAACAATGGTACTACTCGGCTTTTAAAGGCTATTTCTGCTACAGAATTAGCAACATTACGTGAAGGTGATTTAGTTTATGTTGAAAGTGTTCGAGACTATTGGAAGTGGTTACCCAATAGCACAATTGCTGATGATGGAGTTTTAGTTACTTATTGTAAACCTACTGTTTTAGGTATTGGCAATGGTATTTTTGAACGTCTTTTCATTTGTTCACCTGATTGGACATTTCAAACTGATTGGTTTTTTGATGAGTTAAATTCTTCAGGTTTGGCATCAAATGAAAATGATGGTTCAACAGCATTAACACCAATATTAAATCTCGGTGAATTTAATAATCGACATAATTCAAATACGATTTGGAGATCTAACACAGCTTATCATTTTCGTTTCATTTCTAATCCTACTTCCACTTATATAATCAATGGATTTTTTGGTATTAATACTGTTTGGTATTTTCAAAATATTACTGATAGAACAGGTATTCTTCCCGCACTTTATAGTGGTGTAGTTGATGTTTTAGACACGCTGAATCCCGCAACAAATATACCTTGGGCTATCACCAGTAATGGTTTAGCTGTTAATTGGACTGGATTAATTGATAAAAGAATTCGTCTAACTTCTGGCGCTAGCATTAATGCCTATTCTTGGCCTACATTACAAACTGCCACGCCTAAAAAAGCTCGCTGTGCTGAGTTTTTAATACCCGTAGCGTCTTTTGCTGTGTCTCCATTTGTTGGTCCTGCTACGACAACTGCGGGACCCACAGTTGGCGATACTTTTGTTGTAGAGGATTTGAGAACTATACCACGCATTGAAATAAATTTGCATTCTGCGCCAGGTAATAATCCTTCAACTTCTAAAGTTGTTATTGAAAGTTTAGCAGTTACGACGTTAGTATTATCACCTAGTTGCGGTTTATATATTGATGGCTCACAAGTTGGAACTAATATAGTTCGGGGAGCTGCTACATCCTATCATCAATGTAAAATCACGGGTCTCCTAGATGACGGAATAAAAAATATTATTGGTGGTTACAATACTACGGTTTTAGTTTTAATTAATCATCTTGCTACTGTATCTACAATTACAAGATTCACAATTCAGGGAGATAGAAATTTAGATTTTGTTGGTGGTGGCTGTGCAAATAGTCAAAACGCATGGGATTTTACTCAAATAGGTATTTTTGATTCCACAGCTGCGCCACTGCGCTTTATTAATCGTAACGCTAATTGGAATTCAGCCTCTTTACTTTATGGTTCTGGAAACGTTGGTAGTCTTTTTAGTATAACGCCTAATTCTATAGTACTTAGTTCAGTAGGTTCCTATGCTGGTTTAACTGTGGTCCCAGGCGTTTCGCTTATACGCACTGATACCACACCTGTCCGAACTTCGGTTCCAGCATTCGACCAAACCACAGGTCTTTATACGGCCCCACGTCTACTAAGCGCCGCCAACCTGCAAGCTACAGTTGTAGCAGGTGGCTTTAATTATAATTACACTGACCCGGTTTCGGGTGGTGGAATTTGTAATCGATAATAATTTTAAAATGGCACAAGACCTCGTATCACCCTCACTCTATCCTACAGCAGCCGATTTAGCATTGCTAGATGGCGCTGCACTATTTCCAAATCATCTAGCCCAAGTAGCAAGAATTTCGAGCACGATTCCTGTTACTGCTATCTATCGTTACGTGGCTGGGAGTACTTCACCTAACAATAATCAAAGCCAATTGGTTATTGTTCCAGGAACCAATCCAGCTAGCGGTAAATGGTTACGCGTTGATTCCGCTTTTGACTTGGTGATTCCAGTAACCTTTGCCAATACAGATGGTCAACAGTTGGTCCTTTCGCCAGCTGAAATGACAATCCTCCCTGTCTATGCTGGAATTTTTATTGAAGTTGTTACTCCATGGGCTGGCGGTGTAGCTCCCACCATTGGACTTTCTTTTTCGAATGGCACAGTCCCGCGATTGAAAGGCAACCTCGCGGGCGGCGTTGCCGGCAATGGTGCTTTCACTTATGTGACCTACCGACAGCTCACCTTAGGTCAACAATATTTTATTGGTGCTGGTACGTCGGATGCTGTGGTCCTTGGACCAGGCTCACAGATTTTTTGGGATAGAATCACATCTGCCTATACATCTGGCACAGGTAATATTCATATCCCAGTTTACAATTTTGCTACAAGCATCGTAGCAGTTCCACCACCCTAAAGGACTCATCATGGCTACGCCGCTTCTCGATATGATTCGCAGTTTCATACCAAACTTTACACTAAAAGAATTGCGCGGTATGATTCCGTGGTTTGAAGCCGTTAGCGACGCTGTCAATGGCGCTGGCTCTCTTGTCGCCATGGCCGAAGTCGATGCCGGTGGCAATCTGCAAAAAAACTTTGGATTTACCACCGTTGTCGACCATCCAAGTATAGGCCAATTTACACTGCACCTCGTTAATTCAACCTACGGCATTAACGATCTCTCTTCCCAAGCCAACATCCGCCTCCTCGTACCCTCCGGTGCCGTTAACATCTACCCACGCATGAGCGGAAATGACGAAGTAAGTCTTAATATCTTCCAAGTGACTACAGCTACAGCAGCACTCATACCCATCGATGCCGATTTCACTGTTTTTGTATTTAAAGGTCAAGTCGACTTATAAAAATGTCAAGACGTGATACCTATCTCTATTGGGGTATCGGCATCACTGGACTATTTGTGCTTCTTTCTTATGGTAAAAAAGGAAAGAATTACCCTCCGAGTGGAGATAAATATCCTGGCACAACCGGTTCTAAAGTCGAAGGTATCGGAGATGGTGACGTGATTCGATACATGACTGACCATGCGGGTCGCATCATCGTCTCCACAACAGCTGATGATGTCACTTGGAGCCAACCGAAATTAGCACCTAAAGTCGATGCTGATTTTCGTGGTATGATTTCACACTGGAAAGATTTAGTTACCGAAGCTAGTGTTGATTACCGCGTTCCGGAAGCGTGGATTTACGGTATCATGTGGAGCGAAAGTAATGGTAATCCAAATCTGACAAGTCCGGCAGGAGCATTAGGACTTATGCAGGTGATGCCATTTCACTTTAAACCTGATGAAAAACCATTCGACCCACGGACGAATATTCGTCGTGGTACATCACTTTTGCAGGCCGCAAAAGCGAAAGCACCCGACCTCATTCAAGCCGCATCCTATTATAATGCTGGAGGTTTGAATGGTGTACCTTGGACGAATGAAGCTTGGCTAAAAGCAGGGCGAAAACCCTCACAAACAACACGATGGGGTTATGCTGCTGAACCAAATTATCTTGACCGCGTTGCAGCGGCAAATAATACCTACCTTACCTTGCAGCAAGGTACGAGTATTGTTTAAGTAAGGAGTACTATAAAAATGATATCGGGAGAATTTGACCCGAATTTAGTCGATGTACTTAGTGAATTGACAAGTCAGGTGGCGCGACTTGCACGCGCCATGGAAGGGCGAAGTGTGCCAGCTGAAGCGCCTATTGCGATTCATTACGGGAGTGACTCTGATTTTTTACCACCACAGATGCCCCGCAACCAAAGTTGGCATCAAAAACTTCGTGGAAAGAAGGTGAGTCTACCGGCTGCAACTGGCACGTCACTTCTTGTCTACGGACTTGCTGAGCTGATTCGAGTTGTCTTGGAAAAACAGTGGTGATTTGATATTTCGATTGTAAAGTCCGTATTGTCCAAAAGTTGTTGGATGATTCCACTGAGCAAGTGGTAGTATCTCCGACAACTCATTATAAAAATTCGTATCCTTATTATAGTCTAAAAGACTAACCACATTCTCTGTGGCTACATCATCATAATTATCATTATGATGAGGGCTACCATTTTGATTATGTCGAATATAGATAAAAAAGTTAGGGTCCTGCATGTCAATCATAGTAATATTAGCTCTTTGAATATCTTCAAAAAAGCCAGCATCCTCTGCCTGGTCAACATCTCGGAAGGGCACCTTTTCCCATGTTTTCTTATGAAAAGCAAAGGTTCCGCCTAAAGATCCTGACGCTTTATCATTCCAGCACCGTGACCGGAAGGCTTTGCGTTCGACAAGATGATAACCATAATATTGACTTGTAAAAACAAAACCAGGCATCATCATAGCGTTGAGTTCAGCAACTTGCTTCCAAATTCGATTTTGTGCCTGCCAATCATCATCGTCCCACTTGATGATAATTTCACCTTTGGCTATACCACAAGCTAAATTGTGATTGGAACCTTGCAAAGAATGCGGCTTAGAAGGTTTATGAATATAAAGAATATCGTCATCTATTGATGCAACATCGTTGTTAAATTCTGAGCTACCATCAATAATAATAAGTTCACATTCCAACTGAGAATATTTCTCAGCTCTCATATAGTATTCGATTGCCTTACGAAGAAAAAGACGTCGATTTTGTGTAATACAAATACATGAAACCAGAGGTTTTTTCATCCTTGTTTGATTCCTTTTACCATCATCCGACCATCTTTTTTCTCGAGTGCTTCGAGGGGACCGCAGGCTTGATGCGCCGAAACAAACTGTGAAAGCTGTTTATTATTTTCTGCTATATATACTGGTACCATAAAGCACAAATCACACTTGGGACAACCAAAACCTATCTCATCAGGCAACTTAGCAATTTGTTCTGGTACCAAAATAGACCATTTTGGATGCAAGAGGAATTTCATCGATTACACCGATTCAAATAAATAGTTCCACATGTATGGTCCGACAGACAGCATCCCTGTAATGACCAACCGTGATTAGCGCCCCATGTATAACAAGTGTTAGAAAAAGTAGGATAGAATTCAGATTCGGGACAATAGGGTTCTAATACGACATCGTCAGGCCAACTATCGTTCGAATCCGAAGCTGCGTCAGCCTCGAAACCAACCTCTCTATCCGCCCCCGTAGAGTCGAGGGGAGACCCTAAAGCGTCAAGAGAGGTTGGATTGGAATCTGACCCCGCATCGGATTCTGTACTATCTTCACTTTGAAATGTGGGACCACCACATGCAACCAAAAACAGTGATAGTAGAATTGAAGTTTTCATCGTCTTTATTCCTTCTTCAAGAGTAAGACGGCTTTTTGTCCCAAAACTTCAATTATTTTTTCAACTAAATTTTCACTATCATTTTTATCACACCCTCGGACCAGCGGACTAGTAAGAAAATCTTGATAAGTCTTTTCCACTTCAAACCACTTTGCCGCAGCTTCTGCTACTTGTTTTTCTAAACGGAGCTGAAGAAGGTCAGGTGAGTGATAATTTTTGATGGTGTGAGATGGTTGCATTCTTTTAATGCAATCTTCTTCATGACCACGGAGATAACCACAATAATTACAAATCATTTCTTGACCTTCAGCATATCATTCGCCCCATCCCTTAACTTTCCTGCCAATAAAGCTCCAATCGCTAAAACTTGTTGCTTTTTTCCTGGCTTTGATTTTGTAGCAAGTTTTTCAAAGAGGGTAGCTGCAAAATCAGCTCCACCTCGCGCAACCCGGACGGCTTGACGAGCTTCGTTGACAGCTTCGTCAATATCCTTATTAGTTAAACCTTGTGATTCTAAAAACCAGCGAAAATTCATGTTAAATTTAAGGCTAAAACAACAGCTTTGACTACAGGCAATCCACGATTGATGATATCTTCCAAAGATTCTCCTGGTTTACTTGTCAAAATTAGTGTAAAAAAGTTTGAATTTTCTTGTGTCCAAAATTTTACATTCCAATGCTTGTCTGGCTTATAGCTACGTACCATTCCGCAAGCGATACCAGAGGGCATTAATTCTTGTATTTGTTCAATGGTCATTCTTAGGTTATCCTTCAAAAATTTCAGCCATAAAACGAAAAGACATTTCTGTTTCTAAACCGTCTGTAATAAAGGTCATTACCCAATAACTAGGGCAACCATCTTCCGCCTCAACAAATTGAAGCGACTGAACGGTCTTCCCCTGCACCATTTCAATCATCTCTCGACGCTGTTTTTCATTGTATACGATAGCCATAATTCACACCTTATTGTTCATAAACTATTGATAATCTCTTCTAGTTTATCCGTTTCATCTGCTAAATCTTGTGTAAGTTTTTCATGCGCATCTTGAGTCAAATTCTGCTCCAATCGATGCGACAAATTCATAAGTTTTTCAGCAATTCCTCGTATTTTCGCAGCCTTAATAAGTTCAGTCATTTTGGTTTTCCTGCATTCACAAAGTTCTGCAAATGAATAACGATATTTAGAAGATGATTCATTTCCTCTGTTTCTGTCGCATCTAACATTTGTGCAAAACCTAAAACGCCTATTGTATTGAGGTCTTGTAGTAATACTACGTAACGTCTGAAAACTTCGCCACTGCGTGGGTCTTTTGGTTCAGGAATACGATTTTCCAAATTTTAGATAACTTTCTTTTCTTCACCAGGAAATGATCCAGAAATGGGATAATCCTTGAACGTACCTTCCAACCAATTCTCTACAAAATTGGCAATGGAGCGATTCTCTAAATACGCTCGTCGCCGCAATTCATCAAATGTCTCGCGTGTAACTCGAGTTTGTACGAGCACTTTCGTTGCTACAGGTTCAATGTGGGGTGCAATGTTGAGAGACTTCTTCGTGGCCATATTTTCCATTATAACATAAGATTGAGTTTAAGTCAAGTTCTAAACAATAAAACAGATTTACAACAGCTGTAGCTATAAACCATTTTGCATAATATCTACAATTACAATGGGTAAAGTCCACACCTCACCACCAAAGCCACGAGTCGCAGTGGCGGCGCAATCAAATGGAATCGCATCAGGCTGACACCACTCGCCTACCAACGCGTCAATACGTTCGCGCGCTTCTGTTGCACGCGTCGGATTAAATTGTGTGTATTGCGTATTGACCCAATAATCCTTTGCTGCAACCTTGGCCTGATCGAGTCTTGTTTGAAATTCACTTATCATTTTCTTTTCCTGTTCAGAGTTTCAATGTAACGTTCAATTTCAGACTTTGCATATCTGCGATGGGCACCTTTTCTGCGAGGTATCGACCGAATCTTACCTTCGTCGGTTCGACGTTCTACTGTTTTTGTGCTGCAACCAATCAATAAAGCCGCTTCTGTAATGCGAATCACGTTACGAAGTCGTTTATGTTTGGGTAACGGTTGCTCGCAAAAGGGACAAAGATTCGAACGCTTCATGAAAAAACTCTAAAAAAAGTTTTTGGAAGTTCATCAAAAAATTCACCATCAAAATTAATATCTTCATCTAATCTAATTGCGTCTTTCCAGTTGCGAACTTCATATCGAGATAATGGTCCTGAAATATAAAATGAATCTTCTACAATTATACATATAAAATTTTCACCTGTAATTTTGTCCTGAAGAATAGCAGGAAATAAGTTTTTATCTTTTTCTATCATTTTGACTCAGGTAGTTTGAGGTAAGATCGAAGTTTAGCATTCGAGTCTCTCATCTTCTTAGTTACGATACGTAGATTTTTCATTCTTTGTTCGTGAGTATCTCGAATCGTCTTAAGTTTTCCAACTGAATCCAATGGCTTTTTCATGATTGAATCCCCCTTGTTTAATATACTCCCCATTCTACGACATTTCCTTCT
>Ga0193708_1000049_pt1 | contig 24399 bp, 24 predicted proteins | sample H3c1metaG_FD_160570 | JGI IMG/M metagenome (GOLD analysis project Ga0193708, IMG submission 160570) | Soil microbial communities from a riparian zone of the East river system, Colorado, United States - H3c1 | ecosystem: Environmental > Terrestrial > Soil > Riparian zone | place: USA: East River...
TAAGGGTTTCTTTTTCCCGTCATCCGCATGTCTTCCATGCGATGCGGAATGCATTTGGCAGGGCGTTTTAAGATCCATGCGGTCATAGCTGCCATGGTTCCCCATGCAGAGGCCTGGTCTTCCTTTCCACCAAAGCCGCCGCCAAGGCGGGGTACATCAACTTCCACTTTATTCATTCCAATACCGAGCACTTTTGCCGCAGTTCGCTGCACCTGCGATGGGCCCTGCGTGGAAGAATATATTTTTACGCTGTCGTGCTCCGTTGGATATGCATAAGCCCCCTGTGTTTCTAAATATAATTGTTCCTGTCCGCCGGATTCCGTTCTGCCTTCAAAAATATATTTACACTTACTGAAAGCATCTGCAACATTTCCCTTTACAAATTTTCTTGAGTCACTCAACAATTTCCCCTGCTTAAAAGCTTCTCTCGGATCGGTGATGACCGGCAGCGGGTCGATCTCTATCTTTATTTTTTTAATCGCCTCTTCAGCGGCGTCTTCATTTTCTGCAACGATGAGTAAAACGGGTTGCCCCTGGAAATGGACCTCGTGATCGGCCAAAAAAGGTTCATCGGCAATTATACCGCCGATCTGGTTCTCTCCAGGGATATCTTTGTATGAAAATATTTTTACAACTCCTTCCATTTGTTCTGCTGCAGAAAAATCAATGCTCCTTATAATCCCATGTGCCTTTGGCGAATCAAAGACCTTTACAAACAGCAGTCCTTCCATCACCGGGATATCATCCACGTAAACAGACCTCCCGGTCACGTGCCCTGCAGCATCTATATTGCCGACGGCTTGTGCAGCATCCCCAGGAAAAGGCGCTGTATGAATATCCTTTATGTTTTTATCGTCCTTCATTTTATGATCACCTGCTTTATCATTTCCTCTTCAGCCCGGAAATGCGCCAGGAATAATTGTCTTAATAAAAGTTGCTTGTATGCTGCTGTACCCCTTGCATCACTGATGGGAGCTATCTCAGTATTCATTATATCGATCGCTCCTTTCAATACTGCAGCATCAATTTTTTTCCCTTTTAAAAAAGAAGCTGTTTTACCAAGGTATTTCGGGAATGGCGCTACGCCTCCTGCTGAAAGATGTATCTCTTCAATGATCCCATCTGCATTGCGTACCAGCTTGCAGGCGCTGTTCACACTCGCAATGTCGAGGTGCGTTCGCTTGCTTACCTTTTCGAAACTAAAGCTGTTCTTTTGCGGCGGGATGAAGATTATTTTTTCAATGATCTCCCCTTCAGTCTTATCAATTCGCTTATAGCCTTTATAGAAATCTTTAAGTTTTAATGTTCTCAGTTTCCCGTTTTTATTCAATACGATATCACTATCAAGTGCCAGGAAGAAAATACTCATGTCACCAATGGGTGAGGCGTTCACAAGGTTTCCCGCCATGGTGGCCATATTTCGGATGGGGGTTGAAGAAATGAGTTTGATGTATTTTGCCAGGTCCGGGAAGAATCCCTGTACCAGTTTTGATTCGGCAAAAGCAGTAACCGTTACAGCTGCACCAATATGGCATTGGCCGTTCTCTGTTTTTATTTCCTGTAAATGTTTGGTATCAAACAAATGATCAACACTTGCTTTTTTTACGGCAAGGGCCTTTTGCACAACCAGGTCTGTACCGCCGCCAATACTGATCTTTTCTTTTGAATTATTTCCATTTGATGTACCAGCCTGCTGCTTTAATTGTTGTACCCTTTCTTTGATCTGCAGAAAATATCCAGGGATAAAATTTTCTTTTACCAGCCATGCGATGGTTTCATTACCTGGCTTGTTACCCATTTTTTCAGAAAGCATAGCTGCTGCTCTTTCAATTGACTTATATCCTGTACACCTGCAGATGTTGCCGTCTATTGCCGCGATGGCATCTTCATATTTTTTCGCATTTTCATTCAATACAAACCCGGTAAGCGACATCACAAAACCTATTGTACAAAAACCGCATTGCGTGCCATTGGTATCTACCATTGCCTGTTGCACCGGAGACAGCTCTTTCATATTGATCCCTTCAACCGAAACAATATGTTTGGCCTGTGCATTACCCAGGGGCATGAGGCAGCTCGTCATAGAGCGATAAACCAATTTATTGTCTTCAAGATCTCCTACTAAAATGGTACAGGCGCCGCAGTCCCCTTCCCTGCAACCGATCTTTGTGCCAACCAGTCTTTTGTGATAACGTATAAAATCAAGCACGGTACTGCCCGAAGGAAGTTCAGTTTCGATCAATTTCTCATTTAAAATAAAGCGGATCATCAATACTCGATTTTGTTTGCGCTTGTCTTCCATTTTTCAAATGCCTCCAGCGCTTTTTCTCTCATTATTTGCTGTGTGAAAAGTTTTCTTTCCCCAACTGGTTTCGCTATCTCCTCGTAAATGAATTTATCATCAAACTGGATGGCGGCAGCATCTTCTTTACTGTTGGCATAATATAACTTATCGGGCCTTGCCCAGTAAATGGCGCCGAGACACATGGGGCATGGTTCACAACTCGTATAAATTTCGCAGCCTGTTAGCTGGAAGGTTTTAAGCACCTTGCATGCTTTACGGATAGCTACCACTTCAGCATGGGCTGTAGGATCATTGCTTGTAGTTACCTGGTTAGATCCCCGGGCAATTATCTTCCCGTCTTTTACAACAATGGCTCCAAAAGGGCCACCTTTCAGCTTTTCCACATTAGAAACAGAAATGCGGATGGCTTTTTTCATGAATTTATTAGCTTCCTTATTCATCGATTTAAAATTAAGTGCGGCACGGACGTTAAAAATATGGAGTATAACGGGTAAACAACAAGCGTGCAGCAACAATAAAAATAACAAATTGCCGGTAAGCAGACAAATAAGCCCCTCATCATGATAGGCATATCTTCCGAACGCCAACCAGCGGCAGCTTCATTATCTTTGCGGGACGAATCTTAGTGCTCTTACTCCATGAATATTGAATACAAGTACCTGCCGGGTGAACAAAGATCTGTAGCTATTCAGCGGCTGACAGCCTTATGGGCTTTTGCCGAATCGGGCCTGGGAGGAATACTGCATGCCCTGCAAATACCATTTACCGGCCTGGTAGTGGGTGGAATGGCTGTTATCATCATCAGCTTTATAGCAGAGATCTCCGGTAGCAATTACAAACAAATTTTAAAAAGTGCGGTGATCGTTCTTATCGTAAAAGCAATGGTTAGTCCACACACGCCGTTTCCTGCTTATATCGCAGTATCCTTCCAGGCCTTGCTTGGTTATGCTTTATTCAGCCTTTTACGGGTAAACCTTATAAGCATTTTTTTATTGAGCACGATCGCCATGATGGAATCCGCCATACAAAAATTACTCATTCTTACTTTATTTTATGGTAAATCCTTATGGACGGCAGCTGATGAAATGATCGCTTTCATAGCTAAACAATTCGGCACTTCTTCTGTCGACGGCAGCCAGTTGCTGATCAGTATTTACCTGCTTATTTATTTTATCGGTGGCCTTATTATAGGATGGATCGCTTATAACACCATTAAAGGATTTGCCTCGGGAAAAGCATCTTCTAATTTAGAGAATGCTATAATCTTTAATACCGAGGTTTTTAAACAGGCTGCGCCTAAGAGATCGTTTTTAAATAAATTATGGACCATCATTTTGGTACTGGTAATATTATCAGTAATACTTTTTGTTTTTGCCCCGGATAATAAACAGGGCTTGCTGGCCGTGCTAAGGACTGTAAGCTGGACATTGGCGGTGATCCTGCTTTGGTACATGGTTGCGAGGCCGGTCTTTACAAAACTCATTCAAAGGCTATTGCGCAAAAAAGAAAGTAAATACCGCGACGAGGTTTTAAGCGTTCTGTCTTTTTTACCTGCGCTCAGGCAGTTGACGGCATTGGCATGGCAAAAAAGTAAATTGTATACCGGCCGGGAAAAATGGCAGTTCTTTTTTTCAGCTTTTATTCGCTGGTCACTTACTTATTCTGATAATAACCCGGAATTGTCTTTAAAAAAACCGCATGAGCCTAATCCTGTTCTCAAGGCCGATACATAGTGGAAAAACAACAGCATTGCTGCAATGGTGCGACCAGCAAAAAAATGTTCATGGTATTTTAATGCCTGATATCAATGGCAGCAGGAAGATTTTGGATATAAGGACAAAAGAAATATTTGATATCCAATGCACAGATCCCGCAAATACCAATGAACCGCTTACAGCTGTTGGCAAATTCCATTTTTATACTGCAGCGTTTGAAAAGGCCAATCTCATTTTAATAAATGCATTGCAGCGTGATCCTGCCTGGCTTATCATTGATGAAGCAGGCAAGCTGGAACTGGATGGCAGGGGATTTTATAATGCACTCGAAAATATCATCCCGCTTTATAAAGACACCAAACAGCAAGGCAACCTGGTAATTACTATTCGTGATTCTTTGTGTGAAGAAGTCATCCACTTTTTTAGAATAGAAAACTACAGGCTGATACACCAGGTGGAAGAACTTGCATAAAAAAAATCCCCGTAAGAACGGGGATCGTAAAAATGAGTTCTGATTATTCGTGCATGACCATTATCGGCATCTTGCTGTGATAAGAAAGCGCTTTGCTGCGGCTGCCTTTCAATAATTTTTCCAGGAAGGAATGATTTTTTTGAATAACGATGATCAGGTCAATATTCCTGCTTTCTGCAAAAAGGTTTAAGGCTTCATCCACATCATACAGGCGCATGAAATAAAATTCCGGCTTATAATCGGCGAACATCTGCTTCAGTTCCTGCTTTTCTTTTTCGTAGCTATCTGTCAAAGAAATATAATGATCTTTATCCACGTTCACTACATGCAACTGGGGCTTGAACGCGTCTAAAAAATCTTTGATGGGCGCTGATGGTGTTGTACTGTGTGTATTTTTAAAATCTGAAGTGAGCATTACATTTTTGATCGGGGCAAAAGGCGCTTTTTCAGGAACGATCAATACCGGGCAAGCCTTTCTTTCTGCCATCTTCAGCGTGTTACTTCCAAATAACACCTGTGCCAGGGCAGACCTGCCGGTGATACCCATTATGATCAGGTCGGCACGGCGGTGGCGGGCGGCTTTTTCCAAACCATCAACAAAATCCGACTCTTCGTGTGCCAGTATATCCATTTTTACAGCATGGCCTTTCATTAATTCTGCCTTTAATTTTTCAAGGCTTTCTGTTGCAGCGGCTGCTTCCGATGCCTTCCCGTAACTGTGATACAATAACATTGTAACGCCGTAGTGGCCGGTTAACAACTGGGCAGCATAACGGGCAGCGTGTAATGAAGTTTCTGAAAAATCTACCGGGACTATAACTGTATTCATATAATAAGCTTTAATTTAAAAATATCACGCAATTTACTTTATTTCATCCTACTATATGGCATCCTGCCGCTTTTTTACCCGGTTTTTTACCGCCAGCCTCTTTATTATTCAAATGCTGATGATTTATCTTTGCCAGCCATGGCGCAAAAAAAATTACAGCGGTTTGCCGATATCAAGACCTTTCCCAACGTGCTGGAATACCCCGCCGGTATGAAAGGGAAATGGAATGGTTTCTTTAAGAATGATAATCCCATAATACTCGAGCTGGCGTGCGGGAGGGGAGAATATACCGTGGGCCTTGCAAAATTATATCCCCGGCAAAATTTTATTGGCATCGATGTTAAAGGCAACCGGATGTATATCGGCGCCAAAAGATCACTTTTGGAAAATATTACAAATGCGGCTTTTTTACGCACACAGATCGAAAAGCTGCCGGATTATTTTGCTGCTGCCGAGGTAAGTGAGATATGGATCACATTCCCTGATCCGCAATTGCGTGTTTCGAAAGCAAAAAAACGATTAACACACCCCCGGTTTTTGCGGTTGTACCGGCAGGTTTTAAAAGCCGGGGGATTCATACACCTCAAAACTGATTCGCCTGAATTATACAGGTTTACCAAAAAGGTTATTGAACTTTATGGGCTTGAGCTTGTTGAAGACCATCACAATGTATATGAGCAGCCGGGCATAAAAGAAGAATTGAAAATTAAAACACACTACGAAAGTTTAGACATTGCGCAAAGCAAGAAAATTCATTACCTGAAATTCCTGCTTCCGGGAGAAATTAAAAATATTGATCAGCAATTACAGGAAATATTAAGACATGAAGAACAACCTGGTTGAGGGAGAGGATTTTTATTATAATGAACAGGGCTATATTGTTCTTACCGCCCGTTTTCATTTAGAGCGGGGTCATTGTTGCGGAAATGGCTGCCGGCATTGTCCTTACCAATACAAAAATGTTCCCGAGCCAAAACGAAGCGAATTATTATCTTTAGTATCCCATGGCGATAAAAATAACAAAAGCAGCTAAGCACAAAAAAAAGGCTCCTGAAAAAGAGCAGCCAAAAAACACGCTCAAAGAATTCAGTTTTTTCCAGGATGTATATGAAGTGGTAAGGCAGGTGCCCAAAGGGAAAGTAACTTCCTATGGAGCCATTGCTGCTTACCTGGGCACTAAACTATCGGCCCGTATGGTAGGCTGGGCAATGAATGCAGCCACCAATGCAAAGCCAAAAGTACCGGCGCAGCGGGTGGTGAACCGGAATGGCATGCTGACGGGTAAATACCACTTTACTACTCCAACATTAATGGAAGAATTATTAAAGAAAGACGGCGTTGCCGTTAAAAATGATACGGTGGTGGATTTTAAAAAAATATTTTGGGACCCGGTAACTGAACTAAGTTTATAACCATGAGCAATACGATCTTACAGGGGAAGGTTTCTTTTGTTAACCACGAAAAAAAATACGTGATGATAGAGTACGAGGTGAATGGCAAAAAGAAAGCCATCAATGGCATTGTTGATGATAAAACACAATTGCAGTGGAAGAAGGCCGGCCTGGTCAAAAAGCCACACATCTTTCACATTGGCGACGTGGTGAATTTTATTGCTGGGCTTACTGATCGTGGAGACAAAATGGTTGCTTCCAATATCCAGTATTTATATAACAGTGCGCTGGATGTTCTTGTCAACAAGGCGAAAACAGAGAACAGCTTCATCGGTTACTTAAAAGTTGCGGAGGATAAATATTTTGTAAAGGAGATCGACAGTTATCTTTTTTTTCCTGTCCCGTTCTCTCCCTGGCAAATAAAGCCAACAGAGGATGAATTAAATGAGGCCGTGACCTTTGAGCTTGAAAACCTGGAGAAGAAGGATAAAATAACTGCAAGGCTTTTCAACAATCATTACATAACGGAATTTTATACAGCAGTAAAGCTTCACAAGGCCAAAACACCCGTTGAGGCTGAAGTATATAAGATCAGCCCGCATGGCATTTACCTCAATATTATCGGGGATAAGATCCAGTCAAAACTTCCTTATAACGAAAAGGAGGCGAAGGAACTGAAAGTGGGAGATAAAATAAATGTAATGATCACTTATTTAAATACAGCAAGAATAATTGTAGAAAGAATGGTTTAACAGGCGCTCTATCAACTATAATATGGGCTGATCATCAGGTAAACAGCAACACCAGTTACCGCAACATAGAACCATACAGGCCAGGTGATCCTGACCAGCTTTTTATGTTTATCATATTCTCCAATTAATGCCCGGTATGCAGTGAATAAAATAAAAGGGAGTATCATACCGGCCAATGGGATATGCGTCAGTAGAATAAAATAATAGACCATCCTTAAACTGCCTGCCTGCAGCTTTTCGTCAGCACTTACAATTTCATCGTGGTTTATGTCTCCAAACTTTGTTTCACCTGCAAATAAATGGTGGGCAATATAAGAAACGAGGAATAATACAGACAGGCTGATGGCCGTGAGCATTATTCTTTTATGAAGCAAATACTTTTTTTGTTTTACCGCAGCAAGCCCTGCCAAAAGCAACACCGCAACCATGGAATTGATAATGGCATTTGCTTTGGCAAACACATGTACATCAAAACCAAGATTAATATCCAGCTTATACCGGCTTAATACCAGCACTGCTGCAAATACTACAAATGAAACTGTATAAATAAACCGTTTTGCTTTTTTATCATTCTTTTGCAGGGTGGGTGCTAACATAAAATATTTTTAACGCTGTTTTTCAGTTTTGATCCTGTGGCGGTTGACAAGGAATATACCTAAGAATATAATTCCTATAGCTATGAATATCACGGGAAGGATAGGTATAAAGTCCCTGAATACAGAGGGCGATTTTTTATCTTTTTCCAGCATCAGCAAAGGAATATCCCTGACCAGCTGTGCTTGTTTAACGGTATCAAACCCGTTATACCAGCCCCTTACGATCCTGTTGCTGTCTAACAGGAAAAAATTTTCCGTGTGAATAAAAGCCGTGTCTATCTCTGTATCGGCAAGCCCTGCTTTCAATTCATTAAAAGCAAAATCATATATTTCTTTTTTGTCGCCGGTAACAAACCACCAGGTATCATGATTGGCATTGTACCGGTCGGCAAATTTCCGCAGCTGCGGCACCGAATCATGTTCAGGATCAACGCTTACAGAAATGAACTGAACGATATTATCATTCTTAGCAAAAGAAGCCTGTAATTTTTTCATGCTTCGTGCCAGGCCCGGGCAAATGCTCGGGCATCTTGTAAAAAAGAAATTGATCACCAGCACTTTTCCATGCAGGTCGCCCAATGAAACCTGTTGGCCAAGCTGGTTCGTAAAATGAATATCTTTTACTTTATGCCAGATGGTATCTGTTACCGTTTTGCCATTCTTTTTAATTGTCACAACGCTATCCGGCGTAAAATATCTTGCCGGCATATGTACCGCTTGTTTACTATAGTATTTTACCAGGAAGTATCCTGCCAATGGTATTACTATTGCCAGCATCAGTGCCAGTATCGCTTTTTTATTCATAATTACTAAAGCGCAAATTTACATCAATGAAGACCATAAACTACCTAATAAAAAACCATCCGCAACTGGCGGATGGTCATATACATTATAAGATCCTTTAAAAGCCGGGATCATTTTTTTGCATCTTTATCAATTACCGCAGGCTGGTGCTGCTCTGTATGGTCAGCCCTGCTGCCAGCGTCGGTATTGCGCAGTACCTTCCAGCTATTACCATCCCAAAGGAATGCCGCTATGAACCAGATAAATAACATCAGTGGTACAATAATGGTCATGATCATATTCCTGATCTCATCGCCCAGGTGCATAAAAATGGAAACGATATAATAAGCTTTGGCAAGTGTTAAGGCAGCAATCAATAATTTAGTTGATAGTGTAAATCCATAAGACAAATGTCCATGCTTCCAATATAAAAAATATCCAAGCGCTAATTCAACGATCGTTAATGCAGATAATACCCAAAATGTTTTCCAGATACGCCCTGTACCGGAAGCATGTTCCGGGGCATGCGTAATTTCAGGAGATGTGTGTGAACTCATAATTATATTTATTAATTATTCTAAAATTTAAACAAGATAAAAGCACAGGAACACGAATACCCAAACCAGGTCCACAAAGTGCCAGTATAATCCCGCTTTTTCTATCATTTCATAATGCCCGCGCTCGTCAAAATGCCCAAGCCTTGTTTTGATAAGCATTACCAGGTTTATTATTACCCCGCTAAACACGTGAAAGCCGTGAAAGCCGGTTATGCCAAAGAAGTAGCCGCCAAAGGCGATCGGGCCAGGGGTTGTTACCTGGAGATTGGCTGCCTGTATGGTGCTGATCATCTCTGCCCTGCCCATTGCTGCACCTGCGTGTGCATCAGCTCCGTGACCAAGAGAATGAACAACAGATGCAAGGTTTGCATCCGGTGTTGTTTGCAGTGCCGCTGCCACAGCATTAGGGTCAGCCGCTACACCCCATGGATTATTGGTTACGGTGGTACCCATTGTTTTAAGTACACCATCTACCAGCACGGTATGATCACCAGTGATCATATGTGTCCACTCCCATGCCTGGCAACCAAGGAAAGCAAGTCCGCCAAAGATGGTTAGTACCATATATTTTTCAACGCCCTTCCTGTTCATTTTGTGGCCTTCATGTACGGCCAGCACCATGGTAACAGAACTGAAGATGAGAATAAAGGTCATCAAACTTACAAATGCCAGCGGGAGGTTTGCGTGGCCCGCAAAAGGAAAAGCATTGAACACGTGGTTAGGATCGGCCCAATGATTTACACTGAAACGAATAGTACCATAACTGATCAGGAAAGCGCCAAAGGTAAATGCATCACTCATCAAAAAGTACCACATCATTACCTTACCATAGCTTATATTGAAGGGGCTTCTTCCCCCGTTCCACCATTTGGTATTTGTTGGTATCGCTGTTGTTGACATTAGATAACTTTTATTTCTTGTTAATTTTTTCTAAGAGTATAAAAAAGAAAAGGAGTTAAAGCCCTGTCTTTTTACCTCTAACTATTTCAATTATCGTTCAATTCTATATTTTCTCTTTAGCCTCTTTGCCAGTCTTATCGGATCATCAATAAAAAGATCAGCAGGTAGATCCAGAGTATATCTACAAAGTGCCAGTGGTACTCATAAGGTCAACCGGTACACTGTTATAGTTTCTTATTTTGCTACTGAATGCCTTTACATACTGTAGTATCAAGGCAATTATCCCGCCTATAACGTGTGCAGCATGCAATCCAACGATCACGTACAAAAAAGAATAAGACACATTTGCCTGCAGCGTTATTCCTTTTGCCCATAATTGCTGAAAGCCAAGCACCTGCAATACAATAAAAAGAACTCCCAATACAACGGTAACAGTCATCAGCTTCCTGTATCTCGACATCTCCCGCTGCTTAAATGCCTTCTCCGCCAGGAAAATGGTGATACTGCTTAAAATAATAGCAGCAGTGCTATACCAGAATGCCATCGGCAGATCAAACGTAAGCCAGTTTGCCTGGTTGCGCTTAACTATATATGCGCTCGTTAACCCTGCAAACATCATCAATATACTTCCAATACCCACCCACAGGGTAAACTTATGCGGATGAATTTTTTTTCTTTGTTCGATTGCCACTGTACTCATTCAATTTATTTTTTTACCCTATCTTATTTGCATATAAGCTCAGGAATACGATCATCAGATAAAAATAGGAGCCAAACATTACTTTTCTTGCGCTGCCTACGTCCATTTTTATAAACAACATCACACTCAGGTACAGCATTGCGAAATTACAGGCCAGTACTATCCACATGCTCACAATGCCACTCATGTTAAAGTAATAAGGCAATACACCAACCGGTATCATCATTGCGCTGTACATGATCGTTTGCAGTGCTGTAAACTTTGTTGGCCCTTTATCACTTGGCAACAGTTTAAAACCTGCTGCAGTATAATCTTTGTGTGCCACCCAGGCTATTGCCCAAAAATGAGGGAATTGCCATAAGAACTGGATAGCAAACAGGATAATACCGCCCGCCCATACAATTGGTGCATTATAAAAACCGGCTACCCATCCTATCAAACAAGGCAATGCACCGGGAAAAGCACCAACCAGGACTGCGACAGAGTTCACTTTTTTTAACGGCGTATAAATAAAGCCGTACAAAATCAAACTCAGCAAACCCAGCAGCGCACTTTCAATATTGAACCAATACCACATGATGAATACACCCAGCGCTCCGGCAATAACAGCAAAAGCTGATGCTTCCGTAACACTCATCCTGCCACTTGCCACGGGGCGTTTGGCAGTACGTTTCATTAGCGCATCTGTACTTTCTTCGAGTACCTGGTTAATGGCGTTTGCCGATCCGGTGATCAGCATTCCTCCTGCAAAAAGTAAAAGAACTTGTAGTAAGTCAAAACGAATTCCGGGCGCCAGCAGGTAACTTACTACGGTACTGAACACCACCATGAAGCTTAACGTGAATTTGATTAATTGAAAATAATCTTTCACTTTACTTACCAACGCAAATGATGTTGAGTTGGTTATGGTTGTATTCTCCTGCTGCATCCTTTTCAAAAATCTTTATTTTATTTCCCTCCAGGTCAATTGCACATTTATTAATTACTATCTCTTCCTCAATGTTTTGTTTCATCTTCCCCAACCGGAACATTTTGCGGAATGAAATCATGCCCGTCCTTTGCATAGTCATAAGCGCCGCGATGTACTTCCGGTATTTCGCCGGGCCAGTTTCCGTGACCGGGATTTATTGGTGTGGTCCATTCCAGCGTATTGGATTTCCATGGGTTTGTAGTGGTAACTTTCCTGCCTTTGAACATGCTGTAAAAGAAGTTGAATATAAACAGCAACTGTACGGCAAATACAACCATCGCTACAAAGCTTATAAATTCATTCAGGCCACCAAACATTTTAAATGATTCCCAATTAGAGTAATCATAATAGCGGCGTGGCATACCGGCAAGGCCTTCGTAGTGCATGGGCCAGAAAATGAGGTATGCACCTATACAGGTAACCCAGAAATGTATATAGGCCATGGTATTATTCATGTAGCGCCCAAACATTTTAGGATACCAGTGATAAATACCTGCAAGCATTCCGAACACACCGGACACACCCATTACAATATGGAAGTGAGCGATGATGAAATAAGTATCGTGTAAATGAAGATCGAGTGCAGAGTTACCCAGGAAGATACCCGTTAAGCCGCCACTGATGAACATGCTTACAAATCCTATTGAAAATAACATGGCCGGTGTAAAGTGAATATTACCCCGCCAGAGCGTAGTGAGCCAGTTAAATACTTTAATAGCCGATGGTACCGCGATCAGTAATGTTAGTAACACGAAGGCTGAGCCAAGGAAAGGGTTCAGGCCGGTAACAAACATATGATGCGCCCATACAAGGAATGCCAGTATTGCGATTGCAAATAACGATCCTACCATTGCCATATAACCAAAGATCGGTTTACGGCTGTTGGTCGCCAGTATCTCCGACGCCATACCCATTGCCGGCAATATGATGATATATACTTCGGGATGGCCAAGGAACCAGAATAAATGCTGGAACAAAATGGCGCTACCTCCTTCGTTCGGTAAAATTTTTCCCGTTATAACAATATCACTTAAATAGAAACTTGTTCCCAGGTTCCTGTCAAATAATAATAAGATCGCTCCTGATAACAATACCGGGAATGAAAGCACACCCAGTACCGCGGTAAAGAATAGTGCCCAGATGGTAAGGGGCAGGCGTGTCATACTCATACCTTTTGTACGCATGTTGAGTATGGTGGTAATATAGTTAAGGCCTCCCAGTAAAGAAGAGACTATGAACATTGCCATGCTTACCAGCCACAAGTCCATACCTATCTTACTTCCGCTGGAAGCATCACCCAATGCACTTAAAGGAGGATAGATCGTCCAGCCTCCGCTTGCCGGCCCTGTTTGTACAAACAAAGAAGTGAACATGATGGTAGAAGCAAGGAAGAAGAACCAGTAGCTCAGCATATTTAAAAAAGGAGAAGCCATATCCCTTGCACCAACCTGTAATGGAATTAAGAAGTTGGCAAAGGTTCCGCTAAGTCCTGCTGTTAATACAAAAAATACGAGGATGGTTCCATGCATGGTCACCAGTGCGTAATAGAATTCGGGTTTTAATTTTCCACCTTCAGCCCAATGTCCCAAAATATCTTCCAGCCATGGAAAGGTTGATTCGGGGTAGCCAAGTTGTAAACGGAATATTACAGAAAATAAACCGCCGATAACTGCCCATATTATACCCGTTACCAAAAATTGTTTTGATATCATTTTGTGGTCCTGGCTGAAAACGTACTTGCTTATGAACGTTTCATGATGGTGGTGTTCATGATGTGCATCATGTGATCCGTGAACATCTTCGTGGTGCATTGTGGCTACGCTACTCATATTCTTATTGTTTTCATCCCGCCTGCGGCGGGACCAATTAATTATTTTTTATCCTTAAGTACCTGTGCAGTTGTTGTTTTAACTGCACTGTCAGCAACAATTGGCTGAGGCGCTTTCTCCGGGAAAATGGTAAAGTATTCCGGCTTTTGTTCTGCCAGCCATTTTTTATATTCTTCCATTGTTTCTACAATTATGATCCCCTTCATTGAAAAGTGATTGGGGCCGCATAACTGGTCACAGGCAATTTCATATACGAACGCAGGATTTCCTGTTTTGGCTCTCATTTCAGCAGTTGTAAGTTTTGGCGTGAACCATTGTGTTGTTGGAATACCCGGTACAGCATCCATCTTCAGCCTGAAATGAGGAAGCCCTACGTCGTGTATCACATCCTGTGAATGAATTACCATTTTAACAGGAATACCAACAGGAACATGCATGGTGGTATTAACGTGAATATCATCGAAGCTTGCCGGGTCATTAAAATCAACACCCAGGTTATTTTTTGCTGTTGTAAGTTTATAATGTTTTTTTCCCAGCACTTTATCAGCTCCCGGGTACCTGAACTCCCATGCAAACTGGTGACCGGTAACTTCAACCACGATAGAATTTTTTGGCGCATCCCCGGTTAGCTTAAACCAATACTTTAAACCAAAAACAACAAGTACGGTCAGGAAAATGGCCGGTACCGTGGTCCACAATAATTCCAGTTTATTATTGTGCGGAAAATAAAAAGCTTTCCTGTCATCATGTTCCTGGTACTTAAAAGAAAACCAGAATAATAATACCTGTGTGATAATAAAAACAACACCGGTTATTATGATCGTGATCCACATCATTTCATCGATCTTCTCTCCTTCTACCGAAGCCGATCCCTGCGGAAATAAAGTTTTGCCATAATACAAATCATTGCAATACCATGCGCCTATCAGCCCAAAAACCAAAAATCCGAGCAGGAAAAATGCATTGATCCTGTTATTTTGTTTTCGTGTTTTTTCTTCGCCCTTTAATACGCTTACGTACTCACTGGCTTTTGCAATCTGAAAGATGACCACGAAGATCAAAACTCCTAAGGCTATCATTAAAAACTCTTTCATAAATGTGTTATTAGTCGCCCCAAACCCCTAAAGGGGCTTTAGACCCTGTTAAGGCGGGGATTTTTTTAATTCTTTAGACTTTTTTCTTTTTATAATCCCAAAATCAACTTTCGTTTCCATATCCTGCATTTCCTCCGCCTGCTGGCGGAGATAGGGGCAGGGTTTTATGTATGGTGAATCATACTCTCTTTCAGGAAAGGGTTATTTTTTGCCAACAATGAATTTTTGCTCAGGTAGTTTCCAACACCCCACATGATCAACCCAACAAACAAACAGCCGATGCCGAATTCGAAACCCAGCATTTGCCAGTTTTCGTGTAATGTGCCCGGCATTACCATCTGGAAAAAATCTACCCAGTGCCCGAAGATGATCAGCACGGCCATGATCGTCATCATTGTCCAGTTACGCTTAGTGCCCTTTTTCATCAGGATCAGTAAAGGGAACAGGAAATTTACAACCAGGTTAAAAAAGAAGATCCCCTGGTATGGGCCCGCTTTGTGTGCGGTACCAATTCTTTCAACAAAATATTTTGTTTCCTCGGGCTGGTTACTGTACCATATCAGCATATACTGGGAGAACCATAAGTATGTCCAGAAAATTGAAAATGCGAACATGAATTTTCCGAGGTCATGCAGGTGTTCATCTGTAACATATTCCAGCTGGCCACGGTTCTTTAAATAAATAACAATCAAAGCTATCAATGACAGGCCCGATACAAACGTACTTGCGAAAGTATACCAACTGTACATGGTACTGTACCAATGAGCATCGATACTCATTATCCACAGCCATGGAATCGTAGAAGCAACAGTAAGCGTGAATACCACTGTAAATAATGAAGCCCAAACCGTATTATTCCATATCCATTTTTTACCGGTCTCATAATCCATTGTTCCTTTTTTGTCAGCTTCTAAACTCATGCTGCGCATTTTTCTTCCAAGGAACCACCACAGGAAGATGGTGATGAAGGACCATACAGAGAAAAATACCGGGTTCAAAAATCCTTTTTTCCCATTCAGTATATGATCATTTGCTACTGCTTCTTTATCCAGCCAATGGTAAATATCTGTTCTGCCTCCCCAAACTATTGCCATTAAGATAACAAATGTGATAACGCCTAAAATGGGAACTACTGCTGAAATAGCTTCAGACACCCTTTGGAAGGAGATCTGCCAGGCGCCCATGGCCATTGTTGTTACACAAATGAAGAACATGGCAGCATTAACTACCAGTAAAAAATAAACACTATTCTGTAAAAGCACGGCCCAAAAACGCGTACCATCAACACTTGCGTGTGCATCATGTCCTGCAGCATGTGATACCGGTGAGAACGGGTGATACATTATTAATCCATACAACAATGCTATTACACCGGCACCTATCAGCCCATACGTCCACTTTTTATAACTGCCCGGTAATTGAAATTGATGGTTCATCTAAACTTTATTTTGTGTGAATTCCTTAATTATAATTTTTTTGTTGCTATAGTGTCTGGTTTAGGCGCTGCTACTTTTGCTGTATCCCCGGCTGCTTTTGGTTCCAGTGTCCTGATATACTGTACGATCCTCCAGCGCTGTTCCCTCGATAATTGCGATGCATAGCTTCCCATGTTATTTTGCCCGTAGGTCATAACATAGAATATCCTGCCATCGCTATACTTCGGCGATTCGGCAATAATGCTTTTTATACCGCTAACTTTTCCAGCCATTGGCCCGCTTGCTTCGCCTTTTGCCCCATGACAGATCCCGCAATTAATATTGAATAACCTGCCGGCTTCCTTTAGCTCGTCTGCTGTTATAGAAGCAAAAGGATTTTTTACCTGTGCACTTAAATTAATTAAGGCATTGCTGTCAACCGCTCCTTTTGAAGGATCAGGTACTACTGAGTAAGGAAAAAGCTCTCCTCTTTTTATAGTACCGGCGGGTGGCAAATTATTATAGAATATTTTATGCCCCAGGTCAGCCGGGTTGGTAGTAAAAATTGAAGAATCGCGGGAAGCATAGGTTTCGTATGCACGGCTATAGGCCATATCCGGCATATATGCCCTGCCTTCCTTGTTGCCACAACCGGTAAATACCATTGTCATTGACAAAACCAGTATTGATATGATCGCAATTTTTTTCATTCTTTTTAAATTTGCCCCAAACCCCTAAAGGGGCTTCAGCGCTTTTAGATTAAAAACTTTATTATCTAATCAATTTATTTATTCGCTCTAATCTCCGCATCGTTCCCCTTTAGGGGATAGGGGCGGTTTTAATACCCTTTTTCTTCTTTATACAGCTTCTGTGTTTTATCATAGGTTCCTATCCACCACCCGGTTTCCACTACCTGCACATTCACTTCCTTTGCCCCGGCATCTTGAAGAAAGGCCTGCACTTCAGCGTCATTGGTCTTATCGGTACATTCAATTGCCATTACAAAAAGGTCATCAGTTGCCCTCAGGTGAAAGTGATGTTTTTTTACAAAGGGTGCAAGGTTACACAGGTAACAAAAAGTAAGTACCATGCCCACGGCTGAGAACAAAACCGTTAACTCAAATGTAATAGGTATCCAGGCCGGCAATGAAAAATGTGGTTTACCACCGATGTTCAATGGCCAGTCCTTTGTAAATATCCAGCCGATACCTGTTAATGCGGTAGTCGTTCCCATGATGGCGTATATAAAGCCCGCGGTATGCAGGCTCGTTTCGCGAATACCCATTGCATGATCCAGGCCGTGCATCGGGAAAGGTGTATACACATCGTGTATCTTGTATCCCGCTTTGCGAACATTCTTCACCGCAGGAAACAATACTTTTTCGTCATCGAAACAACCAACTACAAATTTTTTAATTCCTCCAGCCATAATTTTTAACTTTTGCCCCAAACCCCTTAAGGGGCTTTTGGCGTATTAAAATTTAAATTCTATTCAAATATTTTAACTCCCGGTTCTCCGCCGTGGCGGAGCAGAGGGCGTTAGTGATGTGCATGCTCCACTTCGTCAATATAAAATTTCTCTGCATCTGCCTTTTCCATGTCCGTCATCTTAACCTTATAATTTTCTCCGCTGGTTTTTAATATTGCCTTGATCTCTGCTACTGCAATGACCGGGAAAAATTTACCGAACAGGAAGAAGCAGGTAAAGAACAACCCGAATGTACCCAGGTAAAACCCGATCTCCCAGATAGTAGGCGAATAATAAGTACTCCAGCTTGACGGAAGATAATCCCTGTAAACAGATGTTACAATAATTACGAAACGCTCGAACCACATTCCTATGTTTACAATGATGCTCATAAAGAATGTAACGGTGATATTTCTTCTCAGCTTGCGGCTCCAGAATAACTGCGGTGAAACCACGTTACAGAACATCATCAGGTAATATGCCCAGCCATAAGGGCTGAACAGGTTAGCACGGTTCTCTTTGAAAGCATACCACTCGTAAGGGTTTTGCCCGTACCACGCAATGAATAATTCGGTGAGGTATGCACAACCAACGATACTGCCCGTTAGTACAATAACTTTATTCATGGCCTCAATATGGCCGATGGTTATATAATCCTGCAGGTTCAAAACCTTTCTTACAATGATCAGTAATGTTTGCACCATGGCAAAGCCCGAGAAGATGGCACCCGCAACGAAATAAGGCGGGAAGATGGTGGTATGCCAGCCCGGAACAATAGAAGTGGCGAAGTCAAAAGATACGATGGTGTGCACACTCAATACAAGAGGTGTGCTCAATCCCGCCAATACCAGTGATAAAGATTCATGACGCTGCCAGTGCTTGGTACTGCCGGTCCATCCGAATGAAGCAACACCATAGAACATTTTCCTGAATTTTGTTTTGGCCCTGTCACGTACAGTTGCCAGGTCAGGCAAAAGGCCCGAGTACCAGAATAATAATGAAACGGTGAAATAAGTAGATACCGCAAACACGTCCCATAAAAGCGGTGAGTTAAAGTTAACCCATACCGAACCACGGCTGTTTGGATAAGGTAATACAAAGAATGCCATCCACACACGGCCCATATGCCATATCGGGAACTGGCCCGCACATATTACCGCAAAGATCGTCATCGCTTCAGCCGCACGGTTCACACCTGTTCTCCATCCCTGGCGGAATAATAATAAGATCGCAGAGATCAAAGTACCCGCATGACCGATACCGATCCACCATACAAAGTTGGTGATGTCCCAACCCCAGCCGATGGTCTTGTTCAGGTTCCACTGACCAATACCATAAGTAACTTCACGATAAACGCTATACACACCAAATAATAATAAGAGAACACTGATGGTGAAACCAATATACCATAAACGGCTTGGCTTCATCTCGATGGGACGAATGATATCCTCAGTTACCTGGTGATAATCTTTATTACCATCTACCAGCGGTTCCCTTTGTTGCGATTCGTATTTCAGTAATGACATATCGTTTTAGCTTTTAGCCTTTTAGCTGCATAGCTTTTAGCTTTTTTATGTTTTTGTACTTAGCTTTTGTACTACTATTTAACATCGTCCCCCGCCCTGGCGGGACTCTTGTACTATTTTATCTCTATTCAGCCATCCTCTCAATAATCCTTTTATTTAATGCAAAAGGATTGTCGTATCCCTTCTCATAAATGCTTTAAAAATATATTCAGACCCCTTCTCAATCTTTATTTTCTTTTTTTGTTCTAAAAATCCCGGTGCGTAAAACTTAAATTCATATGTTTTATCATTATATAACGATCTTTCAAAAACCCCATCTAGCTCCGCCAAAAAATGAACATCATTAATACTAAGTATCATCAATCCTATTTGTTCATTGTTTCTATCATTATCATAAAAAATCACCCGGATATTTGACATGCGATTTTTCCAATCTGTTTTATTTTCGTTATAGACCCGTTTTTCAACTTCAATTTTGCCTATCTTATTACTTATTTTTTTTGTATTGCTACAAGCTAAAAGGCTAAAAAAAAATAAGAAAAAAATTATATAAAAAGACTTATTCAATTTGTTCATAATACCTGTTATTTTTCTTAATTCATTAAGCACTATTCTTCTACTGGAGTTATTGGACACATAACTGTACCCCATCCAATTCCTGTTTGCTCCTCCGAAACTCTTGCTTGGATTCTAATTTTATCTCCAGTTGATAATTGCGTATTATTGCTAAAATTCAAGCCCCCCCAAGCTAAATCTTTATAATAATTAGGGTCTAAATTATATCCCTTAGAAACTCCAAATTGTGTAAGTGCAGGAGCTATTACATTATTTACGAACTCCGCTTCCATTATACTATGTTGTTCTTCATTCAAAGAAGTTCCGTTTTTATCAACTCTATACATTCTTATAAGCTCCAGATATGTTTTAGTATAAGTTGTTAGGTCATAATTAAAGTAATATGACAAGTACGCATGAATGGCTTCATGAATCATTGTCCTTGCAATGCTTAAATCAGAAGCTCCTCTTAGCATAGTCATATTAAATGTTGTAACAAAATATCCACTAATTGGTGTATGACCTGTAATTGCATTATCACTTGTGTTTGGTAAAAAAGCAGATTTAACCTTCCAATTATAGTTAGGAAGTTCTGATGAGAAATTTTGAATTATAGTAGCAAACTTTCCTTCTCCTATTGCTTTCACACCTGAAAACACAGAACTTAAACAGCCTGCTAATTCATCTTCGGATATCCTGTCATCAAATGATTCTAAAATATCTTCTTCATCGACTTCATGTTCTATATATTCACCACCGCCACTACCACTGCCAGACCCGCAAATCGTAACGGGTTGACTATTTATAAGAGCCCAACTGGTACAATAATAATCTTCATTAAAATCATAATAACAATCTCTTTCCCATGTATCAATTATGTAGTCCTCGCAATTTTGACCGTTTCCATTTGGATTTGCATAACTCGGAAGGATATCATTTATCTTTACTCCTTTACTTGTTATTTTTTTTGTTACTGTACCATTTTTATAAAGCCAGCTATTATTCAATTTACCATCCCAATTAGAAAAAGTAACAACGCCTGTAAAATTTAAAGGCAGTGACTGATAATGAAATTCATTTTGATTTATTTCAGTTTTCTCAGGCAGGACAGTCATTATTGTAGTATAAACATATCCTGACTTTCTATTTTTTAGAAATAAAAGTTTTGATTGACTGGCGAATTTAGCTGTGCTCAGCACTAACCCATCCTTTTTTATCAAAGAGCTTATCCCTTTATTGAATTCTATAGGTATTTCAATAATACTGAATCGTTGATCATTATTAAAACTAACAGCCTTATTCCAGTCTAAATTCTTTCTTTTGATGCTTGGATTAAAAATAAAAGCCTCTGAAGAAAAAGGCATGTCAATATCAAAGTTTGACAGAAATACTTTTTTCGCCTCAACTACAGTGATTGGCTGTTGCTTTTTAGTAAGTTGAGTTTGTTGTTTAAAGACTTCATCTTTCTTGCAACCCGTAATAGCAAGGATACCTGCAAAAAATAAAATCGATAATTTGAAGCCTTTTTTCATAATTGTTTTTAAATGGAGTGTTTTTTATTTAACTCCTTGTTTGTGGTTTATTTATTTCTGCTTTTTATTATACGTGTGCCTTTTTCTCTACAGGTTTATCTTCTCCCTTATGTTCTTCCACACCAATATGCCTGTCGGTGTTCCTCACTTTTGCCAGGTAATTCACATTGGGCAAAACGTGTAATTGCTCCAACACATAAAATGCACGGTGCTTCTGCTCCACATTCCTGATCTTATATACATCGCTTTCTTTATCATTTATATTACCAAATGTGATACAGTTGCTTGGGCACGCCTGCGCACATGCAACTTTTACATTGCGTACCAGTGAAGGGTCCTGTTGTTTTTTAGCTTCCAGCTTGGCATCCTGCAAACGCTGAACACAGAAAGAACATTTTTCCATCACACCACGGCTACGAACTGTAACATCAGGATTGAGCACCATTCTTGTAAGGTCATCATTCATCTGCAGAACAGATTCATCCATGTAAGTACCGATCATCGCTTTTTGATTATCCGGGAAGCTGTCTGCTCCCGTATAATCAAGCCAGTTAAAACGTCGTACTTTATATGGGCAGTTGTTGGCACAATACCTTGTACCGATACAACGGTTATAAGCCATCTGGTTCAAACCTTCAGTACTATGGTTGGTAGCAGATACCGGGCAGACGTTCTCACATGGCGCATTGTCGCAGTGCTGGCAAAGCATCGGCTGAAATACAACATCAGGATTTGCAAGATCGCCGGTAAAATACCTGTCGATACGAAGCCAGTGCATCTCGTGTCCTTTTTGTACCTGTATCTTACCAACAACGCTCACATTATTTTCTGCAGTGCAGGCCACAACGCAGGCGCTGCAACCGGTACAGGTATTAAGGTCGATGCTCATGCCCCATTTAACACCGGGCTTTGCATAATCGGGGTAGATGGTAGCGTCTCTCACAAAATCCTCGCTTCCGCCTGCCGTAGTATTTATTCTTTCTTCACGGGCTTCTTCTAACAGCGCTTCGGGGTTTGCAACAAAACTTGAAAGGTTTGTTTCAAATAAAATGGGGCGGCTCTCTGTAAATCCATGCACCTGTGTTTGTGCCAATGGATATTTTGTACCGGTTTTTTCAACTGTAGCAACAGCTGAATATTGGTTTGTGCCGTTAAAGCCAACCAATGGATATACATTTTTACCTGCGCCATTTGCAGACTTACCAATATTAGCAGATGTAGTTTCTTTATCAGCGCTTTGTCTTCCGTAACCAACTGCAATGGCAACAACTGCTGCATGCATTCCCGGGATAATGATCACCGGTAATTCAACAGACTTTCCGTTTGCTGTTACTTTTACAACCGGTTTTTCAGGGTGAACCTCGTAATCACTTTGCTTGCCATAAGCCTGGTTCATCACATCAAGGTTCAATAATGATAGTGCCATAGCAGGGCTCATCATTACATAGTTGTCCCAGCTTACTTTCGTGATGGGATCAGGTAATTCCTGCAGCCAGGGGTTATTGGCCTGCGCCCCGTCACCAACTGATATTTTTTCGTAGAACACAACTTCAACCGGACCGCCTTTAACAGCAACGATCGCAGCAGTTGCTTCTCCTAATTTACCTGCATTGAAAGATCCGCCGCCAACAGGCATCGTAGCTGGTTCAACAACGCCATCCTGTAATGCTTTATCATAAAGATCTGCACTACCCAGTTTGGCCATCCAGTATGTTTTAAAATAAGTTTCGTAGTCGTTGACCATGCTGCCTGCCGCTGAACTCCACTTTATCAAAGAGGTTTGGAACGCCCTTGTTTTAAACAGCGGGTTGATGGTTGGCTGTATCAAACTGATATAACCGGTCTTCGGTTCTGCATCGCCCCAGCTTTCCAGCCAGTGATGAGAAGGAATGATATATTTACACTGCTCGGTTGTTTCGTCCATCGTTCCGTTAAAGGAAATACTTACAATCTTATTTAATCCATCGATGAATTTCTTACTATCCCTGTATGAATAAGCAGGGTTAACGCCGTGAATAAGAACAGCACCAACCACACCTCCGTTCATGTCGTCCACCAGCTTAGCCATATCCGCATCCACACCATTCCTGTAATTGGAGGTCATAGCCCAGTTAATGGTCTTGCCACCTGCGCCAATTGCTTCATTAATGGCATTTACTACTATTTGAATATTCACATCATTACTTCCGCAAACAACCAATGCTTCTCCTTTGTGTGCAGTAAGTTCAGCGGCAACTTTATCAACAGCTTTTACCAGTTCTGCATTTAAAGGAACTGTACCAGTTGTGCCTCCCAGTTTGGCATACAAAGCCAAAGCAATAGCCCCGGTCTCTGATGGCTTGTGTACATAGCGGTCATCAGCGTTGCTGCCGGTCATGCTCATCATGCTTTCAAAATGAAAGTGCCTGCTCAGTTCGGGTTTTTCGCCGGTAATTTTTCTTCTCTGTGAATATTGATGACTGAATTCTGTCGGGCTAAGCCAGGTTCCTAAAAAATCGGCGCCCAGACTTACGATCACCTTTGCATTATCGAAATGATAAGAAGGGATAGCTTTTTTTCCATAGCAGGCTTCATTTGCCAATAACATTCCGCTGTTACTTACGGGGTCGTATTGTACATGGCGGCTGCCGGGGTATTTTGCTAAAAACTCAGTTATGATCTGTAAGGTAGAAGGAGAATTTATGGTTGAAGTGAGTAATACAACAGGCTTACCATTTAAGCCCGCCATTGCTGCGCCTGTCAATTTATCAAAAGCATCAAAGCTGGTAACTTCTTTAAAACCTTTACCATCTTTTTGCATGGGATGACGAAGCCTTGTGTTATCATACAGGTCAAGCACGGATGCCTGTGCCTGCGCATTGGTACCGCCTTTTGTAATGCCTGATAACTCGTTACCTTCTATTTTAATAGGCCGTCCGTCTCTTTGCTTAACTACAACAGAGATAGTATCACCGCCGTTTACATAAGTAGATGCATAATAATTGGCAACTCCCGGGATAAGGTTATCCGG
>Ga0193708_1000050_pt1 | contig 24318 bp, 11 predicted proteins | sample H3c1metaG_FD_160570 | JGI IMG/M metagenome (GOLD analysis project Ga0193708, IMG submission 160570) | Soil microbial communities from a riparian zone of the East river system, Colorado, United States - H3c1 | ecosystem: Environmental > Terrestrial > Soil > Riparian zone | place: USA: East River...
AGCGCTGGGGGTCAAGCGGGCGCCGCGCGTGCTCGCCGCCTTCCTCGCCGGCTACTCCCACCTCCAGAGCAAGGGCTTCGTCAACGCGCTTGGGGCGCTCCGGACCGCCCGCCTGGTCGACTATCCAGCTGGCGAGTCCGCCGTCTTCCTGACCGATGACGGGCGCGCCCAGGCCAACCAGCCCAGCGCGCCGCTCTCAACGTCTGAGATCCAGCAGCGCATCATGAGCCTGCTTGGCGGTGCCTCATCGAAGATCCTCGCGCCGCTGATCGAGGCCTATCCCAACAGTCTGCTACGCGATGAGGTCGCGCTGCATGCCGGGTACGGGCACCTCCAGAGCAAAGGGTTCGTGAACGCGCTCGGCCGGATGAAGACGCTCGGCTTCGTGGAATATCCAGGCTCGGGCCAGGTCCGCGCGAGCGATCTACTCTTTCCGTGAACGGAGGAACGCATGGTTGTCGATCTGAAGAAGCACGCCGAGCCCCGCTGTGGGAACTGCAAGTACGCGCACCCGCGCACGTCTGATCCGGACAACGGCTTCCTCTGCCGCCGCTTCCCGCCGATCGTGCAGGTGATCCCGCTCGTCTCGGTCACGATCCTGCCCTACGTGCTGGGAGTCGCACCTGTGCCACAGGCGTTGAAGGCGGCGATGGAGGAGATCAAGGGCATCCCGGCCTTCTACCCCCTGGTCAATTACCCCGGGGTGGCGCAGACCGATGTGTGCGGAGAGCACGCGCCGGCACTCATGCGTGCGGTGAACTGAAGGGAAGGTGATGCCAACACGTGACCCCAAAGACAGACTTAAGCGAAATGCTAGAGCCCCAGGGTTCCTCTTTCCCTGGGGCTCATCTGTTTTATCGGGGAAATCTGAACGTGCTCGGGCTACCGCTAACGAGGCATGAGAGCAGATCAAAGACAAAGATGATGGCGAAGATCGCAACGATCCCCCACACGATGTAACCGAGGATCGTGACGACGGAGCCGCCTCCTGGTGGCGCCCCTATACTGTTCATGAGCCACGGAACGAAGACCCTCACGATGGCGACCAGCACCACGATGACAACGATCCAGATCAGAAGGTTTTCCAGCCAACCAAGCGAGAAACAGGCACCCATGACGTTCTCCTCCTTTTAGGTTGCGACCAAAAATGGATGTCACTTCATCATATCCTTCACGTCCTTAACGGTCGGGATCGCAGAGCCTGGCATCCTCTCGACGATCTTTGCCTGCTTGAGTCTGTCGGCCAACTGCTCTTCCAACTCCTTGATGATCCACTTCGACGACTCGACAGCCTGCTGCGCCTCTGGTGTGGGCTCCTTCCCAGCGTCTCGCTTCAGGGCGATAATCTCAACCATGAGCCCGACGCCGATGCGACGTGCGTCAAGCTCAGACTGCATCGCCGAAGTCATGCTTGAATTGACCAACGTGTGGATGACGTCGAGTTTCTCGTTCGTCTTCTTCGCATTGGTCGCGACGATCTCGTTCGCCGCCAGCAGCGCCTTCGCCGCATCGGCCGCCTTCTGGGCGACTAAATCCTGCCGCGCGTAATCCTCAACCTTTGCCATGCGGGCCTGTCGGTTGGTCAACCACGACAACAGCAGCGGTGACAGCATGGCGGGGACAGCAACGATCAGGGCGAGCCAGACGTTTTCCAAAGGTCACTCCATTGTACTGCAAGCTTTGATCTGAACTTCATCGAGGTCGAGCCAGACGCGGAGCATTTCGATCGCAGCCCAATAGGCCTTGCCGAGCCCCTCGTAGTCCCCGACCGGGATGGCCGCGAGGTCTTCGGGATCGATTGGCAGGGCCTTCACGTCACGGGGCGGCCTGCGGTCCGGACAGACACGCTGCTCGACCCGCGGCACCTCAACGCGGATGATCTCAGGCGGGGGCGTCGGCGCCTGCGGCGGGGTGGCGCAGGCGGAACAACAAAACGCCACGCAAATTATGCGCCAAGTTATGCGCGTCATGGGAGGCCCCGGCGGAGGTAGCCCTCGCCGGCCGCACACGAGGCGAGCGTGCCTGGCGTGTTGACCGTCGGGCGGGCCAAGACCTTGGCGGAGTTATCGAGGGCACCCTTGGCCTGTTTGGCCGTGGCCGCCAGGCTCTTCTGAAGCGCCTCGTCCCTGGCCTTATCCGTGGCCTCGCGGTCCTTGGCGCTCTTGTCGACTGCGGCGATCGCCTCCCTGAGGCCAGAGGTGTTCGTCAGGCATTGGCTGACCTGGCGGATGTAGCCGGTGTCCGGGTTCTCGATCCGCTCCTTGTAGGCGTCGCGGTCTCGTTCAGTTAACGATATCTGCCAGGATGAGACGCCCCACTGCACGGCGTTCCCGATGAGGGAGGCGAGCGCGATAGCGCCGAAGATCGGGCCGGCTATGCTGCTGGTGATGAACGCCCACATTTACAGGAAGAGCCAGCCAGCCAAGAGCCCGAGCCCGAGGCCAGCGAGGAAACCCGTCAACGGGTTGAGCTTGATGTAGGCGCGCCAGCTGGCCCAGCCCTCTTCCGCTTTGTCTTTGATATCGCTCATGATCGTTCTTCCTTTTCAGACTTCCTTGCCTGGCGAGACGCCACCGGCAATCAGGCCCGGCCCGATGCGGACCGGCTTCACTTCGTCTGGCTTGACCCTGTAGCTCGGACGGCGGCAGGCCCTAAGCCTGGCCTTCTCCTTCGGTGCGATCGTCACCGCATCGTCCTGGTTGCCGCCCAGGCAATAGAAGCGCGTGTCATCCTCGCCCACATAGAGCGCGACGTGGCCGCCGCCTTGGCGTTCGAAGACCAGCACATCGCCCAGCGACGGCGAGGGCGATGGCATCCCGAAGTTCACCCAGGCCAGCGCGCGCAGCGGGATCGAGGGCGGGTTCTTCTTGGCGCGCTTGGCGACCACGGCCATGAACAGACCGCACCACGGCACGTCATCGCCGCTATAGCCGGAGGCATCGAGGCCGGTCTCTTTCGCCCACGCCATGATGGTCGGGTTATTGCCCGGGCCCGGCGTCTCGATCGTGCCGAAGAGCTTGACGGCATGGACGATCATCAGCGGGCCGGTCAGGCCGGCGAGCCACGCGAACTGGGAGGGCAGGGTGCTCAATGCGGCTTTTCCTCACGGCTTTGGAGGGAAGCCGACGGATCGAGCGCCGACGCGAACGGTGACAAACTAACACCCGTGCCCCACGGTTGGTAGGGGCCAGCATGATTCGCACCAGGAACGGCGATGTCCCTCTACGAATGGTGCGTTTGCGTCGTCTTCGGCGGGCCTTTAGCTCTCGCCATCCTCGTCGGCCTCATCAAGGTCTTCGCCTAGTCCGCTCCAGATACTCGGTATTGAACAAGCGGATGATCCGGTCTTCCGCCTCGTTCAGGATGCGCACCTGCTCGTTGTAGCGGTCGTTCGGGAGCCGCCCCTGCTGCTTGGCCATGAGCGCCTTGGCGCGCGCCGCCCTGATCTCGGACAGTTCCGTGCGGGCGTTGGTGGCGTCGTTGTAGAGCGACATCAGGGCCCGATTCTCCCCGACGAAGCCGCGGGCCTCGGGTCTGCGGCCCTCGCGCTGGTAGTCCCTGGCATAGGCGCGGGCCTGCTCGACCTTGTCGATCCGCTCGTAGAACGTCGCCTTGTCGATCCAGGGCGCCTTGGACGTGATGACGCGCCGCACGAACGGGATGTCGTTGAACGTGACCTTGCTGGTCGGGTCGGCCAGCTTCATGGGTAGGTCGAGGAAGTTGCGCTCGTAGAACGTGCCGGCGGCGCCCCAGGCCACACCGAACCCATAGTCCAGCCATTCCGGCGAGATCTCGATCAGGCCTGGCTCGACACCGGTTCCGCCGGTGGCCGTGCTCAGGAAGTCGGTGACCGCCTTGTAGGCTGGCGAGACCGAGTTCCAGTAACGCTGGCTGTTCGGGACCTGTGGCCCATATTGGGACTGCTCCGGCGCGATCGGCCGCCCGGCATAGTCCTTGTTCAGGAAGAGATCGACGACGGGATCACCGGCCGTGGGCATTACCATGTTGAGGATGTTCTGCGCACCGCCGACCGGATTGAACGAATCCATGATGGTGACCGCCAGATTGCCGACCGTCTCCAGCACGTCCTTGCCCCGCATGGCCTCGGAGATCGACCGGCCGACGCCATAGAAGATGTTGTAGCCATAGGGCAGCGGGAGTTTCACAGCCACGCCGCCCTCGCTCGGCGTCATGACGATCAGGTTCCGGCTCTTATCGAACGGCGTCACCTTGTCGTAGAGCAGCTGGCCGTCATCGTCCTCGTCGCTGATCATGGAGTTGAGGAAATCCAGCAGGAAGCCGGTCATGACCGCGAAGGCTGCGACCTTTCGCACGCGCGGCGACTTCCAGGCCGTCAGCATGGTGAACGTGCCCTGAACGCTCGCGTTGTAGAACAGGTAGAGCGCGTTCATGGCCGGGCCCCACGAGCCGCGGCGGTTGAAGTTCACCGTCAGGTTCTTGGCGAGTGATGCAGCCTTCGCCGGCGTGAAGCCACGCTCGCGCGCGTTCTTGTAGGCCGAGAGACGGATGGCGTTTTCCACACCGATGTTCGTGTTCTCGATGAAGCGGCCGAGAGTCTTCATCGCCACCAACGGGTTGAGCTTGGTGGTGCCGATCTCCCGCATCTGCCGGTCCAGGCGCTTCCGGAGCTCGAGCACGTCTTCCAACCGATTGAAGTAGACGCGCCCGCCGTTGTCCCGGAACTCCTGCGCCCAACGGTCCCATTCGGCTTGGTCGCGGGCCATCCACGGCGTGAGGGACCGCCCCGACTCCGTCTTGAAGGCGCTGCGGGTCGATGCCACCAGCGCCTTGCGGTAGTCCTTGACCGTACCCTTCGTGATGCCGGCGACGTCGCCATACTGTTGGATATTGGACAGCGCCGTCTGCATGTCGCGGAAGGCATTGGTGATGACGAACTCTGGGTTCAGCGTCGTGTTCACGTGGGAGAGGATGCGGTTGACCGTGCCGAAATAGCGGATCATCGCGTGGATCTGATCCTGCCCCAGGCCCTTCATGCCCTGGGCGAGCTCGCGCGCCACCGGATTGTTGCGGTTGAACGTGATGCGGTGCTCTTTGCCGTCGATCTTGGTGGACAGCGTGAACGGCGCGTCCTCGGCTAGGATGCGACGGACCGGCCAGTATTGGACCTCCTGGCGCGCCTTGATCCACACCGGACGCATCGCGACCTTGTCGACCTTCCAGAAGTTCTCATTGGGCGCGGCCTTCGCGAGTGCATGGACCGCGTTGCCGATGCGGTTGTTCTCGCCGCGGATGATGGCTTCCTCGGCCTGCATGAACGCATAGGACAGGATGTCCCGCGCTGGCGACTGTCGACCGAAGGCGCGGTGCGATTCCTTGCCCTTCACGTCGAAGCCCTTGCCCGGACGCGGCCGGTCGGCCTCGACCTCGGGGTCCAACTCCGCCACGCCGCGGAGCGGGACGTAGTGCTGATAGGTCGCGCGCCAGGCGTCGGCCTGCTCCTGGGATAGGAGACCCGCTTCAAGGCGCTCATCGACCGCGAACTTCAGGACGTTGTCGACTATTGCAGCCAGCGCGTCGAAATCCGCCCGGCGGCCGGAGGAGTCGACCTCGTTCATGATGTCGCGCGCGTCCTCATCGGTCATACCCGAGCCCGCGATCCCCTCATCCCGGAACTTCGGGTTGATCTCATTGATCCGCGCGTTGCGCTCCGGCGCGTGCCTGGCATAGAGGAAGGTCTCAAGCTCTTGCCGGCTGATGCCGCGCTCGTGCATGGCGAGCACGAGCGGCCGCACCATGCGCTCGAATAGATCCTCGATCTTCGCGCCCTTGCGGCCGGACGACAGTTCCTCGGCCAGGTAGGCGTTCTCTTCCTCCGTGAGCGGACGGCCCAGCATCTGCTCGATCGTGACTTGCATGCGCGCGACCTTGAGATAGCGGTCCTGGAGGCGCACGCGGTTGTTGTCGATCGTCGCATTGATGGCGGAGAGCGAGGCGGCGCCCTTCAGCCTCTGCATCAGCGAGAGGTTCGAGTTGCGGAGGTAATCCACCACACTGGGTTGCGGCTGGTCGGTGAACATCGTGAACGGGTTCGTGCCCGGCGGCATGCGGCGGGCGAACATGCCCTGGCCCTGCATGACGGATTCGCGCATGGCCGGGGTCACATCGAGCGAGTGGAGGGTGGCCGGGTCGGTGCCGTTCATCTTGGCGACTTCGCGCTTTACCTCCGCCCAATCGTCATAGACGCCACCCATGAACGTGCCGTTGCCCTGGTTTGCATCCATGTCGATGATGCGCCACCGCCCCGGCTGGACCTCTTCGATGGTGTATTGCAGGTGCCCGCCGGTCAGCCTGGGTTCCCCGGTTGTGATCTGCGTCTGCCCGACCTTTGCGTCCCACTTCTTGGCGTACCGGTTCAGGAACTGCGGGACGATCCGGTCGTAGAAGCCCTTCATGCCCTCGCCGCCGACCTTCAGATCGAGGCCGGAATAGGTCTTGCCGCCAGTCGGCTTGCCGTCGCGACCCTTCAGGTCGTTGACGATTTTGGTGGCCAACTCCTGTCCTACATGGTCGGACAAATCCTTCGCTTCGACCGCCGTCGGGAAGCCCACGGCACCACCGCGGAATTCGTACATTTCGATTTTGTAGCGGCCGTCTGGCAATGCCTCGACCACAAGGCGGCTGACGTGCTTCACGAGACCATACCGCTCGGCCTGCTGCTCACCGGTTGTCCAGGCGATCTTGTCGTAGCCGTGCTCGGCCGCGTAGCGCAGCATCCGCTTCAGGGCGAGTTCGTGCCAGGTGGCCTTGAAGGGCGCGTCAACAACCAGAAGGTCAGGCGCCCTTAGCGAGCGCACGGCCTCCGAGAATTGCCGCGCCAGCGTGCGGTCCTCTTCGTTCAGATCCCATGTCTCCCACTCCCGAACAATGGCGGCCCTGGCCTCCTGAAGCGTGTCGAAACCAAGTAAGCCCTCGCGATTGAGCATGGCATCTAGGGCCGGCAACAATTGTTTACGCTGCGCTTTCCCCTGTTCGTACTTCGCCGCCGCGTCCTTGGTCCTATATCCCTTCTTCCGCCCCTGCTGGTGCCAGTCGCTCTGGAATTCCTCGACCGCCAGCACCTTTTTTCCATCTGCATCGACCCGATCCTTGAACCGGATATGGGCGATGATGTTGGGCTCTTCGAAATGACCGGAGCGGAAGTTCATGTCGTCCTGCGTGCCGCCAGCCGTATCGCCCCAGCCTTTTGGACCCTTATCCGGGCTCGGCTTCTCCGGCAGCGTCAGCAGCAACTCGCGGTAGTTCTCTCCGCCGGGGAGCGTGTAGGAGCCGAACCTGGTTGAACCAGCACCCAACTCGTCGCTCTGGTCCATTGCCCGGTGTTCTTCGGACTCTGCGGTATCCCAACGGTCACTGAAGCGATGGAGCCAGATGATTTCGGCGTCGATCTCAGGCCCGGTGCGTCTCCCACCTTGCCGACCGCTGCGCAACTCGATTTCGAGGTCGTCCGCCGACATCTGCCCCGGCAGGTGCGGACGGTCTTGCAGCCAAGCGTCATATTGGCGTGTGAGTACCTCAAGCTGCGAGGCGTCGGGGTGCGCGTCGAGCCAGATCATTTCGGCGAGTTCAGCGGCCGTGGCCGTGCCGGCCTGCCGCAGATTATCGAGTTCGAGGTATCGCCAATTCCCCGGGGTATCGCCGACTGAAGGTGTTGGGCTTTTCTTGCCGCCCTTCATGACCTCCCGGATCTGCACCTCGTTCGCCTTGAGGTAATCGTAGATCGCGGCCTTGGGGACCGGGCCCTTCTGCGTCGCGAGCCATTCGCGGATGCCGGACCAGTCGATCTCGTCCTTCTTCACGCCCTTGAGGTTGCTGATCGTGCTAGTCCACTGCTCGCTGGACGCGCTCTTGGTGCTGACGCCTTCAAGCCCACGCAACAACGCCGAATAGAACGGCGCCTGCGGCTCAGGGCGCATCGCGAGCATGCCAGCCGCCTCGGCCCTGGTCTTGCCGACCTTGCCGCGCTTACCGATCTCGCCGGACCTGATGCGGTCGAAGATGTCCTCGGGGGTCTCGAAGCCGTGGCCACGCAGGAAACTGCGCAGGCCTTCGAAGAACCGGCGCACGCGCTGAAGCAGCCAAGACGCCTTGCCCGCCTTCGTAAATTCGTTCTCATAGTTCTGGGCGGCGAAGGCCACGGTCTCTTCGGCCTGCACCTCCGGCTTGTAGTATTTGCCGACGATATCGAACGTCGATTTCCACTTGGTCTGCGCGGCGTGCATGAGCGTCGCCCACTCGGCATCGGTGAAGAAGCCGACGGTGCGCAGCGCATGGATGGCCTCATGGCTGATCGTGCCGAACGGGTCCTTGGAATCGAGCGCGATGGTGATGAGGTTCTTGGCGATGTCGAAGTGACCGTCGGCCTCCACGTCGGCAGAATCTGCGAGCGAGATCGAATCGGCCACGCGCACCGCCAGCGGCAGGTTGCGGTTGATCAGATAGGCGCGAAGCTCGCGCGCAAGCCCGGCTCGCTTACCCTCGAACTCCGGCTTGAACTGGAAGTTGACGCCGCCCCTGGTCTCGGTCCCCGTGCTGGCCGCGCCCTCACGCGGCGCACGCCTCAGGGAGAAGCGGTCGCCTTCGAAGTCCTCGTTGAAGACCGATTTGATCTTGGACGGATCGAAGACGATGTAGGAATCGCCACCGCCCTCGCTGACGTTCTTGTAGACGATCCCGTCGTAGCCCTTCTTGGCGAGGGCATCGCGTACATACTCACGGTCCACGATCGGGTTGGTATTCGCTTCGCCGTCACTGATGATTCCGCGTTCGGCCAACTGCAACAGAACGTCGTCAGGGTCCCAGGTGAAGAGGTCTGGCAAGCGGAGCGGCTTCTCGATCTTCAGATAGGCGGGGATGAGATTGGAGCCTTCGGCCAAATCTAGCCCGGCCGCTTTCGCAGCATTGAACGCACCTCGCCACCCCTGGTAAGCCGGCGCGCCAATGCCGGCGATGTGCAGCACGCGCTTGTTCGCAGTCTTGAGCGGGCCGAAGTGAAACCCAACGTCATCGGTGCGCTCGAACGTGTCGAACGCCCCGTCCGTGCCGTGATAGACGACCTTCGGCGTGCCGTCGGGGTTGACGACCTTGCTCTTGCCGAACCAGCGTTTGAACGCGGGGTCTCGAGGTGCTTCCGTGCCCTCCGCGATCCGGCGGGCAAGCATGCCATCCTCGGCCTTCGGCGCACGGCCGGGCCTGGATACACCCAGGCCTTCGCCAGGTGCCTCGCCGGTGATGAAGCCGGCGGACCGGCGCGGCGGCAGATCCGGCTCGGGCGCTCCGGCCACGGGCTGGGGATCGGCCTCGACGAGACCCAATGCCTGGTCGATCTTGCGCTGACGCTTCAGCGCCGCCTGGTATTGCTCCTCGCGCTCGAACGGGACTTTGACCAGGTCCTTGAAGTCCGCGAGCTTCTTCTTCGCCGTGTCGATCCTGGACTGGCGGTGGTCGACCTCGCTCGGACGGCTCTTGAGGAAGTTCTCGATGCGGATGATGGCGCCCAGCTTGAGCGCATGGAGATCGAGCTCCACCTTGTCTGGCATCTTGCCGTGGATCACGGCCTGGGGCTGATACTGCCCATCGACCTCAACCGAGATCTTGAAGCCGTACATCGTGCCGATCGGGATGTCCTCGACCGGGAAAGGCCCAACAGGGCGGCCCCTATCGATGGTGATCTTGCTCTTCTGGAGGTTCCAGGCCTTCTCGATGATGTCGGCCAGCGCCTTCGACGCCTCGGGGCGCTTCTCGTAAACGGTGCCAAGGATCGTGTACTGAGGATTGTCCTTGCGCTTGAGGTAGGCAGCGTTGTCCTCCTTGACGCGCCCACGGGCCTCTTCCAGCCCGGCAATCTCGCCAGGCAGGCGGTGAAGCTGCCACTCCATTTCGTGGATGTTGTCGTAATGCGCACCGCGCAGGCGCGAGAGACGGTCGACGTCGGAGTCCGCCTTCGCCTTGTCCAGGATCAGCGGGTTGCCCGCGGCGAGCGCCTTGGCTTCCGCGAACGACAGCACCTGCTCGTCAATATCCTCGGCCTCGCGGACCGATGGATCTCCGCGCTTGATCTGGTTGATGAAGCGCGCCTTGCGCTCGACGGTCTGCCACATATAGGCGTCGAACGACCCTTCGGTGACGTAGCGGAAGATGTCGATCTCTTCGTTCGTGTTGCCCTGGCGCTCGATACGGCCGTCGCGCTGCTCGATGTCCGACGGACGCCATGACGGGTCGACGTGGTGGAGCGCCTTCAGGCGGTCCTGCACGTTGGTGCCAATGCCCATCTTCTCGGTCGAGCCCATCAGGATGCGCTTGCGGCCGGCGCGCACGTCGGCGAAGAGGTTCGCCTTCTTCTGATCGGTGTTGGCGTCCTGGACGAACGCGATCTCGTTCGCGTTCACGCCCTTCTTGATCAGTTCCTCCTTGATGTCGCGATAGATGCTGTAGCGCTCGTTCGACGGGACCGACATATCGCAGAAGACGATCTGGGTGTGCTTGGCCTTGGTGCCAGCCTTGTAGACGCGCGCCACATTGGCCGCGACCTCAGACGCCTTCCGGACCTTTTCCTTCTGGGCAGTCGGGTCCACCACGCGCAGATCTAGCGAGGCTTTGCGGCCGTCGGTCGAGATCAGCAGCATGTTGTCTTCGTCGGGGGGGACCTCGCGCTTGCGAACCGCCTCGGCGCGCTCGCCCAGGTTGGCGATGAACACCTTAAGCGCATCGCTCGCGGGCACGATGATGGTCTTTGGCCCGCCGCCGCTGATCTTCGGCAGCTTCACTTGGCCGGTCGCGATCAGGTCGTCCTTGCTCACCAGGTCCGAGAACTGGCGGTACATCGAGATCAGTTCGGGGATGTTGCGGAACCGCGCGAAGCGGGTCTTCAGCATGGCCTTGCCGCCCTCAGGCGTGATCTCGGCCTGCGTGACGGTGTCGCCGAAGGTGGACGCCCAGGCGTCGAAGTGCGTGAGGCCGCGCTCTGCCAGCCCGCGCGGCTGGAGATAGCGCTGCATCGTGTACATTTCGGCCATCGAGTTCGAGATCGGCGTGCCGGTCATGAACATGATGCCCCTGCCTGGGGTCATCTTGTCGATGTGCTTGGTCTTCATATAGAGGTCGAACGACCGCTGCGACGAGGGCGGGTTCATGTTCGTGATCTTGGTCGCGAATTCCAGGTTCTTGAACAGGTGGGCTTCGTCGACAAAGACGCCGTCCACGCCCATTTCTTCGAACGACAGGCCCCGGTCCTTGTCCTTGGCCTGCATCAGTTCACGGAGCTTTTCCTCGCGGCGCTTCTTCGAGGCTTCCAGCTGCTTGACGGTCGGGCTGCGGCCGCCGGAGGCCGCGCTCGCGGCGCGGATCAGGTCGGCATATTCGGCGATCTCATCCCGGATGTAGTCCGCCTGGAATTTGTTCGACATGCTGACGCGCTCGAAACTGGAGTGCGTCATGATGATCGAGTCCCAGTTCCCGGCCGCCGCACGGGCGACGAAGCGACGGCGGTTCTCCCCGGCGAAGGCGCGCTCGTCCGCCACCAGGATATTGGCGTTCGGATACAGCTGCATGAACTCGCGGCTGAACTGTTCGAGCATGTGGTTCGGCACGGAGAACAGCGGCTTGCTCAGAAGGCCGATGCGCTTGGCCTCCATGGCGGAGGCGATCGCCGTGAACGTCTTGCCGGCGCCGATCAGGTGGTCGAGCAGCGTGTTGCCCGAGACCAGGTAGCGCCAGACGGCCTTCTTCTGGGTGGAGCGCAGTTCGATCGTGGTGCTCGACCCCGGAAGGGACAGGTGGTCGCCGTTGAAGGTGGCAACCCGGAGGTTGTTGAAGTTCTCGTTGTAGAAGCGGGCCAGCCGCTCGCCGCGCTCCGGGTCCTTCCAGACCCACTTGGCGAAGCGCTCCTTGATGTCGTTCTGTTTTTCCTGCGCCACGATGGTGGCGTTCATGTCCGTGTGGGTCTTGCCCTCGGCGTCCTGCCAGGAAATGACGGTCGACTTCTGGTTAAGAGCATCGCGGATGAGATCGATACCGCGGCGCGCGACCATCTTTCCTTCCGCGCGTGAGCTCGTCCAGTTGACCGCCCAGGTCTGATTGTTGGGTGACGTGCCCTCGCTGCCGATGCGCACGTGCCATGTGGCTTCCTTCGGCACGTATTCAACGATGGCCTCGGTCTCGAGCAGTTCGGAAATGAACCCTTCGACGTCCGAGTTGGGAATCCACGGCGTGCCCATGCGCACCGCGATCTGGGATGGCCTCAGGTCGACCGGCTGGACGGCTTCGAGCGCCTTGACGTTATCGACCCACTCGGGCTCGCCCTTGGCGGCTTCCTTCGCGAAAGCCAGCTTTCCGCGCACGTTGCCCGAGAGATAGACCTCGGATGGCTCGTAATTTCCGGTTGCCGGGTTCCTGAAGATGCGGCCCTTCAGTTCGCCCATGAAGGTGTCTGGCCGACGGCCCAGGATCTTCGCCATGTAAGGCACGTCGACCGTGCCCTTCATGTTCATGGATGCAATCAGCGCCTCGTCCGGCGTGTTCACGCGCGTGATTTCGCGCGTCGGCTCGACCACGCGAGCGGTGAAGATCGGGCCCTTCACGCCCTTGTTGGCCTCTTCGTCGAAGCGTTCGAGCGCGGAGACCAACGCCGCGTCAGGATCGTCACGGAAGGCCAGCATGTTCGGATAGCGGCGATACTCGCGCACCTCGCCATCGGGCATCGTGCGCCGCGTGATCTGCACCTGGTTGATGTAGCCGAAGGCCTTGACGAACCTGTCGTAGGCCTTGCCCAACTCCTTCTGGGCGTCGATCCAGGGAGCCTCTCCCTTCCCGTTCCACTCGCCGCGCTGCTCAGTCAGCACGGCGCGCGCAAGGTCGCGGAGCTTGATGAGCAGGCGCACGCGGCCCGCCTGGCCGTCGGAGATCTCGACCGGCACGGAGGATTGCAGCACGCGCTGGAAGAGCTTGCCGTCACGTTCGAAGAAGGCGTTGTCCTTGACCGTTTCTGGCGGCGGCGCCAGGTCGTCGTATGTGTCCACTTCCCCGGCCTCGGGGTCATAGCGCAGCGCCGACTTCTCCATCATGGCCGTGACGGCATTGGCGATCTTCTCGCGCAGTCCCGTTGCCGTTCCGGTAACGGTGTATTCCTCATCGCGGTACATGCCGCGCGTGACGGCGTTCGTCCCCAGGACCATGTCGGGGTTGTCTTTGAAATACTGATTGACCGTCGCCTTGCTCGTGCCGATCAGGAATTCCTTGGCCTCCAGCCATGACGGGTTTCCGAGCGGTTCGCCCTCTTTCCGCTTCCGGATGAACAGGATGTCCGTCACGACTTGCGTCCCGGCGTTCTCCTTGAAGGTGGTGTTCGGGAGACGGATAGCGCCGATCAGGTCGCCGCCGGCGTCCCGGATCATGGTGCGCGCGGTCTTGTCCTGCGAATCCATCGTGTAGCGGCTGGTCACGAGCGCGAGCACGCCGCCCGGCTTGGTCAGCTTCAGGCTCTTGAAGATGAAGTAGTTGTGCAGGCTGAGCGGGCGGCCCTTGTTGTATTGCTTATCGGACGGGCGAATGTCGCCGAACGGCACGTTGCCGATGACCAGGTCCACGCTGTCTTCTGGAAGCGCTGTGTCCTCGAACCCCTGCACGAAGATGCGCGCCTCGGGGTAAAGCCCGCGCGCGATCTTGCCGGTGATATCGTCAAGCTCCACGCCGATAAACTTCGGATCGCTACCCTTCGGGCGCATGCCGATGAAGTTGCCGATGCCCATGCCGGGTTCGAGCACGTTGCCCGATCCGGTGAATCCGACCTCGTAGACGCCGTCCCAGATGCCGCGAACCACATCCTGGCTTGTGTAGTGCGCGTTGATGGTGGTGGCGCGCGCGGACTCGAACTGCTCCGGCGTCAGCATCGCCTTCAGTTGGTCGCGATATGGGATCAGGCCGTAATCGACTCCGCGGCCTTCGTCGAAGACCTTGGCTAGACCGGAGGCTCCCCAGCCCACGTAATGGGCAAGCTGCTCCTGGTCTTCACGGCTGGCGAGTTGCCCGCCCTTCTCCAGGTCGAGAACGACCCGGATGGCCTCGATGTTCTTGAGGATGCGCTGGGTTGGACTGCCGCTGGCGTAATCGGCGTCTTCCGCGATGCGGAAGTTTAGTCCTCGTATCCCCCGCTTGGCCCGATCAGCGCCGCTTCCTTCTCGCTCGTCGGGAGGTACTCCCTCAGGGCGTCGCTCTCCGCCATCAGGAGGGCGCTCCGTTCCAGCTTCAGCCGCTTCTCCAGGGGCTCGTCCTGGCTCACTTGCGGTAGTTGGCTGTTGACCCAGTTCGCTATCGACTCCGATAGATCCTGGACCCTCTGTGGCAGCTTCCCCTCCGCCTTCAGGGCGCTGAATTCCTTCGGTCGGTGGACCCGCAGGTGCCCTTCCACCGTGTTCCGGTAGTTTTCCGGGCTGACCTTTTGCACGCTTTTCCCTTTCGAGCTCGGCCCAGCGCTTCTCAATATCGATCTTTGCGAGGGCGTCTGCAACCGCCTGCTTGGAGTCAGGCAGTGGTGTCAGTTCCTTGTCCTTGATCGAGCCGTCCTCGGTCCACTCCAACTGATCGAGCAGGCCCCGCCATACCAGGGCGAAGTTGGCGCGCTCTTCCTCGGCGGGGTAGGGCGTGCCGCGATAGCCGGCGGCCTTGGTGACCTGGCCTTCCGCCACCCAGTCATTGACCAGGTACGGTGAGGTCTGACCCTTGGCGGCCAGTTCATCGTAGATGAAGGACTCGAACGAGCGCGCCCACAGTTCCTCGGGCCTCACCCAGTATTTGCCCAGCTGCTGGGCTTCGCGCTTGTACTTGGTCGTGAGCTTCGCGCTCCAGCCCTCGTTCTGCCAAAGGTGGTCCACGTACTGCTGGGCGGTCTTGACCGGGCCCAGGTTCTGGCGGCCCCGGATGTGCGACCGGCCCGTCAGCAGGTTGTCGACCATCTTGATCGCGCTATCCACGTCCCAAGTGTGGGAGAGCGTGCCGTTGATGCTTTTGAGCATCGCTTCCGTGGACTGCTTGGCCTGGCGCAAGGCCGCCTTCTCTTCGTTGAGAGGCTCCAGGAGCTTGTTCAGGGTTGGCCGGTCGATCGTGCCATCCCGGAGCGCCTGTGCGGCCTTTCGGATTTCATCGTCGATCTTGGCGATGCGGTCAGCCGCCGACGATGTATGCGCCTGGACACCGTAGCGCTCGGCATCAGCCTTCTTTTCCCAGTTTGAAATCGCCCCCGGGACTCGCGCCTCCATCGCGTTGCGGACATACGACCCGTGGGGGAATTTGAGCGCCCACTGGCCTGCAATATCAGGGTGCGCGACCACCGATGGCGTGCCGCTGCCGATGGATCTCAGGTTGAAGTCCAGCGCGTGGCCCCATTCGTGCGACAGCGATCCGTCGCCCTTGGTCTTGGTCAGGTTGATGACGTTGGTGCTCGGCTCGTAGTGCGCTGAGCCGAAGCCCTTACCGCGTGAGCCGAACGCCAGCCCCAGCTTGCCGCCGATCGAGATTGCCTTGGGCGGCGCGCCCAGGATCTCGGCGAAGTCCAGCAGCGCGTCGTAGGCGGCGTTGACGTGCGCCTGGCCCTCGCGGCCGGTGACCCAGTTGCCAAACTCAACGCCGCGGAAGCCGAAGGTCTTGCGGAAATCCTCGGCCTTGACGTTCTGTCCCTTTTTCCGACGCTCCGGGAGGCCGGGGCGCGTGATGTCCTCGATCCGGATGCTCGGCCGCACCAGCGGGGTGGCCCGCGTCGGCATCGTGGCGGCGTCGCTGATGTGGGGCTTGTCCTCTTCCAGACCCCACACGTTCGGCCACGAATAGTGGTGCAGATACGGCCGCATCTGGTTCTGGGCCCAGTCGCGCGCGATGATTTTATTTGACCAGCCCGCCCGCTCCTCGACCTCTTGGACGATCAGGCCCTTCAGCGCGGCGTGGATTTCCCCGACGTTCTTCGCGCCGGCCAGGGCATCGCCCAGCATGTCCATGACGGCAATGTATTCGGCCGCCCGCGCGATGACCCCTTCGCGCGTGTCTTCCCAATGCTTCTCCAACTGCTTGCGGAACGGCGTGCGCCATTTGCCTCGGCCGCCGCCCTGGTTCTTGCCCTCCTTCTCGGTAAAGCTCTCGAACGAGCGGGCGATGTTTTCGGCGAAGACGTTCGCGCCGGTCGTGGCGTCGGGCGCCAGGCGGGAGCGGAAGTTCCGGGCGTCCAGGGCCTGTTCGAGCAACTTGTCCAGCGTCTCGATCTTCTCGATCTTGTTCTTGGCCTGGGCGCGTTTGCCCGCCATGGCCTCGCCCACGTCCGTCATCTTCGGGACGAGCGCGCGGCGGTCGGTCGGCAGCTTCTTCTCCGGGCGCTTCTCGGGCGCCAGATCCACCGGCGCCTTGTCGAACGCCATGTTCGCGGCGGCGTCGATCGTGTCATCGATCGTGCCGTCAAAGGTGTAGTCCATCAGGGCCTTACCGCCCTTGACCACCTTGAGGGTCCAGCGCCCGGCCTTGTCATCGGTCTGTGGCCGGATCGTGTAGACGGTGTCGCCCCGCTTCACCCGATGGATGGTGCGCAGCATGTTCTCGAACGCCGTCCGCTCGACGTTCTTCTTGGGTGCCTTGGGCTCGGGCTGTTGAGGTTCCGCCTCGATTTTCGGCTTCTGTTGATCCGCGGACGTAAGTAGGTCGCCATGGTGCAGCGCCTTGCTGATCTCGTCGTCGCGCTTGCGAAGCCCCTCGATCTCGGCCAGGGCTTCCTTGTCGTCCGGCCGCTTCTTGAGGTCCCGGGCCAACAAATCCGCCCGGCGCTCGGCATTGGCGGACAGTTCGTCGTTCAGCTGCTCGACGGTGTCCTTGGGCGCGTTCGGAAAGGCATGCTGGACCGCCTTCTGGACCGCGTCGTATTCGGTCGGGGCAATGGCGACGTCTTCGCCCTTCTCGCCCTCGGTGTAGACGTTGAACTGCGAAGCCTTGCCGATGTCGGCCCGCTCGATCCCATAGTCGACACCGGCGTGGCGCGCGGTGTAGAGTCGGGTCAATCCGCTCCTGAACTTCTCGATCTCAGCCGCTTCTTCGGCGGAGGGAACTTTTGTCCCACGTGAAACATCAGGCGATACCGCTTGCGGAACAATGGCTTGTTTGGTGTCGCCTTCACTCACCCATTTCTTGAAGTTATCGACGGCCATTTCGAGACCGCCGTTCTTGCGCCGCGCCGGCCCTGAGTCGTCGCTGAACGCCGCGTCGTAGACAGCCATCGCCTGCTCGACCGTGTCGACGCCGAGAACCGCCTTATGCTCGTCGAAGGCGCCGGTCTTCGGATCGTACTGGTCGATCACGAAAGCCTTTTCGCTCAGGGGGTTCGGCCCGATATAGACGTCCAGTTGTTCGCCGTCGGCGCTGTCGGTGCGCTTGATGTAGCCGTAGTCGGCCAGGGCGTTGGTGTTGGTCCAGGCCGGTTTGCCGTTCTTGCCGATCGGCCCTTGGCGCTCGGCGCCGCGCGGGGTCTCTATCGTCACGTCGAGCCCGTGCAGTTTCACATGGCCCTTGGCGTAGTTCCCGGCCTCCTTCTGGGCCGCGGTCGGCATTGTCTCGACATTGTCGCGCGCCGGCTGGATGTCGTCCGCCGTCTCGGGCTGCTTGATCGGGGCGTCGCGGGTGCCTTCGGGCGGGCGCTGCTTGGTGAGGATCGCGTTGATCTCCGCCTTCAGATCCGTGAGCTTCTTGCCCTTCCAGTCGATACCGAAGCCCTTGGCCGCATCGCGCGCCTTGAAGATGGACTTGTCCCACCCGGGTTCCGGAACGAACCCGGTGACCGCCTCCGGCGCTGGTTCGCCATGCTCGGCGAAGATGGCCGCGAGCAGCTTCTTCTGCTGGCTGGCGCCCATGTCCATGCCATGGCTCTGCGTGCCGTCGAGCGTGCCGCCGCTGAAAAGGATCTTGTCACCATAGCCCGTCAGGCTGAGCTTTACCTTCCCCGTGCCGCGCACCTGGAAGCGCCAGCCGCGCTCGTCTTCGGACCCGGTGTCCTCGATGATGTTCGGCTTCTGCCGGAGCAGCGAGCGCAGCTTTTCGAACAGCGGCGTCAGTCCGCCATCGCGCGGCGGGTCGAACCGGTCCCCAACCTCTTCGACCTTGGCCGGGATGTTGATGATCCCACTACTCTGGACCGCTTGCGCACCCTTGGCGTCCAGTTCGGCGACGATCTGCTGGCGGCTTAGCCCGTCAGTCTGGATGCCGAGGCCCTTGGCGTAGTGCTTGAGGGTGCCTTCGTCGGCGGCGCCCAGGCCACGCGGACCAGCTGCCTTGATCGATGCCTCGTATTCGTCCCACTCCGCTTGGTCGAGTTTCGCCGCGCGCGCGCGGACATCGGTGACGAACTTATTGAACTCCAATCCCTTGCGCTTCGAGCCAGTGATGACCTTGTCGCGGGCCGCCTGGTACTCGGCCAGATAGCCGCCAAGCTCTTCGATCCTGGCCTCGGTCTCCTTGACGTCAAGCTTCCGTCCGGCGGCCTTGTGCTGCTCGAGCCTGGTCTTCGCCCGTTCGATGTTGCGCTCGACCGCCGCTACGTCGCGATCAGCCTTGCGGTATTCGTCAACGGCATCAGCGGTTTCGATCTCTTTGTTGAGGTCAACACCCTGATCGGCCCACTTCTTGGTGAGTTCGCCGCGCTGCTTTGCCGCCTGACCGAGTTCGCCCTGATAGCGCTGGATATCGGCATTGGCCTTTTTGATCGCATTGGGAGACTTGGCTCCCTCAAGGCGCTTTTGCGCTTCCTCAAGGTTCCATGTCGCCGCGCTCTCATGGCGCCCGGCCTCTTGCAGCGCGCCCACGTCGTCATCGAGTTCGACCGCGCCGCGCTCGTCCGCCTCTTCCTCGCGGTCGGCATCCATGACCTCTTCGCCGGACTTCTCACCGGGCGCGAGATCGCGCGACGGCGGGGTCTCGAACGCCGCCGGCGGCTCGACCACCCCTGGTCCTTCGCGTTCCGCCATGCGGGCGGCCTGGTCGGCCTTGCGCGTATCCAGCGCCGCGCGCATGAGGCCGGTCTTGGTATCGTAGTTCCGGAGGATGTGCTCCTGGAACGCATTGGCGGCCTCCACGCCGAACGTGTCGGCATAGGAACCCCACCAGTTCTCGAATTCTTCGGGGGCGTCCTCGAGTGTTTCCTTGGACTCTTTCTCAAGGCTGGCCTTGATCTTAGGCGTCTTCGGTGGCTTCCCAGTCTCCGGGTCCAGGCCGGACTCGATGAAGTTGCGCGCGGCGATCATCGCCTCGATCGGCCCGGTGAAGTGCGGGATAGACTCTTCGTGGAAGGCGCGCAGCGCTTCGGTGCGCTCTTGAGGCGTCTTGGCCGGGTTCTCGTCCCAGAAGCCAGGGCGCCCCTCTTCCCGCAAGGCCTCGTCCGCAGGCTCAGGGAACGTATCCTTGAAGTCGAACGGCAGGCGTTTGCCGGTCGATTTCTTGCCCTTGTCCTTGGCGATATCGGCAGCCTCGCGCACGAGGCGAGCGATATCGGCCTCTTCCTCAGCTGCAATCGCACCTGGCGTCTTGGTGTACGTCTCTCGCGTCGGCGGCGTGGTGTCCTTCGGCGCGGTCGGGTCCTCAACCCACGGCTCTTTGAGGGCCACCTGTTCGGGCGGCGCCGTGAGGTCGGCCTGCTTGATGGCGCCGGTCTTGGTGTTGTGCCAGCCGATCTGGTTGTCGTCTTCATCGAAGAGCGGTTGCCACTCCTTGCCCCTGGGCTTTGGAGGTAGCTCAGGCGTCGGCGGAGCGGCGGGCGCCTCGGTCGGCTCCGTGGGCGGTGTCTCTGGAGCCTGGACGGGAGCGCCCGCAGGCGGGCCTCCTGGCGCGGCTGGCTGCTGGTCCATCGTGGGCTCGACGCGGGGCGCTTCCGGCTCGCCCGCGCCCCTCGTGAGGGGGTACGTGGCCGCGGCGATCGTGCCGCCCATCACGCCGCCGGTGAGACCAGCCGCGATCACCGCGCGCGTGGCTTCGCCCAGCGTCATCTTCTCGTTCAGGATGCCAACGTCGTACCCGGTCTGGAGCACCTGGGTGAACATTTCCTGGATGCTCTCGGCTCCCGCAGCCTTGAGCGTGCGCGGCAGGAACTTCCCGCCCTCCTTCATGATGATGCCGAGCGGGATTTTCTCGCCGGCTGTTTCGGCGAAGGCCATGAAGGTGCCATCGAGAGTGGACTGGCCTGGGGTGCGGCCCGCCTTGGCGGATTCCGCGTATTGCTCCAGCCCGACCTGGCTCCCCATCAGCGCGAGACCGACGGACGGGCTCTTGGTCAGCATGGAGGCCGCGACGGTCGCGAGCATCGGCACGCCGGACTCGATGGCGTTGAAGTAGACGCCCTTCACGCTCAACGGGTCGACTTGCGGCGCGGACTCTTCGAGATCCTTGAGAGCGGCGAAGGCGATCTTGCCGCCCATCGTGTTCTTCGCGTCCTCGACGGCCTTCTTCTGGGCCTTCACGCGCAAATCGTATTCGCGCTCGGGCAGCACGTTCCCGGCTTCGTCGGCGAAGGGGACCGGTGCCTGCTCCAGGGAGAGCAGTGCGCCGCCAATCTGGGCCTTGAGGTGCAGCGGCACGCGCTCGGCGGCCGTCATCGTGAGCGAGCCAAAGCTGGGCGTGTCGTCGGGGGCGGCCTTCTTGCCCACGCCAGCGATGAACGCTCGAGCCGCGCTCGCGCCCTCGCCTTCCACTTCAGGTTGGGCGATGGGTTGCGGCGCGCCCGTGATCGGCTCTTCCGAGACGATGGCGAACGGGTCATCGCCGCCCGGCGCAGGCGCGGAGACCGCCGTCGGGTCGATCGGCTCCTCGCCCACGATGGCGAACGGGTCGTTCTGGGCGCCCTGCGTCATCGCCACCACGCGCTCGACGTAGTTGTTCGTTTCCTTGAACGGGATCTGCGCGATGAAGTCGGCTTCGCTGATCTCACCCTTGCGTGGATCGCCGATCCGGTTGAGCCATCCTTCCAGCGCGCCCGGGCCTGCGTTGTAGGCCGCGCCCGCGAGCGCCGGAGTGCCATAGCGTTCCAGCATGGCCGCGGCGTAATCGACGCCTACGCGGTCGAGCTCTTCGGGACTGTCGTTCTCTGCCGGACGGACGCCAAAGCCAGGCTTGCGCGCCGTGTCCGGCATAACCTGCATTTCGGACCGCGCGCCCTTGGGCGAGACGGAGTCCGCGGGGCTGGCTTCCGCCCGGCGGATGATGTTCGAAAAGTCGACGGCCGACGGCGCCATAGGCGCGTCTTCCGGCATCGGCTCTTCCGAGACGACGTCCCATTCTTTCGCCATGACGTCACTGCAACCTTACAGGCTGTCCGTTCTTGAGGGTCCATTTCTGGCCGTTGGCGAGCGTCGTGGCGACGCCCTCCTTGAGGCGAGAAGCGACTTGCGGGGGCAAGGTCTGAGGGCCACCCGCAGGAGCGGCAGCAGTCGCCGCGGCAGGTGCCTGCGGCTTCATTTGGTCGGCTTTGACGACGCCACTGCGCTGGGGCAGCGGGATATCCGTCTTGAAGCCGGGATTGGTTGGCGTGTTCGCGTCGATCGGCTCGCCTTGAGGAGTGGCCAGGGCGCCCGCACGGGAGCGCACGTTCTTGATGGCCTGCTGCTCGGCGGAGGCGTCTTCGATGCCGAAATTGTTGTCCATGATGAGCTTCTTCTCGGCCTGGACCAGGCGCTGGAAGGTGCCGGGGTTCTGGACGCTCTCGCGTAGCATCCCGACCGCCTCCGGAATATCCTTGGCAATCCCGTTACGCACATAAAATTCGGCGTTCTTCTCCAGCGTCGTGGGCGTGGCGCTCGACGCGGTCGGCTTGGCGGCGATCTTCCGTTCGCCGAGCTTCATATCGCCACGGCGGTTCAGCAAGATCGGAAGGCCCGTCTCGGGATCGTTCCCGGCATAGGTGGTGTAGTCCTCGCGGGACTCGCGGTTCTCGTTCTGGATCTGCTCGCGTGACTCGCGGTCGGCATCACGCTGCGCGATCTGGTCCTCGCGGTAGGCCTGGAGATCGCGCGCACGCTGACCACGCTCCGCGATGGCTTCCGCGTTCTGATCGGCCAGGCGCCCTTGCGTGAAGAACTGCTCGGCCAGGCGTTGGCGCTGATCCTGGGCTTGCCCTTCGGCGGTGACCTCGTCCCAGCCGATGCCGGCTTGGGCGATGTCGAGCGCGCTGAGCGCCTTGGCCTGCTCGACCGCGGCTGCGCGCCGTTCAGCCTTGATCCCCTGGCGGGCCGCCGCAACATTGCTCAGGTACTCGCCAAACCGTCCGGTTCTCGTGGGCGCGGCTGTCGCCCATGCCGCGCTCGGATCGGGGCTCATCCGGTCGAGTTCCTTGATGCGGGTCTTCGCGACTTCGAGCGCATCGCGCTTCTTCTGCGCCGCCTGCGCGCGCGCGTCCTTCAGCGCATTGGCTTGCGCGAGCGGTCCGCCGCCGAACCCGAGAAGCTCCTCGCCGTACTTGTCGAACGGGGTCTTGTTGCCTTTGGCCGCGAGCGCGCCTTGCGCTTGCGGTGGGGCGTCGATCTGAAGGTCGTCCTCATTGCGCGTGGAGCCGGTCGCGGAGAGCGCGCCGGCCACATCGGGCGCATCCGGATCGTCAGCCATGTCCATCAGCTGCTGGAAGGGGCTGGGCGGGCCTTGAAGGATGCTTGCGATTGGCGAGGCCATGTCTTGACCCTACGCCGCGCGACGATACGACAACGCCCCGCGCGAGTGCGCATAGGGGCGGCGGCGCACAGGCCCTCCGCGGTACATGCTTCCGGACCGCATGAACGTCTCGAACGGCGAAGGACCCATCGAGGGCGCGTAGGACGTCCCGACTTGCTGGCTCGTGTAGCCGCCATACTGCGTCGGCAGGCCACGGATGATGTCCGACAGATAGGTGAGGTTCTGGTACGGGAACGCGCGCTGCTCCGCGAAATCACCATAGGCCTGGTCGAGATTGCCCTGGCGATAGCGATCCTGAGCGGTGCCGGAGGCCGCCATCTGGCCGAGATCCGCGAGCCCGAGCCGCTGACTGAGCGCACCAAGCTCGCCGAACTGCGCGCCGCCCGCCAACTGCTGATTCCGCTGCGACAAGGAAGCGTTCAGCGCCGAGCCATAGCCGCCAGCCATCGCCTCGCCGATCGCGCCCTGAGTGTCGCGCGCGGCACGCATGGTCATTTCCTGCTCTTGCGGAGACCGCGACTGCCCGGCGGAGACAAACCGCGCCGAGATATCGGGGAGCAGGTTCTGCTGCATGTTCCGGTTCAGCCCCTGGGTGACGTAGTCCTGGTAGGGGTTGAGGAACGGGGTGACGTCAGCGGCCGACCACGGCTTGGTCGCGGCGGAGGTGAGCGCGCCGGCCTGCTGCATGAACGGCTGATAACTGCCGATATTGGACTGCCCCATCTTCCAGGCTTCTTGCGTGGCGCCGGAGGGCGTGGCGACGCGCGGGCCCTGATAGGCCTGGTAGGGCTGGCCCGCGAGGTCGGTTGCAGCGCCGATCGTGTTGTAGATCGACTGTTGCAGCCACAACGGGAACTGCGTGGCCGTGTCCTGACCGGTCGGGGCGGCAACCGGTGCCTGGCCTTGGAAGAGGAAGTCGAGCGCACCAGCCATTAGCGTCGCGCCTTTCTGGTTCCGGAGGCGAGGTAGCTCATGGGTTCCTTCGCCTTGCGCGGGATGACGCGAGAAGATCCGGTGGTGTCACGCGCCAGCCGCGCGCGCATCTTGTCGAGCTTGCGCGCACCGGCCTCGTTCGACCCGTTGCCGAGCCTCGCCACAGTGGCGGCGTCCCACACGTACTCGCCGGCGGAGAGCTTCGCATCGACGCTGTCGCTTTGGCCGTCGCCCTCGCCCTGTACGAAGCGATCCCCAGCGGCGGAATCGAACGTGGCCGGACGCTGCGCCGTCGCCGGACGTCTGATGCGCTCGGGCGAGAGCGCGCCGCCATGGGCGAGGTTCAGCTGGTTGTTGTTGAAGTCGTTTCCGGCCGGTTGATAGTTCTCGACAGGGGTACGATTCGTGTAGCCCGATTGCAGCGGCTTGTCGAAATAGGGCCCGAGCGTCCCGGCCGTGGTCTCCTTGCCAGGCATGCCGCTGTAGTCCGGCTTGCCGCCCGCCGACAGCGCGCCGCCGAGCAAGCCCATGAGCCCCCGGCCCATGTTGAAGCCGCCGCCCTCGCCCTCTTTGCCGCCCTCGCCCTTGCTCATCCCCATGACATTGCCGATCTCGGAGAGGAACCCGCTACCGCTCTTGCCGGCGCCGCCCATGGAATAGTCGTCGATGCCGAGATCG
>Ga0193708_1000051_pt1 | contig 24262 bp, 17 predicted proteins | sample H3c1metaG_FD_160570 | JGI IMG/M metagenome (GOLD analysis project Ga0193708, IMG submission 160570) | Soil microbial communities from a riparian zone of the East river system, Colorado, United States - H3c1 | ecosystem: Environmental > Terrestrial > Soil > Riparian zone | place: USA: East River...
TGCAAAGCCGGTTACCGGCTCATTAAATACAACGGTGAAATTAATTGGCGAAATGGAAGTCGGATCAGCTTGAGCTGCTGCCTGGTTGATAGTTACTGTTGGCGGTGTATCATAGTTTACGGTATTATCCGTACTTGTAGAAGCAAAATTAGGATTATCACCTGCATCAATGGCAACGCCCGCCAGGATACTGGCAATCACTGTACCACTGCCTGTCATACCTGATACAGCCACATTATAAGTAGTACCGCTTCCGGTAACAATTGCTGCTGTGGCACCTGCAGTTCCTGATAATGTTACATCACCAGTTGCAAAGCCGGTCACCGGTTCATTAAATACAACAGTGAAATTAATTGGCGAAACAGGAGTGGGGTCAGGTTGTGCCGCCGCCTGGTTAATAGTAACAGTTGGCGGAGGATCGGGAGCAAGCGGATTGATAAGTACATCTGCAGAACCAAAAGTAAAGGGGCTAAAATTGGTCACAGCAGCCCCCGTAGTTATAGTACCTGTAGTTGTACCGGTACTGCCGCCATTACCCAGGTTTTCCCATGTTGAGCCGGTCCAGCGGGCTATCCGGGCCTGTGCTGGATCGCTGATATACCATGGGCCGGTAGCACAGGGGGGCGCAAAACTGAAAGTAAGTGTAGTTGCGCTGGTTCCATTTAATCTTTGTACATCCCAGTATTCACCACCGCTTATGCGCTGCAGGGTGCCGGCATGCAGGCTGGTATCATAACCCGCCAGTGACGGATTGATCTTAAAATGTTGAGCACTGAACTTGCTGTTGACATCAGCAGGTACAGTCATGGCCACCGTATTAAGAGATGTCGGGGTGCCAATAGGAAAAGTAAATGCATCATTACCAATTTTTGAAACAGGACCAACCACATGGCTTGTATTCGACGCTCCTGCGTAAGTAGCATTATTTGAAAAAATAAGATGGTTTGGAGCACTGCTTATAATATTACCACCATCAAAATTTAGTTTGGTACTAACTGTTACAGAATCGTTCAGTGTAAGCGTGCTGCCGCCTGTTTTTTGAATTAACAGTCTTGGCATGATAACAGCTTGTGTACCTAATTGCTCAATAACAGTATTGGCATTGCCGCCAAATTTTACCGTATCGCTAAATGTAATACCTGATGCAGAATTCAGGGTAAGGCTTTGATTAACGAAGGAAGGATTATCGTAAGTAAAAGATATGGTTCCGTTATTTCTTATTAAAGTAATATCTCCATTATATATATTACTGCCCTGGTATGATTCAAATAAAGTAGTTGCAGAATTATTGGTTAATGTAGTGTTGCCATTAATAGTATTTCTTCTAAAATAATGGGAGCCGGTATTGGTTGCCCCATCTGAAATATTTACCGTTCCTGTTATCTGGTTTTGTAAAAAATCATCTACACCTCCGCCTGTATAACCATTTATATTTAATGCATTCAACAATAAAGTATCATATGCTATGGTAACAAAGCCGCTGTTTTGAGCAGAGATGGTACCGCCGGGGGTATTATTTTGTATACGCTCCAAAGAAAAATTTGGGTTGCCTGTACCGGTTGCCGTAATGTTTATAGTTCCGGTAATGAGTATTTTAACTGTTCCAAACGGGTGAATATGTGTATTTCCCCCGGCATTGTTGGTATAAGAAAAATTACCGTTAACAGCCACTGCACCAACCCTGAAAATTTCTGAAAGCCCGGCAACAGTACGGTTGACAGTTACATTGCCGTTATAAGTAGAAGCATTATCATAACTTGTAAACAGGGACCCTGATCCGCCACTGTTAAATGTGGTATTGCCATTAAACGTATTTGGATGCTGGAAACCCTCATAAAAAGGTGCAGCAGAATTTAAAGTAATTGTACTATTACCATTAATCGTATTTCTTCTAAAATAATGGGAACCGGTATTAGCTGCAGCATCTGAAATATTTACCGTTCCTGTTATTTGGTTTTGTAAAAAGTCATCTACACTTCCACCGGTATAACCGTTTACATTTAATGCATTCAACAACAAAGTATCGTAAGCGATGGTAACAAAGCCGCTGTTTTGAACAGAGATGGTTCCGCCGGTGGTATTATTTTGTATACGCTCCAGGGAAAAAGTTGGATTGCCTGTACCGGTTGCAGTAATGTTTATAGTTCCGGTAATGGGTATTTTCACTGTTCCTTGCGGATGAATGAGTGTATTACCCCCGGCATTATTGGTATAAGAAAAATTACCGTTAACAGCCACTGCACCAACCCTGAAAATTTCTGAAAGTCCCGCACCGGTACGGTTAACAGTTACATTGCCGTTATAGGTAGAAGCCTCATCATAACTTGTAAAAAGGCTACCGGTGCCGCTGCTGTTAATTGTAACATTACCATTAAACGTGTTTGAAAACTGAATGGCCTCATAAAAAGCGGCAGCAGAATTTAAAGTAATTGTAGTATTGCCATTAATAGTGCTTCTTCTAAAATAATGGGAACCGGTATTGGTGGCAGCATCTGAAATATTTACCGTTCCTGTTATTTGGTTTTGTAAAAAGTCATCTACGCTTCCACCGGTATAACCATTTACATTTAATGCATTCAACAACAAAGTGTCGTAAGCTATGGTAACAAAGCCGCTGTTTTGAACAGAGATGGTTCCGCCGGTGGTATTATTTTGTATACGCTCCAAAGAAAAAGTTGGGTTGCCTGTACCGGTTGCAGTAATGTTTACAGTTCCGGTAATGGGTATTTTCACTGTTCCTTGCGGATGAATGGATGTATTACCCCCGGCATTGTTGGTATAAGAAAAATTACCATTAACAGCCACCGCACCGACCCTGAAAATTTCTGAAACTCCTGCAACAGTACGGTTAACAGTTACATTACCATTATAGGTAGAAGTATTATCATAACTGGTAAAAAGGGAACCGGATCCTCCGCTGTTAAATATAGTATTACCATTAAACGTGTTTGGAAATTGGTAGCCCTCATAAAAACCGGAAGTACTATTGTGATTGATAATAATATTATCATTTATAACAGATTGCCTTAAATACAGCGCACCGGTCCCGGTTAATGTTATCGAAATATCTGTAGCTCCATTACTGTTGGTTAGTGTAGCTCCGTTAATATCAAAAGTGCCGTCACTGGTTAATGTAAATCCATTGAAATCCAGCCCACTACCATTGCTCATTGAAAAATTATTTATGGTAATGTTGTTTGCCAATACTGGTTTATTGGCAGTATTGGGTATTATAACGTTGCCGGTTGCAAGGGGCACTGCATTGGTATTCCAGTTGGCAGGAGTGTTCCAATCGGTACTGGCGCTGCCATCCCAGGTTTGTGCATGTAAAAAAGTAACTGATAACACGCAGCAAAAAAGTGTAAAGATTTTCTTTAACATGAGTTTAAGTTTAATGCTTTTATAATTAATAAAGTGGTAGATTAAGCCAGGGCAGTTGTTATAGCAGAGACGCGGAGTGTTTTATTAAAGGGTTTTTCAGTGGGGATAGTGTAGGCATTGTTCTGCTATAAACCCGCTGTTAGAAAGTCAAATAAAAACTATTAGCACAAAGAGCACAATAATCCATTTGGATTATTCAAAAGAACCGGCGCAGGCCCGTTGCCGGTATTGCTTAAAAAATCACTAAGCCTGTCTTTGTGTAAACCCCATCTACTGTTTGATGATTTTTTGTACCCGCCGGGGCATGTTTTTAAGGCTTACAAAATAAATTCCATCCGGCAGTTCTGCTATACTGACCGTGGCGGTTTGTGTTACCACAGTTTCTTTTACCAGGGCACCGGCTGCAGTAAAAAATTGAACTGTCTGCCCGCCTGCTGCTCCATGCACCCGGATAGTTATATTTTCTCCTGCAGGGTTAGGCCCGATAGTGAACAGGGTGCTGCCAGGCTTACAATTGGTAAAGGAAATGATCTCAGCATATTCAAACCGGCCGTCTATATCAACCTGCTTCAGACGGTAATAAACAATGCCGGTATTTTTTTCTGGATCGGTAAAGTTATAATGACGTGTGGTTGATGTATTTCTCTGGCCACTTACCCTGCCTGCAACAGACCAGTTTACAGCATCAGTACTTTTTTCAACATTAAAATAATTGTTACCGGTTTCTGTTGCAGTAGCCCAGTTTAGTATAACCTGGCCATTACTGCAGGCTCCATTGAAGAATAAAAATTTTACCGGCAGCGGACCAGCAGATCTTTCCACCAGTCTTGTAAATACAGGGCTGCTTCCGTTTGTGTTGTTAAAATCTAATTTTTTAGTAAAAGTTTCGCCGGCTGGATTGTATTGAAACATAACACCCCTGCCGCTTGTACCGCCACCATTGGTCATCCCATAAAAACTTCCATCGCTTGCCTGCATTAGACCACCACGTGGATTACTTCCACTTACTGCGCCGTTGAAATCAAATTTTTTAGTGAGTGTATTGGTTACAGTGTTGTATTGGAACAAAATACCATTTGCATTGAGCCCACCACCTGCAGTTAAACCATATAGCATACCATCAGACGCGAGCAGTAGCGAACCATTAGGACTTAATCCATTTGCTGCACCGGTAAAATCAATTTTCTTTGTATAAACATTAGTGACAGGGTTGTACTGGAATAATACTCCCATATCACTGGTACCACCTTCAACAGTTGTTCCGTAAAGCATTCCATCAGCTGCCTGTACCAGGCTGCCTTCAGGATATTCGCCGGTAGTCGGCCCAATAAAAGTGAATTTCTTTGTATAGGTACTGGAGACAGGATTATACTGAAACAAAACACCCCTGTCGCCTGACCCGCCTACTTTTGTTAATCCATATAACATACCATCGGTTGCCTGTATCATAGAACTGACCGGAAGGCCGCCACTAACTATTAAATCAAAATCGAATTTTTTACTGAACGCACTGGTGACGGGGTCATATTGAAACAGTGTGCCAACGAGATTTGCCCCGCCCCTGTATGTCGTTCCATAGAGCTTGCCATCAGCAGCCTGCATTAAAGTGCCAACAGGCTCGGCACCGATTGAGCCGCTAAAACTTACTCTATTTATTATTGTATTGGTGGCAACATTAAATTCAAACAAATTTCCTTTGCCGCTTATGGCGCCTAAACTGGCCATGCCATACAGTTTACCATTTGAATGTGGTAATAAAGAACCCTGTGGGAAGCCGCCATTCGGCCAATTTTTAAAGTCAAGCTTCCTGGTAAGAACATTTGTTGTAGTGTTGAATTGAAATATGCTGCCTCTAAAAATTGCGCCGCCGTATGTCGTCATTCCATATAGCATGCCATCGGTTGCCAGTGTCAGGTGACCGCAGGGGTTTTCTCCATCAGTTGATACCACGCCGAAATCAACTCTTTTAGTTAATACAGAAGTGGAAATATTATACTGGTATAAAACGCCTGCACCTGCAGTTCCTCCAAATTGAGTAGTGCCATAAAGCATTCCATTGGGTGCCTGTACCAAAGAACCATAAGGATAATCGCCACTTGTGGTTTCAGAAAAATCAATTTTTTTGGCTATTACAAAAGTGCCGGGGTTGTATTGAAATAAAACACCTTGCTCATTGTCTCCCCCGTAAGTTGTTGTACCATACAACATGCCGTCGGTTGCCTGTACCAATGTTCCCTCCGGGTAAGCGCCATCAGGAAGTGTAAAATCAATTCTTTTGATAAGGGTATTTGCTGTTGTATTGAATTGAAACAACACACCTTCGTCATTGTCTCCTCCACCTACTGTTAAGCCATATAGGAAACCGTCGGATGCCCGCAATAATGAGCCATAAGGATAGCTCCCGTTTGTATTATTAAAATCGATTCTTTTAGAAAAGACGCTTGTAATGGGATTGAAGTCAAATAATACTCCCACTGAATTAACTCCGCCTTCTGTAGTCATTCCATACAGTCTTCCGTTAGCAGCCTGCACCAGGTCGCCATAGGGATAGATCCCATTGATCGTAGAGAAATCAATTTTTTTGGTATAGATATTTGTAGTGGGATTAAATTGAAAAATGACGCCCAGGCCGCCAGTACCTCCCTCGGACGTCATGCCATAGAGCATACCATCTGATGCCTGCATCAAAGAACCCTTTGGATATGCCCCGTTTGATGAGCCTGCAAATTCAACCCGCTTAAGAAAAATACCGGAAACAGGGTTATATTCAAATAAAACACCTCTCTCATTGACCCCGCCGAATTCAGTCATTCCATAAAACAATCCATTGGTTGCCTGGATAAGCTTGCCATATACGGGATATTCTCCATCTGAGAATAGAAAATTATATTTAACTGCTTGGTTGTTTCCTGAAGCGTCAGTCTTAAATATAGTACCGGCACCTGATGTTCCGCCACCCGAGGTCATCCCCCAGAGTTCCGTTTGTGTATATCCGGTTGAACTTATAAAAAGTAAAGAGAGAATAAATAATAACCGTTTCATTTTTTTGATTTTTGGTAAAGTTTTTTTAAAAACAGGGATGCAACGGTGTCTGTATTTCGGGTAACTGTATGCACCTGGTTTTTCCGGAGATGTTGGCAGGTATGAGCTGATGATCAAAACCTGCCAAATAAAAACTTTTCATACTATACCTGCAATAATCCGTTTGGATAATTCTTCTGTTTAGAAAGGATTGCGTATTTTGAAGCATACTGCAACTGTTAAAACCTGCTTTGGGAATGTATAAAACCATATTACTGTCTTTTGTTTTTCTTGGTGCCGGGTTTTGTATGCGGTCTCAAACCATTGAGCGCTTTAATTCTTTCAGCTATAGTGTAAATGACGGCCTGCTGCAAACCTCTATGAACGATATAGCTTTTGATAAGAATAATTTTTGCTGGCTGAGCTTCCCCAACGGCATACAAAAGTTTGACGGAAAGAATTTCAATATGGTTCCTATACAACCAGGCCTGCCCGATGATAAGGTTGTAAATTTTTTTCGTTGCACTAGTGGCGACCTGCTTATCAGTCATTCGCAGGGGATAAGTAAATATGAAATTAACAGCAACCGGTTTTTCTTGTTTTATAAAAACGATGCCAGTGAGAAAACACCGGTTATGTTCATCGGTGAAGATGAAAATATCATTTATGTATATACAGAAGCGGGAAAGATAATCGGGATAAATTACCACACACTTAAAACGGTCACAGAAGCCAATACCGGCATTCCGGGTTATGCTGCCAATTCCGACTACAGGCCCAGGCTGATTAATAATATCATCAATCATAGAGCGGCGATGCAGGTAAATGCTTCTTTTTATCTGTGGGACCTGAGAGCAGGTAAGATGCTCTATAAGTCGGATTCAATACCGGATGTATCACGGCCACTGATGTTGAAATCAGAAAATGAGCTTTTTTATAATAGCTACAAAGCAAATTATAGCCTGCAGCTTTACAACTTTACAACAAAAACCAGCAGCGTAGTAAATGAAAAAACAGGTGCTGTATATCATTGGCAGGACAGGATATTGCTTAATGTCAACAATAAACTCTACCAAACCGATACGGCATTACAGGCGATAGGAACAGAATTGGTAAATTTTCAAAATCAACCGATAGCCGGCAATGCCACCATTGCCCGGGTAAAAGAAGATAATTTTGGTAACCTGTACCTGGCAACACTTAACTCAGGCATTAAAAAAATTATCAGGAACAATTACCCCGTTAAATATTACGGCACAGTAAAAGGCGAAGATAATTTCGTAATCAGTATTTTGCCCGACAAAAAACAGAACAGGATATTGGCAGGCACAGACAGAAATGGGTTGCTGGTATTTGATACGCTGCAACGGCTAATTAAGCATATCAAAACACTGCCGGGCAAAGCTGTTGCTTTTTCTGCAAACACAATTATAAAAGACAATAAAGGCAATTACTTATTATATATCTGGGGAGAGAATAGTGTGTGGAGCCTTAGTAATGATCTTTCGCAATTAAAAAGTATTACTGTACATTCTTCGCTCCCCGGAAATAAAAAAGGGATTGGCTATTATGGCAAATTTTTATTCCGGGATGAGCAGGAGGCAATCACGCAATCGGAAGGGCTGCTTTACAGAACCAGTTTTGATGCCAGCACAGTCAGTGAGTATGAGATAACCAACACGTACACCATGAGCGGCTTGTACTACAATAAAGCCATCATCATGCATGGAAATGATGAGCTCATCTTTGTGGATGCCAAAACATTTACAACCTTAAAAAGAATTCCGTTTAAAAACACAGGATACGTAAGGTGCTTTACTGAGGACATAGACAATAATATTTTCATAGGCAGCAATAAGGGCATATTTAAAATTGACAGCACAGGCAAAATATTGCTGCATTTAAAAAAAGAAAACGGGCTGCCTGATGAATGTATTTATGCCATGGCATTTGATAACGAAGGTTTTCTCTGGTGCAGTACCAATAAAGGCATCTTTAAATTGAACAGGGATAACAGTATTCTGCAACTGACAAAGGATGATGGCCTGCAGGAAAATGAATTCAACACAAATGCGGTAGCCCAAACAAATGACGGGGAAATATTTTTTGGCGGAGTAAACGGTATAAGCAGCTTTTATCCTGAAGCCATCAGCAGCTTTGAAGAAAAAATAAACCTGCTGATAACCAAAATAAAAATTAATAACGAAGAGGTTTTTAAGGATACTGCTGTATGGGATATAGAAAAAATTGATCTGCCTTATTATCAAAATTCCCTCTCGTTTGATTTTATTGCCATGGCAAATAATAACCCCGGCCAATATATCTACCAATATAAAATGGAAGGAATAGATAAAGAATGGATACAGAATGACGAACTGCAGACCGTACGTTATTTTTTACCGCCCGGGGATTATGTTTTTAAAATATACGCATCCCGCTTTTTTGATAAGGATGCAAAGCCCATGAAAGAGATACGCATTTCGATCAACCCGCCATTCTGGAAAACCTGGTGGTTCCTTTCGGGCATTGGATTGTTGTTCATAGGCCTCATTGCTTATGCTATTAACCGGTATAATAAGAGAAAATACGAAAAGAAACTGATGGAACTTGAGGCTGAGCACAAGCTCCAGCTGGAAAGGGAACGTATCTCCCGTGACCTGCATGACAGCATCGGGGCCTACGCCAATGCTGTTCTATACAATACCGAGTTGTTACAGAAAGAAGAAGATGCCATAGAAAGAAATGAATTGATGAATGACCTGAAATTTGCTTCAAAAGATATCATTACCTCGCTGAGGGAAACCATTTGGGCATTAAAAAAAGATAATTATACTGCAGAAGATTGCCTGTTCAGGATAAAAAATTTTATTCAATCCCTTGCCCGTTACTATCCGCACATACAATTCATAACAGAAGGGGAAGCGCCCGTGCAGAAAAACCTGCACTATACAAAAGCGCTTAACATAGTGAGGGTAGTTCAGGAAGCAGTTACCAATGCCATCAAGCACGCAGCAGCCAAGAGCATTAAATTAACCAGTAAAGAAACTAATGGCCGCTGGCTGCTGGAAGTGATCAATGACGGCAAGGGATTTAATTATGAAGGAATGAAAAAAGAAGACCAGGGCAACGGGCTGGACAATATGAAGCAGCGTGCCACCGATTCAGGTTTTGAGATAAGCATTGAATCCGATGAAAGTACCGGGACAAAGATCAGTATACTGGTTTGATAGCGGCTGTCAGGTTGAGCTTGTCGAAACCAGGTTAGAACTGATGATGCCGTCTTCGACAAGCTCAGACTGACAGTTTGTAGAGACAACATGATAAGGTACCAGTTGGATTAGTAATAATGTAAAATTGTTTTTAAATATTTGTTGCAACCATTTGCACTATGTCAATAAAGATCGCCATAATAGATGATAAGGCCAGTAACCGGAATATTTTAAAAGATAAATTACTCCGCCACGGTCATTTTGAAGTAATACTTACCGCGGAGGATGGTAAGGACTTTTTGGAAAAAATGAGATTACTTTCTCTAAGTGACCTTCCGGACGTTGCGCTGATGGACCTGGAGATGCCGAACATGGACGGCGTGGATGCCATTGCAGCAGGATCATCTTTTTATCCTTCCGTAAAATTCGTTGTGCTTACCATTTTTGATGACGAGGATAAAATATTCAAAGCCATCAAGGCCGGGGCATTTGGCTATTTACTAAAAGATGAGAGCGCAGAGAATATTACGGAAACACTTTGGCAAATGCACGAAAGTGGCGCAGGGCCTGTTTCTCCCGGCATAGCCCACAAGATCCTGCAACTGGTAAAGAATAATGAGCTTACCCTTATACAAAAAACTAGGAGCAGCGATTCAAAAACATTTTTCGACCTTACCGAAAGGGAAAGAGAAATACTGCAGTTGCTGGTACAGGGCTTATCTTATAAAGAGATCGGCACGAATTTGAACATCAGCGCCAACACAGCGAAGAAACATGTCATCAATATTTATAACAAGCTTCACGTTAACAGCCGGGCGCAGGCATTGCATTTGGCGTATGAAAAGGGGATGTTGTAAAAAGAAGAAAATAAAAAAAATCCCACGAATTTATCGTGGGATTTTTTATTGTAGAGAAAAGATTTTTACCTCACCAGCTTCAGCTCATCAATTATATTCTTAGCTCCGCCAAGCTTATCAATGCACCAAAGCACATAACGCACATCCACGTTAATGGTGCGGTTAAGGTCTTTGTCAAATGCAATTGTATGGCTGAGGGCTTCGTAATTGCCATCGAAAGCAAGGCCTATTAAATTGCCACTGCCGTCAATTACAGGGGAGCCGGAGTTACCACCGGTGATATCGTTGGTTGTAATAAAACCAATAACCAGGTCATTGGTACGCTTGTCGATGTACTGGCCAAAATCCCTTTTCTTTAAAAGTTCAATTTGTTTTGCAGGAAGGTCAAATTCATAATCGCCTGCTTTATATTTTTCCAGTATCCCTTTGCTGGTTGTAACATAATCATAGAACACACCATCACGCGGGCGATAACTTTTAACTGCGCCATAGCTTACCCTCATGCTGAAGTTAGCATCGGGGTACATTTTATTTACTGCAGCAGGATTCATCTCCATGATGCCTTTCATGTAAGCCCTCCCCAGTTCATTATTCTTATTTGTAAAAGCAGTAAAAAGGGGAGCGTATTTGCCGTTATAATTTTTTACAAACGCAGATGCATAGGCAAAAGCAGGGTCAGACTGCAGGGTTGTTACATCCGGGCTGGCAACAAAAGCATTCCATTTTGCATCATCGATGAGCATGGTCTTTGTGAAAACGTCGTGCGCCCATTTTTTAAATGTCGATTCTTCCCTAAGGTCGCCATAAGTTGCTTTCATACCCTCGTAAAAACCAATTGGGTGCTGGCTTTTGTCAACATCATTGTAAAACATCATAGCGGTAGCGGCCAGTATCTTTTCATCACTGGGCAGGTCCTCACCTTCTAAAAATGCTTTGCGGTTTGCTGTAGCAGCATCGGTCGCTTTTTTAATATCAGCGGTAGTAGCACTATTCTTTAAGAGCAGGGTCTCCAAAGAGATAAGCCCTGCTGCCGTACCGGCAAGCGGAGATCCCGCGATACCTTCATTCAGGTATTGGCGCTGTTTGCTGTAAGGCGACCACGTTGCATAATTTTTTTCATATTCGGTCATTATACTCTCGTATTCAGGCTTGCCCTTAGCCCAGCTTGTAAAACCACTTTCATATTTTTGCTTATCATCATACACATGATATTTTACAAGCTGCTTTGTTTCACCATCAAAAAATTTCCAGTAGTTGGCAACGCCTGCATAGTTATTTGCAAGTTTTAATTTTACTGCGGGGTCTTTTATCATTTGCTCATGCATCAGCTTTAAACGAACATCCCTTAAACCAACAAGGGAAGGATTTTCAACTTCGTTCTTCAGCTTGATGCCATAGCTGGTCTCATATCGGTTGGTACCACCGGGGTAACCGTAGATCATCGCAAAGTCACCATCTTTAAAACCTTTGATGCTAACAGGTAAAAAATGCTTTGGCTTCAAAGGCACATTTTCCAGGCTGTAGTCAGCAGGCTTACCATCTTTTGCAGTATATACACGAAATATGGAGAAGTCCCCGGTGTGACGTGGCCACTCCCAGTTGTCGGTATCGCCGCCAAATTTTCCTACACTTTCAGGAGGAGCGCCAACAAGGCGAATGTCCCTGTAGGTTTTGTACACGTACATGATGTATTGGTTGCCTTTGAACATGCTGTAGATCCTTCCGGCCAAACCGTTTTCCTTATCAGCAACTTTATCGGTTATGGCTTTGTAAACGTCCGGTATTTTTTTTACCCTGTCGGCCCATGACAAACCCTTAACGCCATCTTCCACTTCTTTGGTAACGTCAACGATCCTGTCAAGGAACTGTACGGTTAAATTGCTTTTAATTTCCTGGTCTTTACTGTGCGCATAAAAACCATCTGTCAGGTAATTATGCTCCATCGTGCTGGCTCCCTGTATGGCGCCATAGCCGCAATGGTGATTGGTAAAGATCAGGCCCTGGCTGCTTACGATCTCGCCCGTGCAACCTCCGCCAAAAATGATAATGGCATCTTTAAGCGATGCTTTGTTGATGGAATACAATTGTTCTTTGGTTAGTTTTAGTCCTTTCTTCACCATGTCATTATACACCTGTTGACCAAGCAGCATAGGCAACCACATCCCTTCATCAGCGCTGGCTTTAAATAGACTTAGCGATAAGACGATCGCAACAAAAAATTTCTTCATATAGTATATTTTTTTAGGAAGACAAACTTAGGCATTTTTTCGGCATAAAGCCCCGGCTCTTTCTGCCTCATCCTCCTTCCCTTTCTTGGCTTCAGCCTTCTCGATTTTCTCCTTTAGGGGATAGGGCACAGGCTTTGTGCTTATTGTTTATATTTGTTCTCTTTAACCCCTCATAGATCCAGATGGCAATATTCGATATCAAGCTTCCAAAATCAATTGCCCGGGCACTTAATATTCCTGTCAGCGATCCCCGAAGACAACAGATCAAAGTGCTGAAGAAGCTATTACGTAAAGCCAGGTTTACAGAGTTTGGCCAGCGATATCGTTTTGATGATATATTATTAAGCAACCACCCCGGAAAAAAATTCCAGCAGCAGGTCCCTACCTACGATTATAATAAGATATATGATGCCTGGTGGCATAAAGCCAAAGACGGGATACCCGATGTGTGCTGGCCGGGAGTTATAAAATATTTTGCGCTCAGCAGCGGTACCAGCGATGCTACCAGCAAATTTATACCTATAACCAAAGACCTGATAAGAAGCAATACCATTACCAGTTTTAAGCAGTTATTGAGCTTAACAAAGTACGAAAATGTGCCCACCAGCTCGCTGGGAAAGGGCTGGCTTATATTGGGCGGAAGCACACAGTTGCAAAAGGGTCCCACTTATTTTGCCGGCGATCTTAGCGGGATACAGCAAAGGAATATTCCATTCTGGTTCCAGGGGCTGGGCTTATATAAGCCGGGTAAAAAAATTGCCCGGGAAAAAGACTGGGCAAAAAAACTGGAGGAAGTGGTGCTTAATGCACCCAACTGGGATATTGGTTTTATTGTAGGCGTGCCGGCATGGCTGCAATTATGCATGGAAAAAGTAATTGAACATTATAAATTAAACAACATACATGAAATGTGGCCGAACCTGGCATTTTATGTACACGGCGGCGTGGCCATGGAGCCGTACAGAAGGGGTTTCGAAAAATTATTTGGCAAGCCCATCACCTATATTGAAACCTACCTGGCCAGCGAAGGATTTTTAGCCTACCAGAACCGGCCGGGAACCTGCGGTATGCACCTTGCCCTCAACAATAATATGTTCTTTGAGTTTGTGCCCTTTGATGAAAAGAATTTCGACAGTGAAGGCAATATGCTGGAAGACGCCGAAACATTAATGATCCACGAGATAGAAGAAAATAAAGATTACTCCATCCTCATCAGTACCAATGCCGGTGCCTGGCGATATGCCATTGGCGACACGGTAAAACTGGTGGACAGGGAAAGGAGTGAGATCATCATCACGGGCCGCACCAAACATTTTTTAAGTTTGGTTGGCGAGCACCTGAGCGTGGATAATATGAACAAAGCCATTGAAATGGTGAGTTCGGACCTGAAGATATCTATTCCTGAATTTACCGTGGCCGGGATCCCTTACGGAACTTTTTTTGCGCATCAATGGTATGTGGCAACAGATGATACTGCTGATGCAGAAGACCTAAAGCTGCGCATTGATGCAAAACTTAAAGAACTGAATGATGATTATGAAGTGGAACGCAGGCATGCATTGAAAGAAGTTATGGTAAATGTGTTATCAGAAAAGACCTTTATGGATTTTATGAGATCAAAAGGAAAGGTTGGCGGGCAGCATAAATTTCCAAGGGTACTTAAAGGAAAAATGCTGGAAGACTGGCAAGGTTTTTTAGAAAGCGTGCCTGCTTAATTCTTCTCTTACAGGTGACAGCTTTTTGAAAAGCTGTCACCTGTATGCGAAGCTGTAAATTTATAACTTCACCACCGGGCAACCAATATCTTTACTTTTCTTCCCAAATTTATAGATCACGCCTGCTGATGTGCTGTGATAATGATCATTCAGTTTTGGATTGACCGACTGGCTGAAGCCATCGAGGTAATCGGTAAAAATAAAACGATATGAAGTTTCGATGTTTATAGAAAACCTTTGGGAGAGCGGGTATTCTGCACCTACGCCCACGGGAACAGATAAAAGAGCACGCGGGGTACCCGCAGCATTATCTGCAGCAAGCCCGGTCTGCATTTCTGAAGATTCTCCAAAAACGTTGGGATCCATCCTGCTATAATCTTTTCTTATTCTTACAAAAGAAACGCCCGCTCCTGAAAATATATAAGGCATGATCCCGTAGTCGTCATAATTCCTGCCACGGATATTCCATACCAACTGCCCTGAAAATTCTTTGACGGGTGTAGTAAAATAAAAATTGCGCTGTTGCCGGTACCCGGGTTTGCTATAACGGCTATCATCTCCCTTAAGTCTTGCAAAGCTCATGTGCAGGCGCACAGCTAAAAAATGATTGAGCGTTTTTTTTACAAATAATGAGAACCCGGGCTGCACTGTTCTGAAAGAGCCTGCCGGTTCAGGAGTAAGATCACCCTGGTAAATATAGGCCCCGGCATTTAAGCCGACACTCATGTCTTTATAGAACTGGGCATTAATGTTGCCGGCGACCAGTAAAAAAAATAAAGATACAATGGCTGTGGTTCTTCTTTTTGCTTTCAAACTATTGAATTTTAAGTTTCAGAAAATGAAAGCAGCGTAATGGTGTCGTTACTGTTTCGCAAATGCTAAATAGTACGAACAGGGTAGCCATGTATTCATGAGGAGATCATTTCTTTCTTCAACGCCAAATGATAAAGGGGATTGTTACATGAACTGTTAAATGAATCATAATAAGAATCCCGTTTATTAAGAATCCTTCCTTAATTTTAATGAATGGGTGATGCATTATTAAAGGGCCTGGCAATAAGTTTACTGCTGATCTTTTCCGTGGGCCCCGTAATATTTATCATCATCAAACAAAGTATCAATCATGGCCGGCGGGGTGGTTTTAGTTTCATCTTTGGTGTTTGGATAAGTGATCTACTCTGGGTAATACTCAGCAACGGTTTCGGAGAAGTTATAAAACGGCTCGAGGATTTTAAGATCCCTATTGGCATTGCAAGCTGCTGCGTCCTTATCGGCATGGGCATCTATTTTACATTTATTAAAAAGATAGCGCCGCGCCGCCTGCAGGAGCCCATTGAGATTGCGGGCGATGAAATAACAGCTGCGGGAAAAAAAACAAATTATTTTGCCATACTAACGTCAGGCTTTATTGTAAATACACTGAATCCAGGTGTTATTTCTTTCTGGGTCTTTACAGCGACATCCATGGCGGCATCCACGACCCCGGTTTATTCACTGCACCAGCGCATCATTATCTTTTCAACGTGCCTGGCCATGAATATGCTGGCTGATGTGTTTAAAGTGCTCGGCGCAGGATCTATCGGAAAAAAATTAAGCGACAGGGTGATCCTGATCATTAACCGGGTTTCGGGTATACTTTACCTGGCCTTTGGTGTGGCTATTTTGATTGGGGTTATCTATACATTGGTAAAAAATTAACAAACAGTATTAGGACATCACTGCTTTCATTTTTATTTTGTTCCAATGAAATTTTTTCTACCGTTACTGCTTCTTATCCCAGCTATTTCCTTTGCACAGAATGCCGATTTTATTATCCTTAAAAAAAAGGGAAGGACCATACAAACATTTTTCAGCGGCAGCAATATTGCATTCACATCCACCACGGGCGGGTACCTCAACGCATCTATCTCGGGAATAAAGGATGACACGATCTATTTAAAAGAGTACATCATACGCTACCTGCCCACTACGCTGGGTACATATATTATCGACACGGCAGGCAGCTATAGTTATAAATATCATTATAACCAGGTGGCGGCAATAGGGCAAAAAGCAAAAACAAATTTCAATACAAAGGGCAGCGGCGCTGCTCTATTAGGTGGCGGCATATTGCTTACATTGGGCAGCGGGGTCGTTTACCTGGCAGACCGGGAAAAATTCAGCGCTCCTTTATTGATAGCAGCCGCAGGCCTGGGAACCCTTGGTTATTTTATGGCGAGGGGAAAAAAAGGCGGAGGCGGAATGGTTATCGGGAAAAAATATAAACTGGTTTATATGAACATGAGTAATAAGAAGAATTAGCCATTAAGATTCTAAGACACAAAGAACCCACGAAGCTTTCTTTATTAACTTGCGTACTCAAACCAGCAATAATGAAAAAAACATGGAAGTGGTTGAAGAGGATCTTTTTCTGGATCTTTATTTTACACATTGGCTGGTTCCTTTTTTTTATCGTACAAAAATTCCGTGATGCTGATTTTCCAATTGCCAATCTTCAGCAAAAAGTATTGCTGGTCTGCGGTGGAATAATTGTTGTTGGCCTGGTTTATTATTTTCGGCTGCGGCATTTTTCTTTGGTAAAAAGAATAGCTATTGTTTTGCGGGAGGTCTTTTTCATTGCCTACATTTCCTCTTTTGTGTATTTATTGATTGGCCTGGTATTCAATCCGCCAATAACGCTTACACAGGCGGGCAGCTTATTGCAGGGCAATGGCTTGAAAAGGGATCATGTTTCCTATGACGATATGGGCACAAATATAAAGCTGGCTGTACTGGCAAGTGAAGACCAGCTTTTCCCCGACCACGATGGCTTTGACCTGAAAGCAATAAAGCGTGTGATCAAATATAATAACAGGCACCCGAACAGGACAAGGGGCGCAAGCACCCTCAGCCAGCAAACGGCTAAAAATGTTTTTCTTTACCAGGGCGGCGGCTTTTTCAGGAAGGGAATCGAGGTCTTTTTTACTTTCACTATTGAAAAGACCTGGAGAAAGCGCATCATCCTGGAGCGCTACTTAAATATAGCAGAAATGGGCCGTGGCGTTTTTGGCGTGCAGGCAGCAGCAAAAAAATATTTTAATAAAGACGCAAAGGATCTTACTGCTGCTGAAGCTGCGCAGATAGCCGCTTGTTTGCCAAACCCCAAACGATATAGTGTAAAACCTTTGAGTGGTTATGTTGCCGGGAGGTATAATAATATCATGCGGCAGATGAATAATTTGCGGGGAGACCCTGATGTGCAGGCATTGCTGCGGTAGATCAGTTCATCCTGTCAACAGCAGCTATTGCTTTTTGCAGGCGTTCTTCATAGTTGCCGCTGATATCAATCCATGGCACACCCTGGTTTACCATCACATCTTTATAATAATGGTAAAGCGATTTCCTGCTCTCAAGGTCGGGGTATTCTCTTAGTTCATCTTTTACCCAGGGCGCATCAACATTACAAAGCAGGTAGAGGTCGTATTTTCTTTCCACGATCCTGTTCAATATCCAGTGATGGCATTTTTGAAAAACGAATTCGCACCATACTTTCATTACGTACATATCGGTATCGATAAAAAGTTTTGGGTTTTGTATCTCCTGTTCTGCGGATCTCGTTTCCAGTTTCCTCGTTCCTGCTTCTTCCAATTGAAGCTGCCCTTTTGCAACGTCCAGCAAATTCTCAAAGCTATAGTTGGTGCCGTTCTTCAAAAGATATTCTCTTGCGTATTCCTCAACACATATAGCATCATAGTGTTTGGCGAGCAGGCTGCAAAGCGTGGTCTTGCCCGTAGATTCGGGCCCGATGATGACGATCTTTTTAATTATTTTTTCTTTTGTAAGCATTCAGGTCAATAATAAAACTAACTACAAATACGATGAGCATACCAAACCGAAACAGCTTCCGCGACATGTCATTTGTTGGTGAAACAAAGATCAGCACTACCAACAGCACGATAAGAATGCCTTTAATGATCAGCCACAATCTTCTATTTCTCATTCCATAAAGGTTTTGCTTTCAGCAGGTTTTTATAAACAGGGCAACCCTTTTCATGTGCTCCCGGCAAATAACCGGCGCTCATTAAAAACTCATTTACGATCTCGCCTCCTGTGAACCGGAATGTTTGTTTAAAAAGCTTTGTCCATTCTTCCCGGCTTTTGGGATGCTGGCGGGCCAGCCAGTTTTTGAAAGAACCGAATTCTTTTTGTAATAACAAAATAGTTTTTGCATTTTCAATGGCTGCATTCACTTTAAGCCGGTTCCGTATAATGCCGGCATCATTCAGCAGCCTTTGTACATCCTTATCTTTATAAGCCGCAACCTTCTTAATATTAAAATTATGATAAGCCTTACGAAAACCCTCCTGTTTATTTAAAATGGTTGTCCAGCTCAGGCCGGCCTGGTTTATTTCCAGGATGAGGCGGCAGAACAACTCATTATCATCATCAATGGGAAAGCCGTATTGGGTATCGTGGTAGACCCTATGAACAGACTGTTCGCCCTTTGCAAGCGAACTAATGTACTTACAGTAACTCATGTTTTGTTTTCCAGATTAAATTTCTTTTTCCATTCAATATAACCCCACCAGGCCAGCAGTAAAAATAAAACATACATGAGTGTAAACAGCATCAGGCCTTTATAAAAATTCAGTGGTATTGCAATGATGTTGGAAAATATCCAGGCGATCCAGTTCTCTATTTTTCTTTTTGCCATCCACCACATTGCTGTTACTGCAGATGCTGACACCAGGGAATCCAGTACCGGCGTATTACTGTTGGTCAGTTTAATTAAAACAAAATAGATTATTCCCCAGAACAAAAGAAAAAAACCAATACCAAAGACCAGTTCTTTTTTACTGCACCAGCTGATGGGGAAGGTATAATGCTCGCCATCTTTTTTCTGTACCCAGTTGTACCAGCCATACACGCTCATTATAAAGTAATAGATGTTCAATAAAGAGTCGGCATATAAGGGCGGATTGGTCTGGAAAAAATATACATAAGCAGCCAGCAATACACCAATGATACCGGTTGGATAAACCAATACGTTATTCTTACGGGCATACCATACGCTGGCAATTTGCGTTGCCGTACTTACCCACTCTTGCCAACGGATTTCCTGAATGTTGCTGATGAACTGCTGGTAGATCTCTGGAAGGCTCACTTATTTTAACTGGTTTAATAACTGTTGCGGTAGTTTCTGAAAGGCCGAAGATAAAGGATTCCTTTGTCGGTTTGAAAACGGGTGGCCACCGGTCCCCACTGCCCCCTGCTGGACTTCCACGATATGAAATGTAAATGCGGGAATAAAGTGTAACCAGTTTTACCACTTAAGCCAATGACCTGTCCCTGCTGTACCGTATCACCAACATTTACCAATGCACCATTCAATTGTAAATGCCAGTAACCGGCTCTTGAACTGTCCTCATGCTGTATCACGATCATATTTCCCGAAGACCTGTATTTTCTATTCCACCCGCCCCTATCTCCATCTTCTTTTACCCGTATAACAACACCAGTCCTTACCGCACAGATCTTTGTTCCTCTTTTCATTTTAAAATCAAGCGCTGCCCTGTTCCTGTGGGAGTACCTGGAAAAATAACCCTGCACCAGTAAATGAGATTCACCGGCTTCATAAGGAAGCTGGTAAACAAAACTGCTGTCGTCTTTGATGATACCTTTTTGCAATTTTTTGATCTCTGCCCGCTGCGGGTCCTTACTGACATAACAGTTGGTCAAAGAAACCACGCAGGCAAACAAAACAAAAAAATATTTTGAAGATGCTGACATTGTAATTATTGTATTTGCTTATACCATTTGCCCGGGCGTAAATAAATAATACCTTTTTTAGTGTAAAACCTTGTAGCAATATTTTTTCCATCCTTATCATATACCTGGAAGTGCAGGTGAGGAAAAGCGCTATAGCCGGTATTGCCACTATAGCCAATATGCCGGCCCTGTTCCACCGTATCGCCTTCGTTCACCAACACACCATCTTTTTTTAAGTGCCAGTACATTGCGGTGCTGCCGTCACTGTGTGTAATGATAATGTGATTTCCCTGTGATAAGTATTCATTATTCAAACCACCTGCGTCGCTATCTTCTTTAACAGCAGAAACAATACCAACTCTTGCTGCGCATATTTTACTTCCCGGCTTCATCTTAAAATCGAGGCTAATCTCGTTGCGATGGCTCATACCGCTGTTGTAAGCCTGTATCAATAAAAATTTACTGCCTTTTGAAAAAGGTAAATAATAAACAGGGCTGTTGTCTGGTTTAACCCCTCCTCCTTTCAGATCACTGATCTCCCTGTCAGTTAATTGTGCAACGGAAGGAGATGTAAATACAAATGACGCAACGAGAAATAAAAATGATTTCATCATACTAAAATAAAAAAAGCATCCGTTAAAAGATGCTTAAATAATTTTACGCTAAAACTCCGCCAGCTGGCGGAGTTGGGCATCTATTCAGATTCCGCTACCACTTCTTTCACCTCCGGTATCATCCGCTTCATCATTCCCTCGATCCCGGCTTTTAATGTTATCATACTTGAAGGACAGCCACTACAGCTTCCCTGCATCATTAAATTTACTTTACCATCCTCGTAGCTTTTGAATTGTATAGCGCCGCCATCCATTTCAACGGCAGGCTTCACATAATTTTCTAAAAGCTCCTTGATACGCTTTACCACGTCATCATCATCTGCGCTAACCGTATTGCTGCTTTCAGATTTCATATTTGCAACGTCCTCGTCATTCACTACCACCTTACCGTCTTCCAGGTATTCTTTTAAGAATTGCTTGATGGCCGGTATCACATCCTGCCAATCCTCTGTTTCAGGTGTTTTGGTAAGGGTAACAAAATTGCTGGCAATAAATACCGCCTTGATAAAAGGGAAGGTAAACAACTCCTGCGCCAGCGGCGAAGGCTTTGCACTTGCTTCATCAGAAAAATCAATACTCTTGCCCGGGTATAACAGCTTGTTGGCCACGAACTTCATGGTTTCGGGGTTAGGTGTCATCTCGGTATAGATACTAATTACCGGGTTTCCTGTCTTTATCATAAAACTGCATTTAAAAATTTCGATACAAAACTAACAAGAATTGTGCTGTTTTGGGAGAGCAGCGCTGTTAAAAGGCAGATTTTTTCGGATTTCGAAAGACGGGATCTATTCAGCGGGTGAATCTATGATCCTCAGCTTGGCATAGTTAAGCATTATCTTTTTTTCACCATTCAGGTCAAAATTGACCGTAGCGATAGGATTATGTGCTGCCCCTTCCATCTTTATCACTTCGCCGTAACCGAATTTCTGGTGCTCCACTTTCTGCCCGGGCTGTAAATTACTGGTATCGCTTGGCTCAAAATTTTCTGAAGGCACGTGCTCTTTAACCTGTGGCCTTGCTGCAGGACCAACATAGGCGGGCTTTTTATTTTCAGTCTTCCTGCTTTTTGCCCATTGATTGCTTGCTCCATATCCCCTGTCTTGTCCCAACCAGTTATCAGATCCCCGGGTATTCTTCATGGCGCCGCCGGCATAACTCCTGTCCAGGTAATTTTCAGAAACTTCTTCAAGAAAGCGGCTTGGATCATTTTGCTGCAACTGGCCAAACTTGTAGCGTGCATTTGCAAAGCTCATCCATAACCTTTGCTTGGCACGGGTGATGGCAACATAAAATAAACGGCGCTCTTCTTCCAGTTCTTCTCTTGTGTTTATCGCCATTGCATTTGGAAAAAGCGTTTCTTCCAGTCCGCCAACAAACACCACAGGAAATTCCAAACCCTTTGCCGCGTGTATCGTCATTAATTTTACCACATCAGGATTCTGGTCCTTATCATCATCCGCATCTGTTAACAGAACGATCTGTTGCAGGTATGCTCCCAACCCTTTATCTCCCACTTCGCCGTCTTCTTCATTCATAGGTGTTTCGGTAAACTCTTTAATAGAGTTCAGTAATTCCTGTACGTTCTCATAACGTGCCAGGCCTTCAGTGGTTTTATCATTGAACAATTCCTTAACGATGTTGGTGCTCTTACCAACGATCACAGCAAGATCATATGCATTCTTTTTCGGCAGCTCACTTTGAAACATCTTTATCGTCGTTACAAAGTTGTCGATGCTTTCCAGTGTTCCGCTTTTGTAACCATACATCGCAGCATTGCTGATGATATCCCACATGCTGAGGTTATTTTCATTGGCAAACAGTACGGCTTTGTCAACCGTTGTTTTTCCAATTCCCCTGGCGGGAAAATTAATGATGCGCTTTAATGCTTCTTCATCCCTTGGATTAACCACCAGCCGCAGGTAAGCAATAAAATCCTTTACTTCCTTACGCTGGTAAAAACTCATGCCGCCATAAATGCGGTAGGCGATACCCATTCGGCGCAATGCTTCTTCAAAGCTGCGGCTCTGCGCATTGGTGCGGTAGAGGATGGCAAAATCTTTATTGTGATAGTGATTGCGCAGTTTTTGCTCCTGTATGGTATCGGCAACCATTTTTCCTTCGTCATTATCCGTCATGGTACGAACAAGCCTTATCTTTTCCCCCTCTTCATTAATGGTAAATAATTTTTTTTCTATTTGCCCCTTGTTGTTGGCTATGACCTCGTTGGCAACGTGTAAAATATTTTGTGTGCTGCGGTAGTTCTGTTCCAGCTTTACCACTTTCACTTCGTCATAATCTTTTTGAAACTGTAAGATGTTCTCAATAGTTGCGCCGCGAAAACTGTAGATGCTTTGGGCATCATCTCCAACCACGCAAACATTCTCATGCATTGCACCCAGTAATTTTATGATCTCGTATTGTGCCGTATTGGTATCCTGGTACTCATCGATCATGATGTATTTGAACTTGCGCTGATACTTGCTCAGGGCCTCAGGGAAATTCTTGAGCAGGATATACATTTTGAAAAGCAGGTCATCAAAATCCATGGCGCCATTCTTAAAGCAGCGCTTAACATAGGCATCATAGATCTGGCCGATCATCGGGCGGTTGGATCTGTTGTCTTCCTGCTGCAAAGCCCAGTCGTTCATATATTCTGCGGGCCCGATGAGCGAATTCTTTGCAGAAGAGATGCGGTTAAAGACCACATTAGGTTTGTAGAGCTTATCATCTAGCGCCAGTTCATTTATAACTGTCTTTACCACGCTCTTTGAATCATCCGTATCATAAATGGTAAAGTTGGAAGGGTAGCCAAGCTTTGAAGCTTCGGCTCTTAATATCCTTGCAAACACGCTGTGAAAAGTGCCGATGTATAAATTCCTGGCTTCGGTATTACCCAATATCCGCTCTACTCTTTCCTTCATTTCAGCTGCTGCCTTATTGGTAAAAGTGAGCGCCAGTATATTAAAGGAATCAATTTTATGTTCCGCCATCAGGTGTGTGATACGGGTAGTAAGCACTTTTGTTTTGCCGCTGCCGGCACCTGCGATGATCATGATGGGGCCGTTCACATGCATTACCGCTTCCCGCTGGGGTTCATTCAACTCGTCTAAATACTTCATTGGGCAAAGGTACGAAGAGAAGGATTGATTTACTTTTTGTCTTGACACAAAAACTAACAAAAAGTCAAGGCAGGAAAGATTACATCTCTTTCCTGCCGTACAGCTATGTGCAACTTTTGCGCTCCTATGGCTTCAGCATTAGTTCTTTACTCTTAAGGTCATTGCAGTTTTAGTAATAGCTAAGATTATTTTAATTTAAGATCTATGTCAATTAGTCCTTAGCCACTTCACTGTTTCTTCAGCATTCTCCATGCAGTACCAACACCGGGCAACTGATCTGTTGCCAGGTCTTTGCAAGGTTGAGTGAATCTATCTGCGGCCAGAAAGCCCAGTGCCTTCCCCACATGTCATTGCTGCCTTCTTTATAGCC
>Ga0193708_1000052_pt1 | contig 24027 bp, 18 predicted proteins | sample H3c1metaG_FD_160570 | JGI IMG/M metagenome (GOLD analysis project Ga0193708, IMG submission 160570) | Soil microbial communities from a riparian zone of the East river system, Colorado, United States - H3c1 | ecosystem: Environmental > Terrestrial > Soil > Riparian zone | place: USA: East River...
TTTTATCAGCCGCATCAATTTTATAAAGTTTACAAACCGCCTGTTGTATGCCCAGGTCATCAACTGCAAAAACGTCTTCCCTGCCGAGGGTGAACATGAGTATCATTTCTACCGTCCACTGGCCCACGCCTTTTATTTGTGTAAGGTATTTTATCAGTTCTTCATTACCCATCTGGTAAAGCCTTGCATCTGTTATCTTTTCATCAATAAAAAATTTACAAACGTTGAGTACATAATTTGCTTTTGCATTACTCAGCCCAATGCCTCTTAATGTTTCAAAAGGAGTCGCTGCAATTTGTTGTGGGCTTGGTTCTTTGCCCGCATACAACTCTAAAAATCGCCGGTGAAATACATCGGCCACTTTTGTACTTAATTGCTGGCTCATGATGGAATAACAAAGGTGCAGGTACACATTTTTTCTCTTACCCAATTCAAAGGGCCCCTGCAGCTCAAGTATCTTTTTGAACTTTTTGTCTTTTGTAAGGTGTATCATATGTTCCATATGCTAAGAGGTCAAAAGAGAAAAGGAGAGAAACAATTTATAATTTCTCTCTGGCAAAATTATTGAATACCCGGTATATTCCATCTTTCATTAATTCAACCTTAAAATTCAGTAATATCCCATACTTAAGATTTAAAAGGGAGAGCTGTGTTTTGATTTGTTTAAAAAATATCGGAGGTAAAGGATGTATAGAGTTTAGTTCAAGTACTAGCATATCTTCTACTAATAAATCTAACTTATATGCATTGTCGATTTGCAAATTGTCATATTTAATTGGCAGCAACACCTGTCTTTCAACCTTAAAACCCTGTTTATTTAACTCATGACACAATATCTCTTAATACACTTTCTCAAACACCCCGGCCCAATTTTGGAATGGATCTTTATACACAGATCTATAACTATGCCAGTGAGGACATTAATTTCCATAGTGTTGGTATTAAACTTATGGATTAAATCTCCTCATTATTATTTTTACTTCTTGGCTTAAATTCTCCTGGATTTTGCTCTTTTTCTCTTTTCCCCTCTTAGCCAATATCCCAGCTCATTTCCCCACCCTTCTCATCCTTTAAATTGATCCCTATTATCGATAGCTGGTTTCTTATCTTATCACTGGTTGCAAAATCCCTTTTCGCCTTTGCTTCTTTTCTTATCTCTATCAACAGGTCCATTACCCCGTTCAGCGATTCATTATTGGAAGAATTTTTTAACCCGAAAACATCTTCCAGGTAGACCTTAAATTTTTCCTGTAATAATGATAAGGTTGCGGAAGAGATCGCCTCCGGTTTTATCAATCCTTCTTTAATTGAATTGATCACCGGCACCAGTTCAAACATATTTCCCAAAACCCTGGCAGTATTAAAATCATCATTCATGAACTCATCGAATTCTTCTACCAGCTTATTCACCTTGGCATCAAGTTCGATATCGCCTGCTTGTGCCTTGTGGCTCGTCGCTTGCAGCTTCTTCAAACTCTCGTACGCATCCCACAACCGCTTCAATCCTTTCTCCGATGCCTGCAATGCTTCATTGCTGAAATCAAGCGTGCTCCGGTAATGCGTTTGCAGCATAAAGAATCTTACCGTCATTGGCGGGTAAGCCTTTTCCAAAAGCGGGTGGCTGCCGGTAAATAATTCCCCCGGTAAAAAACCATTCCCCAAAGATTTACTCATGCGGGTTCCGTTCACCGTAAGCATATTAGTATGCATCCAGTAATTGGCCGGGCTTGTGTGATAGCAGGCCTGGCTCTGGGCAATCTCATTGGTATGGTGTGTTGCCGCAAGGTCCATTCCGCCGCCATGTATGTCGAACTTCTTGCCCAAATATTTTTCACTCATCGCCGAGCATTCAATATGCCATCCCGGGAAACCCATACCCCATGGGCTTGGCCACTGCATCAGGTGTTCGGGCTTTGCCTTTATCCATAAAGCAAAATCAAGCCTTCCCTTTTTTTCATCCTGCCCGCCAAGTTCTCTTGTTCCTTCCAAAAGGTCATCCATTTTTCGGTTGGTAAGAATGCCATAAGGCTGTTCCGTATTGTATTTTTCCACGTCAAAATAAATGGTGCCGTTCATTTCATAGGCATATCCATTGGCTAATATCTGTTTGGTCATTTCTATCTGCTCTGCAATATGGCCTGTTGCTGTAGGCTCAATAGACGGAGGCAAGGCGTTCAGTAATTGCATTACCTCGTGAAAGCCCAGCGTATATTTCTGAACGATCTCCATCGGCTCAAGCTGTTGCAGCCTTGCTATCTTACTGAACTTATCATCTCCTTCATCGCGGTCTCCTTCCAGGTGGCCGGCATCGGTTATGTTACGAACATAGCGAACCTTATAACCCAGGTAAACCAGGTAGCGGTAAATAATATCAAAGGAAAGAAAAGTGCGGCAGTTACCTAAGTGAACATCGCTGTATACGGTTGGTCCGCATACATACATGCCAACGTGGCCCGCAGTTATGGGTTTAAATACTTCTTTTTCCCTGCTAAGTGTATTATATATTTTTAATGACATGATTTTTATTTTGATCCGGGCCTTTAGTTATTAATTGATCATCGTTGCGTCGCACTCTTGTACAATTTCAGCAACTGGCAACAAAGAAAAGGTAAATGTAAATTTTTTACAAAGATATTAAGCTATGCCGCAAGGGCAACAGAAAACCTGGTATGGTATGAATACTTTCATGCAGGGGACGAAGTTATTACTTTTTACCCAGTTGGAGGTCGGTAATGACGGGAAAATGATCGCTCAGTTTTTTATTGATGCGTGCGAATTGTTGCACATCAAACCTGTCATCCGTAAAAATATTGTCTATCCGCAGCACCGGGGAAATGCCCGAAAAGGTTCTTCCCAGGCCGGCGCCTTTTTCAACAAATGCATTTTTCATTCCGCTGCCGATGGTATGGTAAGCGTAGCTGTTGGGCACATCATTGAAATCGCCACAGACAATAACAGGGTAAGGGCTTTTGTCTATCTCTGCCCGTATCCTTTCCGCCTGCAGCTTCCTTTTCAAAAAGCCAGCTTTGAATTTGCTGATAATGCTTTTGGATTCCTTTATGGCGTCTTTATCTTCCACGGATGGCTTATCAATATATTTTAAATTATCGCGGCTGAACCTTAAGGTTTGGAGGTGAACATTGAACACCCTGATCGTATCTGCGCCTTTTAAAATATCCACGTACTGGAAAATGGAATTATAATTATTGGGATAAATACTAATTGTTTGCCTGTTGATGATGGGATACCTGGAAAAAATGATGATGCCGAAATGGGCATAACCCCAAAAATCTTCTTTTTTATTGTATGAATAATAATAGTTTGAGAATTTAAGTTTTTCTAAAAACTCATCCATATGCCCGTGATCTTTTACAGTGCTGTCTTCAGCAACCATTTCCTGGAAACAGGCAATATCAGGCCGGTACTCATTTACTAGGTCAAGCATCCTGCTTTTTTTTTCAGGGTGTTTTTTAACATCCAGCACGCTGAACTGTGCAACATTCCAGCTCATCATCCGTAATGCATCCGCCTGTTTTGCTGTTGTAAAAGCGCTGGAAAAATTAAAAGGGATAATATTAAGTACAGGCTTGTATGCAATCAGTATGGCTATGAAAGAGATCAATGCCCGGGCCGGTTTAATGAATAGCCAGAAAATAAAGAATACCAAAAGTACCAGCAGGAAATAAAAACTTGTGAGCGTAAGAAACCCAATTGGCCAGAAATATTGCGGGTTAAACAAATAACCATAACAACCCAGCAAAAAAAGTATCGCTACAATAACATTGATTATGATAAAAGATTGTTTCGCCAGCCTGCGAAAAATATTTTTGGGCATGTTATAAAGGTACGATTTGAGCCAAAAGCCCCGTGTTAAATTGATGAGCGGCCATTAAGGTTTATTCTTCGCTTGCTTTTTTAAGAATACTCTTTTCTTCTTCGGTGAGAAAATGATAGCCCTTTTGGTTGATCTTGTCAAGTATTTCATCAATACGCTGTTCTGTAATATTAGAAGTTTTATGATATGGGCTCCTGTTGCCTGTGTTATAAAATATTTTTTCTTTTGCTGAGTATTTGTTCTTTTTTTTATTCGGGTTAAAAAGATCAATGAACCGGCTATACAGTTTATTCATCCAAATGCTGCCGTCCTTGCCGTTTCGTAACAATATCACAAATAAAAATCCTGCGGCTGCGCCGCCGATATGTGAAATGGCCTGCGCCGGGTATTTAGAAACACCGGTAAGGTCTATCGCAATGTAAAAAATAGTAAGCACCCATATGGGTATACCGCCCCTCAGCATCCTGAAAAACCGGTAGCCTGGCGCAATCATTGTCACAGTAACAGCCAGCGACATTACTGCAGCATTGGCCCCAATCAGGCCCGCTGCTTCCACAGCCGGTTTGCCTGCCGGGATCAAAGCGCCTGCTATTATAAAGAACAGGGCGCCTGCAAGGCCTCCATACAAATAAATGGGGATCATTTTTTTATTCCCCGTTATATTTTGCAAAATCGATCCGAATGCCCATAACCATAACATATTGCTGAACGCACGCAGCAGGTCAACATCGCTGAACATATAAGACAAAATGGTCCATGGCCTTTCAACCAGTTTAGAAGTATCGGCAGGTAATTGAAACCATTGTAATATTTTGGTATAATAGGCATTTGGAGATTGCTCATAAACATCAAAGGAAACTTTGAGCGTTTGCAAAACCAAAAAGAAGATCACGTTAAATACAAAGAGCCACATAAGCGTATTGCCCGGCTGCCCCAATGTATATCGTTGCTTCTTTATTTTATATTCCTGGTAACGGTCTGATTCACCCATATTAACTAAGCGGCTTGTAATACAAAACTACAAACAGTTAAAGCAACTAGTGTTAGTATTAATAGAAAGTTTTTTTATTGGTCCTATTCCAGTATATAACAAGCAGGATCCCTATTAATGCCCCTCCTATATGAGCGAAATGGGCTATGTTATCACCGGGCACCTTTGAAATACCACCAAAAACATCCAAGGCTATGATACCGATTATTGCCCATTTTGCCTTTATCGGAACGGGGATCGGAAAGACGATCAATTGTGTATTTGGAAACAGGTAACCGAAAGCGGCAAGCACTCCCATTACAGCGCCCGAGGCTCCCAGAGTACAGTTCATCCGCAGTATCAATTGATACCTTTCGTATAGATCGGTGTCGATCGTTGCATGGTCGATCTCCCAAAAATCAAACATATATGACCCCATTTGTGCAAGCGCTGCGCCCAAACCACAAATAAAATAAAAGATCAAAAATCGTTTAGGACCCCATACCCTTTCTATTGTACTGCCAAACATCCACAAGCCAAGCATATTGAAAAGAAGATGAAAGATCCCTCCATGCATGAACATATGCGTTACCAGCTGGTGAGGTTTAAAAACTTCTGATTTATAATGATGGAGTGCAAATAAGTCATTCACCTTATTAAGCTGGGCGTCCCCGCCAAACACAACCTGTGCAAAATATGCCAGCACATTTATGATGATCAGGTTCAGCACAACCGGTGTTGTGCGCTGAAAACTATTTCCGTAATTATTAAAAGCCATTTTACAAATTTAGCGGTTAAATCCTATTTCAGTTTCAGCAATACCACGCATTCAATATGGTGTGTATGGGGGAACATGTCTACGGGCTGAACCTTTTCCACTGAATATTTTTCACCCAGCAGCCCTATGTCTCTCGCCTGTGTTGCCGTATTACAGCTTACATAAACAATTTTGGGTGCAGCGATCTCCAAAAGTTTGATGACCAGTTTTTCATGCATGCCTGCCCGTGGCGGATCGGTAATGATAACATCCGGCCTCCCATGAACCGCGAAAAATTCATCATTGCAAATTTTAATAACATCGCCGGTAAAGAATTCGGCATGGCCGATATTATTCAATGCCGCATTTTCCCTGGCATCTTCAATAGCTTCCGCTATCACTTCAACCCCTATGATCTTTTTGGCGAACCTGCTTAGAAAAATGCCAATGCTTCCCGTACCACAATATAGGTCATAAACAATTTCTTTGCCGGTAAGCCCTGCAAAATCCCTGCTTATAGTATATAATTTTTCCGCCTGTTTGGTATTGGTTTGAAAAAATGATTTGGGAGAAATTTTAAATTGAAAATCCTCCCCACCGGGTCCTGCCGAAAGCTTTTCAATTGCATACCCTTTGCCATAATATACCTGCGGTGTAAGGTCATAAATGCTGTCGTTCCATTTTGGATTGATGGTATACAATAAGGTGGTTATGGAAGGGACCTGTTTTAAAAGATGATCAAAGAGTTTTTCCCGGTCTTCTTCAGCATCGTGGTTAAGGCAAATATTCACCATCAGTTCACCGGTAGTGCAAAGCCGGATGATGACATTCCGAAGCCAGCCGGTATGCCCCCTGATATCATAGAATGAAAAATTATTCTCCAGTGCAAATTCCCGGATGGTATTCCTGATAAGATTATTTACATCGTCCATCAGGAAGCATTCCTGTATATCGATCACCTTATCAAAGATCCGTGGGACGTGAAAACCCAATGCATTTTGTTGCGACAAAATCTCCGCCTGGCCTATTTCATCATTGGTGAGGTATCGCTTATTGCTAAAAGTAAATTCAAGCTTATTGCGGTAATGAACGGTATCCTCTCCGCCTACGATCGGCATCGGATCGGGCAACACAACCCTGCCAATGCGCTTCAGGTTTTGTATCGCCTCCTGCTGCTTATACTCCAGCTGCTTTGCATAAGGCAGCATCTGCCACTTGCAGCCTCCGCAGGTACCAAAGTGCCTGCAAAAAGGGGTTACCCTTTCCCCGGAGTACTCTTTTATTTTTACGACCCTGCCTTCGGCCCAGTCCTTTTTGCTTTTTGTTATTAGTACATCGGCCAGGTCGCCGGGTACTGCGCCGGAAATAAAGATCACCTTCCCGTCCTGTTTTGCCAGCGCCTTGCCTTCCGCTGCATAATCGGTAACCAATAAGTTTTCCAGTATTAATTTCTTATTTTTTTTACTCACAGCAGCAAAAATACCGTTTAAATCATCAATGTGTTTTGTTAACGATTTGTAATTGTTCCCTTTTGCCTTGTGGGCCGGGTGAAGAATAACCAACGATTTTAAATACATTTGCTATCCTTAAAACAATGAAAAAACAGCTAGTATTCCTTTTTACAGCAATTGCCTTTAACGCTGCATTTGCACAAGGTTACCAGGTTACCCTGCAGAGCCCTAACTATAAAAGCGGCATCGCCTACCTGACCTATTATATGGGCAGCAACTTTAATGTTGCTGATTCTGCCGCCTTTAGCAATAAGGGAACTGCCATTTTTAAGGGCGCCACCAAATTACCCCCCGGTATCTACGTCATCTTTTTTCCCGGAAAGAGATTAAGAACTGAGTTTTTAATAGACAAGGAACAGGCCATATATGTAACTGCAGATACTACAGACCTTGTCAATAAAACAATTGTTACCGGCTCAAAGGAAAATATCCTGTACGATCAATACCAGAAATTTGCTGCTGTAAAAGGCAGGCAGATGTACGAGGAGCGCAATGCTTATGTGATGTCGGCAACAAAGGCAGATTCCCTACTTCATGAAAAGAATTATAACACTTATAATAAACAAATGGGTGATTACCGGGCGGGGATCATAAAAAATCAGCCCAATTCGATGATGGCTGCATTATTAAATGCCATGAGAGAGCCTGTATACCCGTCAAAAATTCCAATAACAAGGCAGGACACGATCAATAATTACAATGAATACAAAAACCATTATTGGGACGGAATAAGTTTTATGGACGACCGGGTGATTCGTACGCCTTTCTTTTTAAAAAAACTGGAGCGGTATTACAGGGAGGTCATCTCCCCCTCGGCTGACAGTATCATAAAAGATGCAGACTATAAATTATTGCTGGCAAGATCGGCTCCTGAAATGTATAAGTTCCTGCTGAACTGGCTCACGGATGAATATATAAATCCAAAGTATATGGGACAGGATGCGGTCTTTGTTCATCTCTTTGAAAAATACCACAGCAAGGGATTAAGTAAATGGCTCAACGAAACACAAATGGAAGCCATCAGCCGGAGGGCTTATATGTTAATGGCAAACCTCATCGGCGAAAAAGCGGCAAACCTTGAAATGCTCGATGTTGCAGACAGTCCTGCCTCATTATATAACCTGAGCGCAGATTATACCATTATTTCTTTTTGGGACCCCAATTGCGGCCATTGTAAAGAAGAGATGCCAAGGCTGGATTCGATATACAAGGCAAGCTGGAAACAGCATAATGTAAAGATCTTCGCGGTGCTTACGCCCGATGGAAAAGAAAATGTAAAGTCCGAATGGCTGAACTTTATAAAAACACATAACCTTTCTGAGTGGACACATGTACACCAAACAAAAGAAATGGAAGCGGCAGACCTGGCTGCCCAGAAACCAGGTTTCCGCCAGCTATATGATGTTACTTCTACTCCTACCTTATATTTACTCGATAAAGACAAACATATCATTGGTAAAAAACTTACCTGGCAACAATTAAATGACCTGCTTGAAGTAAAATGGAAAACTTCAGGTTCGAATTAAAATATAACTATTGATGAAAAAAATTTTTTTATTGTTTGCTTTTGCGTGTAGTATATCAGCCGTTTTTTCGCAAACATTATTTACCTATGGAAATACGGCTGTTGACAAACAGGAATTCCTCAGGGCTTATAACAAGAACAAAACACCGGTAAGCGATAAAGAAAAAGCACTGAGGGAATACCTTGACCTGTACGTAAAATTTAAATTAAAAGTAAATGCTGCGCTGGAATTACGACTCGATACTTTGCCACAACTCCAGTACGACCTGCAAAGTTTTCGCAGCCAGATAGAAGAAAGTTACCTGAGCAACGAGGCTGCCATGAACGACCTCTTAAATGAAGCATTTACCCGCAGCCAGAAAGACCTGCATGTTTTACATTTCTATTTTCCCGTTGATGCGACGATGAAAGGACAGGACAGCTTGGATGCCAGCAATTCAATTTCTGCAATATATACGGCACTGGCCGGGGGCAGAACGGATTATGATAGATTGGTGGCAGCACATGCCACTGCAAAGCAATCTGACCTTGGTTTTATAACGGCTTTTACCTTACCATACGACTATGAAAACCTTATTTATAGCCATCGTACCGGCCAGGCCAGTAAACCATTTCTTTCTAAAAACGGCTGGCATGTGTTTAAGGTTGTAGGCGAAAGAAAGGCTGTTGGTAAATGGAAGATCGCACAGATATTAATGTCGCTTCCCCCGGATAATAACCCGGAAACTATAAAACTTTTGGAGAAGAAAGCAGATTCAGTTTACCAGTTGCTGAAAAATGGCGGTGATTTTAGCATGCTGGCCAGGCGATTCAGTGATGATAAATTAACCTATATGAATCACGGGGAGATGCCTGAATTTGGTACCGGTAAATTTGACCTCCCTTTTGAAAATGAAGTTTTTAAATTAGCCCGCGATGGCGAAATAAGCAAACCCTTTTTATCGCCGTATGGATTTCATATAATAAAAAGATTGTCGCAAACACCTGTATCGCCTGATAAGAATGATAATGCTTCTCTTTTTGACCTTAAGCAAAAAGTGCAGCAGGACGCAAGGGTAAATAGTGCCAGGCAGGCTTTTGTAAAAGATATATTAAAGCAAACAGGTTTTAAAAGAGCGGGGGGTGTTCCGGATGCTGAGCTGTTCCGTTATGCTGATAGTGTGATTGCAAACCCGGGTTCAGAAACTGCGAACGTCAGCATTTATCCAATAAGCAACAAGCCCATTTATAATTTTGCAAAAGCTAAGGTTACCGGAAAAGACTGGCTTGATTTTATCCGCAACTATAAAGGCAATAGCGAACTTTACCGGGGCGAGAGCAATACGGCATTATTGGAAAAATTTATTTCTGCTATAACGCTTGATTATTACAAAAAGCACCTGGAAGAATACAACGCCGATTTCCGTTACCAGATGCAGGAGTTTAAAGAAGGTAATGTGCTTTTTGAAATAATGGAAAGAAATGTTTGGGGAAGCGCCTCCGGCGATACTGCCGGGCTTATAAAATATTATAATGAAAATAAAAACAAATACCTCTGGACATCCAGCGCAAATATTATTCTATTCAATGCTTCCAACAAAACAGTTGCTGACGCAGCGAGGGCAGCATTGCTGAATGGAAAGGATTGGAAAAAAATAGTTGAAGAGGGTAATAATACCCTACAGGCAGATTCGGGAAGGTTTGAGCTTTCACAGGTCCCTATGCGTATGGACGGAAAACCTAAAGAGGGAACAGTTACTGAAGCTGTGGTCAATCAACAGGATGGCACTGCAAGCTTTGCAAAGATCATAAAGCAGCATGATGCCAATGTGCAACGCAGTTTTGAAGAGGCCAAGGGATTGGTCATTAATGATTATCAAAATATATTGGAAGAAAAATGGATAACTGAGCTGAGGAAAAAATACCCCGTAAAAATAAATGAAGTTGTTTTTCAATCGCTGTTAAAGTAACAACGCCTTACGTTTATAGTAATAAAGCCTGCCAATAATTTCCATTGGCAGGCTTTTTGTCTATAGGGTGTAACAAGAAAATCAACTGTTTAACCGTACCATAACAGCTGAATTGCATCACTTAAAAACAAAATATGAAAACGCTATTAATTGCTTTTACTCTGGCAGTAACAACTACATTAACTACAAAAGCGCAGGTTTATATCCAGGGCGGATTAAATCTTGCGAACATTTCAAAAACAGAAGATGGTCAAACGGAAAAGAACAACATCCTTCCTTCTTTTAATGCAGGCATTTTAGGAAGGTTTGGCTTATCCTCCATGTTTGATCTTGAATCCGGTGTATTGGTGACGGGCAGGGGTTCTAAAGCCGAGACTTATTTTAATGGCGGCAATGATTATGTAAAATCAAAGTTCAATCCCATTTACATTGAAGTGCCGTTGAATGCTGTTGTAAAGATCCCTGTAACAAAAAGCACAGGTATATTTTTCAATGCAGGCCCTTATGCAGCAATTGGCATTGCCGGGAAGTCCTCAGGAGAAACTAAGATCGGCCCGCTGATGTCAACATCAAGCAGCAATATAAAATTCAGCAATGACGATCCTTTTACATCAGAGCAGGAAGATGCAGCTTATGATAAACTCAAGCGTTTTGATTTTGGCCTGAACATGGGTGGTGGTATTGAATTCAGTCACCTTATACTCAAAGCAAATTTTGGTTTGGGTTTAACCAAGATCAATTCAACTGAAAGTAATAATGAAGTAAACGAAAAGAATAAATACCGCACAGTAAGTTTTTCTGTCGGTATCCCGATCGGTAAATTATAAACTAAAAAATGAAAACCTGGAAATCCTCCGGTCATCCCGGAGGATTTTTATCTTAACCTTAAACGAGTCGCTTTACCACGTTGCTTACCATATGTGGCCTGCCCAGTGTATAATAATGAAGTATCGGCACACCGAATTTTTTTAATTCCTGCGATTGATAGAGCAGCCACTCCGTACCAACCTGCTCTACAGCTTCTTCTGTTTTACATTTTATGATCTCCTTGCTCAGCGCCATAGGCAGGTCAATATGAAACACTTTAGGAAGCAAGGTTAATTGCTTTAAGCTGTAGATGGGCTTAAGTCCCGGGATGATAGGAACATTGATCCCGATCTCACGACAGGCTTTTTCGAATGCATAAAATTTTTCATTATCGAAGAACATCTGTGTTACAATATAATCAGCGCCCATATCTACTTTCATTTTCAGGTAGTGCAGGTCGCTTTCCATATTGGGCGCTTCAAAATGTTTTTCGGGATAGCCGGCAACACCAACGCAGAACCTTGTTTTACTGGTGTTTTTAAGGTCCTCTTCCAGGTAAATACCTGAGTTCAGGTCCATCACCTGTTTCAGCAGGTCAGTGGCAAACTGGTGCCCGCCGGGTTCAGGCAGGAAAGCCGTCTCATTTTTTGCAGCATCGCCACGAAGTACCAAAACATTGTCAATTCCAAGATAATGAAGGTTGATCAATGCATCTTCCGTATCATTAATGCTAAAGCCCCCGCAGATCAGGTGTGGAACCGTGTCCACGCTGTACTTATTCATGATCGCCGCACAAATGCTTTCGGTGCCCGGTCGCTTACGCACCACTACTTTCTGAAAAGTACCGTCGGGCGTTTTTTTAAAAACATGTTCGCTGCGGTGATAGGTTACATTTATATAAGCAGGCTTAAACTCCATCAGGGGATCGAGATGCTGGTATAATGACTGTATCCCCTTCCCTTTAAGTGGTGGTAAAATTTCAAAAGAGATCAATGTATCTTTTGCCTGGGTGATGTGTTCTGTTACTTTCATCTTTCAATTAATATGCAAACTTAAGCAAGCTGGCATACATAATCAAACCTGCAGATAATTTGAGAGCGAAACAGTACTTAATAAACAATTTTTTCGAGAAACATTTTGTTGATCAGGTAATATACATTAGTCGGAATGGGAATAGTAATTCTTGCATATTGATATTTCCATACGATCCAGCTGTTTTTATTGTACCATAACACGTCAATAATATCGCCAGCCTTCACGGCTTCATACTTAGTTAATGGTATACTCCCTATAGCAGTTGCTGTTGTATCATTTACCCCCCTTACTGTAAAATTTGAGGTTGAGCCTCCTATAAAACTGGTGTAAGTGTCATTTATCGCTGCGGGGTATTTGCAAAGTAAATAAGCGTTGTTGTTTACATAATGATATAACCCATCGGCTTTTACCTGCAGGAAATACACGGTTGTATCAGTTTCCACATCTACAATTCTCAGCCATTTTTCTGCACCGATCGTTTCTTCGCTCCTGGCTACATGATTGATAGTTTTAGCATTTGTCGTTCCGCCAGGGGAATTCCACCAATAATAACTGTAGGTCCAGATGGTACCAACCTTAGGTGTCAGGTTAGCGGGGTTAATTACTCCGTCCATGGTCCCGTCAATTTCCTTCTGGCAAGACACAAGTAATGTTAGTACAGTTATGAGAATAAGCGATAATTGAAAAAGTTTTGTACGCATCATTAAAAAATTATGGCATTGAAAGTAAATTTACTGAAATTTTTTTTAACGCTGCCCTTCTTTTAGCCGGGATTATCGTATATAATATAAGTTATTTAAGAATTTTTATCCCTGCATATAAACTGCTGTTAAATATAAGTACTAGCCCTCCTATTTAAAGGTTTCCGCTATTTTTGTAATAAATTCCTCCATTTTGAATTTAACCATACAAACAAAAGACCTGGTAAAAGTTTATGGCAGCCGCACGGTTGTCAATAAGGTCTCTTTTAATGTAAAGCAGGGAGAGATCGTGGGCCTGCTGGGACCTAACGGTGCCGGTAAAACCACTTCTTTTTACCAGGTGGTAGGTTTGGTAAAGCCGGATGAGGGCGAGGTTTATTTAAACGACATCAATATCACCAGACTGCCCATGTACAAAAGGGCACAAATGGGCATTGGTTATTTGCCCCAGGAAGCAAGTGTTTTCAGGAAGCTGAGTGTGCAGGATAATATTACGGCAATACTGGAGATGACAAAGCTTAGTAAGCGTCAGCAAAAAGAAAAACTTGAATCGCTTCTTGATGAATTTAATTTACAAAGGGTGCGAAAGAACAACGGGGATACTTTAAGTGGTGGTGAGCGCCGGAGGACAGAAATTGCCCGTGCTTTAGCTGTTGACCCCAAGTTTATATTATTAGATGAGCCTTTTGCCGGGGTGGACCCGATCGCTGTTGAAGATATACAAGCCATTGTAGCTAAGCTAAAATTCAGGAATATCGGTATTTTGATCACCGACCATAATGTGAACGAAACACTTTCCATTTGCGACCGGGCTTATTTACTCATTGATGGTAAAATTTTTACACACGGTACTGCCGAAGAATTAGCCAATGATGAGCAGGTGCGCCGTTTGTATTTGGGTAAAAACTTTGAATTGAAGCGCAAGGATTATTTACATGATGAAGCTGCCCGATAATTATTTATCTTGTCAGGGAAATGAAGCTCCTCTCTCCCGCCATATCTAAATTAGCCCGCATGCGCCTGTGGCGTATAGAAAACTGGAGCAGCCACCCGGAAGCTGCGCAGCGTGAGGTTTTACAGCACCTGGTTACCGCGGCTCAATACACGGAGTTTGGTAAAAAATATAATTTTGAAAAGCTTTTTACATTAAAGGAATTTAAAAAAAATGTACCCATACATGAGTATGATGACATAAAGCCCTACATACTCCGCATGATGAATGGTGAAGAGAACATTTTATGGAACACGCCTGTTACCTGGTTCGCAAAATCTTCAGGCACCACATCTGATAAAAGCAAGTTCATTCCCATCAGCGAGGAAAGCTTACAGGACAATCATTTTAAAGCAAGTAAGGACCTGCTGAGCAATTATTACAAAAATTTTCCTTCCAGCGACCTGTTAACAGGCAAGGGCCTGGTGGTTGGTGGTTCTCACCAGATCAGTAAAGTAAATGACGATATACAATATGGGGACCTGAGTGCGGTGCTGATGCAGAATTCTCCTTTTTGGGGCCAGTGGATACGTACGCCGGAATTAAGCGTTGCCCTGCTGGATGAATGGGAAGATAAAATTGAAAAGCTTGCACAGGTCACAGCGGAAGAAAATGTAACCTCCCTTGCTGGTGTTCCTACATGGACGCTTCTTTTATTAAAGCGCATTTTAGAAATAAAAGGAAAGTCAACCATTAAAGAAGTATGGCCCAATTTAGAGCTCTATATCAATGGCGGCGTTTCCTTCATTCCTTACAGGGAACAATTCAATAAGATCATTGGCGAAAAAATAAATTACCTCGAAATATATAATGCAAGCGAAGGTTTTATCGCAGCACAGGTTAGCCCGGATGATGATGGTATGCTGTTATTCACAGAGCATGGTATTTTTTATGAGTTTATGCCGGTGGAAGAATATGGAAAGGAAAAGCCCATCACCGTTGGATTAAAAAATGTGCAGGTTGGTAAGAACTATGCCCTTGTGATCAGTACAACAGGCGGGCTTTGGAGGTACCTGATCGGTGATACCATCCAGTTCTCTTCCCTTAATCCATACAATATAAAAGTAAGTGGCCGGCTAAAACATTATATGAATGCATTTGGCGAGGAAGTGATCGTTGATAACAGCGATAAAGCAATTGCCTTTGCCGCTGAAAAAACCAATGCCATTGTGAATGATTATACCGCGGCACCCATTTATTTTACCGATAACAATAACGGCGCACATGAATGGCTCGTGGAATTTGAAAAAGAGCCCGATGATTTTAAAAACTTTATTACCGAGCTTGATGGCAACCTGCAAAATATAAACAGCGATTATGAGGCCAAGCGCCATAAGAATATCGCCCTGCGTATGCCGGTAGTTCATATACTGCCAAAAGGAACCTTTACAGAATGGCTGAGGAGTAAAGGAAGGCTTGGCGGGCAGCATAAGGTGCCAAGGTTGAGTAATGAAAGAACAATGCTTGAGGAAATTCTAAAAATAAAATTGTAATTTAAAATCATGAAATTATTAGAAGGCAAAACTGCTGTTGTTACCGGGGCCGCACGTGGCATTGGTGAAGCCATTGCAGTTAAATTCGCAGAACACGGAGCAAATGTTGCTTTTACATACATAAGTGATGGCAGTACCGCCAAAGCAAAAACACTGGAAGAGAAGTTAACAGCTATGGGTGTTAAAGCCAAGGCTTACCAAAGCAATGCCGGTGATTTTGCTGCCTGTGAGAATTTTATGAACGAGGTATTGGCGGCATTCGGAACTGTGGATATATGTGTCAACAATGCAGGTATCTCGAAAGATAATTTATTGCTGCGCATGACACCGGAACAATGGGATGATGTAATGCAGGTAAATTTGAAAAGCGTTTTCAATATGACCAAGCAGGTGCTTAAGCCGATGTTAAAGGCGAAGAGCGGCAGTATCATTAATATGAGCAGTGTTATCGGTATTATGGGAAATGCGGGTCAAAGCAGCTATGCTGCCAGTAAGGCAGGCATCATTGGTTTCACAAAAAGTATGGCAAAGGAATTGGGCACCAGGAATATAAGGTGTAATGCGATTGCTCCGGGCTTCGTGGAAACAGATATGACACATTATTTAAAAGACGGAGAAGCCAGTGATAAATATAAGGCGGACATCCCTTTGGGAAGATTTGCCAGCGCCGAAGACATCGCCAATGTAGCATTGTTCCTGGCCAGTGGGCTGGGAAGTTATCTTACAGGCCAGGTGATAAGCGCCTGTGGCGGATTGAATATTTAAAACAGCGCAGTCTTTATATAAAAATCCTTCCGGCCAGTTAAGGCCGGAAGGATTTTTTTTGCTGCAATTATTAAGATGAGCGGAATGCAACCGGGTGATCGGGCTTTTTATGTAACCCCAAAAATATGCGGCAATAGATGCGAATGGCTGCCAGCTCAATAAAAATAAAGCAAAAGGTAAGCAAGGCCATTAATACAGCCTGGTTGCCTTGAACATAAGTGAACAATACGTCTATCCCAATAAATGCCGCTGTTACCGGGAATCCTAAAATGCCTGTTGCGGCAATTAAAAATAACAGGGAGGTTGTTTTTTGCTCATACACATAGCCATGATACTTACTGAGCAAAATATCTTTATCAATCGATCCTATTTTTTGCAAACAATAATAACCCAGGGTAAAAGTTGCCAGTATGCCACTTGCGTAGAAAATGATCTCAATAGTATTTATATGTTCTGCATTCATCCAGATCCCTGAAAGGATAAAAGCATGCGCCAATAAAAGGCTGGTCCAGGCTTTTAATGCTGATCCGCGGTAAGCAAATGAAAAGAGTATCAAAGCAAGCGCAATGATCATTGAAACAATTGCTATACTGCTGCTGTTATTTGTTATGAATTCGTGTTTATATGTAGCCCCGGTAAAAACAGCAATTGCAACAACAGCCAACAGAAAAGAAATGATTCCTGAATGCAGGAATTGCAATTGCCCGCCGATCCATTTAAAAGGACGCCATAAATATTTATGCATCATGGCATCCAGGTTCCATTCTTTAATGCCCAGCATATAGAATGCAATTTTTATTTTCGATACCGGCTTTTCCTGCGGAGGGTGATAATGGAAATACTGGTGATGTACCAGGTAATTTAATACCGATGGGGAAACCAGTAACTGGTATGTCCTTAAAAAAGCATTGCCTGCAAAATGTACCAGTGCAAGAATGTGAAAGCCCAAAGCCACTTCAATAAAAATGATCCCTATCTGCGCAGCAGAGGAATAAGCTATTTGTGTTTTTACCGTTGGCTGTACCCTTGCGATGAGTGTTGCAATGATGCCTGTGAGTGCGCCAATCACAATGATGACAATTTTGATCCACAACATATCCTGCCAGAAAGGCCAGGTGCGCAATAATAAAAACACACCAATGTGCACGCTTAATGAACCATAAAAAATGGCTGATGATGAAGTGGGACCCTCCATTGCCCTGGGCAACCATGTTGTAAAAGGGAACTGTGCAGACTTTACCATGGCAGCTATTAAGATCATCAATACAATGAAAGCGGCCATACCGGCAGCGCCCGTTTGTTCGGCCGTGGTTTTCGCTTCTGCTAATTGAGAAAAATTTATGTTCTGGTGCATAAGATGGTGCATCATCCACATGGCGAGGATCATCGCCAGGTCGCTAATTCGGTAATTTGACAATGTTTTAAAAGCATTCTTAACCGGTAAATAGCGTGTGCGATAAAAAGCGATCAACAGGAAAGAGGATAGCCCTATTATTTCCCAGCCAATGAACATCATTTCAAAGTTGCCGGAAAAAATGATGAGGTTATAACCCAGCGCAAAGAATACTATGGTATTAAAAAAGCGCTTGTAGCCTTCGTCGCGGTGCATATAATAGCGACTAAAAGTTGATACCAGGAAAAACAGGATGGCGCCAACAATACTGTACACGGCTGTTATATGATCATAATAAAACCGGATCGCAAAAACAAAGTGGTCTGTCTGATAAAGCGTAAGGAAATGCTCATTAACAGGAATGCGGCCATTAATAAACCACAACACTGCATATCCCACGGCAGCAACGAGGTAAAAAGCCTTCGTAAACTGAACGATCAAAATGATCGGCCTTTCCTGCTTGTTTTGCCACAACAGTGTAGCAAAAAAGGCGATCAGGGGTATGATAGAAAATAAGCTGATGGCCTGGTTAAGTATATTATCGATTTGATTCATGATATTTTTTGTTTCTGTTATATTATTGTCGTTGGTCAGGCGACCAGCGACGGCGTTGGCCCTTGGCGGTCGCTGACCGCCAACTCTATAGATGAATAAATTTTAATCCAGCAAATACACCGGTAAATTTTCTTCTGTAGCGTGTACTATATGATTGGTTTCCATTTCACCCGCTCCTTCAATGAACTCTTCCATATTGTGAATGGTCTTTATTGCATCTGCCCCGGTAATGGGATCATACTTTGCAAAAACGCCATGCTTAAAATAGTAGAATTGTTTTTCGCCCGGGTGCAGCGCTACGATATGCACCCACTCATTATTGTACCATTCAAAAACTTCCGGTGAAGACTGAATTGCTTTTAGTACAACTTCCGGCTTTTGCTCAACAATGACCAGCAGTCGTACGGGATCATGCACTTCGATCATTTGCCAGGGCAGACCAGGGCGCAGATCGCCATCGCTGCTGTTGGCTACCCCAAATAAACCGAGCACATTGTGCGGAAGCTTGGTACCAGCACCCATTTTAATATTGTCAACCCTGCTGAAATAATATTCAAGGTTAATGCCACCGCAAACCAACCCGATGGGCCTCATTACAGCGGAAAGCACAGATCCGTCTTCGTCGGTGGTATGATCATAGCTGTTTAAAAAAGCCCGGCGGTCAAGGAACAAGCCTTTGGTAATATGCCTGCGGCCAATGATGGCTAATGTGTTGGTGCCATGTCCCAGCTCCGGCCTCGGTTCAAATAAAGAGACCGAGCGGTTATGAATTGCTTTACGTACCTGCTCCAATTCCTGTTTGGTATCGATGGATGCAAATCTCCGGCTCCGCTCTTTTGCATTTAAGTTCAGGGCTGTTTCAAAATTTTGTTTGTTTAGTAAATGTTGCTCAGCATTGGTGCTATTCAAAACGGCTTCATCATAATAACCTATGACATCTGCAGCGGTATCATGCATGCTGCCGATGAACTGTATTGTTTCCGGTATCGCAATTCCTTTTGAATGCAACAACCCCCTTACTTTTTTATGATTTAAAATAAATGCCAGCACCCTTGCATTGGTTGCGCCCGGCCTTCCGCTGCAGGCGCCGCAATCATGCGCCCCGTGATGAGGATTGTTAGCACTGCTGCTTCCATGTGCAACAATATAAACTATGGGAGCAAGATCTTTGATCATACCGATGCCGCGTAAAAATCCTTCGGCTCTTGCAGTCATTTCATCAAGCGCATAACCTATTTGCAACCCATTCTCTACATCATCGGCGCTTCTATTCTCAATGGTCAAACCAGACGCTCCATCCATATGTCCGTACGCATTGGAAATGGCAGGACTCATCTTAGGCTTAAACAAATTCAGGACTGTTTTTAAAAAAGCCCAGAAACCGAAACTGATGCTTAAAGCGAAACCTGTAAAAAAGCCATGTGTGTGTTTGGTGTAAAGCATCTCATCCTTTTTCGATGACCTGGCATCAAATTCTTTGATGAGGTATTTTGGCGTAACAGGGGCCGGGCATAGCTTATCATAGAATTTACTACCCTGCTGCTGGAAATAAAACTCAACACCAAAAAAACCGGGAGCGCCGAATGTTTCGCAGTTTTTATCAACTGCTTCAATGTGCCTGCGTATGGAATCCTCTCTTTCGTCAATGCAAAATATTGCCTGGAAGCTTTTTTCTTTAGACAGCAGTTTGGGCGAAGCGATCAGCATCCCCTTCAACACAGAATCGTAATAGCTCCATTCAAATGCATCCTGCCATAATTCTATTACAGTTGCGAATTCTGTTTTAGGAGTATCTGCCAGCAGGTCAACTGCCGGACCAATTACATGATTGGCCAGCGGTTTCCAATTAGTGCCCAGCTCATGGTTCAATGTATCCAGCTCTAATAGCAATTCAAAAGCTACCAGCTCTTCCAGTGTAATTGATTTCCTGTCAAGCAATGTCTGCGGATTATCCTCCACCGCAGAAACAAATCCGCTCCATCCATGGTGGGCAAACTGCTGGTCAAATAAATATTGCTCAAAATATTCTTCCTTACCAACTATGGCTTTTAATAATTCAGTGATGGAATAATTCCCGGATAAGAATTTTTGTTTGATGGTTTTGGTTTTGAAGAAACTAACTATGCTGTTCTTTTCAAGCATCTTTATCCCTTCAATAAAATTCCTGTTGACAACCGGGAAACTGTCCACTGCTATGCCCTGGTCAAGAAATGCACATAGGATACGGAAGAGAATAGGATGTACTCTATTGTCCAGGTCCAGCTTATAAATATCTTTCCAGTGTTTGCGCAATTGCCCGATGCGTGGGCGGTTGATAGTATCGTAGTTGCCGCCTACCAATTTTTGTTCCCATTCGGGAACAGCTTCTTTACCCTTTTTATTGGCAATGACCATTTCAAGTATGTCTTTCCTGATCCGACCGGTCTTATACATCTCCCTGTATTCCCCTAATTGCAGGTGTACCTGGAAGCCGAATATGCCTGATGCTTTAAAAATGGCGTCATAAAATTTCATGTGTTGAAATGCATGCAAGGTATTATGATGGATAAAATCCTTTAATGCCTGTTGTGATGGCAGGTAATGTTTCAGCTCATGCAACACATGTTTTTCATCAAAATTATTTATAGTCATTATTGAGCTTTTAAAGTTTAGTGAACTGATTGTACGTGTAAAAGGTTCTCGATCCCATATTTTTCTTTGAACCCATCCAGCCTGCAGTTAATATTTTTAAGCGGCGCTTTTATATCCCTGAATTCTTTTATTAATTCGAGTACATCAAAATCTATATAATCTGTATGTGAGGCGTCAATTACTACTGTAGAATTTTCAGGCATTCGGTCTAAGGTTTCCCTGATGGAGGCTTTATTTAAAAAAGATACTTCCTCCGACAGGCGGATCTTTATAATATCACCCTCATGGTGTTTGTCTTTATGGAAAAAATAGGAATTCTTCAGGTTGCCGTGAAGTATGGCGCCAAATGCCGCTATTAACCCTGCAACAACGCCAACTAATAAGCCTTCGCCTTTCAATGGCAGGTAGAGTCCAAACAAATCAATGCCTATGATCACCAGTACCGTCACAAAAAACGGGATATACTGGTACTTGCCATTTTTTATAACGTTGGAAAAAACACTCAGCTTACATAGTTTATATCCTGTTAGCAAAAGGATGGCAGCCAAGGCTGATAAAGGAATAAGATTAAGCAGGCCGGGTATGCTAACCACGCAAACCAATAGTAAAAGGCCATGAAATACAGATGACAATTTTGTTTTTGCCCCGGCATGCAAATTGGCGCTGCTCCGTACAATTACACTCGTAATAGGTAATCCGCCGATAAGGCCTGATACTGTATTACCTATGCCTTGTGCAAATAATTCACGGTTGGTGTTGGTAACCCTTCTTTCGGGGTCGAGGTTGTCAATTGCTTCAATGCATAAAAGCGTTTCCAATGAAGCAATGATGGCGATCATGATACCTGTTACAATTACCTTGCTGTTTAAAAAACCAGCAAAGTCGGGTAAGGTAAAAAAGCTAAAGAAATCAGTAGCGCTTTTAGCTGCTTTAATCTGCACCAGGTGGTCTGCGCCAATAGCAAGGCTGCTTCCCGCCCCCTTAAATATTTCATTGATCAGTATGGAAACAATAACTGCCACCAATGCCCCGGGAATGAATTTCACTTTGCTTTTAATAAAAGGCCGTTCCCATACCAGCATAATTATAATGGCTATAGCGCATATGATAAGCGCTCCCACATTAATGTGCTGGAATGGCTGAAGCAGCTGGTGCCAATCCTCATCTCCAAGTTCCGGCAAAAAGCCTTTTGCATCTTTATCGTAACCAACGGCGTGAGGAATTTGTTTGGCAATGATCAGTATCCCGATGCTGGTGAGTAAGCCTTTAATTACACTCGACGGAAAATAATTTGCTATACCTCCCAGGCGGGCCAGGCTCATCAGCATCTGTAAAATCCCTGCTATCAATACGGCGCAAAGAAAAAGATCAAAGGCTCCGATATTGGTTATTGCTGCAAGCACCAATGCCGCCAATCCCGCAGCAGGGCCACTCACGCTAAGATTTGAACCACTTAATGAGCCTATTATAATGCCGCCGATTATACCCGATATCAACCCGCTGAAAAAAGGTGCGCCGGAAGCTAAAGAAATTCCCAGGCATAAAGGCAGCGCTACAAGGAAAACCACAAGGCCGGAAGGCAGGTCGTTCTTTAAATATTTAAAAGTAAATTTCATCGTACTTAGTCGTTTGGAATTTGAAGTAATCCTGTTGAGGTTAAATTATTCCTACCCCTTTCAGTAACAGTTGATATTACTGGCAGTACAAGTATCTATGATTTTTTTCAGCATATTATCACCAGCTAACCAATTAATAACTGATCAGCAGGAATGATAACATTGCTGTACTAAATAATTGAATGGCTTTAAAAAGCTGTAAGTAAAGGGAGAGGCCTAGGCCATGCCATTGGGCGGAGGAACGAGAAGTTCACCATGATAGGCATGGTAAGTGTCATCATTGTGACATTTATTATACGGTGAAACACCGGTTAATAAATTATCCATAGTATGGTGCTCATGTATGTATTCTTCTGAAAGAGAGTTGCCGGCATTCGGGGTTTTCTCTTCTGTAGCGCTGTTTAAAGGATTCGATTCTTCTTCTGTAAGCGGTAATTGGGAATTTGACATTTTCTCCTGCTTGGCCAGTTCCTGCTGGTAAGCATAAACAAAGGGAGTGCTTATGGTGAGCCACAGCAAGGCCAGGATCATTATGATAGCAGAGGCCTTTTGACAAACGCTATATGTTTTCCTGTTGTTTTTCATTTTAAGAATTGCAAAGTTAAGGTATTTCACTTTTTTAATCAAGCGATATACAAAAAACTTAGCTTTTCATTTTAAATTTTTCAATGGCATTCTTTGTAAATGCGCTTAATACCAGCCTGCCGCTGATGGCTGCTCTTTCTTTCAGCAATTCATCCCAGTGCTCTGTTCCTTTCCAGAATATTTTTTTCATCTCGGCCATAGCATTCGGGTTGGAATGCGCTAATGTATTTGCAAGCCGGTAAACAGATTCATCCATGTTCTCAATGTTCTCATGCATTTCAGCAAACAAACCTTTTTTTCTTGCCCATTCACAATTGCGCCATGTTGTGGCATCAATGGCCAGTGCGCTGAATGCTGCTGTTCCGATCTTTCTTTCCACTGCCGGGCCTACTACGAAGGGGCCTATGCCAACAGCCAACTCACTTAATTTAATATCTGCTTTATTTGTTGCAATGGCATAATCAACTGCACTTGCCAGTCCAACGCCGCCACCTACACATTTTCCCTGGATCCTGCCAATGATGAGCCTGGGACATTTGCGCATGGCGTTAATAACATTCGCAAACCCTTTAAAAAATTTTAATCCTTCTGCTTCCGTTCTTATAGCAACCAGTTCATCAAAACTGGCGCCTGAGCAAAATGTTCTGTCGCCCCCGCTTTTTAAAATGATCACTTTCGTTTCCTCGTGCGTTCCTGCAAAATGAATTTCTTTTGCCAGGTCATCAAGGATCTTGCCGGGCAAACTATTGCTTTGCGGGTGAAAAAATTCAATGGTATTAATGCCATGTTCAATATGGGAACTTACGTACGCCTCCGTGCTCATAAAAAATATTTTGGATTATAAATGTATGTCTTAATTCTTCTTTTTTGCTACCATTGTTAAAATAGTTGCCACCCCGGTTATTTCT
>Ga0193708_1000053_pt1 | contig 24013 bp, 19 predicted proteins | sample H3c1metaG_FD_160570 | JGI IMG/M metagenome (GOLD analysis project Ga0193708, IMG submission 160570) | Soil microbial communities from a riparian zone of the East river system, Colorado, United States - H3c1 | ecosystem: Environmental > Terrestrial > Soil > Riparian zone | place: USA: East River...
CCTCGTCCTCGCTCTCGGCCGTCAGCACCAGGCCGGCATTGGCGCCGATGTAGCCGCCGACCGTGGCGAACGCGTTGACCTGCCGGTCCTTCATCATGAAGAAGGTGAAGTCCTGGCGCGGCTGGTCGCTGGCCGCGCCGAGGCGGTTGCCGAGCGTGCGCAGCCAGCTGTCGACCAGGGGGTCTTCGAGAATGTAGTCGTAGTGGCGCAACTGGGCCAGCAGCATTTCGCCGTACTCCTTCTGCTGTGCAGGGCCGAGCACTTCGCCCGCCGACGAGCCGATGTCGGGCAGGCGGTTCTCCTGCGCGGGCGCGAGAAAGCTGGCGAGGAGCAGGGTCGCGGCAGTAGCGGACAGAAGAGGGCGCATGCAGGCCTTGATGGGCGATGGCTGGAGGCAGGATGACCGTGGCGGCCCAATCCGGCGTGAACGCGCTGTTAATGCGCCTTCGGGCCGCGCGGTGCCGAACGTGTGCAAGTAGACCACCGCTTTGCGCTTCGGTTCACAACGTTGCAGGCGTGGGGTGGAAAAGCCGCCCTGCCGCACGCATATTCGGCACAGGATTCCACGCAGAGTTTTGGAGCTAACTTCGTGAACGAACCAACCCCTCAAGCCGACGCGCCCGAAATCACCGTGCCCCAGATCACCCTGTACACGAGCGCCGTGTGCGGCTACTGCATGGCCGCGAAGAGTTTCCTCAAGAGCAGGGGCCTGCAATGGACCGAGGTGCGGATCGACACCGATCCGGCGCAGCGCGAGAAGATGGTCGCGTTGGCCAGGCGCACGAGCGTTCCGCAGATCTTCGTCGGCGATACCCACGTCGGCGGTTATGACGACATGATCGCGCTGCATCGCGCCGGCGGCTTCGAGCCGCTGCTCGCGGGGAAGGAAGCATGAGCACCGCTCCGACAGGATCCCGCGGCGAAAGCGACCGCGTCGCGGAGTTCACCGCATTCCGCCAGCGTATGAACGAACGCATCCTGGCCGAACCCAACCAGGTAGTGCGGCGCTTCTTCGCGCTCGATACCCAGACCTACCAGCCGGGCGCGCTGGACGTGAAGACCAAGGAACTGCTCGGCCTCGTCGCCTCGATGGTGCTGCGCTGCGACGACTGCATCAGCTACCACGTGGCGCAGTGCCGCGAGGCCGGTATCACGCGCGACGAGATGTTCGAGACGTTCTCGGTGGGATTGGTGGTCGGCGGCAGCATCGTGATCCCGCATCTGCGGCGAGCAGTGGACTTCCTCGACCGGCTCGAGGGTGGCGAAGCGGGCGAGACACCCGCGCACGATCACGGCTGAACGGCCTTTTTGGCCGCTCGCCCGCTGGTGGCCGTTGATCGCCGCGTGTCTGGGCTCCCGCCGGCGCTTCGGGCATAATCCGCACCCGAAATATCTCTCGCGCCACGCCTTCTGCGCGGCGCCTGCCTGGAACCCCTGAAATGACGCAAACCATCACGGTCATCCGTGGCGACGGCATCGGCCCGGAGATCATGGATGCCGCCCTGTACGTGCTCGACGCGCTCGATACCGGCCTGCAGTACGAGGAAGCCGACGCCGGCCTGGTCGCGCTGGAAAAGCACGGCGAGCTGCTGCCGGCCGCGACCATGGATTCGATCCGACGCAACCGCGTCGCGCTCAAGAGCCCGTTGACCACCCCGGTCGGCGAGGGTTTCAGCTCGATCAACGTCGAGTTGCGCAAGCGCTTCGACCTCTACGCCAACGTGCGCCCGGCGAAGTCGTTCCCGAACACCAAATCGCGTTTCCCGACGGGCATCGACCTGATCACCGTTCGCGAGAACACCGAAGGCGCCTACATCGGCGAGGGCCAGTCAGTGTCCGAGGACGGCGATACCGCGATCCTGATGCAGAAGGTCACCCGCCGCGGTTCCGAACGCATCGTCCGCTACGCCTTCGACCTGGCGCGCAGCGCCGGCCGCAAGAAGGTCACGGTGGTGCACAAGGCCAATATCCTCAAGTCGACTTCGGGCCTGTTCCTCAAGGTCGCGCGCGAGGTCGCGCAGCAGTATCCCGATATCCAGTGCAACGAGATGATCGTCGACAACTGCTGCATGCAGCTGGTGATGAAGCCCGAACAGTTCGACATCATCGTCACCACCAACCTGTTCGGCGACATCATCTCGGACCTGTGCGCCGGCCTGGTCGGCGGCCTCGGCCTCGCGCCCGGCGCCAACATCGGCACGGAAGCGGCGATCTTCGAGGCCGTCCACGGCACGGCGCCGGACATCGCCGGCAAGGGCCTGGCCAATCCATGCGCGCTGCTGCTGGGTGTGGTGCAGATGCTCGAGCACCTTGGCCAGCTCGACAACGCAAGGCGCCTGCGCGAGGCGATCGTGGCTACGCTGGAAGCGAAGGATTCGCTGACGCCGGACCTCGGCGGCGAGGGCAACACGATGTCGTTCGCCAAGGCGATCGCGACGCGGCTTTGAGACGCCGCGCCGATTCGTTCGTCAACCGAGTGCGCCCGCGCCCAGATGCCGGCTGAATCTCGTGGTCGCGTGCACCGCGAGCGCACAGCCGATGGGATGGATCACCTCGATGATCGCCCGCTGCAGCGGATCGCCGCCGGCCGGCAACAGCAGCAGCACGAGCACATAGCTCACGCTCCCAACCGCGGCGCCCAGGAAGGCGTACGGCTTCCAGTCGTAGTCGCGCTTGGCGAGCCAGAGAATCGCTGCACCCAGCAATGCGTACTCGACACCCTTGATGGCGGCGCCGAGCCAGGGGATCGCAGCACTGGCAGCTTCTTTGCCGAGGATTTCCAGCATGGCCTTGTGCAGCGACCTGGCCAGCAGGAACGCGACCGGTGCGCCCAGCACACCGATGACACCGGCGATGGCCAGCTTGCCGCGCGTGACGGCCTGGCCCGCGGCCAGGGTCGCGCAGACCAAAGACGACCAGGAGATCTTCTGCATGGTATCGGCGACGATCCGGACCGATTCGGGGAGTTGGCCCTGCAGGAACTGGATCGCGAGCAGCATGGTCTCGATAGTCAGTCCGAGCAGAACGCCGAACCAGGCGCCGCGGAGCACTCGCGCGACGATTTCGGGAGAGGCAGATGAGGTGATTTGTGCAGGGGAATATGTGGACATGTCGTGGTCTCGAAGTGTGTCAAGTTTTATGGATGCATCCGCGGCTAATCGGTTCAGTGCAGTCGTGCCCGCGTCGTGCCGGCATCGCGCGCGACCGGCGGCAGGCTGCGCAGGTAGCGCCATAGCGAACGCAGTTCTTCATCCGACGCCTGTCCGACCGCGCGCCACGGCATGTAGCGGCCGTCGATCGCGGTGCCGTCGGGCCGCGTGCCGGTGCGCAACGCGGTCAGGAAATCCGTTTCGCTCCAGCGTCCCAGGCCCAGTGGATGCGGCGTCAGGTTCGCTGCCGGAGGCGCATCGGGACCGCCGTGCGACATCGGTCCGCCGCCGAAATCGGCGCCATGGCAGCCCATGCACAACTGCGCGACATGGCGCCCGTGCGCGAGGGTGCCGGGCGGCGGCGGCACGGCGATGGTCGGTGCGCGGTGATCGATGACCTCCGCCGACAGGAAGCCCTCGAGCTTGCCGGCGACCAGCATGCCGCGCGCTATCGGGCAGATCGCGTTCCACGCGCGGAACGGTTTCGAGGTAGGCCGAGAGCGCCTCGATCTCGCGCGCGCTCAGGCTCGCGAATTCGGCCGAAGGCATCATCGGCAGCGGCCGCGAATCGACGTCCACGCCATGGTGCAGGGCGCGGTACAGGCGCTCATGGTTCGAGACCCGGGCTTGGCCTTTCGCCGCCTGCGTCAGGTTCGATCCGACGATGCGTGCGAACGGCATCTCGTCGAGCAGGACCTTGCCGCCAAAATCATCGGCGTGGCAATCGGCGCACCCGCGCGAGCGCGCCAGCCGCCGGCCTTCGCCGGCCAGTGCCGCGTCGGGACGGGCCAGCGACACGGCGACGGGATACTCGCGCTTCAGTCTCGCTTCGCTGAGTACATACACCAGGATGATCGCGGCCGCGATGCATGCCGACAGCGCCAGCAAGCAGCGCAGGAGTATCGACGCGACACGCGTTGGTTTTTGCATCGGGCATCCTCGGTCGCGTCGGCGCGCAACGGTGGAAGCCATGGTCGTTGACGAGGCGATCTCGCACTACCCGCGATCCGCATGGAAATGCTCGGTCGTACGTCGGACCAGCGCACTGACGATCGTGGGTGGCGTTGCTGGCGGCCCGCTCCTTAATCTGTTTCCCGTGCCCCAGATCGTGCCGCCATGATGAGTTTTGCCCTGCAGATGATGGAACCGGAAATCCCCTTGCCCCAAGCTGGCCCCTCGCCGCAAGCCGGTGTGATGTTCACGCGGCGTTTGCGTCTGGAGCCGATGCGGCAAGACGATCTCGATGCCATGCACGGCATCGTCAACGAGACCAGCGTGCGTCGTTTTCTGTTCGACAACCAAGCCATCAGTCGTGAGCGTGTGCGAAACATGCTGTCCGCGAGCGAGCGTCAATTCCGGGAAAACGGCACGGGCATCTGGGCGCTGCGCACGCATGCCAGCGAGCGCCTGATCGGTTTTTTCTGCCTCTGGCCGTTCGTCGTGAAGCGAGAAATGGAACTCGGTTTCGCCCTGTCCTGGGCTCACTGGGGAAAGGGCTACGCGACGGAAGCCGGGGTCGCGCTGATCGATTACGTGCGCGAGCATCTGGGCTGGAAGCAGTTGCAGGCCAGCACGGACCTGCACAACAACCGTTCGATCCTGACCTTGTGGCGGCTGGATTTCGTCGAATCGGCCCTGATCCGCGGTCCGACCGGACCATTGCGGGTGTTCAAGCGAAAGCCCTGAAGGCGGCCGGACCTGCCACTGCCATCAGTGAGGGCTGCGGACCTGCCGCGGACATGGGTCCTGCGGCGCGGGAATGCGTAGTATTCGGGGCGGGTTCCACTCCTCACCGGCACGCCTGCGCGCTCTCGACATGCTGGCCACGTCGTCCGCCCCGAACGTCCGTACGCAACTCGAACTGCTGTCGCAGATGGTCGAGGAGATTTCGGGCGAGCTGGCGCTGGAACCGCTGCTGGCGCACATCGTCGAACGCGCCTGCAACCTGATCGGTGCCGACGATGGGGTGATTGGCCTGTATGTCCCCGAGCTGGATGTGATCCGCACCGCCGCGAGCCATAACATCCCCGCCAACGAACTGCGCGCGATCGTGCCGCGCGGCAAGGGACTGACTGGCCGCGTGCTGGAAACCGGCAAGCCGCTGCGCTGCTATTACGACGACCTGCCGGAACCAACCCGTCCCGCGCCTCCACGCATGCACGTCATCGGCATGCCGATCCGGGCGCGCGGACGCCTGATCGGCGTGTTCGGCATCGGGGTCTATGCGCCGCGCAAGCTCGATGCCGATGCGCAGGACCTGCTGCACCTGTTCGCGCGCCATGCCGCCATCGCCATCGACAACGCACGCCGCTACAGCGAGGAACAACGCCGCGCCTCGCGCTTCGCGCTGATCGCACGCGTGGCGGCCATCGGCGCGACGGGCCCGGCCGTGGATACGCTGCTGCAGCAGGCCGCCGACGCGATCCACGACACGCTCGACTATCCGAACGTCGATATCCCGCTGCTCGACCCGGACGACCCCGACACGCTGGTGATCCGCATCCGTGGCGGCGAGTACAAGCGGCTGATCCAGCACGAGGATCGCCTGCCGATCACGCAGGGCATCATGGGCGCGGCCGTGCGCGAACGCAGGATGCAGCTGGTCAACAATGTCGCGATCGATCCGCGCTATGTATCTCCGCCGGGCGTGAGCCCGCCGCTGGCCGAGCTGGCCATCCCGATCCTGCACGGCGAAACCGTGCTCGGCGTGCTCAATGTCGAAGCCGATCGCACGTTCGACGAACTCGATTGCATCAGCCTGGAGATCGTCGCCGAGCATCTAGGCGTGGCGATCCTCAATGCGCGCCTGTTCGAGCGTTCCACCGAGGCGGCGCTGCTGGAAGAACGGCAACGACTCGCGCGCGACCTGCACGATAGCGTCACCCAGATCCTGTCGTCGATGAGCCTGATCACGCAGTCGCTTGCGGAAGCCTGGCACCGGGATCCTGTCGAAGGCGAGCGCAGGGTGGAGCGCCTCGGCGAGCTGTCGCGGCTCGCCTTCGCGGAAATGCGCGGCCTGCTGCGTGAGTTGTCACCGCGCGCCGCCGTCTCGCGCGATTTTGCAGTCGCGCCTTTTCAGCCGCACTTCAAGCATCGGTTGCAGCGCCTGCTGTCGGCGATGGTGCCAGCCAACGTGCTGCTGCAGATCAATATCGATAATTTTCAGCCCCAGGCCGACGCCCACGAAGAGGCCCTGCTGCGTGTGTGCCAGGAAGCCGTTTCCAATGCCCTGCGCCATGCATTGCCCTCGTCGATCGAGATCGGAACGCTGCTCACCTCGTCGGGGCTGCGGCTGAGCATCGCCGACGACGGCCGCGGCATGCCGGAAACCAGGCGGCAGGGCATGGGCCTGGACAACATGCGTGGGCGCCTGTCGGAGTTGGGCGGACGCTTGCACATCGCGCCGCGCCTGCCGCATGGCACCCAAATTCTTGCCTATCTCCCGCGTGCCGACCGGAAACCAAAATGAACCAGATGATCAGGATCTTGCTCGCAGACGACCACGCGGTCGTGCGCGAAGGATTGCGCGGACTGCTCGAGCAGCAATCCGACATGCGGGTGATCGCGGAGGCTGGCGATGGCGCCGCGGCGCTGGAGCTGCTGATGTCGGAGCGGCCGGACGTGATCGTGCTCGACATGAAGATGCCAGGGCCTACGGCCGTCGAGACGATCGCGGAGGCCAAGCGCTTGCGCCCTGAAACCCAGGTGCTGGTGTTCACCAGTTACGCCGAGGATTCGCAGGTCCGCGATGCGCTGGCTGCTGGCGCCACCGGCTACCTGCTGAAGGATGCGCTGCGCGACGATCTGGTGCGCGCCGTGCGCGAAGTCGCCGCCGGTCGCGCCTGGCTGCATCCGCAGGCGCAGCGACAGATGCTGGACTGGATGCGGCGTCCGCCTTCGCCGATCGAATCGCTCACCGCACGCGAACGTTCGGTGCTCGCCTTGCTTGCCGAAGGCCTCAGCAACAAGCAGATCGCCCGTAAGCTCGCGCTCACCGAAGGAACGGTGAAAGGCTATGTCAGTCAGGTGCTGGACAAGCTAAGCGTTGCCGACCGGACGCAGGCGGCGTTGCTCGCGCATCGCGAGGGCCTGACCAGCGCCGACTAGCGTTGCATTCGGCGATGGAGGCAGCGGATGCGGTCCGCCAGCGTCGTCGTAGATGCTGCGTCGTCGACGCCGCGCCGACCTCGCCGAGTGAATTGGTGCCTGTCGTCCGAGGCTCACTTTCGTCAGGTCGCGGTACTTAGTTCAGACGGTGCTCGATCCGGAAACATGACGGATGCCGCGAGGCTCGCCACGACCTAGTCTGTCTGGATGCGGCAGGCGCTCGGTCGTCCGCCACTCAGCGGCCTGCATCTCGGACCGACGCGCCGCGGCGGCATCGCCCACGCCGTGCGCACGAATGCGACGCGCCACGGCCGGCATCGGCGTCAGAATCGGAGTAAGCAAGTGACCATCCCACCCCCAGGCACGTCCGGCGCGGCAACGGTGGCGAGCGGCGCATTCGAGCCCGTCGCGCCCACCCAGCGCAGCGAGTGGCTGGATGCGCTACGTGGATTCGCGCTGCTCGGCATCCTCGTGCTCAACATCCAGGTGTTCAGCGGCTACGCATTCCGGGGCCTGGTGTCGACGACGCCTATGCCCTCGGCTGCGTACCTGCTGGATCCGGCCCTGGATCTGCTGGCGCACGCGGCGGTGCAGGGCAAGTTCTATTCGTTGTTCTCGTTCCTGTTCGGCCTCGGCTTCGGATTGCAGCTGCGTCGGGCCCCCGGTACGGACGCGCAGGCGCTGCCGGTGATGCGCAGGCGCATGGCATGGCTCTTCGTATTCGGACTCGCGCATGCATTGCTGCTCTGGTTCGGTGACATCCTCACCGTGTATGCGGTGTTCGGCTTCGCGCTGTTGTTGTTTCGCAACGTATCCCAACGTGCGCTGCTGCGATGGGCCTTGTTCTTCCTGGCATCGCCGATGCTGGCCTACCTGGTTTTCATGGCCGTAGGCCTCGGCGATCCCTTGGCGGGCAATCCCTCGGTGCCGCTCGCCGAAAGCCCGGTCGGCAAGGCGATTAGCGCCATGACGGGCGGCAGCTACTTCGACGTCGTGCAGAACCAGCTCCTGTTCTATCCGGGCGGGTGGATGCGCCGCGCGCTGCACCTGGCGCTGCCACGCATCTTCGGCATGTTCCTGCTGGGCGCATGGGCAGCGCGGATCGGCTTGCCGAACGCACGCGATGTGCACGCGCCGATGCTGCGCCGCTGGCTGTTATGGGGCGTCGTGCTCGGGGTGCCGCTGAACATCGGCTTTGCCGTCCTCGGCGGCAACGAAGCGATGCTGCCGGCCAGCCCCACGGGATTGCTGGCAGTCGTACTGGCTTCCTTCGGCATGCCGCTGCTGTGCCTGGCTTATGTAGCCGCGTTCGCCTTGTATTGGCGAACTTCGCGGCCGCGCAGCCTGTTGGTCGCAGCCGGACGCACCGGTCTGAGCCACTACCTCGGTCAGAGCGTGGTCTGCGTGCTGCTGTTCTATGGCATCGGTTTGGGCCTGTTCGGTCGCGTCAGCTACGCCGTCGCGTTGCTGATCGCCGTCGCCGTGTTCCTGTTCGTGTCGGGGCTCGGCCGTTTCTGGTTGAGCCGGTATCGGCAAGGTCCGATGGAGGCGCTGTGGCGGCGGCTGAGCTATGGGCGGCGGAACGTGGCGGTGTCACGGATATCGGCGGGACGGATCGTCGCCCCTGCCGAATGACAGCGTTGCAGCGCGACGTTTGCCGCTGTCGCCAACGCTTGTCGGTCCCGACACTGTGCCCTTAGCGACGATTTGGTCGGAGCTCCTGACACCAGCGTCGCCAGTACATCCGTTTTGCGGCGGTGGCACGGATTCGCACCCCTGAGAAGCCGTGTCGCCGCCGCACCCTGACTTCCGTCAGCCCATGACCCTGACGAATGCAGCTGCCCGCGCCAGCTGCGGAGTGGAAAAATGCCGCTCCAGGAGTGATAACCACCTCCCCCCTTTCCTGCCGGGGTTCCGCCGACCGGGCCTACCCCTCCCGTTTCGAGACCAACATGGGCCCCGGTAGGAGAGGTTTCTGCTTCCCGATATCGCGATGACGTTGTTCGCTCGCCGCGACGCGCCTGCCAGTCGCTGGCGGGGTGATCAGGTCGGCCCCATCAAAAACGGAGCGCCGAAGCGCCCCGTCGGTCCCGCGCGAAATGCCCGGATCAGTTGCGCGACTGCAACTTCGACAGCAGCCGCAAGAACTCGATGTAAAGCCAGATCAGGGTGACGATCAGGCCGAACGCGCCGTACCACTCCATGTACTTCGGCGCGCCCTGCTCGACGCCGGTTTCGATGAAGTCGAAGTCGAGCACCAGGTTCAACGCCGCGATCACCACCACGAACAGGCTGAAGCCGATGCCGACGAGGCCGGAGTCGTGGATCATCGGGATCCGGATCCCGAACAAGCCGAGCACGATCGTTGCCAGGTAGACCAGCGCGATGCCGCCAGTCGCTGCGACCACGCCCATCTTGAAGTTCTCGGTCGCCTTGATCAGGCCGGAGCGATAGGCGAACAGCAACGCGAACAGCGTGCCGAAGGTCAGCAGCACCGCCTGCATCACGATGCCTTGGAACTGCTGGTTGTAGATCGCCGAGATCGCGCCGAGGAAGAAGCCCTCGACCAGCGCGTACAGCGGTGCGGTGACCGGCGACCACTGCTTCTTGAATATGGTGACCAGGGCGATGATGAAGCCGCCGATCGCGCCGCCCCACAGGTAGATGCCGGTGCCGGCGGCGACGTCGCCCTGCGGCGTGATCACCTGGTTCCAAGCGAAGGCGGCGGTCAGTACCGTCAACAGCAGCAGGAAGCCGGTCTTGTTAACGGTGCCGTTGAGCGTCATGGCTCCGTCGCGGCTGCCGACCACGGTGCCGGTGTTCAGGTCGAGGAAGGTGGATTCTTTGAGTGCCGGATTGCCGCTGCGCATCGGATTTCCCCTGGGATGTGGACGGGCCAGAGACGAGGATACACGGCCCGATTGACGGTCTTGCGCGTTGACATGCCGAATGGCCGCCCGGACAATAACCGACCTTTCGCGACGCATGGCGCGCACGAAAGTCTGGACCGCTCAGGCGGGGTATAGCGCAGTCTGGTAGCGCGCCTGCTTTGGGAGCAGGATGTCGGGGGTTCGAATCCCTCTACCCCGACCACCCGACCGATCCGCCACGGCTATCATGCGCACAGGCGCCCGTAGCTCAACCGGATAGAGCACCGGCCTTCTAAGCCGGCGGTTACAGGTTCGAGTCCTGTCGGGCGCGCCACGCCACGTTCCACTCAGGATCGGGGTGGAAGTCAAACGCGCCGTCGCGCGTCGCGTCGATGAAATGCCGGTTTTCGCTCTTGGAACTCCAGCAGAAGGGCCAAAAGCAAGTACTTCGCAAAAGTTTCAGTGGTGGATGTAGCTCAGTTGGTTAGAGCACCGGATTGTGATTCCGGGGGTCGCGGGTTCAAATCCCGTCTTCCACCCCAATTTCGCGTTTGTCGTGTTTCGTGCGACTGCGGTAACATGTTCGAGCGGGGCCGTTAGCTCAGTTGGTAGAGCAGTTGACTCTTAATCAATAGGTCCAAGGTTCGAATCCTTGACGGCCCACCACTACAGCGAGGCCCTTGGCGCACCTGCCAAGGGCCTCTTTTTGTTGGCGCCGCGCCGATCGCCTAAACTCCGCGACGCCGGCTGATGGCGATACTGCGAAAGTGGCGGAATTGGTAGACGCCCTGGTTTTAGGTACCAGTGCCGCAAGGCGTGGGGGTTCGAGTCCCCCCTTTCGCACCACGCCGCAGCAAGAATGGAACGGCGATTGAAACTGAACGCGCCGTCGCGCGCGGGAATAACAGACCATCGGCGCCTCACCATCGCCACGCGCGGCGGCGCGCTCGACAATGCCACGGCCGCTTCCTATCGCAGCGCGGTAGCGGTGCCGCAAAGGGTGGGTTCGAGTCCCCTTTCGCACCACGCAGCAGCAGAAGAAGGCTATGGCAGGAACTGAACGCGCCTTCGCGCGTCGTGTTGCAGGACTCCCAGTGCCTTGGTGCTTGCTGGGTCTTCAACAGCATGGGTGGTGCCCGCACGTCCAATCAGCCTGTTTTGTGGCAGGTGGCGTCCAAATCGGCCAAACTATCGCGTTCCGCTGACCCGCCTGGTCGCGGCGCGCAGACGCCGCCCGATTTCGCGTTCAGCCTGACCAACAACATTGTCCCGCGGACGGGTCCACGGGTAGCAGGAGTGGGTATGCCAGCTGTAGAGACACGCGCCTCAGTCGAATCCTTAGGCAATCTTGAGCGCCGTATGACGTTCCGTCTGCCGGCCGAACGCCTCGAGACCCAGGTCGGGGGCCGTCTGCGCGAGATCGGCCGCACCGTGCGGATCAAGGGCTTCCGTCCGGGCAAGGTGCCCGCCAAGGTCATCGAGCAGCGCTACGGACAGCAGGTACGGGCGGAAGTGCTCGACGGGCTGCTGCGCCAGGGCTTCGACGAGGCCGTCCGCGAGAACGAATTGCGCCTGGCCGGCAATCCACGCATCGAACCGAGCCCGAGCGAGGCGAGCGACAACGAACTGGCCTATGTCGCCACGTTCGAGGTCGTGCCCGATTTCGGCGACATCGACGTGTCCACGCTCCAGGTCGTGCGTAATACCTCGGAAGTCACCGACGAGGACATCGATCGCATGATCGAGAACCTGCGCCTGCAGCGCCGCAGCTGGAGCGCCGTCACGCGCCCGGCGCAGGTCGGCGACGCGGTCGACGTGGAAACCTGGTCGCAGGCCGGCGACGAGCGGCTGCCGGGCGAGGGCGTCGAGAAGGGCGTGACCGTGCTCGGCTCCGGGGGCATGTTCCCGGAGATCGAAACGGCGCTGGTCGGCCTGGGCAAGGGCGAGGAAAAGACTATCGAGGTCCAGTTCCCGGCCAACTGGCGCGTTCCGCAGCTGGCGGGCAGGCAAGTCCAGGTGCACCTGAAGGCCGAGCAGGTCTCCGAACCGGTGCTGCCGGAGGTCGATACCGCATTCATCAAGAGCTTCGGGGTCAAGAGCGGCGAGCCGGATCATTTCCGTGCTGAGATCCGCACCAACCTCGAGCGCGAACTCAAGGGCGCATTGATGAACCGTCTTCGTCGCGAAGTCGGCGAGCAGCTGATCGCGTCCTACGCCTCGGTCGAGATGCCACCGCGTCTGGTCGAGAACGAGGCTCGCAGCATGGCTCAGCAGGCGGTTGAACAGGCGCGCCGCCAGGGCCGCCAGGGCGAAGTGCCGGCGGACGCCTATCTGACCTTCCTCGAGCCGGCCCGCAAACGGGTCCTGGTCGGGCTGCTGGTCGGTGAGGTGGCGCGTCGCAACTCGCTCTTGCTCGATTCCAAGCGCCTCAACGAGAGCCTGCGCCTGATCGCCTCGACCTACGAAGAACCGCAGCAGGTCATTGACTTGTACCGCAATGATCCCCAGTTGATGTCGGGACTGCAGAACCGGGTGATGGAAGAGCAGGTGATCGACTGGATCGCCGAGCGCGCCCAGCACACCGAGCAGCCGTTAGCCTTCCAGGACGCGATCGGTCCGCAGTGATGCTTGCGGTCGCCCCTGCCTCGATCCACGCTCCATCGACCGCCGCAACCGGAAGAACATAGCCAATGAGCAGCAACCTGACGAAGGCCCTGAACCTGGTGCCGATGGTGGTCGAGCAGACCAGCCGTGGTGAGCGCGCGTACGACATCTATTCGCGACTGCTCAAGGAGCGGGTGATCTTCCTGGTAGGCGGCGTCGACGACCATGTCGCCAACGTGATCGTCGCGCAGATGCTGTTCCTGGAAGCCGACAATCCCGAGAAGGACATCAGCCTGTACATCAACTCGCCGGGCGGCATCGTCACTGCCGGCATGTCGATCTACGACACGATGCAGTTCATCAAGCCGGATGTCAGCACGATCTGCATCGGCCAGGCCGCCAGCATGGGTGCCTTGCTGCTTGCAGCCGGCGCCAAGGGCAAGCGCTATGCGCTGCCGAACTCGCGCGTGATGATCCACCAGCCGTCCGGCGGTTCGCAGGGCCAAGCCACCGACATCGAGATCCAGGCGCGCGAAATCCTGACGCTGCGTCAGCGGCTCAACGAGATCCTGTCCAAGCACACCGGCCAGTCGCTCGACACGATCGCCCGCGATACCGAGCGCGACAACTTCAAGAGCGCCGAGGCCGCGCGCGAGTACGGGCTGATCGATGCCGTGCTGGAGCGGCGTCCCGAAGACTCCATCCAGCCCGGTTGACAGGCTCGGCTAAGCCACTGATTTCTTTAGCGCATTGTGTAGGCGCGCGCCGCGATTGCGGGGCTGGACGCTATGCTATTCTCGAACCGTAACCCGAAACACAGATTGGCAGGGGCATGAGCGAAGACCGTCAGGGCCGTTCCGGCGACAGCAACAAGATCCTGTATTGCTCGTTCTGCGGGAAAAGCCAGCACGAAGTCCGGAAGCTGATCGCCGGCCCGAGCGTATTCATCTGCGATGAATGCGTGGAGCTGTGCAACGACATCATCCGCGAGGAACTCGAGGAAAAGGCGCATTCGGCACGCAGCAGCCTGCCGAAGCCGCGCGAAATCCTCGACGTGCTCGACCAGTACGTCATCGGCCAGATGCGCGCCAAGCGCACGCTCGCCGTGGCGGTCTACAACCATTACAAGCGCATCGAGAGCCGGCAGAAGAACGACGACGTCGAACTGGCGAAGTCGAACATCCTGCTGGTCGGCCCGACTGGCTCGGGCAAGACCCTGCTCGCCGAGACCCTCGCGCGTCTGCTCAACGTGCCGTTCACGATCGCCGACGCCACCACGCTCACCGAAGCCGGTTACGTGGGCGAGGATGTCGAGAACATCATCCAGAAGCTGCTGCAGAAGTGCGACTACGATGTCGAGAAGGCGCAGCAGGGCATCGTCTACATCGACGAGATCGACAAGATCTCGCGCAAGAGTGAAAACCCGTCGATCACCCGCGACGTGTCCGGCGAAGGCGTGCAGCAGGCGTTGCTGAAGCTGATCGAAGGCACGGTCGCCTCGGTGCCGCCGCAAGGCGGTCGCAAGCATCCGCAGCAGGAATTCCTGCAGGTCGACACGCGCAATATCCTGTTCATCGTCGGTGGCGCGTTCTCGGGTCTCGACAAGATCATCCAGCAGCGCAGCACCGAAGCCGGCGGCATTGGCTTCGGCGCCAAGCTCAAGAGCAGCGAGCGCAAGGCCGAGATGGGCAAGATCCTCTCGGAAGTGGAACCCGAGGACCTGATCAAGTTCGGCCTGATCCCCGAGTTCGTCGGCCGCCTGCCGGTGGTCGCCACGCTCGAGGAACTGGACGAAGCGGCCCTGATCAAGATCCTGACCGAGCCGAAGAACGCGATCAGCAAGCAGTTCAAGAAGCTGTTCGAGATGGAAGGCGTGGAGCTGGAGTTCCGCCAGGATGCGCTGGCTGCCATCGCCCGCAAGGCGCTCAAGCGCAAGACCGGCGCGCGCGGTCTGCGCACGATCGTCGAATCGGTGCTGCTCGACACGATGTACGACCTGCCGTCGCTGGAAAACGTGAGCAAGGTCGTGGTCGACGAGTCGGTGATCGAGCACAAGTCCGATCCCTACCTGATCTACCAGACCCCGCCGGCCGTTCCCAAGGTCGCCGCCGCCGAGTGAACCATGGCCGGCGTCTGTCGGCCCCAACGGCAAACAGTGGCGCCCGCCGGCGCCCGCACGAGACTAGGCGCCGCCGGCTGCAATGTGACGCCAGTGCCGGTCCGCGCCGCGCCAATGCCCGATTCATGAACAGGCTGGCGGGCCGCTGTGTTCCGCAATCCCGGAACCGCCTTTTTCGGCTTGCATCCCACGCCCCGGCGCCCCATAAGGGAGCCATGCGGACTGAGTCCGCCACTGTCCTTTCCCCGGAGTTTCCATGACCGACCGCCCCGAACGCGAAATCCTCGAACTACCGGTATTGCCCCTGCGCGATGTCGTCGTATTCCCGCACATGGTGATTCCGCTGTTCGTCGGTCGCGAAAAGTCGATCAAGGCGCTGGACCTAGCCATGGAATCGGACAAGCGCATCCTGCTGGTCGCGCAGAAGTCGGCCGAGACTGATGACCCCGATGGCGAAGAGCTGTACGAGATCGGCACGCTGGCCCACGTCCTGCAGTTGCTGAAACTGCCCGATGGCACGATCAAGGTGCTGGTCGAAGGCGTGTCGCGCGCGCGCGTCGGAAAAGTGCGCGAACACGAAGGTGCCTTGCTGGGCGAGGGCGTCGTCATCGAATCGACGGACCAGCGCGAGCCGCGCGAGGTCGAAGCGGTCGCACGTTCGCTGATGAGCCTGTTCGAGCAGTACGTCAAGACCAACCGCAAACTGCCTCCCGAATTGCTGCAGACGCTGTCCGGCATCGACGAACCGAGCCGCCTCGCCGACACCATTTCCGCGCACCTCGGAGTGCGCCTCGCCGACAAGCAGCGCCTGCTCGACACCATCGAGACCGCCGACCGCCTGGAACTCCTCGTCGGCTTCGTCGACGGCGAGATCGACGTGCAGCAGATGGAGAAGCGCATCCGCGGCCGCGTCAAGTCGCAGATGGAGAAGAGCCAGCGCGAGTACTACCTCAACGAGCAGATGAAGGCGATCCAGAAGGAACTCGGCGAGATCGACGACGCGCCGAACGACCTGGACGAGATCGCACGCAAGATCGCCGAGGCCGGCATGCCGAAAGCGGTCGAGACCAAGGCCAAGAACGAGTTCAACAAGCTCAAGCAGATGTCGCCGATGTCGGCCGAAGCCGCCGTCGTGCGCAACTACCTGGAATGGCTGCTCGGCGTGCCGTGGAAGAAGCGCAGCAAGGTACGCAAGGACCTCAAGGCGGCGCAGGACGTGCTCGATGCGGACCATTACGGCCTGGAGAAAGTCAAGGAACGCATCCTCGAATACCTCGCCGTGCAGACGCGCGTGAAGCAGATGAAGGGCGCGATCCTGTGCCTGGTCGGCCCGCCAGGCGTCGGCAAGACTTCGCTCGGCCAGTCGATCGCCAAGGCCACCAACCGCAAGTTCGTGCGCATGTCGCTCGGCGGCGTGCGTGACGAAGCCGAGATCCGCGGCCATCGTCGCACCTACGTTGGTTCGATGCCGGGCCGTATCGTGCAGAACCTCAACAAGGCCGGGGTCAAGAATCCGCTGTTCATGCTCGACGAGATCGACAAGATGTCGATGGATTTCCGTGGCGATCCGTCTTCGGCGCTGCTGGAAGTGCTCGATCCCGAGCAGAACAACTCCTTCAACGACCATTACCTGGAGGTCGATCTCGACCTGTCGGAAACGATGTTCGTGGCGACCTCCAACTCGCTCAACATCCCCGGTCCGTTGCTCGATCGCATGGAGGTCATCCGCATTCCCGGTTACACCGAGGAAGAGAAGATCAACATCGCGATGCGCTACCTGGTGCCCAAGCAGCTCAAGGCGAACGGAGTGGTCGCGTCAGAGCTCAAGATCGCCGAGAGCGCGGTCAAGGACATCGTGCGCTACTACACGCGCGAATCCGGCGTGCGCAACCTCGAACGCGAGATCGCCAAAATCAGCCGCAAGGTGGTCAAGGAAATCGCGCTGGCCGGGCCCAAGGCGAAAGCAGGCAAGGCGTTCGTCGTCACGTCCAAGAACCTTGAAAAGTACCTGGGCGTGCAGCGCTACGACTTCGGGCGCGCCGAGCAGGAGAACGAAATCGGCCTGGTGACGGGCCTGGCGTGGACCGAGGTCGGCGGCGACTTGCTGCAGATCGAATCCACGCTGGTGCCGGGCAAGGGCCAGCTCATCCTGACCGGACAGCTCGGCGACGTGATGAAGGAATCGGCGTCGGCGGCGCTGTCGGTCGTGCGCGCGCGCACCGAACGTCTCGGCATCGAACTCGACTTCCTGCAGAAGCAGGACGTGCACGTGCACGTTCCCGACGGTGCGACGCCGAAGGACGGCCCGAGCGCCGGCATCGCGATGACGACTGCGTTGGTGTCGATGCTGACCAGGATTCCGGTCAGGGCCGATGTTGCAATGACCGGCGAGATCACGCTGCGCGGCCGCGTCACGGCGATCGGCGGACTGAAGGAAAAGCTGCTCGCCGCGATGCGCGGCGGCATCCGCACGGTGATCATTCCGGAGGAGAACCGCAAAGACCTCGCCGACCTGCCGAAATCCGTCGCGCAGGCCATGAGGATCGTGCCGGTGCGCTGGATCGACGAAGTGCTGGACCTGGCGCTCGAACGTCCGCTCACACCCAACGTCGTCGCCGAGGGCATCAAGGAAACGATCGAGGACGCCACGCACGACACCGGCCAACCCGCCGTGCAGCCGGATGTCAAGCACTGATTTTCGATTATGCCCTTTGGTCGCTAAATCGACTCTCGAATGCCTGAAACCCGCGCCAGTATTGGGTTTCCGTGTTGCGTGCCCAAAACCCCACTGGTATAACGGACGCAACCGCGATGCGCGTAACCGCGTGAAGCATCGAGGCAGTTCGATCGGCCGTGCTCGCGGAATCGCCGCGTAACGAACCCGGTTGTCACACATCAGGCTATTACTCGTGCTGTCATCCGGCGGCCAACGAATTCCGCACAAAGGGAGTCCCAAAGAATGAATAAATCCGAATTGATCGACGCCGTCGCCGAAGCAACCGACCTCTCCAAGGCTGATGCCGGCCGTGCCGTCGACGGTTTCATTGGCGTGATCAGCAAGGCCCTCAAGGGCGGCGACAGCGTCACGCTCGTCGGGTTCGGCACGTTCGAAGTGCGCGCACGCGGTGCCCGCACCGGCCGCAATCCGCGGACGGGCGAGGAGATCAAGATCGCCGCTTCGAAGAATCCCGCGTTCAAGGCTGGCAAGGCTCTGAAGGATGCCGTAAACTAATTGGCCCCGCCGTAGATGCTTCGGCATCTGCATGAGCACTTGGGTGCTTAGCTCAGCGGTAGAGCGTCTCCCTTACACGGAGAGGGTCGGGGGTTCGAAACCCTCAGCACCCACCAGGGGTTGACGCACAGTTCCAGGAATGCGGAGTGGTAGTTCAGTCGGTTAGAATGCTGGCCTGTCACGCCGGAGGTCGCGGGTTCGAGTCCCGTCCACTCCGCCAGTTCTGCAGAAGGCGCCGGAAACGGCGCCTTCTTTTTTTGCCTGCGGTCCGCGCGCATCGCGGTGCTTGCGCCGCGCCGAGCGCCGGCCTCGCATCCTGTGTATCGCGGCCATTGCAGGTAAACTGCGCGGCTCGTCCAGAACAGTGCTCCGTCCGATGCTGCAAGCCCTCCGAGACAAGTCCTCAGGCTGGATCGCCACCGTGATCCTCGGCCTGCTCGTGGTTCCGTTCGCCTTCTTCGGGATGGAGCAGTACCTGTTCCAGCGCAACGACACGTTCGTCGCCAAGATCGAGGCGCCGCCGAAGTGGTGGCGGTCCGCGCCCGCATGGTGGCCGGTGACGATGCTGTGGCAGCGCGAGGAAGTCAGCGCCGATGAGTTCCGTTCCGCCTTCGAGCAGGCGCGCCAGCAACAGCGCACCGCGCAGGGCGAGCAGTTCGATCCGCGTGAATTCGAAAGCGCCGACAACAAGCGTTCCGTGCTCGACAGCCTGATCGACCAGCAGGTGATGCAGATGTCAGCCGGACGCGCGGGTGTTGCGATCGGCGATGCGCAGGTGCGCGACGCCATCCAGGCGATCCCGGCATTCCAGGTCGACGGCAAGTTCGATCCGCAGCGTTACCAATTGGCGCTGGGTTCGCAGATTCCACGGCAGACGCCCAAGCAGTTCGAGCAGCGCATTCGCGAGGACCTGCAGCAAAGACTGATTCCGACGCAGGTGGCGCAATCGGCCTTCACCACGGCATCGGAAGTCGACCGGCTGCTGAAGTTGCTCGGCGAGAAACGCGACGTATCGTTCGTGGTGCTTCCTTCGCCTGTGCCCGATGCAGCCGCAGTCAGCGCCGCCGAAATCCAGAAGTGGCACCAGGCGCACGCCAGCGACTATCGCGCACCGGAGATGGTGACGGTCGAATACGTCGACATCGACGCGAACGCGTTGCCTGCCACCGCGGCCGCGGCCGACGAGGCCGCCTTGCGTGCACGCTACGAGCAGGAGAAGACGCGCTTCGTCGAACCCGACCAACGCCTCGCCTCGCATATCCTGATCCGCGTCGAGAAGGATGCGGACGCCGCTGCGCAGAAGGCAGCCGAACAGAAGGCCACGCAACTCGTTGCACAGGCCAAGCAAGCCGGCGCGGATTTCGCGGCCCTGGCGCGCGCCAATTCTGACGACGGCGGCTCGAAGGCCAACGGCGGCGACCTCGGCTGGGTGCAGAAGGGCGTGATGCCCGCCCCGTTCGAGCAGGCGCTCTTCGCCATGCAGGCGGGCGATGTCAGCGCTCCCGTCAAGACCGATTCCGGTTGGCACGTACTGCAGCTGCGTGAGATCAAGACCGGCAGGCAGGTGCCGTTCGAACAGGCCCGCGAAGAGCTGGCGCGCGAGCAGGGCACTGTCGAGCGCGAGCGCGCGTTCAACGATCTCACCGGCAAGCTGGTCGATCAGGTCTACAAGAATCCAAGCTCACTGGCGCCCGCGGCACGCGCAGTCGGCCTGCCGGTGCAGAAAGTGGGTCCGTTCGCACGCCGCGCGGGGACGGGCATCGCGGCCAATGCGGCCGTGCAGCGCGCAGCGTTTTCAGAAACGCTGATCCAGGACGGCACGGTCAGCGATCCGATCGAGATCGCGCCGAACCACAGCGTGCTGATCCGCGTCGTCGAGCATTCGCCAGAGCGCGCGCTGCCGCTATCTCAGGTCGGTCCGCGCGTGGTCGCCGCAATCCGTGCAGATCGCGCGACGAAGGCGGTCACGGCCGCTGCAGACGCGATGATCGCGGCATTGCGCAAGGGCGAAACGCTGCAAGCGCTGGCCGTGGCGCGCGGCCTGGCCGCCACGGACGTTCCGGGCGTGCAACGCGGAATGCCGGTGCCGGATGAGGCTGCGTCGGAAGCTTATTTTGAGGTGCCGTCGCCGGCCGCGGGCAAGGTCTCGCCCGGCAAGGTCATGCTCGGCGATGGCCGCCTCGCCGTGTTCACGGTCAGCAAGGTGACGCCTGGCGATACGAAGGCGGCACCGCCGCAACAGCGCGAAGCGCTGCAGCAGCAGTTGGCACAGATGGCGGGCAACAGCGACGCGCTCGGTTTGGTGAAGGCGCTGCGCAAGGGCCTGAAGATCACCGTGGCGGAAGAGCGTCTGTAGACGTTACGTACGCAGCGATGGCTGACAGCAAAAAAAGCCCGGCAATGCCGGGCTTTTTCTTCATGCGCGCTGCCAGCGCAGAGTCAGTGCTCGTCGCCGACACCCGTCATGCCAAGGATGTTGTAGCCGGCATCGACGTGGGTGACCTCGCCGGTCACGCCGGCCGCGAGGTCCGAGCACAGGAATGCAGCCACGTTGCCGACATCCTCGATCGTCACGCTGCGCCGCATCGGCGCATAGCTCTCGACATGGCCCAGCATCTTGCGGAAGTTGGCGATGCCGGCAGCGGCGAGGGTCTTGATCGGACCGGCCGAGATCGCGTTGACGCGCGTGCCTTCCGGGCCGAGGTTCAAGGCGAGATAGCGCACGCTTGCCTCCAACGCCGCCTTGGCCACGCCCATCACGTTGTAGTTGGCCAGCGCACGTTCGGCGCCCAGGTAGGTCAGCGTGAGGATGCTGCCGTTGCGCCCCTGCATCAACGGCCGCGCGGCCTTGGCCAGGGCGGACAGCGAATACGCAGAGATGTCGTGGGCGATGTGGAAGTTCTCGCGCGTGAGTCCGTCGAGATAGCCGCCCTCGATCGCCTCGCGCGGCGCGTAGCCGATCGAATGCACGAGGATGTCGAGCCCGTCCCAGTGCTTGCCCAACTCGGCGAAGCAGGCATCGATCTGCGCATCCTCGGCAACGTCCAGCGGGATCACGATGTTCGAGCCGTATTCTGCGGCGGCGGCCTCGACGCGCGACTTCAGCTTGTCGCTCTGGTAGGTGAAGGCGAGTTCCGCACCCTCGCGGCGCATGGCCTCGGCGATGCCGTTGGCGATCGAGCGCTGGCTGGCGATGCCGGTGATGAGTGCACGCTTGCCTTGCAGAAATCCCATGGCGTTCTCGCTGAGTGAGCAGGTCCCCTATTTTGCCACGGCGCGCTGCCGGGGCGGGCCGCTCATGGAGCGGCGTTGTCGGCCAGCGTCAGTACCATGCCGGGGCGCAGCACGCTGCGCGTGTTCAAGCCGTTGCGTTCCAGCAACTGCGTGCTGGTCAGCCCGTAGCGATGCGCGATGACCCATGCGGACTCGCCACGCGTCACCGTATGCGAGCTCGCGATGGCCGTCTCCGGATCGGCGGTCTCGTCCTGCGCTGCTGCGACGAGGACCGGCATCGTTGCGTTTGCCGGATCCGGGCTGCCGGTCGTGACCGCACCCATCGCCGGCATGCCGACGCTGCGCCCGATCGGCGCGAGGACGCGGCGGGCACCACCACCACTGCCGATGCGACCCTCTGGGAATGCGGGATTCATGCGGCGCACGAGGCCGGCGTCGACGTTCTCGCGATTCGACCAGGCATCGAGGCTGTTCGTGCCGCTCGGCAAGGTGGCGGCAGCGAGCACCGGCACCGGGCGGTCGAGCGAGCGCAGCCATTCGTCGCGATCATCAGCCTGGTCGAGCAGGCACGACAGCGCATGCAATTTGCGTACATAGGCCTGGGTGATGCCCGACAAGCCGACCAGTTCGTCCGGGCGCGCGGCGTTGGCGCGCTGGCCGCTGCGTTTCAAGGCGCCGAACACGCGGTATTCGCCGGCGTTGTACGCCATCACCGCCAACCGCCAGTCGCCGGCGAACATGCCGTGCAGCGTCTTGAGATAGCGCACCGCAGCTTGCGTGGAGTCGACTGGCGACAGGCGCCCGTCATAACCGGCGCCGATGGCGATGCCATGGTTGCGCGCGGTGACCGAGATCATCTGCCACAGGCCGGCCGGACCACTGGCACTGCGCGCGCCAGGCTTGTAGCCGCTCTCGACGAACGGGATCAGGGCGTATTCCGTCGGCAGGTGCGAGGCGCGCAGGGTATCGACGACGTAGCCGAACAACGGCAACATGTCGTCGTTCTTGGCCGCCATGCGCCGCGGCGCGTTGGCGAAATGCTCGCGCCAGCGCTGGCTGGTGCCGGTTTCGCATTGCTTGTCGGCCAGGCCTTCGCGGAAGCGGGCATAGATTTCGCGGCCGCTGCGCGTAGCCGATGGCGCGGACTGGACGACGCCGTCCGCGGGTGGCGGCGGCAACTCCTGCGCTGCCACAGGCAGTGCCAGCGCCAAAGCGAGAGCCATTGCCGTCGAAAGCGGGCCACCACGCCATCGCGGCGTCATGCGGCGAATCCGTCCTTCCAGCGCCGCAGTTCGGCGAAGGCCTCGACGCGATCGCGCGGAACGTGCCCCAGGCGCTGCGCGATCGCAGCGCGTACGGCAGGTGCATCGATGCGCAGGAATGGATTGGCGGCCAACTCATCGGAGAGCGTGCTGGGCAGGGTCGGTGTTCCGGCTTGTCGCATGGCGCTGGCCTCCTCGCTACGGCGCCGTAGCGCCGGGTTGTCGGGCTCGACCACGCGCGCAAAGGCGGCATTGGCCACGGTGTACTCGTGCCCGCAACAGACGCGGCTGTCGCCGGGCAGCGCCGCGAGTCGGTCGAGCGAGTCCAGCATCTGCGCCGGACTGCCCTCGAACAGGCGGCCGCAGCCGAGACTGAAGAGGGTGTCGCCGCAAAACAAGAGGCCATGGCCATGGAATGCGATGTGGCTCACGGTATGGCCGGGTACGGCGATGACCTCGAAGCCCCAGTCGCCGATCCGCACCCGCGCCCCGTCCGCGACCCGTTCGCTCGCCACCGCGATGCGGTCGTCGAACGGCGCGAACACCGGCAGGCCGGGCGTTTGCCGCAACAGCTCCGCGACGCCGCCGATGTGGTCGTTGTGGTGATGGGTGAGCAGGATGGCCGCCAGGCGCAGGCCCTGGTCGACGGCTTGGCGCACCGGACCGGCTTCGCCCGGATCGACGATCAGCGCCGGCCCCTCGCCGTCGCGCAGCGTCCAGATGTAGTTGTCGGCGAAGGCGGGCAGGGGTCGGAGTTGCATGGGGGTGGGGGACTTCATGCCGGTGGAGGGCTTCGGCTGCCGTTTAGAATGACGACCATGCCTGCCATGCCCGACCACGGTCAAACGACGACCGTCCCGCCCCAAGCTTCTGCCAGTGCATGGTTCGCCACTCCGCCGGGCCTGGTGGTCCTCGACAGCGAGGCCGAGCTGATCCTGCATGCCCTGGCGGAACGGCCGGCGCAGCCATGGCTATGGCTGGCGCCGCTGCTGCCGGGACCGGGACACCCGGGCCTGCGACTGGCGCCGGACGGCCAGGCTTGGCAGGGATCGGTCCGTTGCGGCCTGCCCTGGCCGATCGCCAGTGAGTCGTTCGGCAGCGTGGTGCTACAGCATGTGGTCCGCAGCGGGGCGCCTTCGCAGCTGCTACTGGAGGAGTGCGTCCGGATCCTGTCGCCGGGCGGGGTGTTATGGCTGTTCGGGCTCAATCCGCTGGCTCCGTACCGGTGGCATTGGCGTGCGAGCGGCCTGCACGCTTCGGAACCACTCACTTGGCGGCGGCGCCTGCGCGCGGCCGGATTGACACCAGCGCCGGTGTCGCAAGGGATCGGCCCGCGTTGGCGAGTCGCTGTCGATGCCAGCACGCAGGACGGCCCCGGCATGCGCGCCGCCTACGCGTTGCGTGCCGAGAAGCGCACGATTCCGATGACACCGGTA
>Ga0193708_1000054_pt1 | contig 23501 bp, 24 predicted proteins | sample H3c1metaG_FD_160570 | JGI IMG/M metagenome (GOLD analysis project Ga0193708, IMG submission 160570) | Soil microbial communities from a riparian zone of the East river system, Colorado, United States - H3c1 | ecosystem: Environmental > Terrestrial > Soil > Riparian zone | place: USA: East River...
TATTACCAGTTAAAAAGACTGGATCCATCTTACCGGGTTTATTGGAATGATGCCCCGATGGATGTGCCTGCGAACTACGATGAATTAAAAAAATTATTTGAAAGTATAGAACCGGGAAGCGGGGATCAGCTTGACAAATTTATGCAGGAAGCACTGTATAAATATGAAGTTGGTATCAATAAACTGGTTCACAAGCCCGGGCAATCATATTCGGAGTTTTTAGATTGGGACCTGGTAAAAGGTGTTTTTAAACTGGATGTGTTTACCTCGATGAAAAAACACATCAGCAAACATTTTAAGCACCCGAAGTTGCAGCAATTGCTGGAGTTCCCGGTCTTGTTCTTAGGTGCATTGCCGGAAAATACACCGGCATTGTACAGCCTGATGAATTATGCGGATATAAAACTGGGCACCTGGTACCCGCATGAAGGAATGTATAAGATCGCTGAAGGAATGTTTAAGCTGGCAACAGCATTAGGTGTTAAGTTCTTTTTCAATAATGATGTGAATGAAATTAGGCTAGAATCCGGCAGGGCAAAGCAAGTGATTGCCAATAAAGTAAATATATACGAAGCCGATGTAGTGATCGGCGCAGCCGATTATCATTATATAGAAACCAACTTATTGCCTGAAAATTGTAGAACTTATAGTGAACAATACTGGGACAAAAGAGTGATGGCCCCAAGTTGCTTATTATATTACATCGGGTTAAATAAAAAACTGGAAGGGATAACACATCATTCCTTGTTTTTTGACAGTGACTTTGAAATACATGGTAAAGAGATCTATACAACAAAGCAATGGCCATCTGACCCTTTGTTTTATGTATGTGCACCCTCTGTAACAGATGAAACGGTAGCGCCGGCGGGATGTGAGAACCTGTTCTTTTTGATCCCGGTGGCTGCAGGACTGGAAGGCGATACGGAAGAACTGAGGGAAGCATATTTTAAAAAAATAATGGCCAGGTTCGAAAAAAAGACCGGCCAAAGCATGCAGGAAGCGATCATTTATAAACAAAGTTATTCAGTAAGTGATTTTATAAATGATTATAATTCATTTAAAGGGAACGCATATGGATTAGCTAATACTTTAATGCAAACGGCAATTTTAAAGCCGTCATGCAGGAGTATTAAAATAAAAAACTTATTTTACACCGGTCAACTAACAGTACCGGGCCCGGGTGTGCCGCCAAGCCTGATCAGCGGCGAGGTAGTGGCAAAGGAAGTGATAAAATATTTTGGTTGATTTGACGGTATTTATTACCGGGCGTTTGGTAAACCTTAAAACAAGTAAACGGGAATGATAAAACTTTTCCATGAATTAAGCCAACAGTGCAGTAAAGCTGTAACAGAGAAGTACAGCACTTCTTTCAGCAGCGCAATAAAATTATTGCATAATGACCTGCGTACACCCATTTATAATATTTATGGCTTTGTGCGCTTTGCCGATGAGATCGTAGATACTTTTCACCAGTATAATAAAGAAGAATTACTGCTCGAGTTTAAAAAAGATACTTATTCGGCCATTGAAAGAGGCATCAGCCTGAACCCGGTTTTGCATAGTTTCCAGATCACGGTAAGGGATTATAATATTTCTCCGGACCTGATCGAAGCTTTTTTCAAAAGCATGGAAATGGACCTCAGCAAAACTGAATATAACAGCAATGGTTACCGTGACTATATTTATGGAAGCGCCGAAGTGGTGGGCCTGATGTGCCTCTATGTTTTTTGTGAAGGAGACAAAATAATGTATTCCGATCTCAAATCATCTGCGCAGGCTCTGGGAGCAGCTTTTCAAAAGGTAAATTTTTTAAGGGATGTGAAAGCAGATTACGAGCAACTGAACAGGTCTTATTTCCCCGAAGTGGATTTTAAGAATTTTACACCGGGTATGAAGAAGCAGATCGAAGACGACATTACCCAGGATTTTATAAATGCATACGAAGGGATTTTACATTTACCGGTTAAAGCAAGATTTGGGGTATATGTGGCTTACAAATATTATTTATCACTGTTTAAAAAGATAAAGCGGACTACGCCCGCCGATATCCTGGAACAAAGGATACGCATTCCAAATTACGGCAAAGCATACATTGTTGCCAAGGCGGGATTAAGGAGCCAGTTCAATTTATATTAAAGGAAAGAAATTATGGATGTTATCCTGGTAGATGAGAACGATGAGCAGGTTGGTACCATGGAAAAAATGGAAGTTCATCAAAAAGCCCTGTTGCACAGGGCTTTCAGCGTTTTTATTATTAATGATAAAGGAGAGATACTTTTACACAAAAGAGCAGACAGGAAATACCATAGTGGCGGGTTATGGACAAATGCCTGCTGCAGTCACCCCCAACCCGGCGAAGAAACTTTAGCGGCTGCAGAGAACAGGTTGCAGGAAGAAATGGGGATCCGCACCCCCTTAAAAAAAGTCTTTGATTTTATTTATAAGGCGCCTTTTGACAACGGCCTGACGGAATATGAATTCGATCATGTATTTATTGGTACCTATGAAGGAGACATAGTTCCCAATGCAGAAGAAGTAAGTGATTACTGTTATAAGTCAATTGAAGAGATCAAAAATTCAATACAGTCTCATCCCCAAAAATATACAGCGTGGTTCAAAATTGCTTTTCCAAAAGTGGAGGCATATCTTGAAGCAACACTGTCTAACTGACCGGCGCAGTATTAAAATAAGCAAGTGAAAGACAGATTTACAAAGTTCCAGGTGGCTACTGCAATTGCAATCTTGTTTCATACCATCGGTATTGTTGGCTTATTGTATTTTGATGCGGCGTTCTTCCTGAGGTCAACACCTGTTAATTTGTTGCTGATGTTCGTATTGCTGCTGTGGACCCAAAGTGAAAAGAATAAATACTTCTTCCTTTTTTTAATAAGTTGTTTTTGTATCGGCATTGCTGTAGAAATAATCGGCATCAATACCGCCATGCTTTTCGGGGAATATGAATATGGGGATGTATTGGGATATAAAGTACAAAATGTGCCATTGCTCATCGGTATCAACTGGTTCATCATCATTTACTGTAGTGGTATCAGTATTCAAACCTTACTGGTAAAGGCGATCAACCGTATTGCTGCCGATACGGGCAAAACCCCCATGGCGTTAAAGGCCATTTCGGTGATCGTTGACGGGGCTACACTGGCCGTTTTTTTTGACTGGCTGATGGAACCCGTAGCTGTAAAGTTGGGTTATTGGACATGGAAGGGGGATGGTTCAATTCCCTTTTTTAACTATATATGCTGGCTGGTAGTAAGCGCTTTATTATTAACCCTATTTCATTTTGCAAAATTTGATAAGCAAAACAAATTCGCTGTAAATTTGCTGTTGATCCAATTGATGTTTTTTGTGATACTAAGGACTTTTATGAATTAAATGAACAGGCCATTAAATGAACTTCTTTTTTTACATAGCAATTACATTGGCCACTTTCATCCTGATGGAAGGCTTTACCTGGTGCCTGCACCGCTATGTAATGCATGGCATGGGCTGGTACCTCCATAAAGATCATCACCAGAAGGGCCCCGGATTTTTTGAAAAGAATGACGCCTTCTTCCTCATTTTTGCCATACCCAGCTGGTTACTGATCATGCTTGGCGTAATTTATAAGATGTATTGGATGATATCGATAGGCGCCGGCTTTACGCTGTATGGCATTGCTTACTTCCTGGTGCATGAAGTCATCATTCACCAGCGCTTCAAATGGTTCAGCCGCAGCAATAATACTTATGTGCGTACGATACGCTGGGCACACAAAATGCACCATAAACACCTTGATAAGCATGACGGTGAAAGCTTCGGCATGTTATGGGTAAACAAAAAATACTGGGTCAAAGTAAAGGAAGATAAAAAGAGAAATGCCAAACAACCTGCAGTAGCTGATACAAGCGCTGTTTAATCATTGAATATACACTACACATATTTTCTCATCCTTGCAGCATCCATTGCCGGCCCCCTGGCATTAAGTTTTGATAAAAAAGTGGCTTTTTATAAAAAATGGAAATACGTTTTCCCGGCCATGATCATCCCGGCATTGCTATACATCGTTTGGGATGTTTATTTTACATCTAAGGGGGTGTGGAGCTTCAACGAAAATTATATCACAGGGGCAAAGCTGATCAACCTGCCGGTGGAAGAAGTGCTTTTCTTTTTCGTTGTTCCTTATTGCTGTGTTTTTATTTATGACTGCGTAAGAAGTTATTTCTCTGAGCTGAAGGATAAGAAAGGCGCGGATACTTTTTTAATAGTTTTGGCAGTTATATTATTGATCATCGGGCTGATCTATTATGATAAATACTATACCGGCTGGACATTCATCTTCACCGGCATCTTCATCCTGCTGCTTTATCTTTTCCGGAATTATTTTAAGAATTTTGATGCCGTATCATTTTTGGTTTCCTATGCCATTTGCCTGGTGCCGTTCTTAATCGTTAATGGATTTCTTACTTCCATCCCGGTTGTGATATATAATGACGCGGAAAACCTGGGCATACGCATCTATACCATACCTTTTGAAGATGCCTTTTACGGCATGCTGCTGATACTGATGAATGTTGTGCTGTATGAAAAATTAAAATCCAGGGATAATTAATGCCTTTGCAATTTGCCGCTTCCCGTCATTGGCAATGCGTCCACGATCTTTAAGCGTTGCGGCGCTTTAAAATTAGAAAGCCTTTTCCTGCAATAGGTCAACACATCCTCTATGTCAATTGTTTTTCCTTCGTGCAAAACAACTTCTCCTTCTATGATCTGCCCCAGCAGGGGATGCGGGCTGCTGCTTATACGGGCTAACTTTATTTCCGGTATCATTTCCAAAACAGCTTCCACTTCTTCAGGAAATACCTTAACGCCGGAAATATTGATGACCGATTTTGAGCGGCCTTCGATCTTTATCAATCCGTCGGCTGACTTTGAAGCATAATCCGCAGTTAAAAAATAACCGTTCTTTAAAACATCATTTCTTAAAGTGGGGGGTAAAAGATAGGCGTCAAACATGCCCGGCCCTTTAATGCCGAGGATACCCGTAGTTCCATCAGGCAGTGGATTGTTGTCAGCATCTAATATGTCAACCGTAAAATCGGGTAAGGCATATCCAACGGCATCGGGATGTTCAGCAGACTTAACATAATTCAGCATCGGTAATCCTATTTCTATGATCCCATATGCCTGGCTTACATCGAGGTTAAATCTTTTTTTAAAAGCCATACATACATCAGGAGAAATGGCTGCGGATGTTGAGATCACTTTTTTTAATGAAGGCATCTTGTCCGTGCCGGTATCATTGGCAAGTAACCTTACCTGCACAGGTGATGCATACAGCAGGGTTGCCTTATGAAGGTTGCTGATGTCAATGATATTTTTCGCAAGAAAATCTTTTGCAATAGCAATGGCTGTTCCGAATTTAATATACAGGACAATAGAAACCATGAAGTGATAAGCCATGGGAAGCACCCATATCACAGTATCGGTTGGGCCCAGTTCCATGCCTTTATTTGCCGCATCTATTCTTTCAATAACTGATTGGTGAGAAACGATAACGCCCTTTGACCTGCCGGTAGTTCCCGAAGTAAATCTCATAAAAGCAGGTGACTTAACAAACGGAGCAAAGGGCTCCGACCTGTCAATACCGGTAAAACCAAAACGAAAAGAGCCAACCTTCATGGGGATAACTGTTTCAATGGTATCTAAAGGCTGGATAGAACTCCGGTCATCAATAATGGCATGAAGTTTTGCCTCATCAAGTATATCACCTATCTCCGGCTTCTTTAATTGCGGCGACATAGGCATTACCACGGCGCCGCAACCTACTGCAGCAAAGATGCCGATGATAAAATTTCTGCCGTTGGCAGCCATAACACCAACACCCATTCCTTCCTTTATTCCCATGGCTGTTAATTGCAGGCGCAACTCTTCTGTTTCATTAAAAAGCGCTGAAAAATTCAATGTGCCATGTTCATCATGCACTGCGGGATTGCCGGGCCATTTTTTGGCAGCGTTTATTAGTAATTCATAAACGGGGGGATAATTCATTTTGCAAAAATACTTACAATTAGGCTCTCGTCCTCGTCTCCCGCGAGGATGCCGTGGTTTTGCGACTTTTTCGCAGGTAAGTCGGAGACTTACAACCAGTTCATCCTCGCGGGAGACGAGGACGAGTTATAATTGAGCGCTTTGAATGCTTTTGACAGCATCACTTAAAGAAAGACCTGATGCAGATCCCGCAGCGAGGCATCCCGCGGCATAGCCGGTTTGCAAACAAATGCCCATCACCCTTGCGCTTGCAATGGCAGCATCAGTTGCAGAGATATTTCTTCCTGCCATAAATAAATTTTGAATGCTACCCGATCGCAAACAGCCGGCCGGTACCTGGTAAAAATCACCGGAATTAAAATAGCGCATTTTAACCCTTTTGTTCAATTCCCATTCTTCTATCGGCCAGCCGCAATTTGCAATAGCGTCATCAAATTTTTTGCAGGACAGCACATCTTCTTCTGTAAGTAAATATTTTCCTGCGCTGCGCCGGCCTACCCTTATGCCTGGTTCCGGGGCAATATGTTGTATGGATGCATTTTTAAAAGCGGCTACACTGTTTATAAGAAATTGCGCCAGGTTTTCGACAAAGCTTAGTGCCACAGTTTTCAGTTCCTGCAAATTACCTGTTGCGTAAGTAACAGCCAGCGGGATACCGACCTTTAAACTCACGCAATTATTTTTTAATGAACCCTGCACGATATATACCCTGTCGTAAAAATCAGCTAATATACCTTCATCAATTGCCGACCTCAACGCCTTCATGATGATCATGCCGAGTTTGGCTTCATTGTTTTCGGAAACGCCTTCTAAAGTAAAGACCTGTGCTGCTGCCTGGTAGTGCTCACTCTTTATCAGGGGTAAATTCGCAGCCTGGCTAATGATACTATCACCCGAACAATCAATTACCGATCTTACCTGTATTGTTATGGGATCACCCGAAGCAGTTACAGAAACAGATATGATCTTATCCTGTTTAATTTGTACGTCTTTTAATACAGCATTGAAATAAACAACGACTTTATATTCATTCAATAGTTCAACAGAAAGTTTTTTAAAAGCTTCAATATCGTAAGGTAAATAATGCAGGCCTTCGGGGCCCTGCAACGGGATGCTGTTTGAAGCCAACTGTAATTTTTCTGCAAACTCTTTTGCAAATCCCTTTACCAGCCATTCGGCTTTTTCCTTTTTACTGAATTTATATAAGCCGCAAATGGTACCCACTTCGGCGGCAGTGGCTTTGCCGCCTAGAAAGGAATTACGTTCAATTAATATAACCTTCAGTCCTGCACGGGCGGCTGCTACAGCCGCTGCTGCACCTGCTGCGCCGCCGCCCAACACCACTACATCTGTATTTTTAACGTTTTCCATTTTAAATTGAGCTTGAAAATTTACTGACCTCTAAAAACAAACTTAATGCTCTCTCAACATTATTTCTTTTATATTTTCTTCGATCATTGCCAATTCATCTTTTCCTATCACAGGCGAAGAATAAGCGATATTGATATTCAGCTTATCATTGTGTTTTAAAAAGACAAAGGTCAGTCCCGGCGGAAAGGTAAGCGCCGGGATCATTGCCAGTCCACGCAGCGGCTCGCCAAATAAAGTTTTTAGCTCGTTGAAATTATCACCGGTGGAAGTGTACAGGAAGCTTGCAAAAACGCCTTTGCCGGTACGGCTTATCAAAAAATAATACAGCCATAAAGGAACATGCCGCATCATGTCCAGGAACATGTTATACCGCTGCGGTATCTTATCCCTGATCTGTCCGGTCATTTGTGTGCTGAGGCATTTTACTGTTTGCGGCACATTGCTTAATTCGGTTTTCGGGATGCGGTAAAATAAAAAAGAAACGCAATTGGAAATTAAAGGCCCGGCAGCGCCTCTTAACCTTCCGTCATAAGGTACGGGCATCCAAAGGTCGCCTTCATTATTTCTTTTTTTATTTATGGCATGCACGAGATGCGAACAGCATGCAATAAAATATAAGGTAGGCCCAAACCTTGACCCGGCTTTAAAAGCAGCGGCTTCTATCTTTTTGGTTTCTTCAGCGCTGAACGGGATAATTTTTATTCCTGTTTCCCCGTCAATGCTTTTCATTGCCCCGGTTGCAACAGAACTTACCGGTGGCCTGGAAGAATGCTGTATAAAGGTTTTTACTTTATACATGTTGCGGATATAATTAAAGATACCCGGCCCTTTTTCTTTCTTCGGAAAGAAATTATCGATGATCTCATTGCTGTTCCCGTCAATAAGCCCCAGGTGATCAAAAAGCAGGGTCGTTCCCTTTGCATCCAGCAGGATATGGTTCCAGGACAGAATGAAAGCGCAGGCCCCGGAGGGATAATGCACCAGGTCGGCTTCAATAAAAGCTGCCGATGCTATAGTGATGTCTCTTTTTAAAATTGCCGGCGGAACCTCATCTTCTGGAGCAGCATGATGTTCATGCAGGATGATATTATTGCCCTTATCCCCGTATTTCCAGTAAGGTATTGTGAACAGGGAACCAGCCACCAGCCTGATATTACAGAGCCAGTAAATAACGGGCGAGCTTTTAAGGATGTTTTCAATTTTATCTTTCGGTAATGCGTTGCTGAAATAAAATACCTTGCGCATTACATTGCCGCCTGCTCCATGTTTTTTAGCATGCTTATCCAGCACCAGGTGAAAACAATCGGCGCCGCTTAAATAAACTTTTTCCGGCAGAAGGGTTTTATCAAAAGAGCTCATGTAGTTAAACCTTAAGGTAATAATTCCTGTACTGTTGCGGCCAGGGCCTTCAATGTTTTAAAATTGGCGGGTATCAATTTATCATCGGGAATCACTACCCCAAATTTGCGTTCTATAAAAAGTATGATCTCTACTGTTGAAAAGGAATCTATGCCCGCCTGTTTCAGGTCTGTGTCCCCATCGATCTTTACTTCAGCCGATAAAATATTGTTCTCAATATATTTTTTTATCTCTTCTATGATAATGTTTGCATCCATGTAATAAAGTTAGCTTTTCCAAATGTAATGATCAGGCAACTATATATGCGTTGGGACAAAGCTAATTGTTTTGTATAGAGGCTTCTTTATAAATTGAATCAAATTCCAATTGATAATATTTTCTCCAATTGATTCCATTACGTACTTTTAAATAAGCCTCCATAACTTCATTATAGTTATTTATTCCGGATATATTTTGCTTCGTAGTGTCGTATCCAATAAAAATGTTTTTAAATCCATATTTGTCAGAAACCTCATCAATTTCTTTATCTTTTAAAGTAATTTTTCGTGGTCCCATATTTATAATCCTTGCGTTCCCGTTTTTAATATCAAGTTTAGCGGATATAAAATTATACTCCGGGGAATTTTTATAATTCTGCCAAATTATGATAATGACCAAAATTACCATTATAAGAATTGAACCAATTATCAGTATTAGTTTACGCATTTTTAAGCCAAACTATTGTGTCAACTGCATTTGTAAAAGAAAAACTCCTATACCTGCAACAAAACCGATTAATGCCAGCCAGCTGATTTTTTTCAAATACCACATAAAATCAATTTGCTCTATTCCCATTACTGCTACTCCTGCCGCCGTACCAATAATAATAGCACTTCCACCCGTGCCAGTAGTTAAAGCGAGAAACTCCCAAAAAGGATGGTCCGTTGGATAGGTTGACAGGTCAAACATGCCCTGCGATGCGGCAACCAACGGCACATTGTCAACAATAGCCGAAAGAAGACCTAAGGCCATACCAATCAGGTAATCATTTTTAAATGTGCTGCTAAGAAAGGACGCCAGGTCTTTGAGTAGCCCAAATGACTGCAAGGCAGATACTGCCAATAATATTCCGAGAAAAAACAGGATGCTTGGCGAGTCTATTTTTTGTAATGCCCTGCTGACGGTTAACCGGTCTGCAACTTCCTGTTCCTTACTTTTATGTATGATGGTAGTGATCACCCACATGAATCCTAATGCCAGCAACATGCCCATGAAAGGCGGTAAATGTGTAACTGTTTTAAACACCGGCACAAAGATCAAAAATCCGATACCCGAAAATAAAATGACCTTCCCATCCCGTTTTTCTTTAAACGTACCGACTGCCTGGGTCATAGAAATAATTTGCTGTCCCTTAAAACGGTAAGCAACAATTAAAGAGGGAATCATACATGCAGCCAGGCTTGGTAGTATTAATTGCTTCATGATGTTTAGGGCCGTTATCTGTCCCCCGATCCAAAGCATGGTAGTGGTAACATCACCCAGTGGCGACCAGGCACCACCGGCATTTGCAGCTATCACGATCATGCCAACGAACCAAAGCCTGTCCTCCTTTTCACTTAATAATTTGCTACAGAGCGATGTCATCACGATAGCAGTAGTTAAATTATCGAGAAGGGCCGAGAGAAAAAAAGTAATGGTAATAATGATGAGCAGTAGTTTTGATTTACTGGTTGTTTTTATTTTTTCTGTAATGATGTCAAAGCCGTTGTGAGAATCTATCAGCTCTACGATCGTCATAGCGCCTAATAAGAAAAACAATATTGAAGCTATTTCTCCTAAGTGATGCAGAAGTTCTTCGCTTACAATATGAGAGGAGTCGCTTTGCAGCATATATATTGTCCAGCAAAGCACTCCTGTAATTAAAGCAGATGCCGCTTTATTAAGTCTTAGCGGATGCTCAAAGGCAATGGCTATATATCCCAGCACAAAGATGATAATAATTAATACTGTAAACATTTATTGATACTTAAATATTAATTTAAATATAAGCTATAAAAAATTTGATATTGAAGTTCAAAACAGAATGATTTTTTATAAAGGAGACAGCAGTTGCCCTATAAAATTTAAAGTATCATTTTTTAAGCGTTTTACATTAGTGTTCTAATGCTTTTCCTGTCACCTGGGATCTTATCATTGTTAATTAGCTTTTTTATTCCCGGTATAATTCAATGCCGGGCCTATACCGATCTTTTTTTCCTGTTGGCGATCGATGAAATGGCCATCGTAATTAAAAAGAAGGCGAGTAGTTTTAAAGCTTCCGGCCAAATATCGCCAACACCGCCACCCCTTAAAAATAATTTATAAAATCCTTCCAGCGACCAGTTCAGTGGCGACCAGGCGCTTATATTACGCATAACTTCCGGCATTACATAGCTGGGTACCCATATGCCACCCAATGCCGATAATAAAAGTATGGAGAGTGAACCCACGATGGCTGCCTGGTGTTCTGTTGTTGCCAGAGTGCCCACCATTACGCCATAGCCTGTTGCTGCAAAAGAGGTAGCGAGTGTTAAAATGAAAATACCCATTAGGCTGTTTCCCAGCACCAGGGCCGGTAATCCAAGCATGGGTAAAAAAACCTGGCCAACCGAAAGCATCAGCAGGAACTGGATGAGGCATACAAATACATAAACGATGATCTTGCCGTTCACCAGTAATAAATAAGGCGTGGGCATGGTATGCAGGCGAAATACGCTTCCTTCATTCTTTTCTTTCATGATACTTCCCGAAAGCGGGATGGCGATAAAGAACATCGCAAAGATCGTCCAGGCCGGAACATTGTGCTGCACCGCGTTGGGTACGATCTTATCCTCTGACCCTGATGCATAAACCTCTTTATATTTTATGATCTGCGAGCGGGCATAAGTATTCTTCGGGGCCTTTGATCCTTCAGGTATCACTTCAGCAACCTGGTCGGAAAATGCCTGGAACATTATTTTATTCTTTACTTCCGAAATGAATTCATGCAGGTTACTGGTTACAGAAACCAAAAAAGATTTTTTTGCAACCGGGTCAACCAGGATGGTGATCTCTACAGAATCCTGCGCTTCATTTTTTGCAATTGTTGAATCTTCGGTATTCAATGTTTCACTAACCAGTTGCGATACGTTCTTTCTTATGGCTTCTGTTGCACCCTTTGGAATTACGATGCCTACCAGGAACCTGCCTTCTCCAACGGCTTTTTGTGCGAACTCAGCGGTAGCAGGATTTCCGTCGATGCTGTCATAAAAACTAACGATGTCATTATTCCGCAATCCCTGTTCTACCATTATGCCCAGAGAATCATTGTCGTTATTTACAAAGATGATGGGGATACCCTTTTCATTCATTGTTTTAAAAGCAGAATCCTGGATAAGGGTCATTACAAATATCAGCACCATCGGCATCAGGAATAAAAGAGAAAGCCCTATCCTGTCTCTTATGAGCAGGAGGAACTCCTTTTTTATTGTTGCTAAAAGTTTGCTGAACATTAGTCTCTCAGTTTTCTGTTGGTTAAATTCAGGAACACATTTTCCAGGTTTGTTGATCCCTTGTTATTGCTGATCAGTTCTCCCGGTGTTCCCTGCGTTAAAATTTTTCCATGATCGATGATGGAAACCCTGGTACAAAAATTTTCTGCTTCTTCCATATGGTGGGAGGTATAGATAATGGTTGTGCCCAGCGCATTGATCTCTTTCAGGTGTTCAATGATAACGTTGCGGCTCTGTACGTCCACGCCAACCGTGGGCTCATCAAGGAATAAGATTTTTGGCTGGTGAATTACACCGGCGATCAGATTTACCCTGCGCTTCATACCCCCGGAGTAAGTTGATACCTGCCTGTTTGCAGCATCCGTTAGCCCGAGTTTTTTTAACCAGCCCTCAATTTTTTCTTTAAGGTCGTTGCCGTGCAGGCCATACATGCTTCCGTAAAACCTGAGGTTCTCCCGGGCGGATAAAGTTGAATAAAGCGCAATATCCTGCGGCACTATGCCAATGATCTTCTTGATAGCATCCAGGTCTGTCCGCAGGTCCTTTCCGTCAATGGTTACCGTTCCCCCGCTTGGCGGAAAAAGCCCGCAAAGTATGGAGATGGTAGTGGTTTTGCCTGCGCCGTTGGGGCCAAGCAGGCCAAAGATCTCGTTCCGGTTTATTGAAAAAGAGATGCCGTCTACTGCGGGTTCTGTTGCATTACGGAAGGTCTTGCTCAGGTTATTTATTTCTATGATCGTGCCCGCATTACCGCCCCCGCCCCCGACCCCTGAAGGGGAGGATGAGACGTTCATGTTATTAGCTGAAGGTGTAAGATCCGGGTTCAATGATAATGAATAAAGTGCGGCAAATTTAGTCTAAATAAGGCTGTTGTGATTCACCAATTTTATAGGGAGATATCCATTTTTAAAATGCTGTGAGCTTTTGTCACCCTGAGCTTGTCGAAGGGTGTCGAAGGCGGTTTGTAAAAAGATCTTATCGGTTTCGACAAGCTCAACCTGACAGTTCACTTATGCAGGTTTAAACAAAGACATAACCTATTTTATCAAACCCGTTGTGATCTTTGCTGACAGCAGGCATAAAGGTATGCTGGGACCGGGGTGTACACTGCCGCCGCAGAAATATAAATTTTTTATGTCTTTTGAAAAATTAGCATGGCGCAAAAAAGCAGCAAACTTGTTGTTGGAGCTATTGCCGTAAATGGCGCCGAAGGCACTTGAAGTGCGGCTTTCTATCACCCGCGGATCAAATACCATTTCGCTTTCTATCATGGGCCTTATATCTGTTCTTAATATCCTGTTCACTTTATTGATGATATTCTCTCTTGCTTCGCTGATGAGCTTGTCCCAGTCCTGCCCGGAGTTATTGGGTACATTGATAAAGCTGAACCAGTTCTCACAACCCTCGGGCGCATCTGTACGGGTATGTTTGCTGGTGATATTTATATAGATGGTGGGATCGTGGTAAACCGTCTTCTTTGAAAAAATGGTATCGAATTCTTCTTCATAATTTTTACTGAAGAGGATATTGTGCAGCCCCAGTTGCTTAAATTCATTTTTTACACCCCAGTAAAATATAATGCCCGAGCTGGATTTTGGCTGGTTCAATGTCTTTAATGGTTTTTTTACAGCAGGCATCAGTTTTTGATAGCTGTTGTAAACATCCATATTGCTGATGACGATATCAAAGGGCTCTGTTCCGTTGGCTGTTCTTATGCCAACTGCTTTTTTGTTCTCGATAATGATCTCCATTACCGGGGTTGAAAAGTTGAACTGCACGCCAATATCCTTTGCCAGCTTCACCAGCGATGAAGTGATGCTGTACATGCCGCCCTCCGGATAATAAGCGCCCTTCACAATTTCAACGTGCGCAATTACATTTAAAGTTGCAGGGGAGAGGTAGGGGCTGGAGCCATTGTAAGTGGCATAGCGGTTCATCATCTGCACAAGCCTTGTGTCCTTTAATGCTTTTTGGTTGGCGCTGTTCATGGTATCAAAGGCGCCGATCTTACCAAAATTTAAAATCCCCCTTACTACGGGCCATGTAAAAAAATTCTTTAGCCGGTGCAGTGAATTCTTTAAGAAAACCTCTTCGGTAAGCTTATAGATGGTTTCTGTTTTATCCAGGTAGCGTATAATGTCTTCTTTTTTGTCTGTTGTTTTGGCGGCCAGTTGCGCTGCAAATTTTTCCTTGCCATGGTAAGCATCCAGTATGGATCCGTCCTCGAAAAAATATTTATAAACGGGGTCAAGTGGTATATAATTAAAATGGTCGCGGGGAGCTTTGCCGGATAACTCAAATAGTTCATCAACATAGCCGGGCATAGTAAAAACGGAGGGGCCCATGTCGAAGCGGTATCCCTTATCGGTCTCTGTTGAGCATTTGCCGCCGGGGAAGCTGTTTGCCTCAAATACGGTAACCGCGTAACCTTTGTTGCGCATGCGGATGGCGGCTGCAATTCCTGAAACACCGGCGCCTATAACGGCGCATCGCTTATTATTTTCGGGGGACATATTTTTTGCTTGGAGGGCAAAATTACAGTATTTGAAGTATGGGCCCGGGAAATGAAAAATCCTTATTCAATGAATAAGGATTTATTTTTATATATATCGAAGTGCTTAAGATATTTTTTGCCTGAGCATAGATATCCATGGCACCAGCTTGAAGTTATGTTCTTCTGCTTTATAGGTATAGGTAACCCCGGCATCCAGCAGGCCTTCACCAAGGTCTTCCTCTGTATATATATAGCGGGGGTTCTTTTTACGTGTAACGCTTTTTATACTTGCTTTGAACTGGTTGGCGGCGTTGGTAAAGCTACTCAGCGGATTTTTTTTCATCTTATTCTGTTTTAGTATTAATGCTTTAAAACCGTGCCAAGTTTTTTTAGCCTGATCAAAGCCCTTAATTCCTTTTATGGGGTAAAAATAATTATCCCGGTGCTGTTTTTATTCCACATTTCCCCTGTCTTATTGTGGCAAGTTTACTACAGGCCGGTATGACCTGCTTACCCGCAGAATATTGCTGAATTATAGCAGCAAATTTTATATATTTCCGTAAAATAAATTAACATGGATTTTGGACGTGTACCGGAAGAAGAATTAAAAAATATCGATTTTACTTTGGCTACCGAGCCGGCCTTTAACAAAACTTTGTTGAAGGGTAAGCCCGTAAAAGCGCCAAAGGTCTATGTTGGCTGTGCAAAGTGGGGGCGAACGGAATGGCTGGGTAAGATCTACCCGCCAAAAACAAAGGAAAAAGATTTCCTTGAACACTATGTTCAGCATTATAACAGTATTGAGCTTAATGCCACCCATTATAAAGTATATGGTGAAGCAGGAATAAAAAAATGGACAGAAAAAGCAGACGCAAAGGATTTTAAGTTTTGCCCGAAAATGTACCAGGGTATAACACACCGGGGCAGCTTAAAGGGAAAGGATTTTATTACCAATGAATTTTTCCGGGGCATCGTTGCATTTGAAGAGCACCTGGGCCCCATATTTATACAGGTGAGTGAAACTTTTTCTCCTAAAAGAAAAGAGGAGTTATTTACCTTTTTAAGATCCCTGCCAACCGACCTCCAGTTCTTTATGGAAGTAAGGCATAAGGATTGGTTTGCAAAAGACGAGATACGGAACGAGCTATTCAGCACGCTTAAGGAAATGAATATAGGTGCAGTTATTACCGATACCAGCGGGAGAAGGGATTGTGCACACATGCACCTCACACTGCCCAAAACATTCATCCGCTATGTAGGAAACAGTTTGCATGAAACAGATTTTACAAGGATAGATGAATGGGTGAGCCGCATGAAATATTGGCTGGATAAAGGCTTACAGGAATTATACTTTTTTATGCATATGCATGATGAAGCTACTTCGCCCGAACTGACTGTTTACCTGGTTGATAAAATGAATAAAGAGATGGGATTGAATTTAATAAAACCAAAGTTTTTGGATGGGAGCGATAATTCCCAGGGAGCCTTATTTTAACGGATCTCGTATAACTCATTCCAACGTGTCGTATACCTCGGGCTGCGCATTTCCATCCGCATTTTCCAGTTCCTGGTTGTACCCGACGTAGCGAATTTTATCACATCATCTCTCATTGCAAAATTTACATTGTCGATCATGCTCATTAATAAGCGCTTGCCGTTATGTTTTTCCTCAGCAAATAAATTTCCCTGGATTGTTTCATCCGGCACGAGATCACTAAGCATAACACCTGCTTTTTTATATTGTGTACCTTCTACAAAGATCTGGTCAACCAGTTGCACTGCAGGTTTTATCAGTTCATGCGTGGAAGATGTCGCTACGGGCAACCTGGTATACCGGCCTATGCTTGGTCCATGCCTGAAATCAATATTGTGGTCTTGCCCCTTTGCCACAACAAAAATACTGATGATATTGGCAGCGCTTTTTTGCCGCCGTAATTTTTCGGCAGCTTTGGAAGTATAGGTGGCTATTGCTTCTTTGATATCATTGATGTTTTTTACGTTGTGTCCAAACATCCTTGTTGTAGCGATCATTTTTTTTACCGTTAATTCCTTCTCCATCGTCTTTACAGATTCACCTCTTAATTCTTTTACCAAACGTATGCCCACCACTCCACCTAAATTTTTATGTGCCCACTCCGGTGACTTACGGCTCAGGTCATAGGCGGTGAATACGGCATACATTTCTTTAAGCTTTTGTGCATATTGAAAACCTACACCCCATACTTCCTTGATTGGTGTATTTTGCAGGGCAGTATCAATTTTTTCTTTGCTATCCAGCACTACTACGCATTGGGTCGCTACCTTATCTTTTTTTGCCAAATGGTTGGCTACTTTTGACAATACTTTTGTTGGCGCAATACCAACTGACACTTTTATGCCGGTCCATTGTTCTACCGTTTCCCTGATCCTTAACCCGATCTTTTCCCAGTCATTTTCTCCTTCCCCGCCAAGATCGAGAAAAGCCTCATCAACAGAATATACTTCTACCTTATCTTTCCCTAACATTATTCGTAGTGTTTCCATTACCCGCCAGCTCAGATCGCCATACAAATTATAATTGGACGAGAATGTGGCGACGTTGTATTTTTCTATTAATGGCTTTGCCTGAAAATAAGGGCCGGCCATTTTAACGCCTAAATTTTTTGCTTCATCACTCCTCGATACAATACAACCGTCATTATTGCTCAACACAACAACCGGTTTATCATCAAGGTGCGGTCTGAATAACCGCTCACAGGAACAATAGAAACTATTACAGTCTACAATTGCCTTCATCAAAAATTTGCTTTACTGTTATTTAAGAATGCCAGCAATGCATTATCCATAATATGTATGGTACATGTCACCACACCCCAGCATTGATAAGCCATAAATTCACCGACCTCAATGGGCTTAAATTTTTCGCTTTCGGGTAATAGCAAGACCCTGTTCATCGTTTGAGAATAGCGTCTTACTACCATTTCACCATCTACCACGGCCACTATTATTTTTCCGTTGGCGGCTTTAAGCGACCGGTCTACGATCAACACGTCGCCAACCTGGATCCCTGCTCCGGTCATCGCATCGCCATTCATCCTAAAGAAAAAAGTAGCCGGCTTGTTCATGATCAGTTGCTCATTCAGGTCAATGCCTCTTTCCATATAATCATCAGCGGCTGCGCCAAACCCTGTAGTATTAGCGGTAGGCACGTCCAGTTGTGTAAACTGCTTGCTTCCATTGTAACTGGCAGTAAAAAAATTTCCCCCTTCCATAATAAATATATTTTTATTAACTAAATTATTTAGTAAATTTATGCTAAAATAATTGGTAAAACAAATTTCTTATTTAAAAGATTGATTATGGAACCCATACTTACAGCGTTGCCGGGGTACAAAGTTTATGAGTATTTACTGGTACTCAATCCCCATGAAGAACTACGGAATAAGATCATGCAGGTAAAACAGGATTTTTATAACAATTATAAAGCATCGACAGCCTTAGGTGGTAAACCCCACCTTACACTGGTCAATTTTGTACAGTACGGCCTCATGGAAGAACGCATCCTCAACCGCCTGCAGGTGATCGCCACGGGCTATCATCCCATTAAAGTAGAGCTAAAGGATTACGGCAGTTTTCCCTCGCATACGATCTATATTAATGTAACCTCAAAGCTGCCCATACAGGGGCTGGTAAAAACGATACGTGCAGAGGCGCAAAGGCTGATGAAATTTGATGAGGATAACAAGCCGCATTTTATTTTGGAGCCGCACCTGACCATCGCAAGAAAATTATTACCCTGGCAGTATGAAAAGGGCTCGCTGGAATACAGCGGCAAACATTTTACCGGAAGGTTCATTGCCGATGGCATGTTGTTGCTGAAGCGGCCAGTTGGAGAATTAAAATACCAGATCGTAAAGCGCTTTGAATTTCAGAATTTACCGGTAGCAACGAAGCAGGGAGATTTATTTGATACCCCTGTCCCCTAAAGGGGAACTTAGGCAATAACAGTACATGGAAAATAAAGCTGAATAATTTTTTAGAATTTGAAGACTTAAAGATCAACAATCATTAAACTGATTACGAAAAAAATATGGACACGAACCTAAGTTCCCCTTTAGGGGACAGGGGCGGACAACTCCCCCAAGACCACCACAAAGTATCCGCCACCCCCCAGGAAGAAACCACCCAATACCTTGCGGGCCGCGGCGCACAGTTCAACACAAAGAACAGGTTCTTAAAAAATGAATCTACCAAGGAACACGTGGAAGCCATCGACGACTGGGAGGCAACCAATGCACGAACACAGTACCTGGAAATGCAGTCGAAGACCATTGTAAATAAAGTGGAGAGTAAAGACGTGGGTATGAGCTACAGCATGAATCCCTACGCCGGTTGCGAGCACGGCTGTATTTACTGCTATGCCCGTAACGTGCATGAATACTGGGGCTACAGCGCAGGGCTTGACTTTGAGCAAAAGATCCTGGTAAAGAAAAATGCCCCCCAGCTCCTGCGAAAATTTTTAATGCATCCAAAATGGGATGGCACACCCATCATGCTTAGCGGCAATACAGATTGTTACCAGCCGGCTGAACAGCAATATCGCTTAACAAGGGGGTTGCTGGAAGTATGTAATGAATTCAACCAGCCGGTGGGCATACTCACAAAAAATTCCTGGATACTGAAGGACAAGGATGTGTTGCAGGAAATGGCCAAGAAGAATATTGTATCGGCCATGGTCTCCATAACGTCTTTTAATGAAGACCTCCGCCGCATCATGGAGCCACGTACTACTACTGCAAAGCAAAAATTAAAAGTTATAAATGAGCTAAGCAGTGCTGGGGTGCGCATGGGTATCATGATGGGGCCGATGATACCGGGATTGAATGAACACGAGATGCAAAGGATCATGAAGGCTGCAGCAGATAACGGTGCAACTTTTACGGCTTATACTTTTATCCGTTTGAACGGCGCTATAAAATTTTTATTCCACGACTGGCTGTATAAAAACTTTCCCAACCATGCTGATAAGGTTTGGCACCTGATCGAGCAAAGCCACGACGGGAAAGTTAATGACACAAGGTGGGGCGTTCGCATGCGTGGTGAAGGGGGCATTGCGGAAATGGTGGCACAGCAATATAAAAAATACGGGAAGCTGTATAATATGAACGCGGAGGAATGGAGCCTTGATACGGCACAGTTCAGGAGGCCGGGGCAGCAGGGGAAGCTGTTTTAGAAGGGCCAAGGTAAAGCCGGTTATTGCATAATGACAGGAGGTTAGTATATCAAATGTTATTTGACTATTTTTACCTTACTTAAAAAACCCTTGTGAATAAAAATGGTAAGATAGTCGTGATCGAAGATGACCCGGATGACCAGGAGATGTTTAAATATATCCTTTCCAGCCTGGGGGTGCAGAACGAAATCTTAATGTTCAAGAATGGATTAGAAGCCTATACTTACCTGGCAGAAACCCATGACATTCCCTTTATCATATTCTCAGATATCAATATGCCCGTGATGAATGGATTTGAATTGAGAAAAAAAATGCAGGCCTATGGTAAACTAACCCTTCTTACCGTTCCTTTTATATTTATTACCACCGGCGATACAGAAGCAGAACCCCTTAAAAACTTTTTACCGTACACCCAGGGCATTTATAGTAAGCCCAGGACCCTGCCCGATTTCAAGATACTGGTCAAGGAGATCATTGACCTTTGGAAAGATAAACCTGATGACGCCATCTTTTCTTAGCACGGCCTGTTATGCTCCCCTGCGGTTTCCTATTTCTTTGTTTTTACTTGTTAATGCTATAAAAACGGCAACACCCAGCAGTACGCCTGTAACTGCGATGAATTTGATCAACATAAAATACAATTTATACTGTTTAAAGAAGAAGTTGCAATAGCTAAAGAAATATTTATGCCAAAAATTTATTCCCGTACGGTTAAAAAAGGCCCGGGTTCAGCCGCAGAACTTTAGTTTGGCGGGGAATGTAAAAAACTGGCATGTTTTTTACTCTGTTTATTTAAAATAAACCAAGCTATATGGAACAGGAATTGCATTTTGAGCACGGCGATCTTACAGGTGAGATCTCTGTTACGCTGGATAAGGATCAAAACCTTGACGACCTTTGTGCAAAATATATTTACGATTATAACCGCGACCGTTTTGAGCCCCTCGCCGTACGCATATTCATTGGCAAGGAAATAGCCGTTACTTTATATGCTGCTGATAAAGTGAGGCAGGAAGACAGCAATATAGATGCCGACAAGATCCCTGTAAAAAAATTCAAAGTGCCGGGTATTCCTTTACACGAGTTGTTCAGGTATATCGCCTCGCTTAACCTTACACTTAGCACCAATATTTATCCAATAGAATCAATGCAGGTAATGAATAAATAGCCGGCCGGTAATGAAAAGTATTCGGAGCCAAAAAAATATTTATTTTTATTCTCCTGCAACCATTGATTTTACAGGCGTTTCAGCGCTTATGTAAGGATGATGCAAAAATATTTTTTAAAAAATATTTGGCAGTATCAAAAAAATAAATTCATCTTTTCATCGCAAAACAAAATTATAAACAACAACATGTTACGCATACAACTACATATTGAAGCGGTGAATTGTTTTAGTCCGGAAAAGGATTATCGCAATCGCGGGGCATGTTATGCTGCATCATAAGTTTACCAAAACAAACTGATTCGAATAATGACCCCGGCAAAAAGTTGGGGTTTTTTTGTGCAATAAAATTAAACAGGCATCTAAAGAAAAAAATAAATGCAACAGCAACAACATAAACAATTTACAATGCGGAATGAGCTGTCATCATTACCCATACGCTATTGTTATGTGCCGTTGGGTGCAGGATCCATAGCAGGCAATAGTACAGGTAATGATAAAATACGACCGTGGTTTGAACGATATGAGGCATAGGATGCTTCAATAAGTAAAACCCGGTCGCCAGAAACGACCGGGTTTTTTTATGCGGTTAAAAATTATATGCAGAAAGGAAGAAAACAGGCAACCCCTGTGAGATGCAACAGGGCGCCTTTTTCTAAAAAAGTTCTTTGATCAAAAAATATAGAAACATTCCGATTGGCCGGATACTCCGTCCGCCAGCTGGCGGAAGAGGCTGCAGGTTCGAATCCTGTCTTCTATACGAATGGCCTGTTGGTCTAAGGGTTCAGGACACCGGGCTTTCTACCTGGCAATATGGGTTCGAATCCCATACAGGCTACAATGGTTCGTTGGTGTAACGGCTAACATTCCTGATTGTCTATCAGGAATAATTATGGTCTCACAAGTCTCCCCTTTAGGGGAGACTTAGAGGGCTCAAAAGCTTGCTTCACGGCAAGACGGGCACAAGCCTTTGACAGCAAACCGGATGTGTGTTTTAAAAAACGCCATAGTGCAGGTGTAGTAACTACCTGTATGCTGTTGCGCAATGGAGCTGTGTCCGCCATACTCTGTGTGTTAAGGGTTCGACTCCCTTTCCCAAAACGGGATAGCTTAATGGTAGAGCAACAGACAATCACGGGGTTCGATTCCCCACCGAAACGATCGGGTAGTTCAAATGGTTAGAACACTACAATTGGAAATGTAGAGGAAAAAAGCTCGCCACTTCTTAAAAAAGGTGAGAACGAAAGCAGGTGTTGCTTTCCCGGTGAATGTATTTACCCGGGCTCAGCCCGCGGATAGCAAACATCAAATTTCATCAACACCAGTAAAATGCAATAAGGTTTTCGGAAGCCCTGCACTTAAATATGTTCGCCGCTGATAATAGTTTCAGTAAAGATCATGCTTAACTACAGGAATAAAGATCACCGGCTGCATTTTCCGTGAAGATGAAATGGAAGGCAACAACGGCTTTTAAAAAATGTTCAATGAGATTCTTAAAGTCGAAATGTAAAAAATTAATGTTGATTTAGTAACGCTCGTCCGGCCTCCTTCTCCTTAAGGAGAGGGAATGAGGGTGAGGTAAATAAAAGTAAAATGAAAAAAGTAAAGATCTACGCCTACCAGGTTGGACTGGTTTATAAAAACGGCGGGTACAAAAAAATGTTGAAGGAAGGAACTTACTGGTTCTGGTCAAACGAGACCGTTATGATCTATGATGTAACTGTTGCCTTCAACTCATCAACCGATCTGAACATCCTGTTGCAGGATGCGGAATTGGCCAATGCTTTGCAGGTAATTGAAGTTGGCGATAATGAAATTGTATTGCAGTACCGTGATGGTTTGCTGAAGCAGGTATTGACCGCTGGCCGTTATGCTTTCTGGAAGAACGCAGTTAACAACTACGAATTCGTAAAAGCCGATACCGGCAAGATAGAGATCAGTGAGAACATCAGCCGTACTGTTTTGCAAAACAGGCTGGTGGCTCCTTATGTGCGTAGCTATACCGTAGAGAACTACGAAAAAGCCGTATTGTTCATTGATGGAAAGTATGCACAAATATTGCCAGCCGGCATTTATTACTGGTGGAAGAACAGCATTACTATTGTAGTGGGTAAAGTGGATACCCGTATGCAGCAGGTGGAGATCAATGGCCAGGAGATCCTGACCAAGGACAAAGCCGCTTTGCGTATCAATGGTTACGCCCAGTATAAGGTAACCGGCATTGAAAAGGCTTTGCTGCAGAACAAGGATTATGAGCGCCAGTTGTATGTTGCTTTCCAGTTGGCATTGCGTGAGTATATTGGCGGGCTGGGTTTTGATGAGTTGCTGGAGAAAAAGGAAACCATTGTA
>Ga0193708_1000058_pt1 | contig 22467 bp, 19 predicted proteins | sample H3c1metaG_FD_160570 | JGI IMG/M metagenome (GOLD analysis project Ga0193708, IMG submission 160570) | Soil microbial communities from a riparian zone of the East river system, Colorado, United States - H3c1 | ecosystem: Environmental > Terrestrial > Soil > Riparian zone | place: USA: East River...
CTTTTCCCTTCCCTTTGGGAAGGATAGGATGGGCATTATCTTGCACCACCACCACCTGCCGGCCTTCTGCCACCTGCACCCGGACCTGCTACACGACGCTTAGGCTGAGAGGAAACTCCCCTTCCGCCACCACGCTTATTCCTGTCATCTCCGCCATCGGCTTTTTGTTCAAAGCGTGCTGCTTTGGCTTCTGCGCTTTCTTCTGTATCGCTGTTGTCTTCTTCATCTTTATCTGCCTGGCGTTCCTGCAAACCTTCTGCAATTGCCGCGGTTAAATAATTAACGATGATCGCAATTGATTTTGTAGCATCATCATTTGCAGGAATGGCAAAATCAATTTTATTAGGATCGCAGTTGGTATCAACCATACCAAAAGTGCTGATGTTTAATTTCCTTGCTTCGGCAAGTGCAATGTGCTCATGTCCTATATCCACCATAAATAATGCAGCAGGTACACGGCTGATCTGTGCGATACCGCCCAATACCTTTTCCATTTTATCCTTATCACGTGTAAGTGTCAGTCGTTCTTTTTTAGTTAAGCTTTCTGCACTTCCGTCGGCCAGCATTTTTTCAATGCTCTGCATCTTCTTAACACTTTTACGTACGGTGTTGAAGTTGGTCAGCATTCCACCCAGCCAGCGTTCTGTAACAAAAGGCATATTAACACGCTTTGCGCAATCGCTCACGATCTCTTTAGCCTGCTTTTTAGTAGCTACGAACATTATTTTTTTACCACTGCGTGCAATTGCTTTTAAAGCAGCGGCAGATTCCTGTAAGCCTTCTACGGTCTTATTCAGGTCGATAATGTGTATGCCTTTCTTCTCAGCAAAAATGTAAGGCAGCATTTTAGGGTTCCACTTTTTCTTTAAGTGACCAAAGTGTACACCTGCTTCTAAAAGTTGCTGTTGTAAGGAAGTATTATTTTCCATTGTTTATTATTGATGTAGTTAATTAATTTTTATTAAGCTGCAAGCCTCAAGCTGCAAGGCAGATTATGAAACCTTGTCCCTTGTGGCTGATAGCTTGTGCCTGTTTTTTAACGTTTACTGAACTGGAAGCTCTTTCTTGCTTTTTTACGGCCCGGCTTCTTACGCTCTACAGCACGTGGGTCACGCTTTAGCAAACCCGCAGCTTTTAACACAGGGCGGTAATCGGCGCTTACTTCAAGCAAGGCACGGGCAATACCCAGCTTTGCTGCTTCTGCCTGTCCTTTTACACCACCACCTGTAGCGTTTACTACAACATCATACTTATCTGAAGAATCAATTGTTTTTAAAGGCGCCTCAACCTGGTTTTGTAAATAAACCAGCGGGAAGTACACTTTATAGTCTTTGCCGTTGACTGTAATTTTTCCGTCGCCCTTAGAAAGGAAAACACGGGTTACAGCTTCTTTTCTGCGGCCGACTGCGTTTTTTTGCTTTTCCATTAATTTTTATTTGGAATTGATTTAATTAAAATTTTAATTCTTTGGGTTGTTGTGCTCCGTGTGGATGCTCAGCACCCTGGTAAACAAACAGTTTTTTGTACATCTGGCGGCCTAAACGGTTTTTAGGCAGCATGCCTTTTATAGCTCTTTCGATAACTACTTCAGGACGACGCTTTAATAAGTTCATTGCTGACTCTTCCTTACGACCACCGGGGTAGCCACTGAAGGTATCGTACACTTTATCTTCCAGCTTATTGCCGGTAAATTTTACCTTTTCGCAATTGGTTACAATAATAAAGTCGCCGCAGTCAACGTGTGGCGTGTAGTAGGCTTTGTTCTTACCACGAAGAACAGCCGCGATCCTGGCGCACATACGACCAACGGTTTGATTAGTACCATCCACAACGTACCAGTTGTGTTTAACGGTAGCCTCGTTCGCATGTTTAGTGGTGAAATGTAATTTGCTCATTGTTTATTTTTTTAGTTTTACCACAGCCATCCCTGTGGTTTTAAATTTGGACGGCGAAGGTAATTGTAAAGAGGTCTATCTGCCAAAGAAAACAGGAAGTATTTTTAATTGCCCTTTTGCAACTAATTGATTTTCAGTAAAAATTTTGTCTAATAATTTTATTGATGGAGAATTTTTATAAAATTACAGTACGCATTTCTCCCCAAATCGAATTTATAAGTATAATAGTTTATATGAGTTTACTTAATTTTATAACAACCAATGATCTCCATTAACCAATAAATCCTTAAACATGAACAACGATCTATTACCCGGTGTAAAGACACCAGCAAAAAATGACCAGGTCATATCTTATTATGCACTCCGCATTCTGATCGGGGCAACAGGTATATTATTACCATTGTTACTGATCATTGGCAATTTTGTTGCCTATAATAATTTTGAAATTGAATTTTCAGTAAGTGATTACTATGATAACAGTACCGCCGGCGATATTTTAGTAGGCGTGCTTTTTGTTCTTGGCTTCTTTTTAATGGCTTATAAAGGATACGACCGTATTGACAGCCGGGCCGCAAACCTGGGTTGTATCTTTTCTTTGGGGGTTGCCCTGTTCCCTACCACAAGTTCGAATAACGTGATCCACATTATGCATTTTGTTTTTGCGCTCTTGCTTTTTTCGGTCTTTATCTTTTTCTCCATTTATCTTTTTCGAAAAACAGGGCCCGGCAGGCGTACCAAACAAAAAGATAGGCGTAATACCGTTTACCTGGTTTGCGGCATTATCATGATCTTCTGTATTGTTTGCATTGCCATTGGTATGCTATGGCTTGAATCTTTAAGTGCCCGGTACCAGCTTGTTTTTTGGTTTGAATCCATTGCACTCATTTCATTTGGGATTTCCTGGGTTACTAAAGCAGAGTTTTTGTTTTTGAAGGATAATGAAGATCAATAAACGACAAAAAAAGATGACAGCTTTTAGAGCTGTCATCTGTAAAAAATATATCAACCGATATTAAAATCTAAACCCGATACATATACCTGACCTGATACCAGCCCAGGGGCCTTTTATATTCATAGTGGCTCCATTACCATCTACATTGTAAGTGAACTCGGTTAGCGGAATATCAAGCTCATGAAGCTCATCCCTCAATGATTGCTGGTCTGCAGCGTCCATTGTTTTTTTACCGCTAAGGTTTCCCTTAGAGTTTCCGTAATGAGGGCCAAGTATCCACCAATCCAGGTATATTTTTTTACTCAGCTTGAATTGAGCCCCGATCATAAGTCCCCCGCTTATGCCTGTAATATCTCCTTTCATGGGAATCGTTTCTGTTGTGCCATTATCATCATATTCAAGTACAACATCTGCCTTGAACTTTGCAATACTTGCAAAAGCGCCAAGATAAAATCCGCGAAAAGCGCCTTTTTTACTCAAGTAATACCTTAGCTCTGGCATAAAAGCAATATTTCCAACGTTCAGGTTATTAATCTGCCGTTCGGTATCCGGGTCATCGGCCAGGTTAATGAACGTACTTTTTAAAGGGATACTTCCGGTTGGCATATACCGGAATGTCCCGGCGACGGTGACTTTCCTGGCAATAGCCCTTTCATACTGGATGCTGATGTTTTTTAAAGCCAGGGCCGGCAGGTTGATCTTTACAATATTTTTTGCAGGAGCAGGCTCATCATTTCCTTTTTCCTTCTCTTTTTGTGCCAATAAGCTGGCAGAAATCATGGTTACAAATAACAGTAAGCTTAAACGTTTCATATTCATTTTTGGTTTAGGTTGTTAAAAAAATGAATGTAGTCTTTTAAAATTGGTATAAAAATACCCAGTTGCCGCAAATCGATCATATAGTTGGCAACTTTCAAAAGTCCCGGCTATCAAATTGATGTCATTAGATTTCCCTAAGTAACCAAATAGAAATTTTGTTACAAATGCGTGTAATAAATTTAGCATGCTCAATTTTTCCCAAAAGATTATCGAAAACAAAAAGCATATTTCCCTGTAATATCCTCAAAATAATTCTCAATATGCTGTATATAGTCAACCCTGTTTATACCAACGGTGGTGATAAAGCTGCCTTCCAATTCACTTACAAGGCCGCTTCCCAGGTCATTCCTGAAAAACCTTCTTTCTATAGAATATAAGGAAGCGCAGATCAATTTTACCTTCCAATAGGCAAGTGTTGTGCAATCAGATTCTGTGAATTTTACGATACCGGTAAATAATTGGATGGCCTTTTCAAAAAGGCTCGGGGAATCATAGAACCCGATACTGTTCTTTTTTCTCCTGCTGGAATCATTTTGCCCGATTATTAAAACTTTTACCGTAAGGCTTCATGGATGGGGCGGCAATGAAAATCAATAAATAGATCTGACATAACAAATGGTTTAAGGTTATAAAATTATTGGTGACACAAAACTGCCTTTTAATTTACCCGCTTCATCTGAAAGCATTCAGTATCCTTTGTCTTAAACAGGTTTCTGCGAATTTTTACCAAACAGCGTAAACAATTTTAATACCGCAGGAACGCCTGCACCCAATGCAGCAACATAAGTTATTATTTTTGAAAATGCCTCTTCCTGGGAACTTAACAAAAAAGCAAGGATCGCCAGGATGACCAGCTGTAAAGGATTTTTTAAGGTATTCCAGTTACCGTTGTCCTTTATCTGGTTTTTAATTTTCATTGCTTCCGAATTGCCGATAGCGGTTAAAATAAAATTGCGGAACCCTTTATTAAATAACTTAAGCGTTCCGTCAGGTCTTATCACCACACCTTTTGCGATCAGCATACTAAGATTATAATCATCAAAAGAATTCACCAGGTTGTCTTCGGCCAGGTCGTATAATAAAAATTTTTCTTCCTTGGTAAGCGACTGCCAGATGTACATATAAAAGTAGTGGGAACTCACCTGCAATTTAAAGGCCAGCTCATCAAATTTAGCTATTCTTGTTTCCTCTGGTATTTCTTTTCCGGCATTAAAAGCGGGTGTCTGTAGCTTTGCAAGAAAATAAGTTTGATTGGTTTCCTGGCGAATGAGCTTTGCCCACTTAAAACTATTTAAAGGGCCTTTTTCCAATTCAATTTTATCAAGGTTTTTATTTTCCGTCACTTCTACTTCCTTTGTATTATATCCACGCACCGAAATAATAATTTTAAATGGCATCGGTAGCTTGGGAAGTGTAAAGCCACCATCTTGTTTTGTAATGGCTTCAACAGCAGTATCCATGACCATAACAACAACATCAGCCAGCCCCCCGCCATTTTTGTTTATGATACTGCCCTGCATCAGGGTTTTACTTACGTATGGAGGTAATTGCAACGGTAAAATAACAAGTCCGTAATGCCCCAGCAGCACATGCCATCTTTCGAGTTCCTGCCCCGGCACTGATTTTTCTTCCGGTTTAGCTGATTTTTCCGGTGACTTCAATGAAGAATCCATAGCAGAATCAAGAAAAGCAACCGGGTGAATAGCTGAAAGAATAATGATCTTACATCTGTCTTCAAGATAAAGTCGCTCAAGAAAATCGAGTTTGTAAAGATTGGAAACCGGGTCCTGTATATTGTATTCAAAATGATTGACAATGATCATCCGGTTTTTCTTAGCAAACACCTTTTTTGTATACTCGGCCCACATTAATTTTTCAGCTTCTTCATTACTTGAGGAGGGAATATTGATCAGGTCTGCAATAAAAACATTTTTCTGTTTTTCAGGTGCATTTTCGAAACATAATTTAATGTCGCCTTCTAATACTATTTCCCCGTTACGAATCTTATTCAGTAAATACTTTAGCTTACCGGCGCCAGGTATTCCAATTACAAATAAGGGCCTGTCCCATTTTTTATTTATTAAAATTTCATCATCAAGTCTCCTCCATCTTTCGACATCCGGAAGGTTAAGAGAAAATAATTTTTTTATGATGTTGTAAATGATAAAATAAAAACAAAAAAGCATTACCGCCAACAGCAACCAGAATAAAGCTGCATTAAACCAGTTTGTTTTAAACACAGAGGGAAACCGGTAATTCAAATTCTCTGATTGTATCCTCAGGTACTTGCCTGGAAATGAAGATTGCCTGTACGTGATAGTCCCCTCGCCCTTTGTGCACGCGTCCTTCAATAAATGATTAAAGAAAAAAGAACTGTCGGCAGCGCCCCGGCTATAGAGTTTATCTTCCTTAACAGCTTTGTCTGTAGCGTACAACCGAAACAATTTTAAGAGTCTGACGGTTCGCTCCACTTCTTCAGTATCTGCATTTTTAGTACTGCCCCCGACAATTATGTTGCCACTAATGATCGAATCATTATTAACAAGGCTGCTGTCCTTGTATACTCCATGCCATTCAGTACTACTGTCAGAAAATATACCGGGAATTTTATTGACAAGCCGGTTGGCAAAATCGACCTGTCTATAACGAATGCTTAAATTTTGTTCATAGTCATGGGAAGCGATATAAAAGAATACAACCGGTAAACCACTGGTGATTATTAAACGGGTGAGGGCCATTAGCGCAAAACTGTTGACATAGGTCCAATTGCCAAACAATAGTCTACCACTCTTTAATTCTTTTAATTTACGCGCCACTCCATTTATCACATCCTTTATGTAATATAATACTCCACCCAGGCAAACCAGCAATATTTCGTAGCCGAGAAGGTAACCAGCATTGCTGGGTTCAAGCGTATTATAAGCAACCACATCAATGACAATAATAAAGGCACACAAACAAAAAATAGTCCATTTTTTGAATTGAAAAATATTCCTTCTCTCTTCCTTATACTTCATGTAAAAAATGAAGTTTAAGAATAAAGGGATGATCGTAACAGCATAAAGCAACATGAAAAGATACCAAAGGAAGCTGCTGTTATTAAAAAGAAGGATCAATAAAAAAATGACCACCCCGTTAAATACAGATGCAAGAACATATTCCTTTTGACTTGATCTTTTTGGCCCGATCCAACTGGTATCAAAAGACTGTTTTTTAAAAAAAGAACGCCTGGAGGATACTAAAAAAATGGCAAATAACTGCAGCACCAGGAAACCAAAAAATAAAAAAAGCATGGAAAAAGTAAAACTATAAATTTCCATTTCTCTTGTCTCATTGTAAACTGCATCTTCAAAAATAATGATGAAATAAGGCAGCCCGTTTACCGGCTTCACCTCTACATTATATTCCCTACCCCAATATTTTGTGGAAAAAGTGCCTGATGCTTTTGACTCTAAATAGCTTTTTAACTCATTCCTTTTCGAAAATACATTCAACAGATTTTCATTAAGGCTACGGGATTGCTCAGAATGATATAATACATTACCCGAATTGTCTGTTATTGCAGAAAGATAACCCGTTGGCAATATCACGGTATCAAGGCTTCTGAAATTGAAGGATATGGCGGCTACTACAGGGCTATCGGGGTCCTGCTTACCGGTACTGTCCCGTAAAGACAATTTTGACTTCATGGAAATAACAGACCTGAAACTACCGGTGGTCCAGGATATCCCCTGGTCTAAAAAAAAGCCGCTGGTATCTTTATCATCGATATGGTATTGCCGCTGTTCAATAATTCCTTTAAAATACTCACGGGCCTTAAAATTTCCATGGGGTGCATTTATACTATCCTTTGTCCAGTTAATTATTTCTTCGCCATTTTTATTTACCCAGAAAACAAAGTTGATGTTAGTGCCACGGGCAATATCCGTGATTTTCTGTCCATCTTCCCCAATCTTATCGCTATTCGAAAAAGCTATGGAGTTTTTGCCTAAATTTTTGATATCCTTACCCGTGCTGTTATCCGGGGCGGGCAGAGATACCACACTAAGTCCGTCAAGTTGTTCCAACTTATGGTAAACAGAATTGATCTCGTTTTTAAAGGCTTTATTGATCCCGTTTGCCAGGATAGTTTTTGGATCCTTGGTACCCGAAGGCCGGAACGGGTAATTATATTTAAAAAAAACAAAAAAGATCAGCGATACCAGCAGCATTGAAATAAAAATAGACGCTATTCCATCGAAAATTGTAAGCCTGTCCTTATTACCCATCTGGTAAAGCTTAAGCCATGGAAAAGCCACCAAACCGATCAGCATTATCGTTACCAGCAACAATATTACGGGTGTGGGCAATTGTGTTTTTTCGTTTTGGTAATGTTTGTTGGTTACCAGGCCCCCGATCACCCACTCATTATTTGAATCGAAGCCTACCGGCTGCAGGAACAGTTTATAATCTGTGCCACTGATCACCTGGCTTCGAAGCCCTGAGCCGCCAAACCCGTTTTTAGCCCCCAGCAAACTATCTTTTTTTATATAGCTTATGCCGGAAGGGAAGGTTTCAAATACAGGTTTGCCATCGCTGAAAATAATATAATCATCAAATACATCCCGGGGAAGTAAAGACTGAATGAATTGTTTAAAGCTAAACTTCATGCCGATTTTGTAAACCATCGTATCCTTGTTTGCTTCTTTGATCTTATGTTTCAAAAAATATAAACTGATCTCCCGGGTATTATTATCTACCCTGATAGAATAGACGCTATCCATGTCAAGACTGTCTTTTAATGCTCTTTTTCGCTCAAGGGTAGTTGAATCCGGAATCGTAAGGGTGAAACTGGTTGAAGAATAGCTGCCGACATAATTTTCCAGGCTTTGTCTTTCCCTTGCATCAGCTTTTTGATAATTGATAAGCAGGTTGTTCAGCAAGGCGATGCTGTTCTCAATTTTTGTGTGAATATTGCGGTCAATATTCTGAAGCGTATTGAAGCGCTGTTCCTGTATGCGTTTTTCATTCTGTGGCAGGTAGATAAAAAAATAGCCCGCTCCCAAAAGAGCTAATATCAGTATGGTAGTTATTACAGCAGCCTGGTTTTTATTGATAGAAAAAAATTTCATGCATTTAAAAACTTTAGAAAGCTTTATTTAATAATCTCCTTCAAATTTCCAGGCCTGTACTTCGGGTTTTTGCTATGCCGCTCATAAACACTTTCATCCAGCACCTGGTTAGATTCGTCTTTCAAAGTGATCTTACGCCATTTAGGTCGCCAGATCCTATACATGAGCGTATAAGAGTTCATTACTTCACCTTTGTCATGATCGGGGTTAGCTTTAACCAAAGGAGGTTCATTAAAACATAAACCAACATTTTCGGCTTTATCGATCAACCACTGTAAAGCAATATTACTTAATCCGGAATCCAGATATCCTCCTCCAACATTTGAATGTACTCCTGCAAACCACCGTTGCTCCATTTGTTGGGGGTGCGTATTGTCATTCTTAACCGTATTGCTTTTTTGCCATAATGTTGGAGCAAATAATGCTCTCCTTTCATCAATGGCCAATGCGTGATAAGCGTGTTCAATGGTGCTGCTAAGTGTTACATCATGGAATTTATACCTGTTTTTATTTTTAAATTGGAATGCAGGCAGCGGTATTCCGAGGCTTCCAACAGTATCCCATACACCAATAAATTTAATTGGGGTTATATCTTCGTATGCATAGTTTTTTTTAAACGCTTTCATAAGATCGGAATCGGGAGTACTGTAATCATTTCTGTCCCTGTATAGTTCGTAAGCTTTATCAACCAAATGAATATATGCTGGTTTCAATACGCCACAATTTCTGATAAAGCCAGCCAAACTCCTTGCGGTATAAGCCCCCCTGCTAAAACCAAATAAATATATTTCGTCGCCTGGTTCATAATTTAATGCGAAGAAGCTATACATGTCCTTTATATTCTTATCTATACCGGCACCGGTGGCTCCCCCAACTATCCTGTCTTTCAGGCTATATCCCGTTCCTACACCCTGGTCATAAGCTTTTAGTTGTGGTATCGCTTCTTTGGTAAGGGAGTCTTTACCCATTGAGCAAATGCTGTTATACATTTTTTCAACATTCGTTTGTACTACAACTCCGTTCTCGACATTTCCTATTTTATTCCAGGTTCCGTCGCTGCAGGTAATTATTCGTTTCATAAAATTGCTATTTAAATCAGGATAAATATTGCTATAAAATTATAGTCAACATCATTCTTCCACTATTTCAATCCACATTTTCTCCTTTTTTTCAACTGCTTTCATGGCAGCTACAAGACTGGCCACTTTGCCGGCACAGTTCCAGATCTTTGTTTTCATATCCCCTTCAGCGCCTACCAAAATGCAACCTTCGCTGTTTGCTGCAGTATTGCCACCATGTATACGGATGCCTTCAAAGCATTTTACATTCATCAGCAGGGGCAGGTATTTTTGAAAATTATTACTGAAGGTTAATGCCATTTCATATTTGCCTGCATCTATGGCCGTTTCCTTTTTTATTTTCTTACTGCAATCTCCGCTCAGGTGCCTCACGGTGTCTTCGCAGGTATAAGCATAGAACTGGTCGTTGAGATATAATTTGCCATAAGTGGCTTTATCTGTAAATACTGAACGTATTACTTTGAGTTGCATAAGCGTAGTTTATAAAATTAGAAAAATGATCAGCTTAATTCTTAAAATTATTATAAGCGTTTCTCAATTTTACATCATATTGATTTTGTGTGTAATCGGGTCCATTATATCCCCTTGCAAATCCCGCCCAGTCAAGATTGCGGAGGTTGACATCTAAATGTGATGTTTTTAAATACTTACAAAAACAAAGTAATTGGTTCTGTTCATCGGCCTGCGCAACAACAAATTCGCCCACTGAGTTATATCCGCATGTGCGATAATTAAAGCCCATGATCTGGAAAGCGCCCCAGGAAGCTGATTTATTAGCCGCATCCGGATTTATCCTTTTGGCTTTCTCCAGCCGTATATACTGATCCATATTATAAAATGGCCGTACCGCTATTTTATTCCATACCGGATAAAGAACATCCTCATTCCCAAGCCGCAGTTCTGTCGGCTTCATCCCTATCGAAAGCAATTGTTTCCAGAAAATATGTCCTTCAAATAATATCTTAGCCTTACCATCAGGCCTGAATCCATTACCACGGGCTTCTACCTCGTTCACTGCTTTTACAGCAGCTATTTCACACCCGAGTAAGATTGCTGCTTCGTTAAACTGCTGTTCTGTTAACATAAATTTTTATGATTTAAAAAATTTGTGATACCATTATTTTGATCAGGCAGGTATTAGATCGCTGGCATCAGGTAAATGAATTTTGCAGACATACAATATTTTATAATTAAAATGATCATTCCAATCCAAACTGCTTTGTATCTATCCACTCTGCTTTTGTCATACACCACCAGTCATCAGCAATTCCGGAACGGATATAATCGTATGGCAGCCAGCCATATCCTTTTTCACCCCAGTCTTCACTCCACGAATTTTTTATAAGTATAGCTCCGGTAGTGATAATTTTTTTGTTGCCCGGGTTTTGAATTTTCATATTGTCGTCATAGCCCACAGCCATTACTGCATGGCCGCCGTCAACATTTTCGTCTTTATCCGGAAAAGGTATCTTTCCATCGTCTGCAAGATCCAGTGAAGAATAACAGGTAAATCCAAAGACGGAGGGTAATCCATTGCTAAGGTGTTCCCTGATCCTGTTCAGCAATGCCTCTTTTGTTACACCTTGTTTATCGAGCCGGTAATAAAGCATCGCCTGGTAATTCTGAGCGTAGGAATACAGGAAAGCATTTGGTTCATCATTAAACTTATGTTCAAGATAGGGCCAATACTTTTCAGGTACTATTCCAAATAATGCCATTGCAGCCATTGTACTGCGCAGGTAAGCTCCGTCATCTGCTTCCCATCCCAGTAAATTACGTGTAGCCTTATAAAGGAATAATCTTGAACCATCGATGTACCGGCCAAAAGCCCGTTTTTCATAATATTCATACAGGCTCACCCCTGCATGCGCAGTACATGAGCCCAGTTGTCCCTGGTCCTCAATTGGTGAACACCATGGCCGGAGATCAATTTTAGGGCTTAGTTTTTTTGCTGTTAGCTTTTTCTTTGAATTTACACGGCTTAAGATAGAACTGACTGATTCTTTGATTCCCTTTGAAACCTGCTTTTTGTTAAGACTATCAGTATCGGGAGCCTGGTCTCTGAAATCCGGCAGGTCTTTCAGCCAGCCTTTTCCTTTTGTAGATGCGATCGTAGGCATAATTTAAGATTTAAAATGAGTAATGGTTCCTACAGCTATAGATAATTTTATATTAATTGAGGGGTAATAATATTCGGAATACATTTTTTATTGGTTAAAAGAATTTAAAATTTTCAGGCAATGTTAATTTAAGATTAAGGTTGGTAATAAAGGAGGAAGTTTTAGTAACAGAATTATAATCCAGGCCGGCAAAAATATTTATCCAAATACCATCAACAATGTTCAATTCAGAACCCAGGTTCATTAAAAATGTACTTTGATTTTCAAGGCTTGCGTAGTTTAATTGAAGTTCGGCAAATCCTTTTACACGATTTGTACCGATCAAATACCTCATTGGTATTGAAATTGATGTATAAGTTTTATTTCGCGTAGCTTTTACAGTATCTGATAGATTTTTATATACTTGCCCGTTAAGGCCAACGATGAATTGTCCGCTTTTGCCCGCTTTTATTGCATAAACACCCCAGAAGCTTGCTTTGTTGAATTTTATGTTCTTAAAAAGACTATCAGGTGAAGAAGAAAGTATGGCTATTGCAATATCAAGTTTATCATCATTCCAATGCTCCTTCCTGTATTTTTCTTTTTCCGCTTTGATTTCTTCCTGAAACGGCTTTTGAATATCCTCTCTATCCTGAAAAAATTTACTGTAATCTTTCAGGTTGAGATTGATAAAAGCCTCATCATCAGTTGGGTCATCGGGTTTTCTGTTTTCCTTAATAAAATCTTTTTTAGCGGCGATTGCTCTTTCAGATTTCCTGATCAATCTTAATTTTCCTGCAATTATCTTTTGAAAAGCAATATCTGTTGTAGGATCTCCCTTATCAATTAAACTGACTCTTAACCCAAGAGCTAAATTTCTGCCTGTTTGCAAAGAATCTGTAGAAGTGCCTAAAGAAATCCTAAAACTATTTACTACTGCTCTCTTTGCGTATTCCGCTAACTGAGTCAGTCCTTTTTTATTGTTTAGTAATAAGGCGGGAGAAATTTCCATTGCAAATGCTTTAGGAATAATAAATTTCCCTTTATCATTAAAAGAAGAAACGTTTAACGCTATCGCCTGCACCGTTGATGGCCGGAGAAGATTAGATGGATCTGTACCTAGGGTTTTAAAGGCGGGCATGTCGGGTACAGCAAAGTTTAGTTTCAATTTGCTTAAAGTAATGGAATCAATATCCTGAGATTTTACAATAAATGTTATCGTTATAAATAGTACTATAAATGAACCTGTTTTTTTCATAAAGTAAATTTTATTATTTTGTCAAAAGGTTTACTAACAAAAGTGAGGGTTGAGCCTTTCCCGTAAGTTTATTGTCAGCATCACTTTTATCCACATCTGCGCCTAACAATACCCCATCCTGGAAGATTTCTAACCTGATCTCATATTCTTTGTTTACCTCCGGATGATTCCCGGTAAATAGTGTGTCGAGCTTAACTCTTCTTCCGTCATTAATACTGACCGGTGTAGGTAATGCCACATTATCATCTTGGGGATTCAAATTATCTCCTTCCAGAAGTTTGGTTTGATGATTACTGTTTTTTTCTTTTAAATCAATTTCATAATCAGCGATCAAATCACCTAAAAAAACAGCATTTGCTATTAATAGGCCCCCATTCGGGTTAAATTTTACCGTAACCATATTAAATTATTTTTTACCTACTCTTAATCCGTTTTCGGCTACCCGGTGCTTACTGTTTTATTCGGGTGCTTCAGCTAATTGTCCCTTTAAAGATATTTTACGCGTGTTTCATACCTGTGAACCTATTTGCAAGGCTATTTATACTCACTTAATGTTATTGGTCTTTTATGTCTTTTTTAATCCTTCCCTGACGTTATAGCTGGTTTTGATCCTGTGCTACGCAAGCTGGCAATCTTATTGAGTATGTCAAACCAAAAAGGTGCTCCAAGACAAATGGCCAATATGGTAGCAAGCCAACCCAAAATATGCTCAGGAAATTTTTTAAGGACGATCTTCCCGTCTTTCCAACCCATTGGCAAATCATCCGGAATAGCGCTGTGAAGACTATCAATACCCTGTCTTACCTGGACTAAGCTGCTGTTTAATTTTGCAATAGCTTCCGAATCACTATTTTTAGCCGTATCCACACGGGTTTTCATGCTATCAATTCTTTGTTTATAGTTTTCAAAACTGTTCAATGCTTTATCTGCAAACTGTTTGCTCACCTCTTTATGATCATACAAATACCTGCTGATCTGGAGGCTGTCTGCATTTAATCCAATAGTTATAATAATAGCCATGATTATTGTAAGGGGCAATACTTTTTTTCGCTTAAAAGAAGCCGTTAAGCGATCTCCACTTGTATCATACCATCGTTCAAGTTTTTCCCGGAAAAGATCAAACTCGCTTTTAACGGAAGCCGTGATATTATTAACAACATTAGCTACCTGGGGAATGGTATTTATAGCCGCAGCGGCTTGTTGCGCCTCATGAGCGTAGATCAGGATGGTTCTTTTCAATTCGTCCGACAAAGCTGTTGAGCTTTGTATCGCTTGAATATATCCCGGCAAGTTTGTTGGAGGTAATGAAAAGGTTGACCCTGCGGGCGGATTGCCACGTGTGATTTGATCAAGTAATGCAGAAACAAAATTTTGTGAATCAATATAAGTCGGCGATCTTTTGGTTTTGCTCAATCCTGTTACCATGCAATGATCCATAATTGCCTGACCTACTGTTTTGCCTAAAGGCGTTCCGTCAGCTTTCAACGCATTTGACTGAAAAATATCCCCGAGCCATTTTTCTAATACCCTGGCCCTTGTTCTTCGCATGGATAACCATAGTTCTACAGCTGAACTGCAAATTATACTCAGGAGGAAATAAATAAATATCATTCCTACTACCAGGTCAAGAATGGGAAAGCCGCTCATAGCATTTATTTTGTGCCTACTCTATAATACCGTTTTCGGCTTACCGGCTTTATAATTTATTAACCCCTAATATCTACCAAGTAAATCTGCTTTACTTAATTTCAATATATCAGCTTCAGGATAAACAAAGGATCAATTACCAGAGGTACTAGAGGGATTATGCAACAGCGTAGATCTTAAAAATGCCCGAACAGAATACTAACATAATATCTTATTTCCACAGTTGCAACAATTCTATGATATTTATAAAAACATCAGGTGGTCTTTATTAATTCTGCCGCCTATGTAAAAATGAAAAAAGAATGAGCGCTTTACAAACGTGAAAACACGGTAAAAGCCCGGGGTGGAAACACCATTAGCAAGATCATGAAGGCTGAATAGTTATTTGTGTTCCTTTACCTGGCGAAGAAACAAGTGAAGCTTTATATTTTATCTGTCCCGTCCTGTATTGCATATTCTTCAACCCATATCCCTTCTTTACCTCATCCACATTAAAACCTTTGCCATTATCCCTGATTACTATTTGTATTTTTTTTCCGCTGGCAGTTATGGCAATATTGATTTTGGACGCTTCAGCGTATTTAATACTGTTATTAATAACTTCCTTGCATACCAGGAAAAGGTTTCGCTTCTCTTCCTTGCTCAGCTGGCGGTTGTTTATTTCACTATCGGCTTTTATTTCAGCCTGTATATTACTTGCAGCCGCTACAGGTATGGCATACTGCTTAAGCCTGGTTACCAATTCATCAACAGTATCTAATGAATCATCCAGCACCCAGATCATATCCCTGAGACCCATGGTGGCTTCATTCAGGTTATCTTTTACCTGTTGCAAACTCTCTTCCTGCTTTACCCCACTAATGGCAAGGTTGGTAAAAACCTTTACGCTATTGAGGGTGCTGCCCAGGTCGTCGTGCAGATCGGTAGCAATATTTTTTCTTATTTCATGCTGTTTTTTTATCTGGGCTATGCGGTAACGGTAAAAAGCATACATGATCCCGGCAATGGCTAAAAAGATCAATAGCTTAAACCACCAGGTCTGGTACCATTTGGGAAGAAATTCTAAGACCAGTTCCCGCGGATCGCTCCATATACCATCTTCATTGGCTGCCCTAACCTGCAGGTGGTAGGTTCCGGGAGAAAGACCTATAAGCGATACGAAATTTTGGGGACCAAGATTTATCCAGTGATCAGCAAGTTCCTTTATCTTATAGCTATAAATAACCCGTCCGGAATTTTCATAATGCAGCCCCGAAAAAAAGATTTTTGTTTGAATAGAATTTTCTGAAATAATAAATGAAGCTGCATTTAAATTAGTTGTGTCAAGAAGGTTTGCAGATGCCCCTTCTGCCAGTATTCTCGTATAATATAATAATGGGGCCCGTGTATTACTTTGTAAATTTTCCGGAACGATCTTTACATACCCGTCAGTTCCGCCTGCAAAAAAAATTCCATTCATTGTGTCCCGGCAGGCCTCTTCAAAAGTATTGTTTTGAAGGCCGTCTTCTTCGTAATAATTAGAGAATTTTTTAGTCTTAATATTAAATGTGGAAATTCCAAAGTTTGTTGTTAAAAATAAAATACTGTCTTTATAATTAAAGATGCTGTACAGGCCGGAATTGCTTAAGCCATCTTCAGCCCGGTATATTTTTTTAACATTAAACTGCTGGTCTGTCCTTAACAATCCTGTTCCGTATGCAGCGATCCAGTAATCACCTGCTGCCTCCAGCATGTCCATATAAATACCCTGCACAGAATTTTTATTGATGCTAAAAGCCTTTACTGTTTTTTGAACAGGATCATACACAGAAATAAAATAATCGGAAAGGATGGCCGGCTGCCCTTTACGGTTTATGAAAATACTGTTTACAATATCCGAAGGAAGCTGTTTACCTTCGCCTGCACCGGCGTACAAACGGTTAATTTTTGAAGTATAGGTATTCCATTCCAGGACGCCCTGGTTTGATTCTGTGCCAAGCAAACTTATAGAATCATTAACCCTGACATAACTATTAAACTGCCAGTCTTCATAAGGTAATAATGCGGGGAATCTTGCGGATAATTTTTCAATTTTGCCATTAATAAAAAGGCTGGCGCCATTGTACCCTGAAATGAGAAATTCGCCTTTGGTAATCCGCAAAATATTTTGAACGAGGCCTTTATCATAAACCTGCTTTAGAGTAAAATTTTGGCCTATGATGAACAACCCGTCTTTTGTTCCTGCTAATACAGAAGTATCGTTTATTGCACAAACAGAAAAAATATGCCCAAGTTTATTACCATACAAAATGTTATTATTCTTTACGGCCTTAAAAGCGGGTTCATCATTCTTTACAAGACACAAGCCCTGCCTTGAGCCGATCCAGATATTCTTTTTATTATCCTGGAAAAGACTGGTGGCATTTTTAAGCCATGACCTGGCCTCATAAAAAGTAGGGATGACCAGGTATTTGGTATTATTGCCTGTATTTAACCCGGTTAATTCATCGCCTGCAAAAAGAATATCACCATTTTCCGACTGCACCATTGCAGCAACTGAGCCGGTTCCCAATGCCAGCGGATCCAATGCAGGCTTTTTACTTTCACTATTTATTACCAGGTGCCTGCAGTCGACTGTATAAAGCCCGTTTTGCGTGCCGCAATAAAATATATCATCATTTATAAACTGGCCGCATAAGGGCCAGAAACGCCCGGGATCCTGCTCTGCTGCCCTGTTGCGTTCGATCAAAAATCCACTTAGCTTATGCAAATCAAAAATGAAGATGCCTTTATCCAAAAGCCCAAGGGCCATGATCCCCTTATTGTTTATATTAATGCTCCGTATATCAGAAAAAAAAGCGTCCTGGCAATTTTTATCCTTAACAATTACCGGCAGGTCATTGATAAAACTTCCTTTTGAAATATCGAAAATATCCAGTCCCCCCGATGTACCTATATATATCCTGTTGTTGAAAAAGGTTGCACAGATCCTCCATTCATCATGCAATTTATTTTTAAGATATGGATAAGAGGCAATGGTGCTGCCTGTAGCCAGGTCAATGGCATTTATCCCTCCCTGGTTGCAGATGACCCAAAGTAACCCTGCTTTATTATCCAATACCAGGTCTCTTATATCCGGAGAAAAAAGCTGCCTGTTCGGTCTTTGGCCATAATTGTATTTTATGAACTGGCTCCCTTCAAACCTGTTCAATCCATCCTGTGTGGCTACCCAGATAAAACCATATTTATCCTGAACGATTTTATGTATATTAGGACTTGAGAGGCCTTGCTTTTGAGAGTATATTAATGTGTTCTTATAAATAGTCTCCTGGGCATACAACCTGTTCCCGGAATAAAATATAACCCCAATAAAAACAGCAATATGACTGAAACGGTAGAACACAATTATGATTGGCTTATTATTTTCCTGGTATATAACAATAATTATTACGACCTGAAGAATCAAGATACTACAGAATATTATACTATGGAAGAACAGACCAAATATATATTGAACCAGGTCAGGCATACCAGGCATAATGAAAGTATTAAAACAATATTCGTAGAAGCGGAAATAAAAAATTACCGGCGAAAGAATTTCGCTACACTGTCCATGTTGTATAAAAAAAAGGGTTCCTGGCTATCAGCAGTCAACCGCGTATGGAGAGATGAGAACCCAATAGACATTTTGACCACGGGAGAAAGCCTCCTCGATATTCTAAAAAAGCTAAGAGAGGATTTCCCTGCAAATAAGCACATGATAATAACAGCTGGCCATGGCTCAATTGTAGGCATAAATTACTATATCCCTGAATTAAAACAAAAAGCAAGCCGGGAAAAGAATAAAAATTTAGAGCCGGTAATAAAAAAGAAATTCCCGATCGCTAATAAGATTAAATATCAAACAAAACTTAAAGCAAAAATTAAGGTAGAGAATGAGAGCCTTCTTTTTTTAGCGAATGAAGAGATCGGCATGGTGCTTAAAAAAGTATTTCCTGATAAGAAGGTCGATGTGATGGTCGCATACAATTGCCTGATGCAAAATATATTTACACAATTTTCTTTACGGAAAACAGTGGATTGGCTTGTTGCGCCGTTATCAGGTATTAGTATTCCGGGCTTTAACTACCGTCATGTTTTAAATGAGATAAGCAAGGATCCTTCCATAAATGGCGAAACGGCTTCAAAATTATTTATTAATTCAATACGGGAAGGGAACCGTTATTCCTCTTTCAAAAATGATATTGAAAGTACATGGAAACTTTCTGCAGTCAAATTAGACAATGACAAACTGAATAAATTACAAAAAGATTTCGATGCGGTTTTTAAAATTATAAACACCCTTTCTGTTAAAGACGCCTCAATAATTAGTGTAATAAATGAGGTGCTGAAATATCTTTTTAGTTACTCCATTTACTGTTTGAAAAGCATACAAATATTTGACCTGGGTTCTTTTTTAGCCAGCCTTTCTGATAAAATTAAAAATGCGGATGACTACCCGGGCCTGGCAAATGCCATCGCTGAATTGCAGAAAACCTTACATGAATCCGCTCTAAGCAGGGTCATCTTTACAGGTGTTGATTTCTATAAAAGTGAATCAGATATAATCCATTATGATAGCAGAGAATCTAATTTTAATAAAATAGCTGATGTCGGTCTTTTATTTCCAATCAATAAAACGGGTTCTGATCTGTTAAATCTTATTTATAACAAAAAGAAGCCGAAAGACAAGTACAGTAAGCCTGATTTTCTTAAATCCAAATCATACGCTATGGTTGTAAATAAAATACATTCTCTCGTACCAATGAATTTATAACACTGAAACCCACCCACTAATTATTGACCGCCTGCTGCATTTTGGGTTTTAGGATTTTGGGTTTTGCCAAAATTCGTAACATTAAGCTTGATCGTTATTGTTCCAAATTGGTCCCGGTAATAAGTAGGTGTTAAAGTAGAGTTATCAGTTAATTTAGCAAAGACCGGTTTACCATTTTCGTCCATTGCTGTTAAATACGGCATATTTGGATTAGATTCTTCTATGCTTTCGCCGGTCCTCTTTTTTAAATCTGAAAATTTAAAAATTACCTTTTCAGCTTCGTCAGCACTGATCTTGGCAACTATATTAATTGTCCATGATTTGTCGGAATTTTTCGTCAGCATGATTCCTTCTTTATCCCCAGTTGAAGGTAAAATGCTGATCAATTTTCCCCCTGAAAACAATACGTTTTTTTTATTCGCTGCCATAATTTTTAAGTTTTATCAGTTAAAAAATAATTTACACTGCTATAATAAAGACAAAGTTTTGCATTTCCAAATATGCGGTTCTCTTGCCAGGGTTAAAATCCTATTCTTCAAAAAAAACCGTGTTTTCACCCTTTTTTCATTTGGTTTGTGTATTTTCATCTAAAGCAAGACTAATTAAATCCACAACATGACAAAGGTTGTTTTGGTTGACGACCACTCCCTTCTCAGAAAAGGCCTTACACAACTCGTGGAAAGCCTGGGCTACAACGTGTCCTTTGAAGCAGACAACGGAAAAGAATTCATTGATAAACTGGATAATAAAAACATGCCGGATGTGGTTTTAATGGACATAAACATGCCCGAAATGGATGGTTTCCAAACCACGCAATGGCTCAAACAACAGCAGCCGGGTATAAAAGTTCTTGCCCTGAGTATGTATGACAACGAAACTTCCATCATACGTATGCTTAAATGCGGTGCCAAAGGATATATCTTAAAAGATGCCGAGCCTGCAGAACTCAGGGCCGCTATTGACGCCGTAATGACCAAGGGCTTCTATTACAGCGACCTGGTAAGTGGTAAACTGATCAATGCAATTAATAAAATGGATGATGAGGGCAGCGACATTAATACCATTACCCATCTCAATGAAAGGGAAACCGATTTTTTAAAATACACCTGCTCCGAACTTACCTACAAAGAGATCGCAGAAAAAATGTTCGTTAGCCCCCGTACCATTGATGGCTACCGGGATGCACTTTTTGAAAAACTGCATGTAAAAACAAGGGTAGGCCTGGTGATGTATGCTATTAAGAACGGGATCGTGAATGTGTAAAAACATAAGCGCCTGGTTCTTAATTCCATTTGTGGCAAAAAATATGAATAAAAAAAACGGCCACAGACCTGAAGCAAAAAAACAGTGCGCTGAAAATTTGCTACAAAAGCCATCTTCTATTTTCCATAAACCTTTTCTCCATTAACATAAGTTGAGATCACTTTTGTTTTTAAGATACCTGATGTGTTGCAATTCATAAGATCAGTATCTAAAATAATAAAGTCAGCAAACTTTCCTTTCTCCAAACTTCCTTTTTGCTTTTCTTCAAATGAGGCTTTGGCTGCCCAGGTGGTCATGCCACGTATGGCTTGTTCACGGGTCAGTGCATTTTCCATTTGATAACCGTTTGGAGGAAAGCCTTTCGCATCCTCCCTTACAACGGCTGCAAAAAAAGTTTTAAAAGGACTGATATCTTCTACAGGGAAATCAGTACCCAGGGGCATCCAGTAATTTTCTTTGAGCAATTGCTGGTAGGCATATGCTCCTTTAACCCTTACCGGACCCAGCCTGTCTCCTGCCCAATACATGTCGCTTGTGCCATGTGTTGGCTGCACAGAAGGAATGATATTATAGTCGCCAAAAAAATGAAAATCATTTTCGTTGATCACCTGTGCATGTTCTATGCGCCAGCGAAGGTCATTTTTACCCTTTAAATATTTTGCGTAAATATTCAGCATGGTCCTGTTGCCGCTATCACCAATGGCATGCGTACACATTTGCCATCCCTTTTGCGATAAAATATTTGCAACAGAATCAAAATGTGCCGGCGAGCTTAACAAAAAACCTGACCACCCGGGCTTATCACTGTAAGGTTGCAGCAAGCTTGCCCCCCTTGAACCCAATGCCCCATCCGCATATACTTTAAACGCATTCACCTGCAGGCGTTCTGTTTTTATTTTTCCTTTGGAGAAAGCGAGATCAAAATTCTCTTTACTGTCACTCAGCATTACATAGATCCGCATTTTCAGCTCATTGCTTTTTTGAAGCTTTTGTATGAATTCAGCCGTACCATAATCCAGGCCACAATCATGTATCGACGTTAAACCTGTTGCAAAACAATTGGCCTGGGCAAGAAGCAACGCTGCTTTCGCCTGCGCCTCGCCCGGTGAGGGTATTTTTGCAGAAACCAGGTCAACCGCATTGTCAACCAGTATCCCTGTAAGTTTCCCGTTCACTACTTCGATCTCTCCTCCTGTTAATTTATCGCCGGGTTTTATGCCTGCAAGTTCAAGTGCCTTTTCGTTTGCGATCGCTGCATGTCCATCAATCCTTGTTAACAGAACAGGCCGGTCAGGGAACATTGCATTTAGCTTTTCATTGGTTGGAAATCCTTTTGCAACCCAATCATTCTGATCCCATCCCCTGCCCGTAAGCCACCCGCCCGCAGGCAAACCTTTAGCAAAACCAGCCGACCTGTTAACCACTTCCTCCCAGCTTTCGGTACCAACAAGGTTCACTCTTTGTAAGCTGTTACCATATCCCACAAAATGTGCATGCGCATCTATAAAACCCGGGAAAACAGTTTTGCCTTTGGCATCATTGATGGATT
>Ga0193708_1000059_pt1 | contig 22168 bp, 18 predicted proteins | sample H3c1metaG_FD_160570 | JGI IMG/M metagenome (GOLD analysis project Ga0193708, IMG submission 160570) | Soil microbial communities from a riparian zone of the East river system, Colorado, United States - H3c1 | ecosystem: Environmental > Terrestrial > Soil > Riparian zone | place: USA: East River...
TTGCAAATTCATTGAACTTAGCCAACACCCAGCTCCTTGCTGCACCAATGCCCCGTTTGGGATCGGTTTGTGTGCTTAGTGTATTTCTTGTGCCGAAGGAAACCAATGTTGTAATGTAAGATTTCAAAGAATCGGGCGACACTTCTTTCACCATCTTTTCAATTTCAGGATCCTTTTGTATGGTGGTTTGAGCAAATCCTGTGTAATAACAAAATAGTACAGTCAGAAGGAATACCTGTTTCATGATCTTTGGGGTTGACCTTAAAAATACGAAGAAAGTTGCGTTCAGGGAGACAAGTCTTCAAACTGAAACATCAATCCGGCTCAATTTGTATGCTCTGGATTGACTAAAATTAAAAAGGTCTGTGTATTACAGACCTCTTTAAGAAGATATATTTATTGGGTTAATCTACTTTACGCCCGCTCATAACCCGCTTATTAACCTGGTATTTATCCTGTGCCGTTTTCTGGATCATTAGTTTAGGACGCTCGCCATTGAAACGCATATAATATACCTCACCATCATAAACGATCTTTCCTACCTGCACAACACTTGGGTTGTAAGTATTATAACTGTTCATCCATTGATCGGCGAAAAGACTGTAAGCTGCATTGGAAGCGGCTCTTTCCGGTACGCCGAACCTTATATTCTTATTATCACCGCTCTCAAAAGAGATCTCTAATGTATTGTTGAGCGCCTGCGTGCAAACACCCTGTGTACCCGCTTTTAAAAGGACGATATTAACATATTTGCCATTCTCGAACACCACTTTGCCGGAACTTACTTTAGCATCTCTTGCTGCCAGTTCTCTTTTGAGCTCAACGTCTTTGTCTATATAAAACTGGAGTTTTTCAACCGGGATGGCTCTTTCTTCCACTCTTTTACGGGTGTCAACGGTGAAATAAGACCTTTGTAAAGTGCTGCAGGATGAAAGGGCAAGCGCAAAGATCACTGATAGGGTACTGATTAATTTCATGTGGGTTGGTTTATAGCTTGTAAAAATAATGAACTTGTTGATGGGCAAAAGTTAATAGTATTTTAAAATCTCCTGAACAACATTCTAATACAGCCCCCGCATTAACAATATTATAAGACAAAACAGGCATTACTACTTTAAACAAAGATCACAGCAAGCCGTCTTATATACATTAATTCACTTTTTAAAATTTACAATTATGAAAAAGATATTTACACTTATTTTGATTGCAGCAGGCCTGTCCTTTAATGCAGCATCAGCCCAAAACAGGAACGACCGTTATAACAACGATGATCGTTACCAGGTAAATCAGCCAAAAGATAACAGGAATTATAACGAGCGTCATCAGTCAAAGGATTATGGATACAATAACCAAAAGGGGCGTAATAATGACTATAACCGCCAGGCAGAGATTGACCGTATGAACCGGGATTATGACAAAAGGATCGATGGATACAGAAATGACCGTCGCCTCAACAGGTACGAAAGAGACAGGAGAATACAGGAAGCTGAGCTGGAAAGACAACAAAAAGCAAAAGCATTCGGCAGCGGCATGGTGGTAGGAGGAATAGCAGCTATTCTGCTGGGCGTGTTGATTGGAGGTGGAAAATAAAAAACAGAACACATGTAATAAAAATAGAGACAGTCACAAACCGTCTCTATTTTTTTGCTTCCTTCAGGCGAATAAAACCACCGTTGAGGTGATCGATCTTCATTTCGAACCTGGCATTTGCATTAGAGGCCAGCAACCCACCCACTACACCAAAAAACATGCTTGCCATCATCACTTCGCCTGAATTTGCGGAGGCTTTGGCCTTGCCGGTAAAATAGAAGTCGCCGTCTTTTTTATGCAGGGGATAATAGTCATACTCGGTAGAGATATAAGGGATGCCTTTGTAGATGACTGCATAAGTATCCTTTTGCCAGACCTGTTCTTTTTTGCCTTTAGCATCAAAGACATAGATCTCTGATATTTTTCCTTTTTTCACTTTTGCTGTGATCTGTCCATCGGGAGTTTGATCAAGAAAGGACCGAAAGCTGCGGTATACGCCATCTTTATAAAGATCCGTTTGGTATACAGCAAGCCCCCTTTTTTCAAAACTGTCTATTTTATGAATGTCCCGGAAAGTATAGATTTCCTTTTCAATGGGTTCTTTTAACAGGTTGGCGGCTATAAAGCCGGGTATTACATCACCCCCGGTTTTTAGCAATCCTTTTGTTACGTCAAATGATTTTACAACAATGACCGAATCGAATTTGCTTAACATTCTGTAACTGCCATTGTTGCCTGCAAATAATTCAGCCCGCACATAGCAATAGCCTTTTTCGCTGAATGAACCCGTGATCTCCGCCAGGCTGAATTGCCGTACATGAAGCACCAGTTCGCCAGTTGTGGCCGAACTGTCGGTCAATGCGGCTAATACAGATTAAGCCTGCTCGCCGAGGGGTTGCTTAGCTACCAGCGTAACCCTGTCATTAAACACTCCGCGCTGAATTATCCCCACCGAGGCAGTATCATACCTTGCATCAATAAGCCTTATCGAGTTGTAGAAGCTATTCTGTATCTTTTGTCCAGACAGAGTGAATTGAAAATTCTCGGTACGTTTTTTTTGAGCACATATAAATAAAGGAGCAGAAAGGAAAATAAAGATGGATAGGGTTAATTTATTCATTTCGATTTAAGGTTAAAAAGGTCCGGCATTTTATGGTACTTAATTAAAGATGAGGTTTTTTATTTGAAGCACAAAGCAGAACAAGCGCCAATCATATTCCCGACATAAGCTCCGTAAATCATTTACAAAAAAACTACATTTGCACTCCATACTTAATCATCCCTTGAACTCAGGATGATGGTTCATTTTAAAAACAAAGATTATGAGCAAAGGACCCATTTCAAATTTTATAGAATATCATTACCGTCACTTTAATGCAGCGGCTTTAATGGATGCTGCCAAGGGTTATGTAACCCATTTGGATGAAGGCGGCAAAATGATGATCACCCTTGCCGGTGCCATGAGCACGGCAGAACTAGGGTTGAGCCTGGCAGAAATGATCCGCCAGGATAAAGTGAGTATCATCAGTTGCACGGGTGCAAACCTGGAAGAGGACATCATGAACCTGGTGGCACACAGTCATTATAAAAGAGTGCCCAATTACCGGGATCTGAGCCCGCAGGAAGAATGGGAGCTTTTGGAAAATCATTATAACCGTGTTACGGATACCTGCATACCGGAAGAAGAAGCATTTAGAAGATTACAAAAGCATATTCATAAGATATGGAAAGATGCAGATGATAAAGGCGAACGCTATTTTCCGCATGAGTACATGTACAAGATGTTATTGAGTGGTGTGCTGGAGCAGTATTACGAGATCGACCCAAAGAACAGTTGGATGCTGGCGGCTGCGCAAAAAAATATACCGATCGTTGTACCCGGCTGGGAAGACAGTACGATGGGAAATATTTTTGCTTCCTACATTATTAAAAATGAAATGAAAGCAACCACTATGAAAAGTGGTATCGAATACATGGTATGGCTGGCGGACTGGTACAGGAACAATTCTTCCGGCAAGGGTGTTGGCTTCTTCCAGATCGGTGGTGGCATTGCCGGTGATTTCCCGATATGTGTTGTGCCGATGATGTACCAGGACCTGGAATGGCATGATGTTCCGTTCTGGAGTTATTTCTGCCAGATAAGTGATTCCACAACCTCGTATGGTTCTTACTCCGGCGCTGTGCCAAATGAAAAAATCACCTGGGGCAAGCTGGATATTAATACACCAAAGTTTATTGTGGAGAGTGATGCAACGATTGTGGCTCCGTTGATATTTGCGTGGGTGTTGGGTTGGTAAAAGTAATGAATAACGAACAAGGAACAAGGAATGTCGAACATTGAAGTGTTTATACTTCGTAATTCATCATTCCTTGTTCCTTGTTCAATATTACCCTACCGGGTTCCCATATTCAGCGGTGTATCTCTTTTCAGCATCTCATCCCGATTTGCCATTTCCCATGCTGTATGAAAGATCATGCGTGCTCTTTTTTCAAAAATATCCCAGTATATCTTATCAACCGTATCTGTGGGTTTATGGTAATCCGATTTTAGCATACCATCATAAAAGAAAAGAACAGGTACACCTTTGCGGGCAAAATTGTAGTGATCACTCCGGAAGTAGATCCTGTTGGGATCTTTTGGATCATCAAATTTATAATCGAAAACAAGCTGAGTATATTTATTGTTCACCCCTTCATTAATGATGGGCAGGTCACTGCTTATTTTATCATGGCCCACAACATAAATATAATTAAGACTGTCTGCTGTCATACGCTCTGTATCGATCCTTCCGATCATATCAATATTCAGATCAACCGTAGTTTTTTCCAAAGGATAGATTGGATTATCACTATAGTATTCACTTCCCCATAATCCTTTTTCCTCGCCACTAACGGCCATAAAAACAATGGTTCTGCGTGGACGGTTCCCTTCCGCGGCTGCTTTTGCAAAAGCTGCACCCATCTGCATCACGGCAACAGTTCCGCTGCCATCATCATCGGCGCCGTAATATATCTTTCCGTCTCTTTTGCCAAGATGGTCATAGTGGCCTGTTACAAAAACGTATTCATCTTTTTTATCCGTTCCTTCAACAACACCAAGCACATTACTTGCATTGATAACTGTACGGAATTTTTTAAGATCAAATTCAGACTTTATTTTGTTTTCGGTTGGCCAGGCACCTGAAAGCGGCTGATAAACCCTCGAGAGCTTGATCAGGGTATCAAAATTATTACCGATGATATTCTTTGCAAAAGCATGGCTCAACGATGCATAATTAATTGTTTTTTCTCCTGTGCCGCGAGGATAATTAACGCCTGTTTTTTTACTGCCATCAACAGTCCTCGGGTTAAAGGTTTCCTGTGAAGGGTTGATCACAAAAGCGCCGATAGCTCCTTTTGATGCTGCCAGGGATAATTTTTTGCTTAGGCCGGGAAAGGTCCATTGGCTGCCTCTTGTAGTTCCTGTTAAAATGTACTTACCATCTCTCCTGGGTTCACCCATGAAGAATACAACAACCTTACCTTTCACGTCTATCCCTGTATAGTCAGTATAAGCCGAATCTTCAATGCCATAGCCAACAAATACAATATTTTTTCCTTTGAACTTTCCTGTTTCATTTGAAAAAGCCGGGCTGATATAATCTGTGCCATATACCGCTTCTTTACCATCAATTTCAAGTTTAACACTTACCAGGCTGTCTTGATGCAATGGATATAATTGCTGGTATCCTTTCAATGCTGCAGGAGACTTTAAACCCCAGGCCTTGAACTGCGATTCGATGTACGCTGCGGCTTTTCGCTGGCCCTCGGTACCGGTTTCCCTGCCTTCCATCTCATCCCCTGCAATGATCGTAAGTTGTTTTTTTAATTCTGCTGTGGTGATTGTAGCCGCATATTTAGATGCAAGGTCTGTTTGCGCAAAAACTATATTAACGCAAAACACTACCGTTGATAAAAGGAATATTTTTTTCATTTGTAAAATTTATGGGTCTGAACCCCGATGAATTCCCCGCCAGGATAAATCTTTTGGCTTGGCGTTAGGACGGGCAAAATACTCAAATCAATAAAGTTTTGAGCTGATTTTTGATAAGCGGTGAAATAAAGTTTTGTGATGATTTTTAAAAGCTGGTCAGCAACTGATCTTATCTACCCTGTTCTTATGCCTTCCGCCTTCAAAAGCGGTATTCATAAAAACATCCAGCATTTTTTCTGCGTCGCCGTCTCTTACAAAGCGGGCGGGTATACAAATGACGTTGGCATTATTATGCTTGCGTGCCAGCTCGGCTAATTCCTCACCCCAGCAAACGGCAGCCCTTATGCCTGCATGCTTGTTCGCTGTCATAGCAACGCCATTTGCGCTGCCGCATAATAAGATCCCGAATGCAGCCTCGCCTTTTTCTACGGATGATGAAACGGCATGCGCAAAATCAGGATAGTCAACAGAATCTTTATTGTAGGTACCGAAATCATTAAAAGGCAAACCTTCACCTTCTAATACGGAGATGAGATCTTCCTTGCAATCAAAGCCGGCGTGATCGCATCCTATAGCTATTGGTAATTTTAAATTGAAAGGAGACATTTTTATACATTTAAAGGTTGAACATTTAATGGTTTAAAGTTGAACCCCCAACCCAAAGTTAGTTAAACCTTTTAAACCTTAAACCATTAAACTTTTAACTCCACTCTTTTTCTTCCTTTGCTTTTTTGCGGTCAACCCTTGCTACAAGGCGGATACTGATCCAATAAAGAAAAAGCAGGGGTAATGCTACAATTACCTGGCTTGTTATATCAGGAGAAGGTGTAATTACCGCAGCTATGATCAAAATAAGGACAAAGGCATATTTAAAATACTTTTTCAAAAAACCGGAGGTGATGAGCCCCACCTTTCCCAGAACATATGCTAAAATTGGTAATTCAAAGGCAATGCCACATCCTAAGATGAGGTTGGTAAGACTATCAATATAATCATTGATGGCAGGCCTGTATAAGATAGCTCCCGATTTGCCAAGGGTAAAACTGGCCAGAAAATTAAATGTAAAGGGCGCAAGTAAATAGTATCCGAATGCAGCGCCAATAAAAAAACAAAGGGATACCCAGAATACGCTTCCCCTTGCATATTTTTTTTCTTTTGGTGAAAGGGCAGGTTTAACGAAGCACCAGAATTCCCAAAACAGATAGGGGAATGCTATGATCACTGATCCTATAAGTGCAATGGAAATGGCTGAGGTAAATGTTCCGTTGACTGCTGTTACCTGGAAATCGATCTTTACCGGAGGCATGCAAAGCCCGTCACCAATACCCAGCCAATGGCCAAACCTGCACAATACGCCATAAGTGATAAAATTCTCGCTGGAAGGCGCCAGTATTATTTCATCATAAACCCAGTCAATAAAAACAAAAATAATGATCGCTGCTGCCAGCCAGACTAAAACAGAACGCATCAAATGCCAGCGCAGGGCCTCAAGATGGCCCATAAAAGACATTTCTTCAGGCTCAGGATTGTCCTTGCTCGCTATTCGCTTAAAAAAAGATTTTCTATCGGATGCTGGTGTAGCCAATGGTATAATTTGGTTTGCAAAGGTAAAGTACTAATAGTTTAATTGAACAGCTTCGGCTTTTTTTGCGGCCCTGTTATGGGTAAATAGTAATTATTTGCCCAGGGCTTTGTAAAATATTCCACAACTGTTTCCCCGGATTTTAAAATACCCGATCTACAGGCAGGGTTAGAAGAAGGCTTAAAAAAGAGAAGCCCCTGTTGAAACAGGGGCCGTTACCAAAACTAACTGCTTATGAGAAAATTTGAAATTTATCGTTTGCCTACTCTATATATACGCAAATCAGGTGCCAAAGGTTGCATGAACCCTGTTAAGGATTTTATAATGCTCGTTACATCACTGGTTTTCATATATATAACGAACAAAAGAACTTATTATTTTCAAAAAAGGCGACTTGCTCTTTTTAATTACGGGGACGCAATAAATACCCTTTTTGGGTATGATTTTATTCTTAATAAAAAAGCACCCCATGGCAGGGTGCTTTTTTACAGAATCTATAAGTTCCTTATTTCAAAAATCCTTTAATAAGATCCATCAGCCCTCCACCTCCATTTTTTTGTTGTTGGTCCCGGGCGCCACCTGCGAGTTTTGATACAATGTCCATTATTCCATTACCAGCACCGCCTACCTGTTTTCCATCTCCTGTAAACTGACCAACCAGGTCCTGGAAATTAAATCCGCCGTTGCCACTGTTTTGCTGTTCCTGTACCACCTGTTCAGATTGTCCTCCGGTAATTGACTTTAATAATCCTTCCAGTGAAAAGCCATTATCACTGGGGTCGTTGGTTTTATTGACCAGGTTGCTCATAACCTTCGGTATCAGGCTTCCCGCTACATTACTTGCCTGGTTGCCACCGAGGTTAAACTTGCTCATTAGCTTTCCGGCAAAATGCCCCTTCATCATATTAACAATGGGGTTGTTTGATACAGCATCGCCCTGCGTGTCTTTATTGCTGAATAAAGACAGGATATTTTGTAAACCGCCCCCGGCAACCATATTACGAAGGCCCGAAGCAACAGTATTGGTGGCTTCTGCGATCACCTCGTTATTATGTTCATTAGGTATACCGGGATTTTTAATTACCGCATCATCCGCGGTTCCTTTTACGAGGTTCAATAATTTTTCTAACATGATCTTGATTTTTAGATGATAAATATGAAGCCACTATATATCTCCTTGACCTCGGGGACATCAGTTCTGCACTGTCATCTTCTCTGCATTTTCAGCAAATTGCAATGCATCTATGAATTCCTGCACTTCGCCGTTTAACACAGTATCTAAATTATATACCGTTAATCCAATGCGGTGATCGGTAACACGGCCCTGCGGAAAATTATAAGTTCTTATTTTGGCACTTCTGTCGCCGGTGCTTACCAGGCTTTTTCGCATGTGTGCTGTGGCTTCCTCTACTTTTCTTACCTCTTCATCATATAACCTGGTTCTCAGCATTTCCATTGCTTTTAGCCGGTTACCAAGCTGCGAACGATCAGTTTGGCACATTACTACAATACCGGTTGGCTTATGTGTAAGAAAAACCTTTGTCTCTACTTTATTTACATTCTGACCCCCGGCGCCACCACTCCTGGCAGTTTCCATTTTTACATCCGATTCTTTCAGATCTACATCTACATCTTCTGCCTCGGGCATTACAGCCACAGTTACAGCACTGGTATGTACACGGCCACTACCTTCGGTATCCGGCACACGTTGTACACGGTGTACGCCACTTTCAAATTTTAGTGTTCCGTATACGTCATCGCCAACAACTTCTACCTGCACCTCTTTGTAACCTCCCACTGTTCCTTCGCTTTCACTTAGTATCGCTGTTTTCCATCCTTTCTTTTCACAATATTTCAGATACATCCTGAGGAGGTCGCCTGCAAAGAGAGAAGCTTCATCGCCTCCTGTGCCGGCACGGATCTCCAGTATGGCATTTTTTTCATCATAAGGATCTTTGGGAATAAGCATATTGCGGAGTGCTTTTTCCATTTCTTCCTTTTTTTCTTCCAAATTTGGTAATTCCTGTTTTGCAAGCATCCTCATCTCCTCATCATCACCATTCAGCACTTCTTTATTGAATTCGATATCACCCAGCAGTTTTACATATTCATTCCTGGCGTTAACGATCTTTTCCAGGCTGCGGTATTCTTTACTGGTGGCCGTAAATTTTTTGTTATCGCTAACGATCTCCGGGTTGGTGAGCGCAACTCCCAGGTTATCAAATCTTCCCTTAATGGCATCTAATTTATCTAACATAGCGTACTTTTAATTTTGGCTGCAGCTTAAAAATGCTACAGGCCTCAGCTTATAAACAGGCGGCAAATTTACAATATATAACCAATCATTTTGTACAGAAAATTTAAAGCAGACCGGGTTTTTACAGGGAAAGAAATTTTGACCGGCGAGAACGTATTGATAACCGATGCTGACGGCGTTATCATTGATCTTGTAAATGTTACAGATGCCGGAGAAGATATTGAAATACTGAATGGGCTACTTTCTCCCGGCTTCATCAATTGCCACTGTCACCTGGAATTGTCCCACATGAAAGGCCTGATCCCCAGGCATACCGGCCTTGTTGATTTTGTTTTTAAAGTGGTCAATGAAAGACATTTTGATGAAGAACAGATCATAGCAGCTATTGAAAAAGCAGAAAATGAAATGTTGCAAAACGGCATCGTTGCAGCAGGAGATATCTGTAATAATACATTTACCATTCCTCAAAAGGCAAAAGGGAGATTACAATATCATAATTTTATTGAAGCCAGTGGTTTCCCTCCTGTAGTTGCGGAACCGCGTTTTAAAAGAGCTGCAGAATTTTATAGTTCCTATTCAGCAGTAATGCCTGCAAATTCAATTGCGCCGCATGCGCCATACTCTGTTTCACAAGAAATATTCAGGATGATCAATGAATTGCCGGGCAACGATCTTTTAACCATCCATAACCAGGAGATAGCCGCAGAAAACGAATTATTTAAAAATGGTACAGGCGACCTGCTGAGCATGTATGAAATGATGGGGATAGACATTTCTTTTTTTTGGCCAACCGGTAAAACAAGCCTGCAGACGTGGATGCCTTATTTTACAAAAGGACAATCCATAATTTCAGTTCATAATGTTTTTACTTCAGAAGAAGATATTGCATTTGTGAAATTCAAAATTCAAAATTCAAAATTCAAAATATACTTCTGCCTTTGTCCCAATGCAAACCTGTATATCAGTAATATTTTGCCGGATGTAAATAGCCTGGTAAAACATTCATGCGACATTGTTTTAGGTACCGACAGCCTTGCTTCCAATGATCAGCTAAGTATTTTGGAAGAAATAAAGACCTTGCATAAAAGCTTTCCACAAATTGAACTTAGGGCTTTACTACAATGGGGCACTATCAATGGCGCACGGGCTTTAAGAATGGAGAAAATGCTGGGTAGTTTTGAAAAAGGGAAAAAGCCGGGGCTGGTATTAATAGATAGATTGAATGAACTGAACATCACAGCGTCATCATCTGCAAAGCGGGTACTTTAGAAACATTGCTTACAAAACTTCATGCAATACCATCAGTGTTTTCATTTGCCCAAACTCGGGTATGTGCAGGGCATAATATTCCAGGTATCTTAATAACAAGGCCCTTCTTATATCCTGGTTCAATTTAAAATCCTGCAATTCGTGGGGCTGCATCACTTTTAATAACTGCGCAGTAAGCTCAGCATTTTTTCCATCAATAAAATGCGGATGGGTTGGCTGATGGTCAATAAAATTTCCCTCCTGCAGGTCCAAAACGGTATTAGCGGAATTAAAATTATCCGCCATCCTGAACCCAAAAAAATGTGTAAGGTGTAAGGTAAAGAACAAGGCAAAATTGGCAGCCACAACTTTATCAGCTTTATCCAATTGCAAAAATGCTTCTTCACAAAAAATAAAGAGGTCGTTATTTGCTTCAGGTTGCTTAAGGCATTTTTGTATCAGTTCTGTCATATAAGACGCGATACTGTTCTTAATAACATCGTTTAAAATTTTTTCATATAAAAAAGCCCAGGAGAACTCTTTTATGCGTTGCATAGACTTTGATTCATTATGATAAACGACGAGGTCTAATATGGCCGTGGGTTGAAAATGATTGGCTGTGGAAGAAGATCTTTTAACTGTACGCACACCATTCACCATATAGGTTTGTACGCCAAACATCCCGGTAAAGATGGTGACCACCAGGCTGGTCTCGCCATATTTAATACTTCTTAATACTATTCCTTTTGTTTTGTGTGTCATGATTTAAAAGAAACTGCTTTTCAAAAATAACAAACATAACAGCAGCTAAACAATACAATTACGTTCAAATTGGTTTTCTTTGCAAATTGAATAAGCAATGATCTACTATGTGGAAACGTTTAGGAAAATTTGTTATTAAGTACAGGCTGGTACTTCTTGTTCTTCTGCTTGCAGTAACTGCCGTGATGGGATATTATGCAAGTAAGGTAAAACTAAGCTATGAATTTTCAAAAGCCATACCGACTGATAATCCAAAGTATAAGGATTATATGGCTTTTAAAGAAAAATTTGGCGATGATGGTAATTTGCTCGTTGCCGGTATTCAAACCGACAGCTTATTTTCATTGGAGATGTTCCGTGCTTACCAGGACCTTCACCAACGGTTAAAAAAAATAAATGCTGTTGAAGACGTATTAAGTATTCCTTCGGCTGTTACACTTCGTAAAGATTCGCTTACCGAGAAGCTTTCTGCAGAGAAAATATTTGCCGATACCATCAACAGCCAGGCTGAACTGGACAGCGCTGCAAATGTTTTCTTTAACCTCCCTTTTTACCGGTCACTGCTTTATAATCCGCAAAGGAAAGATAGCCCGCAAGTGAAGGCCTACCTGGTAGGCGTGCGTATTAATAAAGCGGTACTAAATTCTGCCGGGCGAACAAAAGTAGTTGCTGATATTACCAGGGAAGTAAAAACTTTTGAAGAAAAAACAAAGACCGAAGTGCATTTAAGCGGACTGCCATTGATACGTACCGTGGTAGCCGACAGGATACAGGGAGAAATGAAATTCTTTTTATTTGGCTCTCTTTTATTAAGCGCTTTGATCCTTTTACTTTTTTTCCGTTCCATAAGCACCACCCTGCTTTCTTTAATGGTAGTGATACTGGGGGTAATATGGAGTGTGGGAATTTTGTATTTATGCGGATACCAGATCACTATCTTAACTGCACTGATTCCCTGCCTTGTTGTTGTGATAGGAGTACCCAACTGCATTTACTTTATTAATAAATACCATAGTTCTTTTTTAGAATCCGGGGATAAGAAGGGGTCTTTGGTGGATATGGTAAGCAAGATGGGCGTGGTCACGCTTTTTTGTAACCTTACCGCCGCTATTGGCTTTGCCGTTTTTGCTTTGACCAAAAGTGCAATACTACGGGAATTTGGTGTGGTGGCAGGGATAAGCATCATGGTCATTTTTGTCATCTCTTTTATTTTGCTGCCATCGGTATTAAGTTATTTGCCTGCACCCAAAGCCTCTCAAACAAAATATCTGAGTAACCGCTGGATCACCGCTTTTTTATTAAGGATAGAAGGATGGGTCATCGGTCATAAAAAAACTGTTTACGCAGTTACAGCAGTGGTTTTGATCTTTGCAGTAGTTGGCATTTTTAAATTAAAGAGTGTTTCTTTTATTGTTGACGACATGCCAAAAACAGATAAGATCTATACCGACCTGAAATTCTTTGAAAGGAATTTTAAAGGCATCATGCCGCTGGAAATTATTGTAGATACAAAAAAGCGATACGGCCTTGCGGGGTTAAGGGCCCTTGCGGTTTTTGAGAAGGTAGATTCTTTGGCACAATACATAACAGCACAAGAAGAAATGAACCGGCCGCTTAGTGTTGCGGAAGGATTAAAGTTTGCCAAACAGGCTTTTTATGAAGGCGACTCTGCCAATTATTTATTGCCAAATAGTTTTGACGGTGCTTTTGTAGGAGAATATTTAAGACCAAACAAAGCAGACAGCAACAGGAACAATCTTTCTAAAATGCTCAAAAGCTTTATGGATACTGCCAGGCAAAGCACCCGTATAAGTGTAAACATGGCCGATGTGGGCACAGAGGAATTGCCGCTTTTGTTGAATGGAATTCAACAGCGGGCGAATGAAATTTTCGACTCAACTAAATACTACTTCATTGACACCATAAGAAAAAATAGTGCAGATATCGACAATTTTACATTGGATACAATGGCTCAATATAAAATTACACTTACTGGTACCAGCATTACTTTTTTAGAAGGCAGCAGGTTTATTGTAAACGGGTTAAAGGATAGTATCTTCTGGGCCTTCCTGCTGATTGCTTTATGCATGTTGTACCTGTTCAGGTCGCTGCGTATTTTATTGTGCTCCCTGATACCCAACCTGATACCCCTGGTCATTACGGCAGGCATCATGGGATGGGTGGGTGTTCCCTTAAAGCCTTCTACAGTATTGGTATTTAGCGTAGCCTTGGGCATCGCCATTGATATTACAATACGGTTCCTGGTGAACTATAAACAGGAACTCCCTGCGTACAACAACAATATATTGCAAACAGTAAGCGTTACTATCAAAAATACAGGGTTAAGTATTGTTTATACTGCATTGGTGTTAACTGCCGGCTTCATTATTTTTTGCGGCAGCAGTTTTGGAGGCACCATGGCCCTGGGGTGGTTAACATCAGTAACATTGTTGGTTGCTACATTAACTAACCTGGTTTTGTTACCTGTTTTATTATTGTTGTTTGCGCCAAAACGAACTGAAAAGATCAGCAAATGATCATCCCGCGAATTCAAAAAATTAAAATCATACCCTATTTTGTACCAGGCTTTTTGGAGCTTTTTTCTATTGAGGAAAAGCAGCAAAAAGTATAATAAACTTGTCATTATTTGATAATTACAGTTAATGTGATTTATATTTGTCGTACTATAACTATTAAAAACTATTAAGCAAATGAGAAAACTGACATTAATCTTATCAGCTGTATTTGTATTCGTACTAAGTGCAGCTGCCCAGGATCGTACAATTACCGGTAAGGTAACTGATGAAAAGGGAACAGCCATTGAGGGTGTTTCTGTTACGGGATCCGACGGCAAACAAGGTACACAAACGGATAAGGAAGGAAACTTCAGGTTAACCATTCCGTCCTCTGTAAGAAGCCTTAATTTTTCAAGTGTAAATTTTGAAACACAAACAAGGCCCGTTGGAAGTCAACTGGTAATTAATGTTTCATTAAGGCCCGCCGATAAGCAACTGGAAGAAGTGGTTATCGTGGGTTACGGTACCCAGCAAAAGAAAGGCTTTACGGGCGCTGCTTCTAAAGTAGATACCAAGGAATTTGCCCAACTGGTAACACCTTCTATTGACAAACAGCTTCAGGGACGTGCTGCAGGGGTGGATGTTGTAAATGCAGGCGGATCTGTAAATACACCGGCGAAGATCAGGATCAGGGGTTACAATACGATTTCTTTTGGAGCTAGTCCTCTTATTATTGTGGATGGTATCCCGATCACTACAGGAAACCTGGCGCTGACCACCAACTCAAATGCCATTGGTGATATTAATCCTGCTGATATTGAGAGCGTAGATATTTTGAAAGATGGAGCTTCACTGGCCATATACGGATCAAAAGGTGCTAATGGTGTTATCCAGATAACAACAAAAAAAGGATCAAAGAACAAAACTTCGCTTACTTATGACGGAACAATGGGATTCAGCTCAATCTCTGAAAAGTTCTCTGTATTGGACGCACAGGGTTTTGTAAATATCGCCAACGAAAAATTCACTAATGCGGGCCAGGCGGCACCTGCTAAAATGGATGCCGTAGGAACCAATACCGACTGGCAGGATAATGTTTTTGTTAACAGCGCCTTTGTTCAAAATCACACAGTAAGTATGATGGGCGGAACCAATAAATCCACTTATTATTTTTCTTTGGGTTATTCCGATCAGCAGGGGGTTGTTCGTTCCAATCATAATAGGGCTTTCAGAGTAAGGGCCAACCTGGAGCAGGAAGCAAATAAATACATCAAGTTTGGTAATAATATCACTTTGTCAAGACAAGAGGACAAGGATCAGCAAAACGGATCCAACGCACTGAGTGGCGCTATAGTGTCGGCATTGAGGGCCTTACCGAATGTTGCCATACATAACGGAGCGCATGCTACAGGGTATAATATAACAGGTAATTCATTGGGACAGGGGGCAAACCTTCGTACCATTGATGACAATTATGTGAACATTGCCTTTGTACTTGATAATAATAAATTTTATTCTGATAAATACAGGATAATTGATGTTGCTTTCGTGGATATCATGCCGGTAAAAGGGCTTACGATCCGTTCCCAGTTAGGAATAGATTATTATACTGATAATAGCTTCCTTGGCTATGACCCAAGACATGGAGATGGATTCAGTTCAGTTGGCCGTGCGAATAACGGACAAAATAATATTCTTGCAACCACCATTCAGGAGTATTTTAATTATAATAAGACCTTCAGGAAGCATAGTGTATATCTTACCGGCGGTTATGAATTATCCCAAAGCACTACGCGATTTTATTCTGCAACCGGAACTAATATTTCTGATCTTTTCTTCTTAAAAGAAAATGTAGTTACTAATACAGCTTCCACCCAATCTGTTTCTGGTAATTATTCCAAATCAGCTACTGAATCATTTTTTGGAAGGGTGAACTACGATTACAATAACAAATATTTCATCCAGGCAACAGTAAGAAGAGACGGTTTAAGCTCACTTGGTACTAGTAACAGGTATGGTAATTTCCCGGGATTTTCTGTGGGATGGAGGCCTACACAAGAAAACTTCTGGAAATTTAAATTCTTCAACGACATAAAATTGAAGGGATCTTATGCTATAGTCGGTAACCCAATTCCTGGCTTCCGTTATTTAAGTACATATGGCTCGGCACCTTATGGTAATATCGGGGGAATTGCTGTTTCCAATGTTGGTAACCCTGAATTAAAATGGGAGCGTAGTAAGAAAACCGATATAGGCGTTGAACTTACTTTCTGGAACAACCGGGTAAACCTTGTTGCAGACTGGTTCAAAAATGATATCGACCAGATAATCCTGGCCGTTCCTACACCGCCAAGTGCTGGTATCCCAGGTAATAACATTCTCAGAAATATCGGTGCTGCAGAAAATAAAGGTTGGGAGTTCAGTGTAAATGTGGATGTGATCAGGAAAGAGAACTTCAACTGGAACATGAATTTTATTTATACCAATATCAAGAACAAGGTTAAGTCATTGTTCCCGATCGGTAATGCTCCTGGTACAGAGATCACGAATCCCGAAAGCAGCCCGTATAATATCATTAGGATTGGCGAATCCATATTTTCTTTGTATGGCTATCGTTATGCAGGTGTAAATGCGGCTAACGGAAACCCTGTATATTATAAAGCAAACGGTTCTCTTGTTCAGCGTAGTGTTTCCACCGGTGCTTATACAACCGCAACCAGTCTGAATGATGGTGTAGCAGGAACAGCGTCTTCACTTGGACCTGCAGATAAAGTTGTTCTCGGACCGTCGAACCCTACATACTTCGGATCTTTCACCAATAACTTCACGTATAAGAATTTCGGACTTGAACTGATGTTCCGTTATTCAGGTGGTAACAAGATCATGAACGTTACCCGCCAGGAAGTTTTGTTAAACCAAAAGTTTGCTAATTCAGGGACTGAATTACTGGACCGCTGGACCACGGTGGGCCAGGTGACCCAAACACCTAAAATGTATTATGCCAATGATGCCATCATCAACCAGAACGGTGAAGCAACTTCACGTTTTGTTGAGGACGGTGATTTCATCCGCTTCCAGAACATAGTGCTTGATTACAGGTTCAATAAAGCCACGATAGCCCGTTTTCGTGATTACATTAAGAGTGTAAGGATATTTGTGCAGATGCAGAATGTGGCAGTTTGGACAAAATATAAAGGATCGGATCCTGAAGGGTATAGTAACTTTGGCGTTGATGCTACAGTTGCTCCTGCTATCAGGACAACATCAGCGGGTATAACAGTTGGATTCTAATTAACTTAAAATTTATTTCATTATAATAATTTAATATCATGAAAAGTTTAAAAAATATTATAACCGTTTTTGCGATCGTTATCGCAATTGTATTAAGTGGTTGTAAGAAGAGCCTTGAACTGGTTCCTTTCAATGCATTTAGCGATGAAACGGCTTACTCAACACCTGAGAGATGCCTGCTCGCTTTAAATGGCGTTTATGATGCTGCTCAAAGCGGCGACTATGATCCTTTAAATGGTACTGCACATTCTGTGAGAGGATATCCCTTTGGTGCTGCCGCCCTTGAACAAAATGAAATGCGGGGTGAGGATATGGTAAACATTGCTACTTTTTTCCAGATAACTTACCAGGCGACATATACACCTGTATCGCCAAACAATGTGAACATGTGGATCAATTTGTATTTATTGATAAACAAGGCGAACCTTGCTATTGATGGATTTAAATTCGCTCTTTCCAAAGGAATTATCAGCACGACAGTAGCAGCACAATATGAAGCTGAATGCCGTTTTCTGCGGGCGATGGCTCACCATGAATTACTGATTAACTTTAGCCGTCCATACCTGGATGGAAATGGAAATAAACTTGGTGTTCCTTATCATGATTATGCTATATCCAGCCCTGCCTCTTTAGATAAATTAAAAGCCCATGCAAGGGAACTGGTTAGTGTTTGTTATGATAAAATATTAATAGACCTTGATTTTGCCGAAACAAATTTACCTGCCGGTGCTAATGTAGTGAGGGCTGCCAAGGCCGCAGCCATTGCGCTTAAGATGAGGGTTAAAATGCATAAGGGAGACTGGTCGATTGCGACCGGGGTAGTTTTTGAAGGGAATAAATTAATTCCTAACGGCCCAATAAACCCATTAGTTTGGACAAGCGTTATATCTCCAATAGGCGGTAACAAACTTGAACAAAATCCTAATGGTGCATTTTTAAACAATTCAACACTTGAAAGTATCTTCTCTATAAAGAACGATGCACTGGATAATACAGGCGTGAATGCCGCTCTTGCGCAAATGTTTGGACCAAATGTTCCGGGCCGAGGATTGGTTGCAATCAGCCCCGTTATTTTTAACTCACCAGCCTGGAGATGCGATGATAAACGAAGAGATACATCGACCGTTCCGGGATCAGTACCGTTAGCACCTACCCCAACAAATATGATCATATACGGGAACAGCAACGCAAATACCAAGTCATTCTTTACAAGAAAATATATTGACTATGTAAACCAGGCGGATTATACACCTATCTTACGTTATGCTGAAGTTTTGCTTATGCAGGCTGAAGCAGAGGCACGTAATAGCGGAGTTATTTCTCAAAGAGCAATAGAGTTATTGAATACAGTTCGTAACAGGGCTATTCCGGCTCCTGCATTAAATCAATATACTATCGTATCCTTTGCTGATAAGAATGCGTTGATAAAAGCTATATTGGATGAAAGAAGAATTGAATTCCTGGCCGAAGGAAAAAGGTGGGGAGATATCCATCGCCTTGCTATGGATCCTAATTTCTCCACCGGTGGCATACCTGCCAAAGTTGTCAATGGCTTTTCGAACAATACAGGCTTGTATGGTTGCAGCTTGCCAATCCCACCACTTAATAATCTTGCAATTGCATATGCTGATTACAGGTTCTTATGGCCTATACCACAGGATGAATTAGTTCAAAATCCTGTAATAGTTCCGAATCCTGGATATTAATACCTATAAGTTAGAATATAAAAAAACTCCCCCGATAATTCGGGGGAGTTTTTTTTATGCCTGTTCTTTATTTTAATATCTCAGCAAGCTTGTTATGTAATTCTTCTCCGCGTAATGCGGTGGCAATGATCTTTCCCTGCGGATCGACCAATACGTTATAGGGAATTCCATCCAGGTCATATAAGCCAACTGCCGCACTCCTCCACTTTTTAAGGTCACTGATCTGCTGCCAGGCCAGCTTATCTTCCGCAATGGCATTTACCCAGGCATTTTTATTTTCATCCAGTGAAACACCCAGCACCGTAAAATTTTTGGTTTTAAATTTTTCATAAGCTGCTACAAGATTTGGATTTTCACCACGGCACGGACCGCACCAGCTTGCCCAAAAATCAACCAAAACATATTTACCACGCAACTGGCTTAATGAAAAGGGCTTGTCATTTACATCGTTCATCGTGATATCGGGGGCCATATTGCCAACCATTGGAGGCGCTTGCGGAATTGAGGGCTGTGTTCGCGTTTGCAATGCAATTTGTTCTTTGACGTAATTAACGGCCGAGGCAATGCCTTTATGATCCGGAAATCTTTTTGTAAGATTTGACAAGGGGATCTCAATTTTATTTAACGTGACCGGCGCCATGGTTGCGGCAAAAAGGGCAAGTACCGGGCTCTTTGCCGTATCAGCTACAGCAAAGCAATATTTGATGAGTATTTCATTAAGGGTATTGAAATCATTGGTCAATGACATGTAAACACTATCAGTATCAGCAACACCCGACTTTTTTAATTCCGACATGATCCCGTCTTTTGCTGAAATTAATTTTGCCATACTATCGGCATACAGCATTATATTTTTCAATGAGACATTTGCCGGGCTCATAAAATTTTGATTGATTACGCCGGGGGCAGAGGCATCAGCAATAAAATTAATACTGCTGTTATCGTTGATAAAAAGAAAAGCATCTGCTGTTTCACTCTCAGGCCGGATACGATACAACCCTTCTTCCTGCGCAATTGCAGATACGGAAAATTTTCCATCCTTTACAATTCCTGTATCCAGCACTTCAGGTGGTTTCTGGCTAAAGAATAATTCTTCCAGGTAAATTTTTTTATCCTGTGTGTTTTTCAGCTCACCGTTAACGGTGAACCTGCCTTTATCGGATCCCTTGTTGCATGATAAGAGCATGGCAGCCATAATAACCGCAGTTAATAACTTTTTCATTTATTGATCATTTAATTTTTCTTCCAATAATTTATTTACAATTTGCATATCTGCTTTTCCCTTACTGAGCCGTTTTACTTCCCCGGCAAACAAGCCCATCAGGCCTTTTTTACCGGTTTTGTATTGGGTTACCTTATCCGGCATTTTAGTGATCACTTCATTTATCCATTGTTCAATGGAACTGCTGTCATTTTCCTGGACCAGGTTTAGTTCATTAGCGATCTCCAAAGCTGCCTTGCCGGGATGCTTCAGCAGTTCAATAAAAACTTTTGATGAAGCAATGCCGAAGCTCAATTTGCCTCCCTCTACCATGCTTATCAGCTCTGCGATCTTTACCGGGGATAAAATAAATTCTTTCCAACTGGTATTATTGTCATTTAAATAACTTTTCACCGGGCCAAGCATCCAGTTGGCAGCAGCTTTATAGTTATCCGTATGCTTTATTATCTCTTCAAAGTAAGCTGCCTGTTCTCTATCATCGCAGATCACCGTTGCATCATATGCCGACAACAGGAGTTGCGAAGTATATCGTTCTATTAATGCATTTGGCAAAACCGGCAGGCCTGTTCTTAGTTCCTGTAAGAGATCATCGGTGATAAAGAAAGGGGTGAGGTCAGGCTCAGGGAAATAACGGTAATCATCTGCATCTTCTTTTGTGCGCAAAGAGAAAGTAGTGTTATTGTCAGCATCGTAACTCCGGGTTTCCTGGATTATTTTTTCCCCACGTTCAGTAATTTCAATTAAGCGCTTTACTTCTACGTCAATGGCCCTTTTTACATTTCGTATGCTGTTGAGATTTTTTACTTCCACACGGGTACCCAATCTTGTTTCACCCGCCGGGCGGATAGAGATATTGGCGTCGCACCGCATACTTCCTTCTTCCATATTGCCATCACAGATACCCAGCCAGCTAACCAGTTTCCGCAACTCAGTGATATAGGCAAATGCTTCTTCACTGCTGTGCATGTCAGGCTCGCTTACGATCTCAAGCAACGGCACCCCTGCACGGTTAAGATCGATTGCCGTATAATTTTCATCAATATCGTGCAGACTTTTTCCTGCGTCTTCTTCCATATGTATCCTGTTGAGCCGGATATTGCGTTCGGTATCGCCCACCTTAATGGTTACAAAGCCATTTTTACAAATAGGGGTTGTATGTTGTGATACCTGGTAACCCTTGGGAAGATCGGGATAAAAATAATTTTTGCGGGCAAAATAATTATGCTGTTCAATGTCGCAATGCAGGGCGATCCCAAGCTTAATGGCATACGCAACGGCTTTTTCATTCATCTTTGGCAAAGTACCGGGATGGGCAAGGGTGATGGGGCTGATATTTGTATTGGGATCTGTACTAAAAGCAGCGCTGTCGCCGCAGAATAATTTGCTTTTGGTAAGAAGCTGCGCATGCACTTCCAAACCAATTACCACCTGGTATTTATTGTTCTTTATCACGCGGCAAAGATAAGCCTCAAGCTACAAGCTGCAAGGGGGCAGTATAATTAAGCAAATGTTAGTATAAAAAAAGTGCCCTGTAATCCAGGGCACTTCCTCATGCATATTTCACGGCTTATAAATTAGCTGTTTTTAATTTTTTCGGGATCTTGATATCAAAGCTCATTTCGCTGCTGTTGCGTTTTGCTTTTATGTTGTAAGATGATTTATCCTGTGTTTCGTGCAGTAGATCTCTTGCATCGTCTGTATTAGCTACTTTTTTCCCACCTATCTCTGTAACAATATCATCTTTTTTAAGCCCGGCTTTTTCAGCGGGTGAATCTTTATCTACGTCTAAAATCTTTACGCCATTACCTTCGTCTGTATCCTGTATTTTAAGCCCCAGCTTGTGACGGTTAAACATATCGCCGTACAGGTTAAAAGCATTTCCGCTTCCCGGGGTATAGATACTTGGTGACATATCGACCATTTCCCTGTCATTCCAGCTTTCAATTCTTGGAACGCCTTTTACACGTGGAGTACGGGGTACAGTATAGGACCTTGTGAGACCATCGGGCCCGCTGAAAGAATAGGACATGGCATCTGCACCTTTGCGCTCTCCCAATGTTGCTTTAGCAGAATTCTCTTTT
>Ga0193708_1000060_pt1 | contig 21810 bp, 19 predicted proteins | sample H3c1metaG_FD_160570 | JGI IMG/M metagenome (GOLD analysis project Ga0193708, IMG submission 160570) | Soil microbial communities from a riparian zone of the East river system, Colorado, United States - H3c1 | ecosystem: Environmental > Terrestrial > Soil > Riparian zone | place: USA: East River...
CCGGTCGAGATCTCCGATGTCCGGACGGTCGGCGTCGCGGGGTCGCGCACGGGCGGGGGCCTCCCGGAGGCGGCGATCGACAGCCGCACCGGGGCGCTCTACGTCGCCTGGCAGGACAACCGCTTCACTCTGGGCACGTCGCAGATCGTGCTCTCCCGCTCGACGGACGGCGGCCAGACCTGGAGCGCGCCCCAGCGCGTCTCGGATGGGCCGGGGGACGCCGCCAGCTTCACGCCCGCCGTGGCGGTGAGCCCCGAGGGTTGGGTGGGGGTCTCCTACTACTCACTGCGCAACAATCCCTCGCGCATCCTGGTGGACGAGTACCTCGCGGTGTCGAAGAACGGCGGCCAGCAGTTCGCCAAGAACCTGCGCGTGACCGCGACCTCCTGGGACCTGCGCTATGCGGCCACGTCGGAGGGCTTCTTCCTCGGCGATTATCAGGGGCTGACCGCGTCCGCGAAGACCTTCTACCCGCTCTGGATCGCCACCTTCAGCCCCTCGCGCCTCGACCCGCAGGATCGCCAGCCGGACGCGTTCACGCGCGCGATGAAGGTGAAGTGACGCCATGCCGATGACGAGCGGCGAATTCCTGATCGGTCCGGGAGAGATCCTCCTCCGCCTCGTCGTCGCTACCCTCATCGGCACCGCGCTCGGCCTCAACCGCGAGATCCACGGCAAGCCCGCGGGGATGCGGACCCATGCGCTCGTCGCCCTCGGCGCCTCCCTGATCACCCTCGTCGCCGTCGAGCTCGCCACTTCGGGAGCACGGATGGATGGCGCCTCCGTGCTCCGCGTAATTCAGGGAGTGATGGCCGGGATCGGCTTTCTCGGCGGCGGCGTCATCCTGCGCGACGACTCCCACCAGAGCGTCCACGGCCTGACGACCGCCGCCTCGATCTGGATGGTCGCCTGTCTCGGGATCGCCTGCGGCGCCGGCCAGTGGCTGACCGCCCTGACGGCGTTCGCCCTCACCCTGGGCGTGCTGGTGATCCTCGTCCGGATCGAGAAAAGCTGTGTCGACTGGTTCAACCGCGGCAAGATCCCGTCGGCGGACGCCGCTCCGCGCAACGATCCTCCCCGGCCCGGCCTGATGTGAGAAGGGCTCCCGGCACCCTCTGCTAGACTCCCTCTCCTGCGGCCCGCGACGGGCCGCCGGGAGAGACCGCATGGAATTTCAGGGAACCGAACGCTACTACCTCGACCCCGAGCTGGGCGCCATCGTCAACATGGCGATCGCGATGGAGAAGCCGCTGCTGCTGACCGGCGAGGCCGGCACCGGCAAGACGCAGCTCGCCTTCGAGATCAGCCGCTCGCTGGGCTTGCCGATCGAGACGCTGCGCTGCAAGTCGACCATCAAGGGCGAGGAGGCCTGCTATGTCCAGGACACCGTCCTGCGCCTCAACGACGCCCGCTTCGGCACCTCCGGCACCGGCCGGGAGGTCAACAACTTCTTCGATTACGTGATCTGGGGGCCGATCGGTCGCGCCTTCCGCAGCGAGCAGCGCGTCGTCCTCCTGCTCGACGAGATCGACAAGACCGAGTCCGACATCCAGGACAACCTCCTCGACGTGCTCGAGGACTGCGAGTTCACGATCCGCGAGGTCAACCAGATCGTAGGGGCGAAGATCCGGCCGGTGCTCATCCTCACCTCGAACGCCAAGCGGGAGCTGTCCGATCCGTTCCTGCGGCGCTGCTTCTGCCACTACATCGCCTTCCCCAACCCGGAGCAGATGCGGGAGATCGTCAAGCTCCACTTCCCCGATCTCGACCAGGGGCTGCTCGACTCCGCGCTCGGCATCTTCTACGAGCTGCGGCAGCGGGGGTACGAGAAGCCGCCGGCCACCAGCGAGCTGCTCAACTGGCTGGGCGCCCTCAACCACGCGCGGATCACGCCCGACCGCCTGAACGTCCCCTTCGTCGGCACGCTGCTCAAGCGGACGGAGGACATCCTCGCCTTCCGCGGCGGGGGCAAGCGGGCGCGGGTCAATTGATCCAAAACGTGATCCGGAATGTTCCTCGACGGCTTCATCCTCCTGCTGCGCGACTACGGCGTGCCGGTCAGCCTGACGGATACGATCGACTTCTATAAAGGCATGGAGCGGGGGCTCGCGCCGGAGCTCGATTCGCTGTTCGTGTTCGCCCGCCTCTGCTTCGTCCGCCGGGTCGAGCACATGGACGCCTATGAGCGGGCGTTCGCCTTCCACTTCTACGGCATCGATCTTCCGCGCGTGGCCGAGGGGGATCCGGAGCTGCTCAACACGCCGCAGTTCCGGCGGTGGCTGAAGGAGGCGGTCCGCAAGGGGGAGCTGCCGCCGCAGGCGCTCTGGACCTTCCCGGCCGGCGAGCTGATGAAACGTTTCTGGGAGACCGTGCGCAAGCAGATGGAGGAGCATCACGGCGGCAGCCGGTGGGTAGGTACCGGCGGCAACTCCCCGTTCGGGCACTCGGGAAACTCAAAGGGAGGAGTTCGGGTTTTTGGCGAAGGCGGCAAGCTCTCCGCGACGAAAGTGATCGGTGAGCGGCGCTACGTCGATTATTCGGATTCCAACACCTTGAGCGGCGGCAACCTCGCTCAGGCCCTCACATCGCTGAAGAAGCTGACGCCAGCGGGACCGCGTGATCAGCTCGACCTCGACGCCACGATCTATCAGAGCGCCAGGAACGGCGGCGAGATCGATCTCGTCTTCCGCCGCGATCTGCTCGACCGCATCGAAGTGGTTTTGCTGATCGACAACGGCGGCACCTCGATGCTCCCTCACGTCGAATTGACCCGGCTGCTGTTCGCCAAGGTGCGCGACCGCATCAAACGCTGCCACACCTATTTCTTCCACAACACGATCTACGGCTCGGTCTACAAGGACGCGCAACGCCGGCAGCCTCTCGCCACCGCCGAGCTGCTGAAGCGCTCGCAAGACACCCGTCTGATCATCGTCGGCGATGCCTCGATGGCCCCCGAGGAGCTCGTCTATCCGAGCGGATCGATCTATTTTGGCGAGGATTATGGCGTGGACGACAGGGAGTCGAGCCTGCGCTGGCTCGAGCGCCTGCGCGACCGCTTCCGCCACGCCGCCTGGCTCAATCCCATCCCCAAGGAGCTCTGGCCGAACGCCTACGGCCGCGCGACGATCCACAGGATCGCCGAGGTCTTCCACATGGAGGACCTCACCCTCGGCGGCATCAAGCGGGCGGTCGCCCGGCTGACGCGGGGGTGACGTCCGGCGCCTCGGCGCGGCGCTTGCGGGGGTACCGCTTCTCATGGCGTCTCTCCTGTGGTAGAAATCGCGTCCGAGCGGAACCTCCACAGGTGCGTCGAAGGCCATGTTAGACTTGAGGTCGCGGAAAGCCGCGTCCCGGAAAGCGAGACGGAGCGTCAGTCATGACCAATCTGGAGCTTAAAGAATTCGTCGCCAGCCTGGCGGTTCAACAGGCCGAAACGGGCCGCCAGATTCGGGAAAGCCAAGCCAAAACCGACCGGCAGATTGAAGAGCTCGGCAAGCAGCTCGGCGGGCTGGGGCAGAAGTTCGGCGGCTTCACGGAAGGGATGGCCTTCCCTTCCATGCAGAAAATTCTCCGCCAGCGGTTTGGGATGGATGTCGTCTCGGTGCGGAACATCGCCCGCAAGAACGGCCGGAGCCTGGAGATCGATGTCCTGGCATACGCCAACCGCGAGGTGAACGAGGTCTACGTCGTCGAGGTCAAGAGCCATCTGCGGGAGGACGGTCTCCAGCAGATGCTTCGCATCCTCCGCGAATTCCACGAGTTCTACCCCGGTCACGAAGACAAGAAGGTCTATGGCATCCTCGCCGCGGTGGACACTCCCGAAGACCTGCGGGAGCGGGTTTTGAGCCAGGGGATCTACTTGGCGAACATCCACGACGACACCTTCGAGATCCGGGTCCCCGAAACTTTCCAGCCTCGCGCCTTCTGACGCGTTCCTCCCCTTTCCGACAGGGTGTATGCTTCCTCATACTCCTTCGAGGAGGAATCGAGGATTCCACAGCCCTCTCGCCGCTCCCATGGTCTTGAGGGAAACGCGTAACACACTTCGTTGCTGGTATTTGCAGAGGGGCGCCTGGCGGCGAGCGCGCCCGGCACCGTCCTTGCCCTAGGCAGAGCTTGGCAACCTAGGCCATGGCGGCCCGTAGCTGTTTCTGGGGGTACCGAAGTTGAAGATGCTCTGCGTCCGTCCACTCCTCCTGCTGCTCCTCTTCACCGCCCTCCCCGCCTGGGGCCAGGAAGAAGAGCCATCCACGCTGCAGGAGACGGACCGCTTCCTGATCGAGAAGATCACCGTCGAGGGGCCGAAGCAGGCGGCGGCCAACATCATCCGGTCGGAGACGCTCCTGCGCGAGGGGGGGACCTACACCGAGGAGCAGCTCCGGCTGGCGATCTACCGCATTCACCGCTTGCCGTTCGTCCTCGACGCCAGCTTCGCCCTGCGCAGGGGGAGCCGACGCGGGGCCTATGAGCTGGTCATCGAGGCCAAGCCCGCGCGCTGGTTCTTCTTCGACACCTCGGTCCACGCTTTCCAGTTCGGCGAGCCGCTCGATCTGGAGGAGGATTCGTTCACCACCGACCCCTCGATGGAATCCAGCACCACGCTCCAGGGGCTCGTGGGGGCCCGGCTGTTCGTGGGGCGCTCGGGGGTTCTCTTCGGCGCGCTGGACAGTGAGGAGGGGATCCAGGCCGGCTTCACCCAGTACGACCTCTTCCATCACGGCATCCTCGCCAGCGCCGGCTACTCGCGCAACGAATGCTGCGTCCGCGAGGTGCTCCCTCTGGCGCTCGATCCGACCTTCTCCTCCTGGTCGTTCCAAAGCTCCGAAAAGCTCTCCCTGGGAATCGCGGTCCCGTTGGGGCGGCGCCAGTCCGTCCAGATCTCCCTCAGCGAGCGCCGGGGCGACGCTGGCACCCGGGGGAGGGTTCTCCTCGTCGACTCCCCGCCGGAGCAGGCGGTCTTCCAGGGCCGGGGTACCCTCGACTATCGCCGGGCGGAGGTGAAGTGGGTCCTTGACACCAGCGACGATCCGCTCCTCCCCACCCGTGGCTACAGCCTCTCGGCGGGCCTTGAAGCCGCCCGCTTCGACAGCCGGAATCTCGTCGGGATCAGGTTCGATCCCCCTCCCTCTCAGGGCATCCACGAGACTGTGTTCCCCCCCTCGCATGCCGAGGACCTCGTGGCCGCGGTCTCCTGGATCCGGCACTGGCCGGTCGGACAGCGGCAGACATTGTCGCTGACGAGCCGCCTCTTCCAGGGTCGATCCCGGCTGGAGAATCTGGTCCTGCCCGGGCAGGACCAAGTCATCTCCTCGCTGGATCTCGATACGGTCGGCGGCTCGGTCGGATTCCAGCACGCCATGACCCTCAAGCGCACCCGGAAGGCCAGCAACTTCACCGACCTGCGGCTTGAGACGGGGGTCGAGATGGGGATCGAGTCCAACCGTTTCGATCTCGGCCCCAGCCCGCTCCGGCGGTTCGCGGCCTCCCTGGGACTGGTCTTCCGCAACCAGTGGGGGCGGGTGCGCGCCACCTTTACGTATCTAGACCTGGGAAGCATCTTTCCGTGAAATGGGTCCTGGCGCCCTGGGCGCTTCTCCTTCTGCTGCTGGCCGCCGCCCCCCTCGGGGCGGTGCAGGCGCCGGCGATCGAAGGAGCGCGGGAGGGGGTCGTGCTCTCCCGCCTGCCCCCCATTTTCAACGAGGAGGAGGTTCGCAAGCAGCTCGGCACCGGCCTCACCACCAGCTTCGCCTTCGAGGCGAGCGGCCGGAACGCGGCCGGCGGCAAGATCAAGGGCGCCGCCCGCGTCGATGTCCGCTACGACCTGTGGGACGAGATCTACATCGTGACGCGGATCGATGCCACGGGCCACGCCGCGCGGGTGACCCTCCCCTCCTTCGAGCGCCTCGCCGAATGGTGGCGGGACGCCCGGCTGGTGCTGATCCGGGGGCCCGCCGCGACCGGTCTCGCCAGCGTCGAGGTGGCGTTGCGGGTGATCCCCTTCTCCCAAGCCGAGCAGCTCGACACCCAGCGCTGGTTCTCCCAGGCGCTCTCGGCCGAGAAGTCCGGCAGTGCCGGAGCGGTGTCCGAAGCCGTCGAGGATCAGCCCGAGTCGTTCGGCCAGGTGATCAATCTGTTGATGGCCACCTCGATCGGCAGGCCCGCCCTGCTCGAATACTCGTGGCGGCTGCCGGTTCCTCCGGGGAAGAAGAAATGAACGTCCGCTCCGCCCTCGTGACCCTCTCCGGGATGCTGCTCGCCGCCGCCGTGGTGCTCTGGCTGTTCGATCGCGAGATCTCCGGGCCCTGGTTCCGGCTGGGGGTGCAGCCGGAGATCGTCTCCACCCTGGAGCGCTCGATGAGGGACCAGAAAACCCTCGCCCGGCAGGACCCCGAGCTCCGGGAGGAGTACCGATCACGTTTCGAGGCCACGCAGGGGCTGCTCAACCACCTCCGCATCCTCGAGCACAATCACGAGGGGATCGCGCGGCGCTGGGAGACGATCCTGCTCGCCGCCGTCTTCGCCGTCCTCGCCGTGGCCGGCGGGTTCCACCTCCTTCGCCAACGGCGCCTGGATTCCCGTCTGGAACGGCTACGGCTCGGCCTGATCGCGCTGTCGGACGGCCAGGAGAGCCTGGAGATCGGGGACCGCGGCCGGGACACGGTCGGAAGGATCGCCGGCATGATCGAGGACACCTCGCGGGCCATGGCGCGCGACCGCAAGCGCCTGGCCTATCTCAGGAACCTCTCCGGCTGGCAGGAGACCGCCCGCCGGCACGCTCACGAGATGCGGACGCCGCTCACCGCCGCGCGTCTGGAGCTGGCCCGCCTCGAACGGCTGCTCGGCGGCGAGGGGCTCGACGAGGCGCGGCAGGTGGCGGCCAGCGTCGGCGAGGAGCTCGAACGGCTCGGCCGCTTCACCCAGCAATTCACCTCCTTCGCCCGCCTGCCGCAGCCCCGGGCGCAGGTGCACGACCTCGGCGCCGTGGTCCAGGAGTTCGTCGCCACTTTCGCCGCCGCCTGGCCGAATCTCGACCTTCGCTTCGAGCCCTCGGCGGCTCCCCTGCCGGCGGCTCTCGATCGCGACATGCTCCGCCAGGTGCTGGTAAACCTCTGCGACAACAGCGCGCTCGCCATCCGCTCCCTGAGCGCCGGTTCGCAGGAAAACGGCCGTGGCACGGTGACCCTGCGCGCCGGCGAGGCCGGGCGCGGCGGCGTCTTCCTGGAAGTCGCGGACGACGGCCCCGGTATCGCGCCCGAGATCCGGCCCCGCCTCTTCGAGCCCTACGCCACCACTCGCCAGGTCGGCGAGGGCATGGGGCTCGGGCTCGCCATCTCGAAAAAAATCCTGCTCGACCACGGCGGCGATCTGGAGCTGCAGGCGAGCTCCGGCGCGGGCGCGAGCTTCCGTCTCACCTTTCCCCGCAAGCTGGAGGATGCCGCGGCATGAGCAGATTGTTGATTGTCGAGGATGACGAAAAGATCCGCGCGAGCCTCCTCCTCCAGCTCCGCGAGGAGGGGTACGCCCCCCAGGCCATGGCCTCGGCCGAGGAGGCGTCGGCCTACCTGGAGGATCCAACAAAGACTCTCCCCGAGCTGCTGCTCCTGGACGTCCGCCTGCGCGCGATGAGCGGTGTCGACCTGGTGCGGCGGCTGGCGGCGGCGAAGCGCTTCCCGCCGACCATCATCATTTCGGGCGAGGCGTCGATCAGCGAGACGGTCGAGGCCCTGCGGCTCGGCGTTCATGACTTCATCGAGAAGCCGTTCAGCCGCGAGCGCCTCCTGCAGGCGATCCGCAACACGCTGGAGCATCAGGCCCTGAAACGCGAGGTCGCCTCGCTCAAGGCCGATCTGCGGGGAGAGTCCGAGATCCTCGGCAGCTCGCCGGCGATCGAGGAGATGCGGCGCAAGATCGCCCGCGCCGCGGTCACCGACGCCCGCATCCTGATCGCGGGCGAGAGCGGCACGGGCAAGGAGCTGGTGGCGAGCGCGCTGCACCAGCAGAGCGCGCGCAGCGCCAAGGCGTTCATCAAGATCAACTGCGCCGCGATCCCCCATCACCTGGTGGAGGACGAGCTGTTCGGCCACGCCAAGGGGGCCTTCACCGACGCCAAGAACGCCAAGCCGGGCCTCTTCGAGGAGGCGGACGGCGGCACTCTGTTCCTCGACGAGATCGGGGACATGGACCTGACCGTCCAGTCGCGCCTGCTGCGGGTGCTGGAGGACGGCCGCGTGCGGCGGGTCGGCGAGACGCGTGACCGTCAGGTGGACGTGCGGGTGCTCACCGCCACCCATCGCCATCTGGAGGAAGAGGTAAAGGCCGGCCGCTTCCGGGAGGACCTCTACTTCCGGCTGGCCCATTTGCCGATCTCGGTGCCCTCCCTGCGCGAGCGCAGAGAGGACATCCCCTTACTCTTCAGCCATTTCCTGGACCGCTTCTCCCGCCAGCACAGGGTGCGCCCGCGGCAGGCGGACCCGGAGCTGCTCCCCTACATCGAGCGCTACGCCTGGCCGGGAAACGTCCGCGAGCTGCGGAACCTCTGCGAGCGGCTGGTCGTCTTCGGGGCCGATCCGCTCACCCCGGACCAGCTCCCCTCCTCCTTCTTCGAGCCCGCGCGGATGCCCGAGACCGGCCTCCTGCTCTCGCCGGCCACGCTGCCGATCGTCCCCCTGAAGGATTTCAAGGCGCAGTGCGAGCGCGAGTACATCGAGAGCGTCCTCCACCGCACCCGCTGGAACTTCACCGCCGCCGCCAAGGTGCTCGACGTGCAGCGCACCTATCTGCACCAGAAGGTGAAGGTGCTGGGGATCCGGCGGCCGGGGGTGGGGGCGGAAGAAGAGCTGGAGGCGGTCGGGTAACTCCATCCTTGGCCGGAGGCGCTCGGATAGGCGTTCATCGTTGGCCGGAGGCGGTAGAGACGTTCCAGGTCCTGAACGACAGCCTCCCGAAGGCCACGGGGACCGCGGAACGTCTCCGCTGGGGCAATGCCGGCCCGAACCGGCAATGCCCTGCGCAGGCACACGAATCCTCTTTCCCAAAACGCGAGGGGTGAAAAATAGAACATCAAAACAGGGCGGTGTGCCTGCGAAGGATATCGCCGGCTCGGAACGGCATTGCCCCTGCGGAGACGTTCCGCGCTCCCCGTGGCCTCCGGAGGGTTGTCGTTCAGGACCTGCCGGGTAGACCAGGGTGGTTACCCACCCTGGTCCCCCACAGACCCGTACGTGCGGGACTACCGCATACGGTTCTTCAGGTCACGGGTTCGCTACGCAACTTCAGGCCGCAACACAGATTCTCAGGTTCGGTAGCGAGTACCGTTTCAAGAGAAACTGGAACTTCTTCCAGGGCATGCTTGGCTTTCGCGAGCGGCGACTGAGCCACTTGCGCCAGATCAGCTTGACCCTTTGATGCACGCTGCTCAGAGACAGCGAGTTCCCGGTGATCCCGTAGTACCCGCCGTGCCCTCGCAGCTTGCTGAGAAGTTGTGCGTGCTGCCAATCCAGGGGTGCATGCCGGTTGCCTCGACACCACTCGTTGATTCGCCGCAGGAACCGGGTAATCCGGTCCGAAGACGTCTTGCGCTTGACCATCCAGCGGCCCCGCCGAGATCTTTCCCAGAAATGGGTAAAGCCGAGAAAGTCAAAGCTCCTCGGCGTCTCGTGCGGCTGCGTTCTTCCAGACCCTTCAGGAGAGCCGGGCCGTTCGAAACGCACCAAACGAGTCTTGTCGGGGTGGAGGCTCAAGCCATACTTGCCAAATCGCTTCGGCAGCACCTCCAGCATCCGCCGGGCATCGCTCTCCAATTGGAAGACCAGCACAAAGTCATCGGCAAAGCGGATCAGAAACGCTGCCCCTTGCAAACGGGGCTTCACCACCGCCTCAAACCATGTGTCCAGCACCTCGTGAAGGTAGATGTTCGACAGCAGTGGAGAAATGACTCCGCCCTGCGGTGTTCCTGTGGTCGGGTGGCTGAGGGTTCCTCCCTCCATCACTCCCGCTTTCAGCCACTTGTCGAGGGCACGGCGTATCACTCCGTCGCGCACCCTCCGGTCCAGAAAGCTCCTGAGCTGACTGCGATCTAAGTCGTCGTAAAAACTCTGGATGTCAGCCTCCAGAACCCAGCCTCCCCCCATCGACATAAGGCCTTCCCACAGCTTCCTAATCGCCTGATGTGCCGATCGCCCGGGCCGGAATCCGTAGGAGCAGTCCAAGAAGTCCTGCTCGTAGACGGCTTCCAGCACCATCGCGACCGCCCTCTGAAGGACTTTGTCCTCGAAGGTTGGAATCCCGATCGGCCGCTTCTTCGACGGGTCGCTCCCTTTCGGAACGTAGGCCCGGCGAACCGGCGGCGCTTGGTAGCGGCCCGACTTGAAGCGGTCCAAAAGGCTCTGGAGATTCTCTTCCAGGTTCTCCTCGTAGTCCGCCGCCGTCTGACCATCCACCCCCGGGGCACCATCTTTGCGCGTCCGGCGGTAGGCTTCGTACAGAAGATCCATCTCGATGTGGTGAGCCAAGCTCAGGAAGGCCCGCTTCGGATCTTCCCTCGCCAGTTGTGCTATCCGTTGAAGTCGCGTTGAGACTGTCTCAAGGTTCGGCGACCCTGTCATCTTTCCCTCCAACGATTCCGTTGACCCGACACCCCTTTTCCCTCCACGGGGTCCCTCGGGATGGTTCCCCCGCTTCCTCGGTACTGTTGAGGTGCTACGACGCCCTGAGTCCATCCCGCCGCACTTCGTTTCCTTCGCTTGGCGGTACCGCGATGGCGACCGACGATTCGCTCCCCCAGGCTACGGACGCCCTCCCCTGGAGGCCTGGACTTTTGTTCTCCCGGAGCCCGCCCGGAACTGGATCGCGGAGATCTCAGGGTTCTCCCAGGTTCCTGGGCGACCCCCTTGTGTACATGCCCTGGGCTGACACCCCGGGGGACCCTCGACGTCAGGCCAATACGACGCCGAGAATGTTGCCTTCCGCTCGTCCCACGACGTCGGCTCCCCGATGCAGTCTCTCGAGGCTGATTACCACGGCCTGCACACTCGCTGTCTACGCTTCGTGGCGCGGATTACTCCTACCACCACGCAAGACTCGCTTCCGGTGGGTGGCTAGCCCTTGCCGGGTAGGATTCGGACCTACTGGGCCACTATGAAGGGTTTCGGGTTCTGTCTATTGCAGTTTCCCTCCTCCCTTCCCAGGCTTCGCCTGGCGCAAGGGACGTCTCCGATGGGGCAACGCGGGCGCGATCTTTAAGGTCCTACCGGGGCAGGATGCGATCCTGTGCTGAGATCGATGCGGACGGTGAGCAGACGGTGAGCAGACGAAGAAGCGGCCCTCTCACCATCGGTTCAACGGGGATGGCATGCCCTTCGTAGAGACGTCCCGCCGTCCCCGTGGCCTATGGAAAGGTATCGTGGACGGGCTGTGACGTCTCTACGGACACGTTGCCATAGTTGCGGCGGTCGTTTGTTCCGCGTGGACGGGGCGTCAGTGAGAGCTAACCGTCAAAACGTAGAAAACCCTCACCGGCCGGCCGTCCCGGATTGCCGGCAGGAAGACCCACTGCTCGATGGCATCGACCGCCGCGGCGTCAACACGCTTTCCCGCGCTTTGGACGACCCTAACCTGGCGCACACATCCGTCTTCGTCGATGACCGCTTCCACCACGACTCGCCCTTGCCCTGCAAACCCTGGTGGCACCTGATGAAGGATCGTGGGCCTGCTGACCTCTCCCTTGCTCCCATCGATCTGCAGAGGCTGGGATTCCGCGGGCTCCAGGGGAACGTTTCTCTTCTGTTTGCAGAGCTTGATGCGCTCCCGATTGGAGAGAGGAGCGGGCGCCTGACTCTGGGCCCAGGCCTGCGCTCCCACGACCAACGCCAGAGACATCAGGACCGAGACGCGGAGGATCTTCATCGCTTTTCCTTTCGTGGTCACTTTCAACGGTCAGGGCCGTTGGAGTGCAGAGCCCGGGTGTCCGTCGCGTCGGTGGTCAGACAGTACCGGCCGAAGCTGACGACGGTCGTCACGACGGTTCCCAGGAAGAAGAGGGCCAGCAGGAGCCCGGCGAGCAGGCGCAGCCGCCGGGAGAATCTCCGGGGCGAGGAGACCATATCCGGCGGGGTTTCGAGGATTCCGATCGGATTGACGCGCGGCGGTTCCATGGAAGGACTCTATCCGTTGACAGTGTCGTAGATGGCCTTCGCGCCCGTGAAAGTGGGCTCGATGTCCTCCTTCTGGCCCTGCAGCCCATGGTCGTTGTCCAGCCTCCAGCTAAACATGCCCCGCAGTTGGTTCTTCAGCGCAAACAAGGTGGAGTCAGCGGTGTTCTGGAGGGTCGTCTGCACACCGCTGTTTTCCGTACAGATACCGCCCATCAAAATGGCGGCCCGCACGCCCGCCTGGATCCAGGCCGTGGCATTCGGCGTGTTCCCCGACGAGTAGTCCTGCAGCTCGATGGCGTCGACGTGCTGGTTGAACGCCTCCACCGCTCCTTTGCCGTACAGACCGACAGGTCCGCTACCCGGCCAGGGGGCCGACACCGCGATCCCCAGGCCTGCCGCCTTGAAACGCGGACCGAGTTGCGACACCAGCTCCGCCACATCACCCCTACCATTTTCTTCCGCGTCAATGGCGATGCCGTTCAGGCCCTGTTGCCGAAGGTAGGCGAAAATGTTCTCTGTCGAACGGTTGCTGAACCGACGGTTGTCAGCGACGGTATCGGAGAGTCCCGTGCCGCCGGGATCAGTACCCGCGTAAATCCGGACGTTCGGCGCCTGCCTTCGAATCTGGGTCAGGACCTGGCCCGCAAACGCCCCGTTGAGGTTCAGGTAATATCCATTCGCGCCCGGCTCGAACACGCCAAACGCCAAGTTGTAGCGGCTCGCGTAATGGAGCGGGACCTTCCCTTGCACGAGGTTGTCCAGACCCGTGCGGTTCCATGTGTCGTACCAAGTAGCAATCTCGAAACTCATCGGTTGAACTCCTGTGGTGATGACGGTTATTGGAGCGGTTCGCCAAAAAGTAAGAGCGATTCACGGACGGCGCCGCGAAGCGCCTGGCACCTCTCGCGGCAACTCTCGCGGTCAGGCCGCAATCGATGGGGTTCGAGGGATGGTCTATAGCCCATGGGCAACACAGGGCGTCGATATCGGCGGTGGCGCGCGTCTGTCGGCCTGACCCCAAAACCGTGCGCCAGCCAAGCATTTTAGCCCGGATTGCCCTCCGGCGGACGGAAAGGTGCACGGAAGGTCAGAGCATCCTTCTGGTACCCTGGAAGAATGAGTCCGGTGCCGGCGCGCCGTCCCCTTCCCTGCCTCACCGACCGGTTGCCGCTGGGCCGGAGCGGCCTGCGCGTGAGCCCGGTCTGCCTGGGCATGGGCACGGCGCTGGAGGGGATCTGGGTCAACCGGACGGCAGAATACCTGGCGAAGCAGCGAGGCGCATCTCTCCTCCGAGCAGTACCGTCATCAAATCGAGTGCATGGTCCAGGAGATCGAAGACACGGCCGACGCTCAGCGGAAGCGGAGTGGCAAACAACCTCTCGGACCGGATGCGATCCGGCGGCAGGATCCTAGGACAGAGCCAAACCGGACGAAGAAGTCTCCAGCCCCGCGTTTTCACGCTTTCCGCAAAGGAGCACGCCAGGAGCTCCACAGGCTCTACTCCGAATTCGTCGCCGCCTTCCGGGAGGCGGCCGATCGGCTGAGATCAGGGGACCGGCACGCCCGGTTTCCGATCGGCAGCTTTCCGCCTCATCTCCCGTTCGTCAGGGCTTTCCCCTCGGCGTTCCTCGCGCCAGGGTAGCTCGTAGATCCGAAGCGAAAGACTCCAACCATCCCGCAGCCCTACCCTATTTTGGGCCCCAGTCTGCTGCAGCGCCTTGTTCGGGCGGACGGTCGGGGGGCGGTGTGCCCACCGTCCCCAACCCGTCATCAGGCTAATCAACTGCATTACGACCCGAGGGATGCAGGTGGACCCAACTAAGCCGGCACGAGCGTATAGTCTGCCGGCATCTTCTCCAGGGTGGCGATGCTGATGTGCGGCCAGACGGCTCGCCCCGGGAACTCATCCTCGCGGGGATGGAAAAAGTGCAGCATGACGACTTGCGAGTATTGCAGCCGCAACCTCGGCTTCCCAGTTTCGTCCTTCTCGGCGAGTTCCTGAATCCAAAACGTCGACTTCATGCTGACTGGCTCTGCCTCGCGGACCGAGAATGGAACATTCGTGATCCCGCCGCTCTTTCGATTCGTGTCGACGGTCAACGTTGTCGTCCGCACAACATTCACGCCCTGGTTCGCGAAACGAAGAATTTCGTTCATGTCAGCCGGACTGAATCCAGGAAACCCAGGAACCGTGACATTTCCCATGTAAGGATGGTCAATGTAATGCTTATAGGGCTCGAGATAGGGGTCAGACTTGAAGTCATAGTCGAAAGTACTAACGTCTTCAAAGCGACCCGCTGGCAACCCACTTACGGGCGGGATAGCCGGCATGCCATAATGAACCGCTGATTTGCCAAGAGCCAGAACGGAGTTACCGTGCGGGATCGAGGCCAGTCGTGCGACATCGAGTTCCACTTCCGTCACTTCGTCGCCCTTGATATGATCATCCTTGGACCTGCGATTCTTCTCGTACAACCATAAGCCGGGTTCGTGGTGGATCGGCAGTCCGGCCGCACCCGCTAGTTCGCTGTGGGGTCGGTCTTCAGCCGCGACTTGAGCGATCTTCTGCTGGTAATCAAGCGTGACGACGAACTGATCAAAATCAGGATTGCCGGGCCTTGTCAGACCTCGATTTGGAACATCGTCGTCGACGAAGGTGAATTGAAGTTCTTCGTCGTACTGATTCATCAGCACTCGGAATTTAAATCCCGCAGGCGGTGCCGGAGCCTTCTGAAACGGCAGAGCAATCATGTTCCACCCCGTGCCCCGTCCGATCCAGACTCCCAACAGTTGTTCGAGCGGCCCAAGTTCTGGCGGCGGCGGAGCGCCGCGGTTGCTCAACTTTTCCAGGTGCGTGGGTTGCGGTGGAACAATCTCAGCAAACTTACGGGTCCTGCGGTCGGGTTGATTGCCGTTAGACATGCTGGCTCTCCCCTTGGAAGGGCGTGGAACACGCCGTTAACTATCCCATCCGGGTTCGATGTCCCATTAGGACACGCCATCTATAATATGTGCGCCTTGAGAAAAATACAATAAAAATCAATGTCAGGTATTGGCGGACGGGCGCGGATCGGCGTGTACTTACTCTTGCGTCCCGCAGTCGATCACGGGGCCGCAGCCAGCAACCCAGCATATAGTTGGGGCGGAATGACTCGTCCTATTACCACTCGAACGATAGTGTAAGTTCCACAGCGCTCGCTGCTCCGCCTGATCCTCGGTGCGGAGCGTGTTCAACTCCGCGTACCGGGCGAAGAACTCGAACAGCACGAGAGCCTCATTCGGTAGTCAGTTCCAATCAAACTGCCTTGCCCACCTCGACGTCCTCCATCGCCGAGCCATTAAGCGTCTATCTGAAGTCCTCCCCACATCGAGTACTCGAAGTCCGAAACCAATCCGGGTAGGACTTCAGATACGCAGGTTAAACGAAGCCGCGAACCAGTCCAGAGAGGCCCTATGGAGATTCAATCCTTCGCAGGCTCATCTCCTGAACCGCGATTCGTGGAAACAATTATACCGTAAAGAACCGGCGAGATGTACAACAGCCTGACCCCACGGCTGAACAGATAAACATTGGAATTGAGCCATGGACAGATAAATCATCACGGCGGAGCCCTCGCCGCCTGAGCCGGTACAAGTTCCTCGATCAGATGCAAAGCTTTTGCACCTTAACGAATCCACGCGATCAGCCCCGGCTTTCTATAGGCTCTCGAATGGAGTCAAGGCAACCCTGTTTCCCGTATGGGCGAGTGGCCCGGCGTCCATGCCGCGCCAGCCCTCCTCGCCGGCACGGCGCTGGAGGGGGTCTGGGTCAACCGGACGGCAGAATACCTGGCGAAGCAGCGCGGCGAGACGCGCGGGCCGCAGGACTTCGAGGAGCCCGAGACGCTCATCCTGGTGCCCTTGCCCTGCTGGAAGCACCTCTCCTCCCAGCAGTACCGCCATCAAATCGAGATCATGGTTCAAAAGACTGAGAATACAGCCAGCGCTCAGCGGGAGAAGAGCGGCAAACAACCGCTCGGACCGGACGCGATCCGCCGGCAGGATCCGAGGACAGAGCCAAGCCGGACGAAGAAGTCTCCAGCCCCGCGTTTCCACGCGTTCCACAAAGAGGCGCGGCAGGAGCTACACCGGCTCTACTTCGAATTCGTCGCCGCCTTCCGGGAGGCGGCCGATCGGTTGAGATCGGGGACCGGCACGCCCGTTTTCCGGTCGGCAGCTTTCCGCCTCATCTCCCGTTCGTCAGGGCGTTCCCCTCGGCGTTCCTCGCGCCAGGGTAGCTCGTAGATCCGAAGCGAAAGACTCCAACCATCCCGCAGCCTACCCGGGTAGCTGATTTACCCGGGCGTGACCGTATTGATGTCGATTCCTGCCGCAGGCTCTTTCCGGCACAGAAAGGGCCACGACACATTCCTTTTTTCCAAGCCGAGCCACTTCGACCTGATCCGCCAGCCCAGCGAGCCGCGAGGGGGAGGCGGCTGACGTCCCTAGCTTGGTGAATCGGCACTATTTGGGTGGAACCTATTTGGGCAGCCCGAGACGAGGCTCTCGCGAAGCGGCTCTGGGACGTGAGCGCCGCGATGGTGGGGATGCAGGATCCCGCCTGACCATCGCGACGACGGCGACCAGACGGGCGTCAGTGAGTGTCGACCGTCAGAACGTAGAAAACCCGCACCGGGCGGCCTTCCAAAGTTGCCGGCAGGAAGACCCACTGCTCGATGGTCGACCGCCTCGGCGTCAACACGCTTTCCCGCGCTTTTGAGGACCCTGACCTGGCGCACACATCCGTCTTCGTCGATCGTCGCTTCCACCACGACTCTCCCTTCCCCGGCAAAGCCTGGCGGCACCTGATGAAGGATGGTGGGCCTGCTGAGCTTCCCCTCGGCCCCATCGATCTTCAGAGGCTGGGACTCCGCCGGCTCCAGAGGAACGCGCCTCTTCTGCTTGCAGAGCTTGATGCGCTCCCGCTTGGAGAGAGGAGCGGACGCCTGACTCTGGGCCCAGGCCTGCGCTCCCACGACCAGCGCCAGAAACATCAGGACCGGGACGCGGAGGATCTTCATCGCTTTTCCTTTCGTGTTCGCTCTCAACGGTCAGGGCCGCTGGAGCGCAGAGCCCGGGTGTCGGTCGCGTCGGTGGTCAGGCAATACCGGCCGAAGCTGACGACGGTCGTCACGACAGTCCCCAGGAAGAAGAGGGACAGCAGGAGAGCGGCCAGCAGGCGGAGCCGCGCGGAGAATCTCCGGGGCGAGGAGACCAGGTCCGGCGGGGTCTCGAGAATTCCGATCGGATTGACGCGCGGGGGTTCCACCTGATGATTTTACTCGAAAGCCGGTCCATCCAGCGGCGCGGGGCACTGCGCGGACTCCGGGCTCCGCACGCCGAGGCGCACGGAGGCCATTACGGATTTGCTGCCCCAAGAGGGCCAGAGCCGGTTCCTCCTGACGCCTCCCCCCAGCTCAACCGCGTCATCATCGGCGCTCTGGCGCGCGCCGGCCGCGCCGGCTCCAATTGTGATAGTTGAAAAACCGCGCGTTCAGAACACGAACGGAATCATCCGCTTCGTGCGCTTAGCGTACTCGGCGTACTCCGGGTACATCGCCGCCACCAGGCGCTCCTCGCTGAACATTCGTATCAGCCCGCCAGCCAACAGCACGAAGCCCAACGCGACGCTCGCCACCGACGCATGAGCCGCGATTCCAGCCCACCCGAACAGGCACGCGGCCGCGTAGATCGGATGGCGGATGTAGTGGTAAGGCCCCGATGTGACGAGCCCACCGGTCGTAGGATTTGCCACCGGATGAAAGCTCCGGCGTCCGAAGGTGACCCGAGCATAGATCATCAACAGGATCGCGCCGGCCTGAAGCGCGATGGCGAGAGGTTGACTCGAAATGAGGCTACCGATCATGTACAGCCCCACGAGAGCCGCGATCATGGCCAGGACGCCAAGAAGGGAAAGCATCTTCAGCATTCTTCGTCCTCTCAGATCATCGTGCCGTCGGCGCCAGCCCAACCGATAGGTTGCGATGATCGCATGCAGCTTCTCCTCTTGCCGCGACGGCCCAATTCTACCCCGAGCCCAGCGCCATGGCTAGACGCCCGCTACATGCAAGCGCCAAACAGCGCATGCGCTTCCCCTTGGGTTACCCCTTGGCGATAGGCTCACTCAAAGCTCCTTCCCGCACCCTTCTTAAGTATGGAAGGCCCGGGCACGATGTGGTGCTCGCGGAACGGAGGTCCTTCGGGACAAGGAGGCTTACTGTGAAAGACAGAGGCATTCTGGCAGCGCTCGTGTGTTCATTCCTTCTCGGTGTCTCTCCCTTGGCCGCTGATTCCACGATCCAGCGCGGCGTCGACCTCTTCTCGACCCGGGGCGATGGCAAGACCTTCTACGACTTTGCCCAGAATCCCATACCCGCCGGCTTCTTCTGCAAGGGCTCCAAGCCCTTCACCGGCCGTGTGGCGTTCAAGGGCCTGCCGCTCACGACCGGCACCCCGGGTCAGCTCTCGGACACCGACACGGTGATCGAGCGGCTCGACGACGCTGTCTTCGACGCCAACGGTATCGCCACGACACGCATCCAGTTCCGGGCCCTGTCGCTGGTGAGCCTCGCTCCCCTCAAGACCGGCTGCGGCGCCTTCCACGTCTATGTCTCGCTGAGGGGCAAGCAGCGCGTGACGACGATGAAGATCTACCGCACCCAGGATGCCGGCGGAAACTTCGCCGCACCTCTCGCGGTCAACACGCGCGTGACCTTCATTCCCGTGAAGCCCGCGAGGAACAAGACCGCGCGGAAGCTGGAGCTCGCGGCCGACTTCACCTTCCCGGATACCCCCCTGCCGTGGAGATTCTCGGCGGGAGCGCGGGCGAAGGGATTGAACCCCGTGATCATCGACACCAACGGCGACCTGACCCCTGATACTCTGCTTCCCAGCACCTCGAACTTCTTGGCGGGCTCGTCGCCTGACCGTTTCACGACGAAGGAAGACTCCTACTATGCTACATGTGATCCATGCGCAAGCGTAAGCTGCCACACTGATCCGAGCACTGGCAAACAGCACTGCTCGTATCCGATTTGGGGCACCGGCTGTGGTGAAAGAACGTATTGCCCTTAGCTGTTGGCTAAGCCTTGCTTGTGCATCGAGAAAAAGGGCGGCCGGGCAGGCCGCCCTTTTTACGAGTCCGGCAGCTTGGAGTTGACGCGTGGAAGCAGGTGATGAGCTGGCAACGGGTGCTTCTGGAACTATTAGGGTGGAACTTATTTTGGGAACCTATTTTGCAGATGGTAAACTCAGTCTCATATAGTAATTCGCCTCAACTTCACGCTAGCCGCATAACGGGTTGGCGGTGAGCGGCGGGACCGCGCTTTTTGCGGTTCCGTCCGCTCGACTGCCTGGTTGGGCGCTCCTGAGTATAGGTATGTCTAGTCGAGGCCCCAACTCACTACGCACCCCGACAATCCGGTGCCACTTAATGATAACCTATCCAACTTGGCTCGAATGCTGGATCCAAACCGGACATTCATCGGGATAAATGCCGTCGTCGATGGGCCGCCTCCATAAGTGTCGGCTTGGACAGGAAACAGCCAGAGCGAGGTGCTTTGAGCCGAGCCACCGTCTACATAGAAACTAATCTGTAGCTTATTTGGAATAACCCCCCGTGTCCCATTCGCATTGAAATCCTTTCACGTTCCCCGAGCCACTCGTCAACGGAATTATGTCAGCCGACGTGCTGGAAGATGACAGGTCTGCTCTGTTGAAACGGGGCCTCGTCTGCCCATCGTCCACGGCCCAAGCGCTGGAAACAGTCGACAGAGCGAGCAAAAGGGTAAGTCCGGTGATAGCGCTAGAGAGCATCATATGTTTCTCCTTTTTGGGTTCTACCTACGTCTGCTTATGATCAGAAGCGTGGAACCATTCCATAATCGTTTGGTCTATCGGCATATCTATCCAAGCTAGTTGCTGTCACCCAAGGGGAAGGCAGTGAGCGGCGGGGCCGCGCTATAGCGCGGTATCCGTCCGCTCGACTGCCCGGGTTGGGCCCCTTCACTCTATGGCCCTTTAAGAAAGCTTCCTCTTTGTCGTTCTCTTCTCAGAGTCCACCAAAGATGTCGAGCACACTAAAAGTGCTACCATTCCAGACAACCGCATGCCCAGTGCCCGGACAAACAGTTGCAAGCGCCATTACAGCCATAGCAGGGGAAGATTGTGGTGTTCTGATCACCGCTGCATGTTTTTCCTTGGAAAAAGTCACATGTCGTCGTAGCAAGAGTTTGCCTCCCCGGGACTAGCCAGGACGTCAGGAGCATGACTGCGGTGAGACCGATGAGCCGTAGCGGCTTTCTCCTCATGGGATCTCCTTAGATTAGGTGACTACCAAGGGAGCCGTTCCCTAGGCGTAGAGTATTGTAGCATGAGCTACCAACCAATACGCCACGCGTGCTTGCGCGACAAGATCATGGATGATCTACCTTTTTGTGTATTATGGTAACGACACGAAGAAATCTAACTAGACTGCTCTTCACTTCGATAGCCACTCCCTTGGGATAGGCTGAAAGCGTCTCCCCAGCGCCACTATGCCGGTCAACAACGAATTCTCGAGTTCCCGAACTCGGGGAGAAGATAGATCTGCTGGAGATCGGCCCAAGAGGTGCCAGCCAAACATTTTAATCCAAGATTGCCCTCCTGAGCCCCTGGACGTTCAGAGAGCTCAGAAACACCGCAAAAGATCGCGCGTTTGTCCAGATCCTTTGACATGCACGCAAAGTGAGATTCCACGGGCTTTTCAGGTCTTCCCTCGCTTCAACCCCGCCAGATCCTTTGACAGGCGCCGCACCGCGGCACAACGACCCGATCGGGGTTAACCTCCATGATTGCAACAGCTTGCTCATCGGGGGCCGCCCTGGCCCAACCCTTGCCCTCTCAGGGCCGCGCCATGGCCCGACTCCTGCGATTCATTCCCGACAACGCCACTCTGGTGGAGGTCACCACCCGCACCATCCAGAGCCGGCTCCTCCTGACACCGACTCCCCAACTCAACCGCATCATCATCGGCGCCCTGGCGCGCGCCGGCCGCCGCTACGAAGTCGGTGTCGTGGCTTTTGCATTTCTCTCCAACCACTTCCACCTACTGGTCCGCGTCAAGGACGTCGAGCAGCTCGCGAGCTTCATGGGGTTCTTCAATTCCAAACTGGCACGTGAGGTCGTCCGCCTCACCGGCTGGAAGGACAAGGTCTGGTCCCGGCGCTATCAGGCCACCGTTGTCAGCAACGAAGAAGCCGCCCAGACCGCCCGGCTCTCCTATGTGCTCTCGAATGGGGTCAAGGAACATCTCGTGGCCCGAGTGAGTGAGTGGCCCGGCGTCCATGCCGCGCCAGCCCTCCTCGCCGGCACGGCGCTGGAGGGGATCTGGGTCAACCGGACGGCAGAATACCTGGCGAAGCAGCGAGGCGAGACGAAGGAGCCCCAGGATTTCGAGGAACCGGAAACGCTCATCCTGGAGCCCCTGCCCTGCTGGGAGCATCTCTCCTCCGAGCAGTACCGTCATCAAATCGAGTGCATGGTCCAGGAGATCGAAGACACGGCCGACGCTCAGCGGAAGCGGAGTGGCAAACAACCTCTCGGACCGGATGCGATCCGGCGACAGGATCCTAGGACAGAG